>Ga0209347_1005736_pt1 | contig 11550 bp, 6 predicted proteins | sample AutmiccommuBRH23_FD_187382 | JGI IMG/M metagenome (GOLD analysis project Ga0209347, IMG submission 187382) | Deep subsurface microbial communities from Mt. Terri, Switzerland - Autotrophic microbial communities BRH/23 (SPAdes) (version 2) | ecosystem: Environmental > Aquatic > Deep subsurface >...
ATGACAGAGACACCTTCAAAAGCTATTTCTTCGCGAATGATATCAACGATATCGTGATGGTTCTTTTTTAGAGGAACGAACAGACGGATATGTTCAGGGTCTACACCAACCCCTTCACAGATTTTTTCAATTCTTCCTTTTGCCGATGAATCCTGGCCCCCTGTCATTGCCACTGTTTCATTGTCAACAATCAGAATATTGACATTTGATTTTTCTACAACGCAATCAAGCAACCCGGTGATTCCGGAATGGGTAAATGTTGAATCTCCAATCACTGCAAAAACAGGCGATAAACCGGCATCGGCAGCCCCTTTGGCCATTGTAATGGAAGCACCCATGTCAACGCAGGTGTTGATGGTGTTGTATGGAGGCAAGGCACCCAGTGTATAGCAGCCTATATCTGAAAATACCCGGCCTTCCCCAACGTCGGTTAATACTTCATTGAGTGCATCATATGTATCCTGATGTCCGCATCCTGCACATAATGATGGTGGCCTGCCTGCAAGTGTATCAGGAACGGCAAGTGGTTCGGTCTGTTCTTTACCCAACGCTTTAGCCAGATGGTCAGGGTTCAATTCTCCTCTGCGGGGCAGGATGCCGTTCAGGCGCCCCAGTACCTTTTTACCTTTTCCGAAAAAGTCGGTCAGCATCTCTTCCACAAGCGGATACCCATCTTCAGCAACCAACAACTCATCACACTCATTTTCGAGTTTCAGCAGAAGTTTCTTTGGGATTGGATAGTGGGTTATTTTTACAACAGGATAAGGACAACTTCCTTCAGGGAAATTTTCCATCAGGTAATTATATGCAATTCCGCAACACACAATACCCAAACTTTTGTCAGGCCCCTCATGGTAAAAGTTATAGGCTGATTCTTCGGAAAGCTGAAGAAGCCAGCTTTGCTTGTTAAGCAGGTTCTGGTAATATTTTCTTCCGTATGCAGGAAGGAGCATGAACTGCATCAGGTTTTCAGGAAGATGGAGCCTGTTTTCATCCTGAACGGGCTTTTGAACCACACCGGCACGCGAGTGTGCCAGCCGGGTAGGAATGCGGATCATAACAGGAAGTCCTGTCTTTTCTGAAAAGTCAAAAGCTTCCCATATGATATCATAAGCTTCCTGCTGGCTGGAAGGTTCAAAGAAAGGTATCAGGGCAAACTTCCCGAAAAAGCGGGAATCCTGTTCATTCTGAGAAGAATGCTGCGACGGGTCATCGGCAACCACAACCACCAGGCCCCCATTGATACCTGTAATTGCCATATTCATAAAAACATCGGCTGCCACGTTTAGTCCAACATGTTTCATACATGCCAGGGCACGTTTGCCGGCATATGACATTCCAAGAGCTGCTTCCAGGGCAGTTTTTTCATTGGCCGACCAATCACGATGGATGTTGCGCTGACGGGCCAGATTATTGTTCTGAATATATTCCGTTATTTCGGTTGATGGAGTCCCCGGATAAGCATATACTCCTGATATGCCGGCATCTATTGCAGCCTGTCCGATGGCTTCAACACCTAAAAAAAGATTACGTTGCATATTGTATGGTTTATTTGGTGAGCAAAATAGGATTTTTATCGGGTTGAAAAGAAAATAAATCTCAGCTTTCTGCCTGTTATTATCTTAAAACATGAAAAACAGTAGAAGAATCTGACAGATTTCAGTTTAATGAAGCCCGGTTTATGCCAAAGCGAACCACTGGCTGATTAATGCTTCATCATATGTATCATCCTGATGACGAAAAGCATTTCGGCGATTGTCGTAGATATATTTACTTCTGTACAGATCAATGTTTTCTGTTATATCAGCCAAAGCTTCAATCATTAGTTCCACCTCTTCATCTTTGGTTGTAGGATGAAGTGACCATCGCACCCAACCCGGCTTTTCCGACAAATCGCCATGATCGATTTTATCAGTTATTTCCAGTGATCTTTCATAAGTCACTTCCAGCAGAAAATGGCCATAGGTACCGGCACAGGCGCAGCCTCCACGTGTCTGGATTCCATACTTATCGTTTAAAATCTGGACGACAAGGTTGTAATGGATTCCATCGATATAAAAGGAGATCACCCCCAGGCGGTCACGAACATCATTTGCAAGAATTTTAAGTCCGGGTATTTTGTCAAGTCCTGCAAAAGCTTTTTCCAGCAGTTCCTCCTCCCTGTGTTTTATATTTAAGGTTCCCATCTGTTCTTTCAGTTGAAAAGCAAGAGCTGCTTTTATTGACTGCAGGAATCCGGGGGTGCCTCCGTCCTCCCGGGTTTCAATGTCATCAACATATTTATATTTCCCCCACCTGTTGGTCCAGTCAACTGTTCCACCTCCTGGATCATCGGGGGCATGGTTCTTATACATCGAGGCATCGAATATAAGCACACCGGGAGAACCTGGCCCTCCCAGAAATTTGTGTGGAGAGAACATTACAGCATCGAGCTTCTCCAAAGGATCGGAAGGATGCATGTCAATGAGATCGTATGGTGCCGATGCTGCAAAGTCAATGAAGCAGACACCGCCATATTCATGCATAATTCGGGCGAGTTTTCTGTAAGGGGTGCGGACTCCTGTTACATTGGAGCAGGCTGTGAATGAACCAATTTTAAATGGCCGGTTTTCGTATCTGGCAAGTGCTTTACGTAAATTTTCAGGTTCAACCAGAAGGTCGTTCCCCGGCTCAATAATCACTACATCAGCATTTGTTTCGTACCACGAAGTCTGATTGGAATGGTGTTCCATGTGTGTGATAAAAACCACCGGCCGTTCGCGTTCCTGCATACAGGTGGAATGGGTGAGCCTTCCGCAGTATTTCAGACCCAGTATGCGCTGAAACTTATTGATTACTGATGTCATTCCTGAACCTGCAGTTATGATGATATCTTTTGGTCCGGCATTAACATGCTTTTTAATGATATCGTGCGATCTGTGATAAGCCTGTGTCATTAAAAGTCCTGTTTTGCTGGTTTCAGAATGGGTGTTACCAGTAAAAGGACCAATCATGCAGGTTATTTTCTCTTCAATCGGACGATATAATCTGCCGCTGGCAATCCAATCTGCATAAACAATTTTTTGTTTTCCAAAGGGGGAATCAAATTCCTGGTCAATGCCAATGATGTGGTTTCTAAAGGTTGTAAAATAATTCTCCAGGCTTTTCATGAAGTTCAGTTATGTTGAAAAGCGCAAAGTAAAGTACTTTTATGCTTTAGAAAAAGAGATTCCTCAGTTTTTGTTGATAAGCCTGTATACAAAACAAATAGTTCGGTTAAATGCTCTGTTTCCTGCCTTATTTATACTGATCAAGGATTGGTAATGACGATTCACAAGCGAAGATCCATTTTCCCCGGTTGTATATGTAATACCCTCTATATACTAAACTCAATTTAAACTCAACTTAAATTCAATATTAATTCAATGTAAATTCGATATTAATTGAATTTACATTGAGTTAATACTGACTTTAGATTGAATTTGGACTATACCTTGCTTACTTGCAGGAGGGTGACAAATCGTCATAAAAGCCTGTTGGCACAACCTTTGAAAAATAGGGGCAAACATGTAAAAAAATATAAATTAAAACTTAAGTGATATGCAAACAGGAAAAATTGGCGTAACCAGTGAAAATCTGTTCCCTATTATCAAAAAATTCCTTTATTCGGATCATGATATATTTTTGAGGGAGATTGTATCGAATGCAATAGATGCCACCCAGAAACTTAAAACTTTATCATCCAAAGGGGAATTTACAGGAGATATAAGTAATCTTCATGTAAAGGTAAAACTTGACAAGGAAGCTAAAACAATCACAGTTTCGGATAACGGTATTGGGATGACCGAAGAGGAAATCGAAAAATACATCAACCAGATTGCATTTTCAGGGGCCAATGATTTCCTTGAGAAATATAAGAAGGACGCTAATGCAATCATCGGTCATTTTGGTCTTGGTTTCTATAGTTCTTTCATGGTTTCCAAAAAAGTTGAAATTATAACCAAGTCATGGCAAAATGATGCGCAGGCAGTGAAATGGAGCTGTGACGGAACCCCGGAATACAATATTTCCAATACAGAAAAAGAAGGCAATGGTACAGATATCATTATGTATATCAACAGCGATTCAGAGGAATTTCTTGAAGAAAAGAAAATATCTGATATCCTGGAGAAGTACTGTAAATTCTTGCCTGTCCCTGTTTACTTTGGAAAGAAAAAAGACTGGAAAGATGGTAAACAGGTGGATACGGATGAAGATAACCAGATTAATGACACCCACCCTGCATGGACCAAAGCGCCATCAGACCTGAAGGATGAAGATTACAACAGTTTCTACCGCCGCCTGTATCCAGTTTCTGATGAACCGCTGTTTAATATCCATCTGAATGTGGACTACCCGTTTAATCTGACTGGTATTCTTTACTTTCCGAAAATCAAAAACAACTTTGAAGTACAGAAAAACAAGATACAGCTATACAGCAACCAGGTTTTTGTAACTGATTCTGTGGAAGGCATTGTACCTGAGTTTCTGACCCTGCTGCATGGGGTCATTGATTCACCTGATATTCCATTGAACGTTTCAAGGTCATATCTGCAGAGCGATTCCAATGTTAAGAAAATCAGCAGCCATATTTCAAAAAAAGTAGCCGACAGGCTAACTGATATTTTTAAGGATAAAAGAGAGGAATTTGAAAAGAAATGGGACGACCTTAAGATTTTTATTGAATACGGAATGCTTACTGATGAGAAGTTTTATGATCGTGCCATGAAGTTTTTCCTGTTCAAAAATTCTGAAGACAAGTACTTCACATTTGAAGAATATGAAAAACTGATTAAAGATAGCCAGACCGACAAGAACAAGAACCTGGTATATCTATATACCAGCAATAAGGAAGAACAGTTTACATTTGTTGAGGAGGCCCGCAGTAAAGGTTACGATGTACTGATTATGGATGATGTGTTGACTCCGCATATCATTAGCCGCTTAGAGCAGAAGCATTCCGACAGGCAATTCGTCAGGGTTGACTCAGATGTTGTTGACAATCTTATTAAAAAGGATGATACTGGGAAAACCGAACTCACCTGGGAACAAAAGCAGGAACTTTCACCGGTATTTCAGGCTGCCTGCCCTGAAAATAATAACCATACCTTTATAGTCGACTTCCAGGATCTTGGAGAAAATGGCAATCCGATGGTGATTACCCGCAGTGAGTGGATGCGCAGGATGAAAGACATGAGTCAGACACAGGGGGGGATGAATTTTTACGGTGAAATGCCCGATAGCCTGAACCTGGTTGTCAACACTGCCCACCCGCTGGTTAAAAAGGTGCTGGAATCCAAAGATAAAAAGCTTGGTAATGAACTTGAGAAAATATCAGCTGAGATTTCGGCAAAGAAGAAGGAAATAGATGAACTTGAAAAGGCAAAAAGTGGTAAAAAAGATGAGGAAGTACCGCAAGCCGAAAAGGAAAATCTGGATAGCCTGAATAATGAGCTAGTAAAACTGGAAGAAAGTAAGAGGGAAAAACTTACCGGTTTTGGCAAAAAGAGTAAACTGGCGAAACAGTTGGTTGATCTTGCCCTATTGGCCAATGGCATGCTAAAGGGAGCTGAACTTGACAAGTTTGTAAAAAGAAGTGTTGAATTAATCAAATAACAATTTCGGGGATCATTTACCGGAAAGCAACTAACATCCATTGCAAAAGACGCCTGTTGAAATTCATCAGGCGTTTTTTAATGAATTACTTTCGGCAAACTCGTGCAGGTATGTAAACCTCGATGCAAGTGCACCGTCTTTTGCTATGGTTGCCTTATCGATTATATCACCCTCTCCGGCATTCAACAGCACTGGGAATACTTTATCAATAAGGTTTCTTCCAAAATCTTCAGAAGCATCTTTAGGCAGTTCATTAGGAAGATTATCGACAGCCTGAACCGTTATGTTCTTTTCAGAATGGAACGGAGGTTCCAGTTCCCCTGTATCAGGATTGTAGTCATAAAATGGTGCATCGATGGTTGCAGGTCTTTTTGTAGAAGGAATGGAGCCCTCGATATCGCAGGTAATATCAGAAATAATTTTAATGCGAAAATCAGGGTGGCGCATCTGCTCCTTCGTAAAAAGAACAGGGGCTTTGGGATCCCAGTATGCTGCTGAAATCAGCAGGTCGGCTGATCCGGCATAAGGTAAAAAAGCATTTTCATACTGTTCGGGATACTCAAAGAAATGGACAAGGTTAAAAGGACTTCCATCCATCCTTTTCGCGTAATGCTCAGGTAACAGCTGAGTATAGTAAGGCCGGTCGGGGGTTATCATTTTTTTAAAAGCTTCAGGATGAAGCCTTCCCATTTTTAAAGCATCTAACACTTCAATAGTACCGTTTGCCACACGGCCATTTCCTGTTAAAGCAATTTTTATGGGATCAGGTTTTATGTCCTTCAGTTGCAATAACAATTCATCCAGGTTTTCGCATTCATGTGCAGGTTTCAGGGAAAAAGTTCCTTTGCGCAAACCCAGTGCCCTAATGCCGTTGTAAGCTCCCACAATTCCTGCAAAACGGCCAAATCCGATAATGCGGAAACCTTCATCGTCAGTCAGGAGTTCATAATCGATCAACCTGATATTTTTCCTGAGTATGGTTTGAAGCAACAACCGGTTATATTCTTGTTTTTTGATGGTATGCGAGAAAAAAAGATACGTTTTACCAGGTATCAAATCCCCGGGTGGCACCTCTTTTACTCCAAAAAGAACATCACATCCTGATAAATCTTCAGAAACTTTTATGCCTGCATTTCGATATTCATCATCGCTGTAACACCTTTCAGCCGAAGGTTGGACCAGTATTTTCACATGGGTGTATTGATGCTGCACCTCCGAACAGTGTTTAGGAGTGAGAGGTACTCTTCTGTCGGGAGGCATTTTTCCTTCACGTAATATTCCAATTCTCATAGTATAAATATAAACAACCTGAATAATTAAAGAGATTATATCTACTGATAAATTAGATTCATTCTATGTAAAATAATCCTAATATTTGTAATTACTAATACAAATGAACTGTGGAAAGAGCTTTTTTTATCATCGTATGTATATACTGTTTTACTTTCACTTCATGCATTTCAGGTAAGAAGGAGGCGGGAACAGGTGATGGCTTTTCAGGGTCTGGGAGCTGTATTCAGTGCCATGAGCGGTTTTATGGATTATGGTCTACATCACATCACGGTAAGGCAATGCAACCGGTGAACGGTTCTTTTATAACAAATGAAAATATTAAGAACAGTGAGGTTTTTGCCCTTGAAGGTAAAACATATCATATCACCGTCGATGATTCAGCAATGGCTATGATTGAAACATCGGATGGGATAAAAAGTAAATATGATCTGGTGTGGGCGCTGGGGGGGAAGAATGTTTTCTACTTTCTTGTATCTATGGAGAAAGGTAAGCTTCAGACAATCCCTCTTGCTTTTGATATAAAAAAACAGGAATGGTATAATAATCCGGAATCGGCAGTCAGGCATTTCCCTGAAGGAACACCTGATGAAGCACTGCCGTGGCGCGACCGCATGTATACCTTTAATACATCCTGTTACAGTTGCCATGTCAGCCAGCTGAGCACCAACTTCGAATTAGCTTCTGATTCATACCAGACAACATGGAAGGAAGCGGGCATCAACTGTGAAACCTGTCACGGCCCGAGTGCCGAACATGTAAGAGTTTGTTTGGAAGCAGGTGAAGGAAATATTCCTGATGATCTGAAAATAATAGTTACAAGCACCTTTACACCTGAACAGCACAATGCATCATGTGCAACATGTCATGCAAAAATGCAGCCCATTACCCCTTCTTATATGCCCGGTGACAAGTATTTCGACAATTATGACCTGACAACATTAGAGAACAGCGATTTTTATCCCGATGGCCGTGATCTGGGTGAAAATTATACCTACACATCATGGATGATGAATACATGTGCCTCAAAAAGTGATCTCCATTGTGTTACCTGCCATACTTCCAGTGGCCGCGACCGGTTTGCGTCAAACCCGAATGATGCCTGCATTTCCTGTCACAGGGAAAAGGTTGAGGACGTACAGTCTCATTCACTTCATCCTGCAGGAAGTGATGGTGCAGTCTGTATCAACTGTCACATGCCCAAAACGGAATTTGGAAGAATGGTACGAAGCGATCACTCTTTCAGGCCACCTATGCCCGAAGCAACCATGAGGTTTGATTCGCCTAATGCGTGCAATATCTGCCATACTGATAAATCACCTGCATGGGCTAACAAGATTGTTAAAAAACGTGCCAGGGGCAATTATCAGAATGAGACACTGCATTGGGCGCAACTGCTAAAAGAAGCCCGGGCGGGGGACTGGAAACGGCTTGATGAGATACTGGCAATAGTCAGTGAAAATAAATTGAATGAAGTTGTAATTGCATCCTTTTTGCGGCTGCTTGTCAATTGTGAGGACGAGAAAAAATGGGATGTAGTGATTGCAACACTTCAATCAAACCGGTCACCACTGGTGAAGGCAGCTGCAGCAGCTTCCCTTGCAGGAAGCACTTCAGAAGAAGCAAGGCAGGCTTTGCTTAAAGCAGCATCTGATGAAACAAGGCTTGTTCGTGTTTCTTCTGCGATGTCACTGGCAGGTTTTGCCGGAAACAGTTTTACTGCCCGGGAATCACAAGTAGTTGAAAAAGCCACTGAAGAATATATCCATTCGTTGGTTACGCGTTCCGATGACTGGAGTTCACATTACAATGAAGGGATTTTTCATCAGAACAGGGGCGATGCTATGAAGGCCCTGGCATCTTATGAAACGGCTGCAAGGTTGTACCCTTCTTCGGTTATGCCACTAATAAACAGCAGCGTGCTCTATTCATATACCGGCAATTCTGCCAAAGCAGAAGAAAACCTCAGAAGAGCCTTGCAATACGATCCGGGCAGTGAGGCTGCCAATTTAAACCTTGGTCTTCTGCTGGCTGAAACTGGAAAATTACAGGAGGCTGAAAAGGCTCTGGCTGCTGCATTGCAGGCCAATCCCCAACAGGCTGTTGCTGCTTATAACCTTAGCGTGATCGTATCACAGCAAGATTTAGAGAAAGCTGTGCAATACGCAAAAATAGCCGCAGATGCCCGTCCGGAAGAACCTAAATATGCCTATACCCTTGCATATTACCAGTTGCAAAACAAGCAGAAGGCTGAAGCTGAAAAAACATTGAAGGCTCTTCTTTCCAGGCATCCGCTTTATTTGAATGCGGTAAGCTTTCTGGCAGATATCTATATGAAGGAGAATAAAATGAACGATCTGAAGCTGCTTTATGAACAAACTATTGAAACCGAAGGAATACCTGATCAGGACAAAAAAGCTATGCAGCAGGCATTAACAACTCTGAGCAGTCAGAGATAAATCTGCCGATAAACATTTTTCCTGCCATATCGTTTAATTCAAAAAAGGGATAATATGCTGACTGTAATTTCACCTGCCAAAACACTTGATTTCAAATCCCCGTCTAAAACTAAAGAGTTTACCATTCCTGATTTCATTGAAGATTCGGAAAAATTGGTGGTAAAGCTTCGTAAGATGAAGCCGGGAAAACTTGCTGAACTTATGGATGTTTCTGCATCACTTGCCAGTCTGAACTATGACCGTTTCCAGAAGTGGTATCTTCCTTTTTCACCCGAAAATGCAAAGCAGGCAGTTTTGGCATTCAATGGAGATGTATATAACGGACTTAAAGCATCTTCCCTTTCTGAAAAGAAACTGAAGGCTTCTCAACTAAAGTTAAGAATTCTCTCGGGACTTTATGGGGTTCTCAGGCCGCTTGACCTGATCCAGCCCTACCGGCTTGAAATGGGCACCAGGTTTGGGGCGGGAAGATCAAAGGATTTATACGCATTTTGGAGTAAAAAGGTAACAGGGAAAATACAGGAAGCCATTGATGAATCGGGCAGCCGGATACTTGTAAATCTGGCTTCCAATGAGTATTATAAATCAATTGACCACAAAAAACTGCAAGCGGAAATTGTAACACCTGTTTTTAAAGAAATGAAAAATGGAGATTATAAGGTTATTTCAATTTTTGCAAAAAAAGCACGGGGACTTATGACAAGATTTATTATTGAAAGCGACATAGATGATCCAACCGACCTGCAGGCGTTTGATATGGATGGATATCAATATAACCCACGGCTTTCGAAGCCTGGAAATCCTGCTTTTAGCAGGGGTTAAATTATTTGCTTAAAATCATCCTGGAAATAAATCCCGGTCAGCTGAAAGAACTGAGTTGTCCGGCATCCGGATTGACCAGATCAATTCTGTTTTACTGCAAGCAGTTTATCAGCCATTGCATCGGCCATGAGGATCAACTGTTCCTTATTGTCTTTTTTCAATGCGCCCTTTTCTTCAACAGGATTATATACAAGTTCCCATTTAATTCTCTCTGCAAATGCCATCAGATTTTTAACACCGCCCCCATTCCAGAGGAAGTTGCCGAAAACCCCCAAATAATGATCCTTTGGCGCCATGTGCTCAATTGTAGAAATTAGGATCTCTACGTTAGGAAACATGGAGTTGTTATAAGCAGGACTGCCAACTATAAAACCTTTGTACTTGAATATATCGTTGATAATATAGGATGCGTGTGTTTTGGAAGCATCATACACCCTGATGTTTTTAATTCCCCTTTCAGCCAACCGGCGGGCAACAACTTCAGCCATCTTCTGGGTATTCCCGTACATCGACCCATATACTATAACCACTCCCAGGTCCAGATCATACGAACTCCACTTGTTGTAGCGGGTGAGTACCCAGTTCAGGTCGCTTCTCCATACCGGACCATGGGTTGCTGCAATCATTTTTATATCGAGAGGAGCAAGTTTTTTAATGGCTCTTTGGGTATGAGCACAATATTTTCCCACAATATTTGTGAAGTAACGCATAACTTCCACCTCATAATAATCAAGATTGATTTCATCGTCAAAAATTCCGCCATCAAGTGTTCCATAACTGCCAAAAGCATCACCTGAAAACAGAACTTTGTTGGTCTCTTCATAAGTCACCATAGTTTCGGGCCAGTGTACCATCGGTATGGTTTGAAACTGCAGCCTGTGAATTCCAAGTTCAAGTACAGAATCATCGTATACAAGCAGCACGTTTTCAGGCTCTTTATAAAAACTTTCAACAAATGCAAAAGTCTTCTTATTTCCGACAAGAATAATATCAGGATACTTTTGGATTACTGCCTTGAGCGCTCCTGAATGATCCGGCTCCATGTGGTTAATGACCAGGTAATCAACTTTTCGGTCACCTATGATTTCCTCAATGCTTTCAAGATATTCGTCAATAAATGAACGCTCCACTGTATCTATCAGGGCAATCTTTTCATCAACAACCAGGTAAGAATTATATGAAATTCCATGCGGTATAGGCCATATGTTCTCAAATAAATGGGTGCGACGATCATTATAACCCAAGAAGTAAATGTTTTCAGTAAGATTTACATATTGCATCGGTTCCAGATTTTTATATTCAGATGGCGAATTTAACGAATTGCATTAAATCAGAAAGCATAAAC
>Ga0209347_1005739_pt1 | contig 11543 bp, 8 predicted proteins | sample AutmiccommuBRH23_FD_187382 | JGI IMG/M metagenome (GOLD analysis project Ga0209347, IMG submission 187382) | Deep subsurface microbial communities from Mt. Terri, Switzerland - Autotrophic microbial communities BRH/23 (SPAdes) (version 2) | ecosystem: Environmental > Aquatic > Deep subsurface >...
CGCCCTGCCGTTATACAGGAAAGTTTGCGGCACTACTTACTACTGGATCAGGCCCTTTTCCTTGGCCAGCAGCTTCAGAAACTTATCCGTGACAAATCCGCTTTTCATTACTTTATCTCTTTCTTCGACAGTAAACTTGCCCTGGGCGGTAAAGAACTCGGCTATACCCCCCATTGTTTGGTCCATCTTGCTGGGTCCCTTGGAGCTGTCGAACATGGCCAACTGCTCTTTGAGGTCGAATACCGGGTGTTTTTCAATATCCATCACTGCGTCTTCCTTGGTAATATCCATGGCGGCCCAGTCCTTCAGGAACTTCTGGTAAGGATCGGCCAGATTGGTTTTCTCTTTTTTCATCTTGTCAATGCCCTGGAAGTAGATGTCCAGGAATTTTACCACCTTGTCCGGGTTCTCGTCGGCATACTTCTTATTGGCAATCAACACCAGGGGAATATTTGCCCCCACCTGGTCACTGGAAGCCACTATCTTCCAACCCTTTTGCAGTCCGGTGTACATAAAGGGAGCCCACAGCGCCACCAGGTCACCCTTGCCGGATTCAAAGGCAGCTACGGCCTGGGCCTGCTCAAGGTTCTGTATTTTTACGTCACTGTCTTTAAGACCCAAGGCTTTCAGATAGCTGGAGAGGCCATAGTGTCCAGAGGAAACCGTGGTGCAAAGTATGGTCTTGCCTTTAAGCAGCTCGGCAGAACCATAGATGTCCGGATACTTGGGGTCCGCCCCCTTGGTCTTGAAAATGGGGCTGTCGGGCCTGGCCATAACCACGTTGGCCAGTGACTCATCATTGGCCAGGCCGATCATATAGGCGTTGTAGCGCAGGGCGGCCATCAGCATAGGCACACCACCGGTGGCTCCCACGTCCCACTGGTTGGCCGGCAGAGCTTCAATCTGGGGCATTCCGGAGTCAAAAAACTGTAGTTTTAGTTCAACCCCGGCCTTTTTGTCAAGGCCTTGCTGTATGGCATCATAGGTTGTGAAGGTTTCGAACTCCGGCTGGTGGCTGACACGGATCACCGGGGCCTTGCCGGAATCACCGGCGGCCTTGCCTTTGTCCCCATCGCCGGAACCGCCGCAACCCAGGGTGCCTGCCGCCACCAGGGCCAGTACCAGGAAGAGGCCCAGCAGCTTTTTAATTTTTCTTGTTTTGTTCAAACCAAGATCCTCCTTATCTTCTTTTTAATCCCCTCGCACTTGGATAATCCCGCCTAAATCAACAAGGCCTATCCTTTTCATCCCCCCTTTCCCAAAACAAATGCACTACCTTACCACCACTTAATCAGGTCGGTAACCTGCTTTCTGATTTCCACAAATTTGGGGTCGCGAAAATCCCTTGGCCTGGGGAGGTCCACCAGCACCTCGGCCTTTACCGTGGTGGGCTTGTTGCTTAAAACCAGTATGCGCTCGGCCACGTAAACGGCCTCCTCAATGTTGTGGGTGACGAAAAGCACGGTGCTCTTGAGTTCCTGCCAGATCTTCACCAGTTCGTCCTCAAGGTAGTACCGCAGCTTCACGTCCAACTGGCCGTAAGGCTCGTCCATCAGCAGCAGGTCGGGGTTGACCGCGAAGGCCCTGGCGATGGCCACCCGCTGCTCCATGCTGGAAGAAATCTGGTTGGGATAAAGATTGGCGCTGTCCGACAAACCCACCAGACTCATGATCTTGGTCAGCCGGCTTTCCAGTTCATCTTTGGGCACCTTCTTGGTTTCCATGCCATAGGCGATATTTTCCCTGACGGTGCGCCAGGGCATGCAGGAAGGCTCCTGAAAGACGAAGGAAATATTGTGTTTCTTCGGGTCGGCCTCCTGGCCGTCAATCATGATGTTGCCCTTGGTGGGGGGAATTATTCTTGACAGCAGGTTCAAAAAGGTTGTCTTGCCGCATCCGGTGGGTCCCACAATGCAAAGCAGCTCACCTTCTCCCACGGTGAAGGAGATATCGTTCAGCACCAGCAGGTCGCCGAATTTTTTGGTCAGGCCGTTGACGGACACCTTGGTTTTTCTTTTTTCGGACAAATTTTAGCACCCCTTATCTTTTTGGGTGTAAAGAAAATATTGTAAATCTCCTCTATAGATCCCAATTGGGTAAGGGGGAACCCCTTACCCAATCTGAACAATTAACCCTGCTACCAGTTCCTATGATCCAAATGAGCATACTTGGGCAGGAAGCGGGTGGGCATGGCCAGGGCGTCCTTCCTGAAGGGCGGGGCCAACTGGGTGCCGTCCACCACGAACTCCAGCACGGTGGGCTTGCGGCTCTTAATGGCTTCCTGGACAGCCTCGGCCACGTCACCGGCCTTGTCGATCCTGCGGCCCTCGGCCCCCATGGCCTTAGCCACCGGTACGAAGCTTTCCGGGTTGGGGATTTCGACGCCCACGAAACGGTTGTTGTAAAAGTCCACCTGGTTCTTCTTCTCGGCGCACCAGGCCATGTTCCTGAAGACGCAGGCGATTACCGGCAGGTTGTGCTCCACGGCGGTGCTGACCTCATGCAGGCTCATGCCCCAGGCGCCGTCACCGATGATGGCCAGCACCGGGGCCTCGGGGCAGCCCAGCTGGGCGCCCAGGGCGGCGGGGTAGGCAAAGCCGGTGTTGCCGAAGGTTAGGGCGGCAATATGCTTGCGAGCCTTGGTAAATTTCAGGTAGCTGTTGGCGGTGGAGGAAACGTTGCCGATGTCGGTGGCCACAATGGCGTCCTCCGGCAGCACCCTGGACATCTCCAGCAGCACCCGGCGGGGGTTGATCGGGCTGCCGTCAACCATGGCCAGGGAGACAATCTCTTCTTCCCACTTCTGCTTCTTGGCGGCTACTTCAGCCAGGCGGTCCTGGTTGGGACGGCGGCTGGCATCCTTGGCCCGCAGGCGCTTTAAGATCTGCAGGCTGGCCTCTTTGCCGTCGCCGATGATGCCCACTTCAATGGGGTGAGTGCGGGCGATGTGCTTGGGGTTGATGTCGATCTGGATAATCTTGGCATTTTCCGGGAAATAGTTGATATCGTATTGGGGCAGGGTGCCGAAGACCGAGAGTCTGGTGCCGATGGCCAGGATCACGTCGGCCTCGGCCAGGCTGTGCATGGCGGCCTTGGATCCCATGTAGCCGATGGGGCCTACCGACAGAGGATGGTCGGCGTAGAAGGCGTCGTTGTGCAGGTAGGAAACGGCCACCGGGGCCGAGAGGTACTCGGCTATTTCCTTGACTACATCCAGGGCGTCGGAGTCCACCGCGCCACGGCCGGAAACGATGACCGGCTTTTTGGCGGCGGCCAGTATCTCGGCGGCCCGGTTCAGGTCTTCCAGGCTGCCGCAGCCGCGCTGGTCAACCCGGTACTGGTGGGGCTGCAGCAGCCTTTCCTCCAGTTCGCCGTAGAAATAATCCCGGGGGATGTCGTAAAGCACCGGACCTCGGTCGGCGTAAGCAATGCGGAAGGCTGTGCGCAGGCAGTCAGCCGCCCGCTTGGGGTGAGGCACCCTGACCGTGGCCTTGGTGATGGCCTTGAATACCGAGACCTGGTCGCACTCCTGGAAGCCGTCCCAGCCTATGGTTGGGGTGCCGGCCGATGGGGAGATAATCACCATCGGGGTGTGGCCCATGTTGGCGGCGGCCACCGAGGTGACCATATTGGTGATCCCGGGGCCGTTTTGCCCGGTCAGCACGCCGCACTTGCCGGTAACCCGGGCATAGGCGTCCTCCATGTGCCCGGCGCTCTGTTCGTGCCGGACCGGGATAAATTTAATCCCGGCGGTGGGAAACAGGTCCAGCATGTCCATAAAGGCTGATCCCACAATCCCGGAGACGTGGTCTACTCCCTCTGCCAGCAAAGTTTCTACAATGGCTTCACTGGGTGTCATTTTTACTTTTGACATATCAGATACCTCCTATCTGTTATTTAAATCTAAGCCGAACTACTCCACGGGGACGGTTCCATTGTCTTCCCTTCGTCCCTTCGCTGCGCTTCGGGGACACTTGAACCGTCCCCATGGCTCCGCAAACCTTTAGCTGATTTTTTCCAGGGCGCCGAGGATGGCGGCCACGATCCTGTCCAGTTGTTCCCTGGTGACCACAAAGGCCGGGGCCAGGTTGATGATGTTGTTGCCGTTGGGGATGCTCCGGTTGGTGCGGCCGATGAGTACCCCCTGGGCCGCCGCTTCCCCGGCTATCTTGCCCATGACGGCCTCGCTGACCGGGGCCTTGCTGGACCTGTCCTCCACCAGCTCGATGCCGGCGAACAGGCCCAGGCCGCGGATGTCGCCCACCATGGGGTGCCCGGAGAGCTGGTCTTTGAGGCTTTCCAGCAGGTATTGGCCCTTCTCGGCCACTACCTGGCATAAGCTTTCCTCTTCCAGTATCCTGACGCTTTCCAGCCCGGCGGCACAGGCCCCGGCACTGCCGCCGTAGGTGTTGATATGGCGGAAATACTTCAGCTTGTCGGCGGGGTCATTTAAGAACTGGTCAAATACATACTGTTTGACGGCCAGTGCCGATAGGGGCATGTAGGAGTTGGCGATGCCCTTGGCCATGGTGACCATGTCCGGGTCCAGGTCCCAGTGCTGGTGACCGAACATTTTGCCGGTCCGGCCGAAGCCGTTGACCACTTCGTCCATGATCAGCAGCACTTCGTATTTGCGGCAGATTTGCTGGATCAGGTCGTAGTAGCCGCCGGGCGGTATGATGATGCCGCCGCCGGCGGTGATGGGCTCTAAGATCACGGCGGCCACGGTCTCGGGGCCTTCGCCCAGGATCAGGCCTTCCAGCGCCCGGGCACAGGCCAGGTCGCAGCCGGGATAGCTTTTGCCGAACTGGCAGCGATAGCAGTAGGCCGCCGGCAGGCCCAAAAAGCCGGGGACCAGGGGCTCGTAACCCAGTTTTCTTTCGGGCTGGCCGGTGGCGCTTAGGGCCGCGATGGTGGTGCCGTGGTAGTCCCGCTGGCGGTAAATTATTTTGTATTTGTCTCTATCCGGATATTTCAGGCGAAAGTACTGCCTGACCATTTTAAAGGCGGCCTCGTTGGCTTCGGATCCGCTGTTTGAGAAAAGCACCCTCTGCAAATTGGGGAGCAGCTCGCTTATTTTCTCGGCCAGCAGGATGGCCGGGACGTTGCCGGCGCTCATGGCGTAATAGGGCATTTCTTTAAGCTGTTCATAAACGGCTTTGGCGATGGACTCCCGGCCGTAGCCCAGGTTGACGCACCAGACCCCGCCCGAGACCGCGTCTAAAAACTCACGGCCGCGGATGTCTTTTAGGATGCAGCCGTTGCCTTCCACCATGACCATGGGGTCCTGATTCTGAAAAACCTTGTGCTGCATCAGGTGGTGCCAGACATGCTCCCGGTCGAGCATGACCAGTTCTTCATTTTTTACCACCGGTAAGACCTCCCCTTTTTGATAACTTGACACCCGGTCTTTTTTCCGCCGGGTGAGGCAAACTTAGTTCAGCAGTTGGCTCAGGGGTGTGTACTCCAGGCCGAGGGAATCGGCCACTCCCTTGAAGGTCACTTTTCCATTCAGCACGTTTACTCCCAGGGCCAGGGCGTTGTCTTCTCTGATGGCGCTGACGTAGCCTTTGCCGGCCAGCCTCTGTACATAGGGCAGGGTGGAGTTGGTCAGTGAGAGGGTGGAGGTCCTGGCCACCGCTCCGGGCATGTTGGCCACGCTGTAATGCACCACGCCGTGCTTGATGAAGGTGGGGTTGTCGTGGGTGGTGATGCGGTCAATGGTTTCTACGCAGCCGCCCTGGTCGATAGCCACGTCGACGATGACTGACCCGGGGCTCATTTCTTTGACCATTTCTTCGGTCACCAGCCTGGGCGCTTTGGCCCCGGGCAGCAGCACGGCGCCTACCACCAGGTCGGACTCTTTAACGGCGTTCGTAATGTTGTAGTGATTGGACATCAGGGTCTTAACCCGGAAGTTGAAGAGATCGTCCAGGACTCTCAGGCGGTCGGGATTCATTTCGATGATGGTGACGTCGGCTCCCAGCCCCACTGCCATTTTGGCGGCGTTGACGCCCACCACTCCGCCGCCCACGATGGTCACTTTGCCCGGCAAAACTCCTGGGACGCCGGACAGGAGCACGCCTTTGCCGCCATACTGCTTGCCCAGGAAGTGGGCGCCGATCTGGACGGACATTCTGCCGGCAATTTCACTCATGGGCGCCAGCAGGGGCAGTGCGCGGTTAGGCAGCTGCACGGTTTCGTAAGCTATGCCCACCACCTTTTTCTCCAGCAGCGCCCTGGTCAATTCGGGCTCCGGAGCCAGGTGCAGGTAGGTGAAAAGTATCTGGCCCTCTTTGAACAGGTTGTATTCGGAGGACTGGGGCTCTTTAACCTTGACGATCATGTCCGAGGACTGGAAGACTTCGGCTGCGGCGTCGATTATGCTTGCGCCGGCGGCCGTATAGCTCTCGTCGCTAAAGCCGCTGCCCACTCCGGCGGACTTTTCCACCAGTACCTTATGTCCTTCCCTGACCAGGGAGTTGGCCCCGGCAGGAGTCAGCGCCACCCTGTTTTCGTTGTTTTTGATCTCCTTGGGTACGCCAATAATCACTTTAATACGCCTCCGTGTGTGTTAATTTCGTGTGTTAATTTTCACAAGTCTTGACAATTCCCTAATATTTTTTTACAATGTTTCTGTGTACTTTCTAGTCACCAATCTTGCGCTTTAGATTTAAAGCGTATTTTTTTTGCGGCCCACTCCATACACCACCCCCTAAATCAGCCCAAGGGACAGCTACTATCCCCTTCTTCTGGCCAGCTTGATGCGGAAAGCATACATATCGGCGCGGAAAACTCCTCTTAGATACTCCACCGGACTGCCTTCGGGATTAAAGGTCACCCTTTCGGTGACAATGACGCAGGCAGTCTTGGGTATTTCCAGGAGTTTGGCCTCCTCCTTGGTGGGCAGGGTGCTGCTGACCATCTGCTCGGCCTCCCACAGCTTGATTCCCATGGACAACTCCAAAAGGTCGTACAATACCGCTGTGTTCAGGTCGTAACCGGCCAGCTTGGCCCCTATCTCCTGGGGATAACACTGTTTTTCTATGGCCAAGGGTATGTTATCGGCAAACCTCAGCCTCTCTATGGCATAAAATTTATCCACGTTCAGAGCATCGCAAACCTCCGGCGGCGCTGTCTCCTGGCGGTGATAAATCAGCCGGGTGCTGGGCTTCATGCCCATGTCCTCGACAATCTCGTTGTATGTACTTAAATTGCCCAGCCATTCCTCCACCGGACGGTGGGAGATAAAAGTCCCCTTGCCGTGAATTTTCTCCAGTACGCCTTCCCGCACCAACTCCGAAACGGCCTGCCTGACCGTGGACCTGCTGACCGAAAACCTGTCCATAAGTTCCCTTTCACTGGGAACCTGGTGTTTGATGTCTCCCTGCAGGATCTCACCCCTCAGCAGTTCCTTGAGCTGCACATGAAGCGGAATTGAGTTCCGGGTGTCCAGTCCCATTTACACCACCCCTAACCGCACGTCAGGACGTACGTACCAGTTTCGTTGATTATATAATCACAACGCCAGCCTGTCAACAGCGCTTGCTAATAATATCACTTATTATTTATTTCCGTAATATGCAGAGTTTCCCTGGCAATCATGAACTCTTCATCGGTGGGAACGACCAGCACCCGAACGGGGGACCCGGGCTTGGAAATCCCTGCCTCAATGCCCCTGACCAGGTTCCGGTCAGGGTCCAGGTCAATCCCCAGCCAGCTCAGCAGTTCGCAGATGCCGGCCCGGACCCCGGGGCTGTTTTCACCGATACCCCCGGTGAAGACCAGCAAATCCAGCCCCCCCAGAGCCGGCAACAGTGAGCCGATGCTCCCGGCCACCCGGTAATTGAACATCTCCAGGGCCAGCCGGGACTGACGGTGACCTTCCGCGGCCGCTCTTTCAAGATCCCTGAAATCGCTGGAGAGTCCGGAGATGCCAAGCACACCGCTCTTTTTATTGAGCATCTCCAGCACCTGGCCCGGCCCCAGCCCCTCCTTTTCTCCCAGGTAGGGGATAATGGAAGGATCAACGTCACCGCTGCGGGTGCCCATCATCAGTCCGGACAGAGGCGTAAAGCCCATGGTGGTATCCAGGGAGCGGCCGTCCAGGACAGCACACAGGCTGGACCCGTTGCCCAGGTGGCAGGTGATCACCCTCCGGGTCTGGCCGCCTTGCCCGCAGATCTCGGTCGCCCTCCCGGCGACATACTTGTGGGAGGTGCCGTGGAAACCATATTTCCTTATTTTATAATCACTGTAATAACGGTATGGGATGGGGTAAAGGTAGGCTTTTTCAGGCATGGTCTGGTGGAAGGCGGTGTCGAATACCGCCACCTGGGGGGCGTGGCCGATCAGACTTCGGCAGACCTTGATCCCGGTCAGGTTGGAGGGGTTGTGCAGGGGCGCCAGGTCAAGGCAGTCCTCCAGCATTTGTAATTCAGGCTGGTCCACCAGCACCGGCTGGTGGAAATTCTCACCGCCGTGGACCACCCGGTGCCCCACCGCAGCAATCTCGCGCACGTCGCTGATCACCCCGCGACCGCTGCCGGTGAGGATGCCGATGAGACTCTCCACGGACTGGCGGTGCCCGGGCAGATCGATTTCCAGTATAATTTCCTCCCTGCCGGCAGCCTGGTGGCGAAACCTTGATCCGGGCTCGCCGATCCTCTCGGCCAGCCCGCAGGCCAACACTTTTTGGGAGTCCATGTCGAACAGTTTGTATTTAAGGGTGGAGCTGCCGCAGTTTATCACCAGTATTTTCAACAGCGATCCCTTCCAGTATCTGTAGATATTCTGGCTGCACCAGATCCTAACGTAATAACGTAAGGACGTTCGTACCACTTAAATTATATTGTCCCTGCCGTAACATGTCAATCCATCAACCAACCACTTTGAAAAAAATATACAAGAGCAAAACTACGCCCATAAAATGAAGATTTGTCGAAGTAAAGTGGAAAAGCAGGGGCGTCCGAACCGCCCCTGCTTTCGTGGCCACAACTAATCACCGCCGTCCCGGCAACCAAGGCCGGTCACTGAATCAGAACCATCTCTCCCGGAGGCCCTTTTCCATCATCCAGCGCTCGATCACCAGCTTCTGGTCGGTGAAAAAGGCCACCGCGTCCTTGCCCTGGCCGTGCAGCGCCCCGAAGAAGGATTCCTTCATCCCGCCGAAAGGGTAGAAGGCCATGGCGGCGGGCACGCCCACATTGATGCCGATGTTGCCGGCCACCACGTCAAACCTGAACTCCCTGGCCCAGTGTCCATTCCGGGTGTAGATGGAAGAGGCGTTGCCGTAGCGGCTGGAGTTGATCAGCCGAACGGCCTGGTCAAAGCTCTCCACCCTCTTCAGGCAAACCACCGGGCCGAATATCTCCTCGTCAAAGATGTACATTCCGGGTTCGGCCTCGAGGATGGTGGGCCCCATAAAATAGCCTTCGGGGCACCCCTCCACATTAATCCCCCGGCCGTCCAGGAGCAGCCTGGCCCCTTCCGCAATGGCCCGGTCTACATCGGCGTGCAATTTATCCAGGGCCTTGCGGGAGATAACCGGCCCCATGTCCACACTCTCGTCCAGGCCGTTGCCCACCTTGAGCCTGGAAGCTGCGTCCACCACGGCGTCCCTGACCCGTTCATAGTCGTCGCCCAGGGCCAGGATCACCGATCCGGCCAGGCACCTCTGGCCCGAGTTGCCAAAGCAGGACTCCATCAGGTTGGGCATTATTCCCTTCAAATCGGCGTCCGGCATGACCAGGATGAAGTTGTTGGCGCCGCCCTGGGCCTGCACCCGTTTGCCGTTGCGGCCGCACCTTTCGTAGATGACCCGGGCCACCGCCGAGGACCCCACGAAGGAAACCCCCTTGATTTCGGGGTGATCCATGATCCATTCCGCACATTCCCGGTCGCCGTTAATCAGATTGACCACGCCGGGGGGAAAGCCGGCCTGGTCCAGCAGGGAGAATAGGTAATGCTGGGTCAGGGGACACTGTTCGTTGTTCTTTACGATATAGGTGTTTCCGGCGGCAATGGCCCAGGGCATGAACCAGTAAGGCACCATGCCGGGAAAATTGAACGGGGGGATTACCGCAAACACCCCCAGGGGGACCCTGATGGTGTACTCGTCAATGGAGGGCGCCACATCCTGGGTGTAGTCCCCCATCATGGTGGTGGTCACCCCGCTGGCCACCTCCACCATTTCAGCCAGCCGTCTGACCTCCCCCACCGCGGCCCGGAACTCCTTGCCGTGCTCCAGGGTGATGATCCCGGCGATTTCATTGATCTGCCGCTCCACCAGCTCCTTGAACCGGAACAGGTACCTGCACCTGGTCACCGCCGGGGTCCTGCGCCAGGAGTCATAGGCCTTGCCGGCAGCGGCCACGCACTGGTCCAGTTCCTCCCGGGTGGACATGGGAACCTGCCCGATGAGATCACCGGTGGCCGGGTTCCTTATCTCGAGGAGCCTGCCGGAAGTGGATTCCACCCACTTCCCGTCAATGTAGTTTTTGACCCGTTCCATAACCGTCTCCTTAGTTTATTTCTTCAGCCAGGGCATCATGGACCTTAGCTCGGCGCCCACCTTCTCAATCAGGTGTTCTTTGTCCTTTTTGACCAGGGCGTTAAACTGCGGGCGGTTGACCTGATTCTCCAGCATCCACTCCCTGGCGAAGGCGCCATTCTGGATTTCCTCCAGTATTTTCTTCATTTCGGCCTTTACGGAGTCATTGACGATCCTGGGACCCCGGGTAACATCGCCGTACTCGGCGGTGTCACTGACCGAGAAGCGCATCATGCCCAGGCCGCCCTCGTAGATTAGGTCCACGATCAGCTTTAGCTCGTGCAGGCACTCGAAGTAAGCTATCTCAGGCTGGTAGCCGGCCTCCACCAGGGTTTCAAAGCCGGCCTTGATCAAGGCGGTGGCGCCGCCGCAAAGCACGGTCTGCTCACCGAAGAGGTCGGTCTCGGTTTCCTCTTTGAAGGTGGTCTCAATGACCCCGGCCCGGGTGCAGCCTATGCCCTTGGCGTAGGCCAGGGCGGTCCGGTAGGCGTTGCCGGTGGCATCCTGATAAATGGCTAAAAGCCCCGGCACCCCTTTGCCTTCCTCGTACATGCGCCGCACCAGGTGCCCCGGGCTCTTGGGGGCCACCATGAAGACGTCGACATCGGCGGGAGGGACAACCTGGTTGTAGTGGATATTAAAACCGTGGGAAAAGACCAGGGAGTTGCCGGTCTTCAGGTGAGGCCTGATCTCATCCCGGTAAACCCCGCCCTGTTTTTCATCGGGCAGCAGAATCTGAATCAGGTCGGCAGCCTCAGCCGCTTCAGGCACCGTCATCACAGTAAGGCCGTCGGCCTCGGCTACGGGCCAGTTCTTGCTCCCCTTGCGCAGCCCCACCACCACATCAAGTCCGCTTTCCTTGAGATTCCGGGCCTGGGCGTGTCCCTGGCTGCCGTAACCCATCACCGCTATCTTCTTGCCTTTCAGGATGCTCAGGTCGGCATCGCTGTCATAATACATCTTGGGCACTTTGGTATCCTCCTTGGTTTTT
>Ga0209347_1005740_pt1 | contig 11543 bp, 10 predicted proteins | sample AutmiccommuBRH23_FD_187382 | JGI IMG/M metagenome (GOLD analysis project Ga0209347, IMG submission 187382) | Deep subsurface microbial communities from Mt. Terri, Switzerland - Autotrophic microbial communities BRH/23 (SPAdes) (version 2) | ecosystem: Environmental > Aquatic > Deep subsurface >...
CCTGGCGGAGCCCAGCGCACCGAGGTACTCCAGTGCTCCCCGGGCAGACAGTATTCCCTCTGCGGCGCATCCTCCCACAAACTTGTTGGGGGTTCCTCCGGCCACATCACCGCAGGCGAAAAGCCCCGGAATAGTGGTCTGCCTTTTAACGTCAATCCAGTATCCGCTGGCGGTATGCCCCCCCACTATATAGGGATCACTTCCGTAAATCTCAATGGGATCCTTTGATATATCCTGGTTTCGTGATGCCAGGAATAAAACAAAGGAGGGGCGTTCATTCAGATAATCTGTTTTGAGATCCTTTATCTGTTCAGGAGTCATGTGGGTGGTATCAACATAGCAGGGTCCGCGCCCGGCCAACCACTCCTCCATGGGAGCATTTGCCCTGATATAACGGGGCGCCTTATCCCCACCCAGGTGAGAGTAGCGCTCAGCCAGTATTTTTTCTCCCCGGGCATTTATCATGGCGGCGTTATATCCCACCGATATGGTGTCAATGGGCCCGTTAAAATCTTTTGTCCTTACGGCGCACCAACGCATTTCAAAGGTGGTCATCTCCGCGCCCGCCCTTATTCCCATGGCATAACCCGTTCCCACGTTAAACGGGCTGTACCATATCTGGTGGTGGCTGTCATTTCCATCATTGGTGTATGGCTTGTAAAGTCCCCCGGCGCCACCGGTGGCCATTATGGTGGCCCCTGCCCGGATAATATAAAACTTGCCCTCCCTGACATTAAACCCCATGGCCCCCACTACCCGGTCTCCATCCATTATATAATTAGTGGCCACCACCCGGTTCAATACCTCACAGCCGTACTCCCGTACCTTTTCAGCCAGTATCACTTTCATCTCGGAACCGTGAATGGCAATATCCCAGCGCCCCCGGGCAAGATATTCACCGTTGGCGTCCTTTTTAATAGGTAAGCCCCAGCTTTCCCATTCTTCAATGGACTGGTTAAGCAGTTCGGCCATGGTTATGTAAAGGTCTTCCCTCAAAATACCACCTGCCTGATCCCTGCTCCACTTTACCAGGCTCTCTACCGTTTCACCCTTCTTAATGTAGGTATTGATGGCGTCCATACCGCCTGCCAGGCAGCCGCTGCGGTCAATGTGAGCCTTTTCCATCAGGGTTACCTTTAGCGAGGGTGACTGCCTCTTCGCCTCTATGGCAGCGTAACAACCGGCGTTGCCGGCCCCGATGATTAAAATGTCGGTATCCAGAAATATTTCTTCCACCTCTTGCTGCAGGACGGGGAATTTTTTTCCCATTTGTCCAACTACCTCCTATTGTTAATAGTTTACTTCCATACAACATATCCGCCCCAGACGGGAAGTCCGTTTAAGGCGTACCACGGCATCATGACAACAAGGAAATACACCAGTGTAAGCAACATTATGGGTATACCCACCCTGGCATAGGTGCCTGTGTTAAAAGTATTCGTTCCGTACGCTATGACACAGGCGGTGACCTGAGTGGGGATGATGAAGGAGAATGTGTCAAAGTTACAGACCAGAAGAGTGAATGCCACAGGGTTTAAATTGAGTACTTTGGCTAGCGAGAGAATAATGGGGGCCAGCATGGATACAGCCGCCACATTACTGAGCATAAATATGCGGATAAAGGCTGTCAGCACAATAACCCCCACTACCACAACCAGGAAAGGCTGCCCTTTGAAGAGCGGGTGGGCGATGTCGGCCAGCCACTTTGCCAGTCCGGTGCTGCTTATGGCGTTGGCCATGGACAGAGCCCCGGCCAAAAGGAGGAAAGTGCCCCAGATGGTCTTTCCCTGTACCGCCTGCCAGGACACCGGCAGGAGTCCGGGAATAAAGAATATGCCCAGGGCTATTAACGTGGCCATACCGGTCTTGATACCGTGATAGGGCTCGGTTATCCACATTATAACGGCAAAGGCAAAAACAGCTATAACGAACCATTCTACAGGAGTGGTCTTGCCGGCTTTGGTTTTTTCTTCTTTTATAAAGTCTACCCCTCCGGGAATGGTGATGCCCTTAATATCAAACAGCTTCCTCATCATTATAAACATCAGGGGATAAAGCCCTATGATGGGCAAATGAAGCCAGAACCACTTTGCATAGCTCATATGGTAGCCCAGTTGTTTTTCAAACAGACCTGCCATGATCACATTGGGCATGTGCGCCGTTAGAAGGAGTATACCGGCCACCATGGGGAAGTAACAAATACCCGATATGGCCAGGGCAGCCACCGCTTTTTTACCCTTTTCATTATCTTCGAACAATGAGTTGATCCCTTTAACAATAGGCAGCAGGACGGCTGCCCTGGATACTGCCGCCGGAATAAAAACCCCCAGTATGGTGTTCACCACCATAAAGCCCTTGACGACTTGATCTACCTGAGGCTTTACCCGTGACAACACGCTCATGGCAATCCTTTTGTCCAAACCGGTACACTGCATGATGGCAGCAAAAATGAAGGACCCCAGCACAAGGAAAGTAACATCCTGGGTGTAACCTCCAAAGGCCTTGCCGATTTCTTTTTCAGCCTTGGTCATAACCAACATTAAAGGAATTAACAGTCCTGTTATGCCAACAGGTATGGCTTCAGTAATCCAGATAATTACCGCCCACACTGCCACGGCCGCAGCCTTTTGCCCTTCAGGCTTCAGCCCCGCAGCCTGTGGCCCGTATAAAATTGCAAAAAAAGCTATCCAGGCAATAATGAATCCTATGAATGCGGTGTTTGGGTTTAAACCTGACTTGCGGGCGTTATTAACCATACCTTCCGGCACCCAACCGGCATACCACTTCAGATCTCCGCTGTCTCTCATATACATCCCCTTTCGATTCGTTTTCCAGGTCAGGCCCTCCTAAAATTACTTACCCCCCCCTTCGGAAAAGAAAGATATAGCTCAACTGACAATAAAATATCAAAAAACCATCAATTTGTATGTTCCCGGCAAAACATAATTTTTGTAATATTCCTTACAGTTTTTTTGATAACCGGCTAAATGCCCTGGAATTCTGGGGCTTATCTCAAGGTTTTACTTATCTTTTTTATAATTTTTTGTTATACAAAAAAAACGTCGCCCTATGGGCGACTGGCATCTGCTGCAAGAATATGTTAAGATCCTTACTACAGCCATTTTCTCAGTTTTTCGGGATAGATAATTTTGATATCCCGACCTTCCATCACTATGGCCTTTTCGCTCTTCATGGCATTGAAGGCCGATGTTACCGTGGGCCTTGAAGTCCCAATCATGCATGATATTTCCTCATGGGTCAGCCTTAAGTTCAACTCTATCCCTTCACCAATGTCTACGCCCGCCCGCTCTGCCATTTTCAGCAATAGCAAGGCCAGCCTTCCCTGAACCGGCCAGTTTACCATCTCGTAAATGGTGCACTGGGCCTCTCTCAACCTTATCCCCAGCGTTTCGGCAATTTTTATGGCAAGGTTTGCGTTGTCCCTTAACAACTCCAAAAAGCCCTCTCTTTTTAAAACAACCAGCTCAACTTCACCCATTGCCTCGGCAAAACAGGATCTATAAGAATTGCTCAGAGTCTCTGCAAGGCCCAAAAGTTCTCCGGGATGCCTGACGGCCACCGTCACTTTCCGACCATCCCCGGCAAGACGGTAAATTTTTACCCAGCCTTTTTCCACAAAATAAACCTGACCGGAAAACTCACCCGAGGCGAAAATAATTTGGCCCTTGGGATACTTTATGCATTGACCTGTCCGCCTGATAAGCGACTTGTCTCTTTCACAAAAGTTAAAAATCTTATGGTCGATATCCAATTTTCTACACCTCACCCGCCCAGTATAGGCAAATTATTTTTTACCCATGGTGGTGGTTTAGATTTAAACCAGCAGGATCTGGGTTTATTATATAATTCGGGGATCGGTGCATCTTCTCCTTCTACCACTTGCATTGGTTTTATCTTTGCACCCACCGGGACGTTATCAAAGGAAGATTAGCATTCCGTCAGGTAATCCAATCTAAACATAAAAATCACCCTATTAGGGTGATTAGGTCAGTCCTGAATTATTTTGGACGCACCGTTTTGTTCCATTATGTTCCGCACCCTGGCGGTTGAGTGTTTAGGACATTCTACGGTAACCAGTATACCCCTGCCGGCATTAAGGCCCTCCACACCATCAGAAAAGGGCGCCGCTTCCCATAACTGATCTCTTTCGGTTTTAATAAAGGCAATTTCATCGGCAGCATCTTCTGTATTATTACGTTCGTCCCTGGTTTTGGCCAGATCTGAAATAATCATGTCTTTCCGGTCAAAGCCCTCGTTTCGCAGGCTATCCACCAGAAAACCAACCTGCCCTTCATCCGGCATCAAAGCAACTATACGCATAAGCATCACCTCGTCAGTATTATGCGCACAAAGGCTAATGCCTAATCAATATTTCAGCCGGTAAATGACTATATTGGCCAGTTCAGTAAGGGCCTTCTGCTGGCCTTCGTGGTTTTGCCACCAGGAAGACGGGGAATATTTGGGATCCGGGGCTGCCACCGTAATAATACTAATGCTGGTATCCTTAAACACCTTTGCAAATATATTTTGAGACCTTCTGGTGTGATAGGATGATGTAACTAATAGGAAGGACTTTATGTTCTTTTCCAATATAATACTTTTCACAAAAACCGCATTCTCATACGTGCTCTTTGATTTATCCTCCATTATTACCGCCGACGGAGGAACACCAAGATCTGCAGCCTCCTCCAGCATTATGCCGGCCTCAGAGTATCTGGTGGACAGTCTGCCCCCCCCTGACATGATTATAAGATCACCATATTTTTCTTTGTATAGCTCAACACCCTTTGCCACCCGGGGAACGGTTTCTCCGCCCAATACAACAATGGCATCACATTTCCGGAGTTTTTCATCGACCACCAGATACCTGCCGTAGGCCGAGAGCCAGTACTGGGAAGTTAGAAACACCATTAATACCAAAATAACCAATGCTATTATAATAATTCTTTTTCTCATAACATCACCTGAACATAAATTTCTGTGCCCACCTGAAATTTACCTCTTTTCAGACATCATAGTGTCTTTTTTAAAATAATTTATTTCTCTGATAACTGCGCTAAGCGCTCCAATAAAGGAAAAACTGAATTAAAGCATACTTTCAGCTTAAAAAATAAACTTCTTACCTATTGACCTTTTACCCAAAATAAAATAACTTATAAATAAGAAAATGAGTGAGTACTCAGTCACTTCATTGCTTAAACTAATTAACTAAAAAGATGCTAAAGGAGGAAACGTAGAAGATGAAGCGCAGCATAAACAAAGCTGCCGTGCTGGGAGCAGGGGTTATGGGTGCAACCATTGCCGGACACCTGGCTAACGTGGGTATCCCCACCTACCTTCTGGACATCGTGCCGCCTACCTTGAATGCCGATGAGGAGAAAGCGGGGTTAACACTGGACAGCCCTAAGGTCCGAAACAGGTTTGCAGTGAATGGAATTGCCAATCTGTTAAAAGCAAAGCCGGCCCCCCTCTACATACCGGAAAACGCCAGGCTACTGACCCCCGGAAATTTCGAAGACAACCTGAACTGGCTTTCAGAATGCGATCTTGTTATTGAGGTGGTCCTGGAAAGGCTGGATATTAAACAAAGCCTTTTTGAAAAGGTTGAGAAGAACTGGAAGCCGGGATCAATTATAGCCTCCAACACCTCGGGTCTTTCTATTAACAAAATGTGTGAAGGACGTTCTGCCGAGTTTAAACAACACTTTATAGGAATGCACTTCTTTAATCCTCCCCGTTATATGCGGCTGCTGGAGGTCATACCGGGCAACGAAACACTGCCTGAAGTAACCGACTTCGTAAAGGACTTCTGCGAAAGGACACTGGGTAAGGGTGTGGTTGTCTGTAAGGACACCCCCAACTTTGTGGCCAACCGCATAGGAGTATTTGGCGCGTGTTCCGTTGTTAAGGCAATGCTTGAATTCGGTCTGGGCATTGACGAGGTCGACGAAATAACAGGGCGGGTCATGGGACATCCCAAGAGCGCCTCATTCCGCACCAATGATATGGTGGGTCTTGACGTTATGCTCCATGTTGCCAGGAATGTCTATGATGTGGCTGAGGACCCCAGGGAAAAGGCCATCTTTGAGCCTGTTGAATTCCTCCAGAAGATGCTGGAAAACAAATTGCTGGGAGACAAAACCGGGCAGGGGTTCTATAAAAAGGTAAAAACAGCCACTGGCAGGGAAACTCTGGTTCTGGATTACAACACCCTGGAGTATCGCCCCAAGGCGAAATGTACCCTGGAGTCTCTGACAGCTGCAAAGGCGGCCAAAAGCCCGGCTGATAAGCTGAAGGCCCTGATTACCGGAACCGACAAGGGCGCCCAGTTCGCCTGGAAGGTTACCAAGCAACAACTACTGTATGCCGCCAATTTGCTGGGTATAATTGCTGATGACATTCAGTCTATTGACCAGGCGATAAAATGGGGCTTTAACTGGGATTTCGGGCCCTTCGAAAGTTGGGACCTGTTGGGTGTGGAATGGATTGTTGATCGCCTGAAGGGTGAAGGCGAAAAAATACCCAAGGTTGTTGAAGACCTTTTGTCCAGCGGCAAGACCAGTTTCTACCAGGAGAAAGACGGAGTTCGTTATATCTTCAATCAAAACACCAAGGCCAGCGCGGCAGAGAAATTCGGCGAAAATGTTATTCTCTTTGAGCCTTTGAAAAAACAGAACAAGGTTATCAAGTCAAACAGCGACGCCTCTCTCATTGACATCGGCGATGGCGTTGCCTGCCTTGAGTTTCATAGCAAATCCAACGCCATTACCGGAGACCTCGGGGACATGATGAACTTTTCAGTGGAAGAGGTTGAAAAGAATTTTGAAGGTCTGGTAATTGCCAACTACGGGCAGCACTTCTCGGTGGGCGCCAATATACTGCTGGTGATGATGTATGCCGAGGGCAAGCAGTGGAAAGAGCTGGACAAAATGGTCAGTGATTTCCAGAATGTCAATATGAGACTGAAGTTCTGCAAAAAACCTGTAGTGGCTGCTCCCCATGGCATGGCCCTGGGCGGAGGCTGCGAGATAGTAATGCATAGCAACAAGGTTGCCGTATGCGCCGAGTCCTATATTGGATTGGTGGAAGTAGGCGTTGGTCTGGTTCCCGGTGGCGGCGGAGTTAAAGAGCTGGCCTTCAGGGCTGCCGAAACCATACCCCCGTCGCCCGGCAGTGTTAAGACCGGCGGCACCAATTCCGTTCAGCCAATGATCAACCGGGCCTTTGAGAATATATCCATGGCCAGGGTTTCCACCAGCGGCCCAGAGGCTGTTTCCCTTGGATTCTTCAGGGCAAATGACACCAGGATTATTACTAACCGGGACAACTTGGTTGGTGAGGCCAAAAAACTGGCGCTGGAGACTGCGAAAGATTTCCGGCCTGCCCTGCCCAAAACCATGGCCGCCCTGGGAGCACCCGGCGAAGCCGCTATCCGTGTGGGCATTGAGACCATGGTATGGGGTAAATATATCAGCAAACACGACGCCCTGATTGCCGGTAAAGTTGCTTATATTCTAACCGGGGGCGGGGTAACAGCGGGCACGATGGTGACCGAGCAGAACCTGCTGGACCTGGAGCGTGAGGCCTTCCTCAGCCTGCTTGGTGAACAGAAGACCATCGAGCGTATCCGTCACATGCTGATGACCAATAAACCTCTGAGGAACTAGGTCAAGTCGCCTGCGGACGACTAGTGGTCAACTGCCAGCAGTCTGGAGACAGTATTCAGTAAGAATTTAAAGTAATCCACTACGACTAGGGGGTTTTAGTAGAAATGCAAGAAGCCGTAATTGTTAGTGCGGTGCGTACCGCGGTGGGTAAGGCTCCCCGGGGCAAACTCAAAAATACCCGTCCGGAGTATATGGCGGCCACCGTTTTAAAAGAGGCCCTGGCCCGGGTACCTAACCTGGACCCGGCGGAAATAGACGACGTTTTATTCGGCTGCTCCTTCCCCGAGGCCGAGCAGGGCATGAACGTGGGACGTATGATCAATCTGCTGGCCGGACTGCCCCAAAGTGTATCCGGCGCCACCATAAACCGCTTCTGCTCCTCCGGTATTGAGTCCATCGCAGTGGGAGCAACCCGTATAATGGCCGGATTTGTGGACGTGTTCGTGGCCGGCGGCGTAGAGAGCATGAGCATAGTGCCCATGGGCGGCAACAAACTGGCCCCGGATCCGGCCCTGCTGGACATTTGCCCCGAGGCATACATGGGCATGGGTCTTACCGCCGAAAACGTTGCCGATAAATACAATATTACCAGGGACGAGCAGGACGCCTTTGCCGCGGCCAGCCATACCAAAGCACTGAAAGCCATAGCAGAAGGTAAATTCAAGGAAGAAATAGCTCCCCTCACCATCACTGAAAAGCAGTGGGTGGGCAATGTTATTAAAGAAAAGAGCTTTGTGTTTGACACCGATGAGGGCCCCCGGGCGGGAACCACAGCTCAAACCCTGGCCAAGCTCAAGCCCGTTTTCCGGGCCGGTGGCAGCGTAACTGCCGGTAACTCTTCCCAGACCAGTGACGGGGCGGCATGTGTGGTTATGATGAGCCGTCAAAAAGCCGAGTCCCTTGGAATAAAGCCCCTGGCAATTTTCCGCGGATATGCCGTGGGAGGATGCCCTCCGGAACTTATGGGTATTGGCCCCATAGTTGCCATTCCCAAGGCCCTGAAGGTGGCCGGAATAACCAAGGACCAGGTGGATGTATTCGAGCTGAATGAGGCCTTTGCCTCCCAGGCCCTGGCCTCAATTAAGACACTGGAACTGGATATCAACAAAGTAAACTACAACGGTGGCGCCATTGCTCTGGGTCATCCGCTTGGATGCACCGGTTCAAAGCTGACAGCCACACTGCTGCATGAAATGAAGAGACAGAAGGCCCGCTACGGAGTGGTGAGCATGTGCATCGGCGGAGGAATGGGCGCCGCAGGCGTTTACGAAATGGTAGACTAGCCATAAGCTATAAGCTGTAAGCTCTAAGCAATAAGCCATAAGCCACGGCTAACAACTAATGCTTATCGCTTATTGTTTATTGTTTATTGCCATAAGGAGGCCGCCTGTGGCAAAAAGAACAGGGGAAAAATTTAATGTCATTATTGAAGCGGCAATAAGGATTATTGCCGACAATGGCTATCATGGCTCCCAGGTTTCCAAAATTGCCAGGGAAGCCGGCGTGGCGGAGGGGACCATCTACCTCTATTTTGAGAGCAAGGAAGATATACTGATATCAATATTCAGAAATAAGCTGGGTGAATTCATCTCCGCTGTGCCGGCCAGAATTGTTGATGTAGAGAATTCCTTTGAAAAAATAGCGTATCTTATCTACCTGCATTTCTTCAGGCTGCAGAGCAACCGCAAACTGGCCCATGTTCTACAGATAGAGCTGCGCCAGTCCGACAAGTCCATCAGAAAAGGCATCTCTGAAGTAATAAAGGAGTATTACCGGCTGATTGAAAACACTGTTCTGGAGGGAATACAAAAAGGGTACTTCAGGCCGGATCTTGACCCTAAAATAGCCCGGAAAGTCATTTTTGGCTCCATGGACGAGGTAGCCACCTGCTGGGTGCTGTCCAGCCATAACTACAATATACTTAACATGGCGGAACAGGTATACAACGCCCTGGCTCAATCCATTTCACTGGACGGAAAATACCTTCCCTTCCCTTCGGATTTAAAGTTGTTAAAAACTGACCATTGAATACATTTATTTCCCATGGTAAATACTAACCTCCGTTGAGGAGGTGAGACCAATGCCGCAAACCATTAAATGCACTGTAACCGAATGCCAGTATAACGCCGATGTTATGTGTGACGCCCCCATGATTCAAGTGAACCACAACGGTTCTGACAGATCCGGGAGTTCGGATGAAACCAAATGCGACACCTTCAGACCGAAAAAATAATTAAAATTGAGGGACTGACCCTGAGTCGGTCCCTCAATTTTTTTATTAAAAATGGACTTATCGTTTTTAAAATCCCGTAAGGGTTATTTTTGTATACAACTGGTGCTATTGCATGTCCCAAAAAGGTTGTCTAATTAACATAATCAAGTATCATGTTGATAGATTATCGGGGTTACTTTTCTTGTAAGCCTGCTGCAGGAATATATCCGTGATACCCACCGATATAAGCCCACCGTCCTCCCTGGCCCAGCACTCTCCAGGATGGTATAGGCAGTTGACACTGGCCCGAAATATGAATTTATCGTAAGTTGCCTCCAGAAACAATTTTTCTGACATTAAAGTATCCTCCTCGAAATATTAGGACTGTTGTTCGCTTAATGCCTCAGCAATCAAGCCCTCGATTGCATCTGTTATCATGTCAGGCGCAAGACCTCCGTGAAACCTGGGCTTTCCGTTTATAACGGTAAGCGGAAGCCTTACCTTGTTCAGTATATCTCTGATATCCTGGTAGTTCTTTAGCTCCTCAGAGGTGACATCAATGAACTTAAAGGTAATTTTATCTCCGAATTTTTCTTTCAAAGTCAGGCCAAGTTCCTCGGCATCATCCTTCATCGTTTTTGCAGGTCCACATCCAGTGGACCCCGAACCGCAGCCTCACCCTCCGGACTGTGCAGGCTCATTCACCCCAAAAATATTAACCGACACTTTTTGTTCTTCCATCATGAACTCCTCCTGTTATGTGATTTTGACGTCTCATCACTTTCTTTTAGCTGATAGTCCTTAAGATGATCTTCGGTAATAATTATTTTTGCCTGACTTATTTTTTTTATCAAATTCACTCCAGTGCTATAGTAAATGGATGCCAGTATCTACATTATCTTCCCTTTGCGGTCGAGGAGGTCTTAATTGTAAACCAGTGCCTGGTGCGCAAACATATCCTTACCAGCATCAGCATCACAGGGACTTCAATAAGCACACCCACCACGGTAGCAAGGGCGGCACCGGAAGCAAGACCGAAAAGGGTAGCAGCTGTGGCTATGGCTACCTCGAAATGGTTGCTCGCACCGATCATGGCAGTAGGCGCGGCGTCCTCGTAGCTGAGGTTGAGCAATTTAGCAGCAGCGTAACCGATGATAAAAATAATTACAGTCTGAATAAACAGGGGGACGGCAATCATGCCTATTACCAGGGGTTGTTTGAGAATAACGTCTCCTTGTAGCATAAACAAGAAAATAAGGGTAATTAACAGAGCGGTTATAGATACTTTGCCGGTATGTTTTAAAAACACAGCCTCGTACCATTCCACTCCCTTTCTTTTTATCAGGTTGCTGCGGGTGAAATATCCCGCCACCAGTGCAACTCCAACATAAAACAATATCGCATAAGCTAAAGTGGCAAAGGGCACGGTTATATCAGATACGCCCAGTAGAAGGCTGCCCAGCGGCGCGTAAAAAAACAACATGGTGAGTGAATTTATGGCCACCATCACAAGGGTATGGCCCATAAAACCTTTGGCAAGGTAACTCCAGACCAGTACCATGGCTGTGCAGGGAGCAATGCCTAGCAAAATCATGCCGGCTATATAGGAGTCAGCCATGTTGGACGGTATAAAAGGTGTCCAG
>Ga0209347_1005741_pt1 | contig 11543 bp, 6 predicted proteins | sample AutmiccommuBRH23_FD_187382 | JGI IMG/M metagenome (GOLD analysis project Ga0209347, IMG submission 187382) | Deep subsurface microbial communities from Mt. Terri, Switzerland - Autotrophic microbial communities BRH/23 (SPAdes) (version 2) | ecosystem: Environmental > Aquatic > Deep subsurface >...
CCCCGAGCGCGGTGCCCCCGCCAATGGCCTTGGCCATCGTGATGATGTCCGGCTCAACGTCGAAATGCTGGTAGCCGAACCACTTGCCGGTCCGGCCCATGCCCGTCTGCACCTCATCGAGGATCATCACGGCCCCCTTCTCGTCGCACAACCGGCGGATCGCCCGCAGGAACTCGGGGCTCGCAACATTGATGCCGCCCTCGCCCTGGATGGGCTCGACCAGCACCGCGGCGACTTCGTCCGTGAACGCGGCCTCCAGGGCCTTGACGTCGTTGAACGGGATGTAGGTGAAGCCCGGCAGCAGCGGCAGAAAGCCTTCATGATACTTCGGCTGCGCTGTGGCCGTCACCGTCGCGAAGGTCCGGCCGTGGAAGCTGCCCTCGCACGTGATGAATTTGTACTTGCCGGCCGCGGTGTAGAGCCGAGCGAGTTTCAGAGCCCCTTCGTTGGCCTCGGCGCCGCTGTTGCAGAAGAAGCACTTGCCGCCGAAGCCCCGCTCGCTGAGCAATTGGGCCAGCCGGCCCTGCGGCTCGGAGTAGAACGTGTTGTCCACGTGGATCAACTCGCCCACCTGCTTGCGGATGGCCTCGACCACCTTGGGGTGGCAGTGGCCGATGCCGCTGACGGCCCAGCCCGGGAACATGTCCAGCACCTTGTTGCCGTCGGCGTCCCACATGGTACAGCCTTCGCCCTTGACCATCACGCGGGGCAACCGGCCGTAGTTGGCGATTACGTATTTCTTGAAAAGATCAATGGTTTCCTGAGTTGTCATGGATATCCTCTCGCGATGCTCGCATCGATTCAGTTGCCGTTCGTACGTGGCGATGCAAAGGCCAGACGCCTCAACGGCCCCTTGAGCCCTCGCTCAAGGGAGCAGCCCTCGCATCGGTCGATTTCGGCAAATAGTCTATTCTTCGCAAACACAATCACACCTTGGCGAATCCGGTTTCGGCGTGAGGGGGACTCAACCCCTGATGATTTCGGTGCCGATGCCCATGGCGGTATAGATTTCCAGCAGGAGCGAATGAGCGATCCGGCCGTCGATGATATGCGCCTTCTTGACGCCGGCCTCCAGGGCAATCATGCAGGCCTCGACCTTGGGGAACATCGCATCGGTGATGATGCCGGCGTCGATCATCTCCTTGATCTGGGCCTCGTTGAGACTCGAGACCCGGCTCTCCGGATCGTTCATGTCCCGGCGGATGCCGTGCGTATCGCTGACCATGACCAGCTTCTCGGCCACGACCGCCGCAGCCACCTTGCCGGCGGCGGTGTCGGCGTTGACGTTCAGCTTGCCGCCGTTTCGGTCCATGGCCGTCGAGGAGATGACGGGGATCGTGCCGTCGGCGGTCAGCGTGTGCAGCAGCTTGGCGTTGACCTCGGTGACCTTGCCGACCAGGCCCAGGTCGATCTTGCGTCCGTTCTCGCCCGGCAGGCGGAGTGTCTCGGCCGTCAGCACGCAACTGCTGAGCGTGTGCAGGCCCATCGTTTTGCAGCCCAGCTCCTCCAGGATCCGGCAGACCGGCTCGTTGACCGTCCGCACGAGCGTGTGCTCGACGATGTTCAGCGTCCGCTGGTCGGTATAGCGGCGGCCCTGGACCCAGACCGGCTCCAGGCCCGCGTCGTTCATGGCACGGGTGATGGCCTTGCCGCCGCCGTGGACGATGATCGGCCGCATGCCCACCGTGGACATGAAGGCCACGTCGTGCAGCAGGTTCCGCTGGGCGGCCGGATCGTCCAGCACGCTGCCGCCGAGCTTGACCACGACCACGCGGTCGCGAAACCCGCGAATATAGTTCATCGCCTCGATCAAGGCGTCTGCTTTTGCGATGGCTTCTTGCACCGAAGTACTCCTTGGAATCCTAAAAAAACAAGCTGGGGAATGTACCACCGGCCGGGCGCGAAGTCAAGAGCGATGTGCAAATTCTCGCAGAGAAATGGGACCTATGGGACGAATAGGACCAATAGGACCGGTCCCATGAGTCCTATCCGTCCCATAGGTCCTATCGAGCGTCCGGCTCGCGACCCGCCCTCAGACCAGCCCTTCCGGCGTGGACTGCCCGTGGAACTGGCTGGGGTTCAGGAAGATCTCGCCGCGGACCTCCTCGATGATGAGCTGGGCGATGGGCATGCCGGGACGCAGGACGATCGTCTGCGGCCCGAGGTTGATCATTTCGAGCGTCAGCGGCCCGACCCAGCCGGGGTGGACGGTCGGGGCGGTGAAGTGGACCATCAGGCCGCAACGGGCCCGGCTGCTCTTGCCCTCGATCCGGGCCGCCAGGTGCGGCGTGCCTTTGTCCGTCGGCAGCTCGATGCGTTCGAGGGTCCGGCCGAGGATGAACTGGTGCGGCTTGAGCGGATACGGCTTGTCGTCCGTAAGAACATACCGCTGCGAATGCCCCGCGATCACCTCAGACAACATCCCCCGCTCGACAACGTCGTAATGCCGCGGCCCGGCCTGCGGCACCGCGATCTCATGATAGAGCCGCAGGTCGACGGCATGGGTATCATAGGGACAGTACTCCCCCGCCGCCGGCCGCCGCGACAGAGGCTCCGGCTCGATCACCAGCCTCCCTTCATCCAGGGCCCTCTGAATCTCGATGTTCGATAGAATCATGTTCTGGGTACGCTGACTCATGCGACTCCGTTGAGTCTACGACGATGGCGTGAGTATACCTCCAGCCGGGAGATCCCGCCAGAGGCAAGCAGACACACCCTTCACTGATGCAACGTCTCGGCCGCCGACAGACTGGCCTCGACTGTCCCGCCGTAGGCGCCACAGTCGATGCGACCGCCGTTGGGCGGTATCTCCGCCTCGGGATCGACCTTCGGATCGCCCGCGTCGATGCAGGGACTGCTATCGAGATCCTGGACCCACGTCGATTGCGCCGGCTCCCAACGCCCCTGCATGGACCGGAGATGATAATCGCCCGGCATCGCAAAGCACGGGTCTGCGTCGAGATTCCCGACGCCGGACCAGCCTCCCTGCACGTCACTATAGGCAACCGACAGCCCCCCGGGGAGAGCAACGGCGATCTGTTGCGGCTGGTTGCCCCAGACGATCGAACTGACGATCACTGCGTCACTGTCGCAATAAAGGCCCCCTCCAGGGACGACGCCGACATTGTCAACTATCGTGCAGTTGGCGATCGTCGCCTTGCTCTCATGCAGCCACAGACCTGCCCCCGCATCGGCGCGATTGCCCGCAATCACGCAGTTCGTGATGATCGGATCCGCCCCGAGACATCGAATGCCGCCGCCGAGTTCCGCGCGCCCGCCGAGGATCGTCAGGCCGGCCAATACCGAGTTTGCGTCTTCCCCGCCGTCGAACGTGACAACGCTCCCGAGGCCTCCGCCGTCGATGACCGTCTGCGCTATTCCGCCGATTCGGCGCGGGTCCAGGCTCGATACCATGATGCCCTTGCCGCGGAAGTTGATGCCCTCGCGATAGGTCCCGGGCTTGATCAAGACAGCCTCTCCCACGCTGGCCGCGTCGATTGCCTCCTGAATCGTGTCGAACGGATGGTCCTGCGTTCCGTCTTCGTTCGGATCGCCGCCGGCCGGATCGCCCGGCGACGGATCGTTCGGGCCGTCATCATCCCCGTAGAGACTCATCGTCGCCACGAACGCGGCGTGCAGGGTCGAATCAGCCAGGATCTCAGCATCGATCCGGCTCATGCGAGGATAATCCGCGCCGCCGTCTTCGACCAGCGTGCCGCTCCATCCCGCAAAACGGTACCCGGTGTCCGGCACGGCCACGGCACGAATGCTCCGGCCATGGTCGAATGCGAATGCGCCTTCGCCGGGGAGGATCACGTACCCCCCATCTGTCGATGAAACGGTCAGAACATGCGAGACCGGCGAGAACACGGCCTTCACATGGTGGTTTCCATTCATCTCCAGAGAAGTGGGATTCTGGGTGGTGCTGAAGCTGCCGGTCCATTCCACAAAATGGTAACCAGCCGCCGCCTGGGCCTCCAACGTGACCTGCGTGCCCTCGGCGTACTCGAAAGTCCCCACGCCCGGCTGCGATACGGAACCGCCCGACGTGGAAGACACCTTCAACGTGCGAGGAGCCACTGCAAAGTTCGCCTGCAGCGAGTAGTCAGCGTCCATGACAACCGTCGTGCTCACCGCGCGGGGATTGGCGATTTTCCCGGCGCCGAGCGCCGTGCCGGTCCAGTCCACAAAGCGATAGCCGGTCTCGGCCACGGCGGTGATCGCCACGGAGCTGTGGTGATCGTACGAGAACGCCCCTTCCCCCGGCGTCGTGACAGAGCCGCCTGCGGACGAGGAGACAGTCAGCGTGTGCCGGTCAATGGCGAAGTTGGCGACCAGCGTGTAGTCCGCGTCCATCGTCACGGTCGTAGACGCGGCCCCAGGGTCCGCCACCTTGCCCGCCGAAACCGCCGTTCCCGACCATCCCGTGAACGTATATCCCTCATCGGCCGCCGCTACAATGGCCGCAGCGCTCCCTTCTGCATACGAATAGGAACCTCTCCCGGGTATCGTTACCGAGCCGCCTTGGGTCGAGGAAACAGTCAACGTATGGCTCGGCAAGGCATAATTCGCGTAGAGCCGACACTGCGTGGTCGTGCCCAGCGTGATGAAGTAACGATACGCATTGACCATCACCATGGGGGAAGAAGGATCCCGAACACAACCCAAGTCAACGGCCAAACCGCTCCATCCGACAAACACGTAGCCGGGGATCGATCCCGCGGTACCTATCTCCTGGGATATGTTCGGGTAAAGACTCGATAGACTCGGAAAGACCACTGAGCCAAGAGAGTCGCCTGTCAAGCCATTGATTGCCCTGAGACAGTATGGGACATCCATGAGAACATCAAAACGGAGAAGCTGCGTCTCCTGCAACGCCCCCGCCTTGCTGCCCCAAATGATCAACTCAGCCACCTTGAGGTTCTTCGCCCCGGCGTGGTCCTCATACACATGGTCGAGGAGTTCGGCGCAGACGGTCACGGAATCGCCCGCCGCCGGTAGGTTCGTAGACAGCGAAGCCCTGTACGTGCCGTCAATCGTGTCTACTTTGTCTATCGAGCAACGGATCTCATCAAATGGCTCAGGCGGATTGTAGGTGAATGACGTGCAGCCTTCAAAATCGTTCCAGGCCTTCATCGTCATCTTAATCGAGCCCGCTCCCCCCACTCCCGGCATCAGCAGGACCAGCCAGAAGAAGATGAACAGACTCTTGCTCACAGCAACAGTACCCTCGGGACCACATACAACTCGCTTCATTCTCCTGCCTCCTTCCGGGGCCGCCATGAGGCGACCCATTCGCTGTTTCCACGGGACTCCACACCTACTGTTTCAAGTGTAGCGGATTGTGTCACGAGTGTCAAGTCGCATACCGGAAAACGGCAATGCTGAGTCCACAACGCAGCGATGGGTCTTTGGGTCGATGTGCGAGGCTCCCTTAGACGACGTCACGGAGGTCGGGCCAGGCGGGCAGGAGGTGGTCGGGGTTCTCGGCCTCGATTCTGTCGAGGTGCCTGACGGCCTGGCCGCCGGTCTTGACGACCGCGGAGACCACGCCGGCCCGTCGGGCTTGGCGGACGTCGTGGTCCGTGTCGCCGATGTAGATGGTCCGGCCGGGGGCGACGCCGAACTCCTCGAACAACGCGATGATGGCCTGGGCGCGGGAATTGCCTGATTCCGTCGCGTACATCAACGAAGACCGCACGATGTCCCAGTCCCGAAAGGCCATCGTGGACAAGATGCTCTCGATGGATTCGAGCCGCAAGCCGCTCAGGACCGCCAGACGGACGCCGCGGCTCTTCAGGTCCCGCAGGGCCTCTTCCACGCCCTCGAAAGGCGCGATCTGATCGAGGACCTCGCAGGGGAACAATTGCCAGAACCGCTCGTGACACTCGTCGGTGCGGTCCCTATGCTCCTGCGGCAGGTACGCCCGGACGTACTCCCAGATGCTGGTCCCGAAGACGTCGTACACCGGGTCGGCGTGTCCCTCGGGGATGCCAAACTCCTGGGCCGCCCGCCTGACCGCGGCCATGATGGCGTCGTCGGTCTTGACCAGCGTGCCGCCAAGATCCGTGACGATCAGATCGATTCTTCTGCCATCACTCAACTCAAACACCTCCAATGTCTATTCCGACAAATACCAGAGGCGGCAACCCTATCATACGTCACCCCTTCAAGCAAGAGACGAGTCGGCAATTCACGCCTTCTCCTCGACCTTAAAGATGCGGAAGCCAGACTTCTGGTAGTTGTTCAAGGCGTTGGGGTGGTCGTCGGTGCAGGTGTGTACCCAGACCCGGACGGCGCCCCAGGCGAAGGCGTTCTCGATGGCGCTGTCGAGCAGAGGACCACCGAGTCCTTGGCCGACGAATTCCGGCGTCAGGCCGAAGATTCGAATCTCTACACAATCGCCGTCCTGATGCTGCAACTCATAGTAGCCCGCGATCGAACCCTCTTGGTACGCGACGAAGGTCCTGAGGTTGTCATCGGCGGCGTAATCCTGCCACTGCCGAGCGGGCCAGACGAGCCGATCCATCCACCGCCAGTTGCCGCCGACGTACTCGTATAGAAATCGATTGAACCGCGGCTGCTTGACGATACATTCGCGAACATCGAGCCCGGCCCCTTCCCGAGCCCTCCTGACCCACTGATCTCTCGACACGATTTCCAAATGCGTGGTTCGCACCATGACGAATCATCCTTTGCATGATTTGTGCACACATGGTATCTGGTGAGAACGTTGGACTCAAGAGTGAGCGTGTGCGGCCGCAATACGGTGGCAGATGAGAGAGTGCGCATCTCGCGAACGCGCTGTGCCTGGCATGGGTGGCACGGTCAAACTCGTTTGACTGTGGATCTTGAGCAGTCCAGCCCTTCCCCAGAGCACAGCCAAACGAGTTTGGCCGTGCCACCCGGACTCGGGTCCCCCGCGTGGCGGGCTGTCTACCCCCGGAATGGGCCACCCTCTGCCGGCCGCACGGATTTGCGCCCACGGCTGTCAACCGAACCGGTATAATCGCCGTCGTAATAATAGATAGGTGCAAGAATGATTGACCCGGGCCAGGAGATTCGACAATGATGGCACACAGGACCGCAGCATCGGTAATGATCGTCCTGTCGGCCGCAACCGGCGGGTGCGCCGGTCAATCGGCGAATGCGAATCGTAGCAAGGAGACGACCTTCGTGGCACAAGGAAACAACGGCTTCGCCATAGGGCTTTACCGGCAGTTGCAGACTGACGAGGGCAATCTGTTCTTCTCGCCATACAGCATCTCGGCCGCACTGGCGATGACGTACGCGGGGGCGAAGGGCCGCACGCAGGAGCAGATGGCGCAAGCCCTGTATTATCCGACCTCCGCAGAGGCCCTGCAGAAGCTGGGGCTCGCCCGGGAGCCACTGACGCAGGAGCAGTTCGCCGAGGCCTTCGGCCGGATCATCAAGGACCTCAACGCCCGAGGCCGCGGGGACAAATACGAGCTTCGCGTCGCCAACGCCCTGTGGGGGCAGAAAGGCTCTGAGTTCCTGCGGGCTTTCACGACGCTTGTGGAGAAGCAGTACGGCGGCAAACTCCAGGAGCTGGACTTCGTCGCGGCGGCGGAGAAGGCTCGCCGGACGATCAATGCCTGGGTCGAGAAGCAGACCAACGACAAGATCAAGGACCTCATCGGCCCGGGCGTGCTGGACGCCATGACCCGGCTCGTGCTGACCAACGCCATCTACTTCAAGGGCAACTGGGCCAGCCAGTTCGAGGAGGACCAGACTCAGGATGGGCCGTTCACCCTCCTCGGCGGCAACAAGATCCAGGTCCCCATGATGAATCAGCAGGCCGAGTTCGGCTACGCCGAGACCGATAAGCTCCAAGTCCTGGAGATGCCCTACGTGGGCGAGGAACTCTCGATGGTGATTCTACTGCCCAAGGGAGCGGACGGAATCGGCCCGTTGGGCCAAGACTTCACAGTCGAAAACCTTACCCAATGGCTCGACAAGGCTCACAAACGGGAAGTGATCGTCACGATCCCGAAGTTCAAGATGACGAGCAAGTTCAGCATGGAGACCGTCCTGCGGTCGATGGGCATGACCGACGCCTTCTCCGGAGCCGCGGACTTCTCCGGCATGACCGGCCGGCGGGACCTGTTCATCTCCGCGGTGATCCATCAGGCCTACGTGGACGTCAACGAGGAAGGCACGGAGGCCGCCGCCGCCACGGGGGTGGTCATGAAGTTGACCTCGGTGATGCCGGAGCGAACGCCGGTCTTCCGCGCCGACCACCCGTTCCTGTTCCTGATCCGCGACAAGGCCTCCGGCAGCATCCTGTTCGTAGGCCGCGTGATGAACCCGCAACCCTGATCGCCCGTCTCATCGAGCCGTCGCCAGCGCCGCCTCTACAGCCTGCTCCAGGGCTGCGCCGGACAGATCCATAGCGAGGATTTCTCCCTGGGGTCCTATCAGGATAGTCCACAGCATTTTGGACGGCATACCGTACTCCCTGGTCTCCCTGCAGTTGTATTCTTGCAGCAGCCCGTGGGGCCAGTCCAGCCCTGCCTCGGCAATGGCCTTCTTGGCCAACAAGGGATAACTCCCAGACAACAGGCTCACCTGGGCATAGCGGGTATCTTGGCGGAAACGTCGATACACGGCCTTGAGTTCCTCCAGGCCCTGTGGATAGCTGTCAAAGCAGCCCTCGCTGAAGAAGGTCAGTAGCAGCACCTTGCCCCGGTAGTCCGCCAGACGGATTCGATCCGGCCCGAATGTCGGCACGTCGAAATCCGGCGCCGGATCGCCCGGCCCGGGCTTGGCCTCCGGCCGCACCGGCACCGGGCCCAGGTCAAACGGGATGTCGATCTCGCTGCCGCTCGTCGGCAGCGGGACCTCGAATTCATACCAGACAGATCCAATCGGCTTCGACAGCAGGTGTTCCTGTCCGGGCGGCACCGACATCATGCGACCATCATACAATCCTCCGGTGTTGACCTCGCCCTTCAGGACGTAGACTCCAGGCTGGACGTTGTCCGCATGGAACGTGGACCGATCGTCCATACTCACATGAAGATACTCGATGCTCTGAGGGTCCATCTGGACCAACCAGGTCGAGTACGCCTTGCCCTCGGGACTCTCGACAAACCGGGTGAGCCACGCGCGAACCTGTTCGAGACTCATCTGCGCGTATCCCGGCGGCCTGGGGATCTCATCGAATGGCACGGGGACATTCACCCGGACCAGTTGCAGACCGGTCCGAACGCGGTCATCCGACGCCGGCGGCATGATCAGTTCGCCCCTGACGGTCCGGCCGGCCCCACCGACGTCTACTTCCAAGGTCCGGCCCGGCGTGGCCCAATATGTCTCGTTGTAGAGTGTGAACTTGCCGGGATAGACCTTCTCGAACACGAACCGGCCGTTCTCATCGGTGATTGCCTTGATGCGATCCATGCCGGCCTGCGAGAGGGCTTGATCGTGGAATGGCGAGAGATACAGTTCCTGATTGGCCGCAAGCTTGCTGCCGATCCGCCACTGGCCTTGCACACGAGCCCAGGGCTTGAGCGTGATAAAGCCGTTCCGGGCAAGCTCTTCGTGGGAGACGCCGCCTATGCCGCGATCGCTGACGGCGAGGAAGGGATCCTGGCGATCAGCGGCCTCGAACGAGAAGTGCCCGTTCTCGTCGGTCGCCGTATGGACGTGGGCCCGCCCATCGACGGCGACCCGCGCATTGTAGATCTCCACGTGGTTCCGGCCCCAAATGACTTGCGCTCCCGCGACCGGAGCGGCGTTGGCGTCGAACACGTAGCCGGAGGGCCCCCGCTCCACTTCGCCCCTGGTCAGGGCAATGTCGATCGTCGCGACCGGCTCAATCGCGTCCACGAACCGAGACTCCTGCGGCAGGTAGCCCTCTGCCTCGATGCAAACCGCATTCGTCTGGCCACCCTGGTGGAAGACATAGCTGTAGCGACCGTTGGTAAACCATCTGGAAAGGGTCTCCAATGCTTCCGGCGGAGCATATAAGTTGCCGCCACGCCAGCGAGGGGTCACTTTGAACCGGCGGATCGGCTCGCCTGTCCGGCTGTCGGTCACAATGCCCTGAATGGTCGCCAGCCTGGCCAGGACAAAGACCTGCTGCTGACCGTTGCCGGCTGCGTTTCCCCTGAGGTATCCCGAACCGTCTCCGTAACCATTCTTGTGGATGCGTATCTCGACCGGCTCAGCCGGTGCATAATCCCACGTGAATACCCCGTTGGCATCGGTCGTGTCCGACCATTTCAGCACGCTGTCGAGGCTCCAGCGTCCCGCCGTGACAGAAGCTCCCTCGACCGGCTGCCCTGCGGCATCGACCACATGACCGATGAGAACCTCGGTCGGCTCAAGGACGAATTCGACCGGGGTCGGACCCTGCCCGGACGCCAGTTCCCGCACTTGAGGGGTATATCCCCTCGCCTGAACGGTCAGGAAGAAAGTTTGGTTGAAGGGATTCACATGCGAGAACGCAAAGCGACCCTCCGCATCGGTCTTCTCCCACTTGTTGCCGTTGATCTGCCTTGTCCCCACTTCGGCCCCCACAAGGGGAGCGCCCATCGCATCAGTTACGCGCCCGGCGATTGTCACGCCCTCGTCCAGGACCATAACGGTTCGCTCGGCCCGCAGGTCTTCGAGCGTCAGGTCCCTGGGCATTGAGAATTGGGCATCGGCAAACTCCGGATGCTCCACACCGAACCAGAGATCCGTCTCAATCCGAGCGGGAACGGCGTCCGACCGCCATCGGCCCCGGTCGTCGGTCGTCAGCTTGGCCGATACAGTAGGAAGGGCCTGCTCGGACTTCTGCAGTTGCTCCACGTAGCCATGCAGCCGCACCGTGGCCCCTTCGACCGGCCGGCCGGTTCTGTCCTGGACCACGCCTCCGATGACAGTCCCCTCCTCCAAGGAGAAAAGAGCAGTCCTTGGAAGGTTCTCTTCCCGTACGGCCCAAAGCTCCACCCGCTGCGCGACGTAGCCCTCTGCGCGAATTGTGATCCTCACGTACTCGGGCGTCAGGCCGGTCAGGTCCAGGACAAGTGCTCCCTTCTCATCGGCAGTGTGCGTCCGGTTCTCCGTATCGCCGTCAACGAAAGTCTGAATTGCGGCGTTGGGGATCGGGGTTCCCGAGGCCTTTCGACGCACAGCCACCGTGATCGTGCGATCGCGGCGGGCCGCGGCAGGTATCCTCTCCTCTGTCCGACTCTCGCCGCCAGTCCCCTGCTGCCGAGAAGTACTGCCGCGGATCTGCTCGATACTTCTGGCATAGGGGTTGTCATCGGCGGGTCCCTGCCACTGGTCCGCCAGTTTCTGCAGGGCCGGGATCGCCGACTCCTCTCCCATCCGGGCCAGGTACCCAGCCGCCGCAATCCTGGTCTGGTCCATCCCGGTGTCGAGCAGTCCCAGCAGTCCCTTTGCATCCGCTGCGGCAAAGAACTCCCGGGCGGAGGTGAGCTCATGGGCAAGTTGTGCCAGTTTCTGCTCCTGAGTTGTAAGGATCGGAGCCGCAACCTCTTGATTATCGGGCACTTGTGCGATGCGATTGTTCC
>Ga0209347_1005742_pt1 | contig 11541 bp, 13 predicted proteins | sample AutmiccommuBRH23_FD_187382 | JGI IMG/M metagenome (GOLD analysis project Ga0209347, IMG submission 187382) | Deep subsurface microbial communities from Mt. Terri, Switzerland - Autotrophic microbial communities BRH/23 (SPAdes) (version 2) | ecosystem: Environmental > Aquatic > Deep subsurface >...
AGTGTGGCTACGCTTTCCGCCTCTTCCCCCGCGGGGTCCAGCGCGGACTGTACGCCGGCGCAGGACACGACCACGGGACAGAGGCACAAGCATAGTGCCACCGCCCGCCGTCGCACCCACAACGCGCCCATACTCCCACCGAAACTTTTGGGCCCTGATCTGATGGTCAATCTGCTCTGTCCCCGACAATCGACTTTGCGACCTATCAGCTCATCTAGTGCGACAATTGCCGCCCTGTAGGGGCAAGCGGTGGAAGTTTGTGCACTCTCGGCCACTGAGCCGGCGACGCGGAACTTCCTGTGGCCGCAAACGTTCACACATTAAGTTGGGCGGCGCTTTGGAGCACACCGATGGCAGAAAGGGTATGTGGTTACTCTCGCATCCAGGTGGGCCTCCATTGGGCAGTCGTGATCCTTGTGGCTTTTCAATTTCTCGCGCATAACGCGATCGAAGCGGCCTTCAAAGCATTCACAGATGGGGATCCGTCGCCCCAGGGACCCACCCTACTCAGCCTTATGCATATAGCCGCAGGTATGCTGATCCTGGCCTTGGCTCTATGGCGGATCTATCTACGCATCACGCGCGGCGCCCCCGCCCCCCCTGCCGACGAGCCTATTCTCATGAAGTTCATATCCGAAACCGTACATCGGCTGATCTATGTCATGCTTTTATCGCTGCCGGCATCGGGCGCCCTTGCATGGTTTTTTAATATTGGTTCGGCAGCGGTGGTGCATGAATATCTGCAAGCATTGCTTCTCGGGCTTATTGCTGCCCATATCGCCGGCGCCTTGTTCCAGCACCTGATCCGCCGTTCCAATGTCATGATGCGAATGTTCGCACCGGAAGAAGTCTAGGCCCCGTCGCCCGGAGCATCGGCCTCGCTTATAATCCTCTCCGACATGTGGCGGGATCGCGAATAAGGCTGCGCTTTGCAGCCTTTGTGTAAGACAAGGGTGTCGTCCTGTGCTTAGTAAATAACGCCTTTCTAAAGAACGCGCTTCAGAAAACCGAGGAGCGCATCTGCAAGTTCCAAAGGCGCCTCCTCGGCCATATGATGGCCGCAGTCTATTCCGTGGCCCGCAAGCCCGGTCGTCCATGGTTGCCAGACCTGCAGAACATCACCATAGATTTTCTCCAGATCATCCCGTCGTGACCAGAGAACGAGAGTGTCGCATTCAACCCGCCGCCCCTCTGCACGGTCCGCCTCATCGTGGGCTCTGTCGATTCCCAGGCCTGCCCTGTAATCCTCCAGCATTCCGTGTACGGTGCCGGGATCGTGAATAGCACGTAGAAAGTCGGCGTAGTTTTCCAGGCCCATTCGATCCGGCGAGCCTTGATACCAGCGATCTGGATCTGCCAGGATCGCCTGCTCGGGTTTGTCAGGTTGCGCATAAAAAAACCAATGCCACCAGGCTGCGGCAAAACCGGCGTCACACCGCTCCAGAGCTTCGACGATGGGAACCCCGTCAAGAATTGCAAGCGCCCTCACGTGGCGAGGAAAATCCATCGCCGTGCGGAAGGCTGTATAGCTGCCCCGGTCATGGCCGATGATCGCGAACTCACCAAAACCCAACTGTTGCATCAGCGCGACGCAATCGCGCGCCTTTGCGCGCTTGGATGATCCGGAATGGTCGGGACTGTCGAGCGGTTTTGAAGAAAGGCCGAATCCCCTGAGGTCAGGGCAGACAACATAGTAGTGTTGGCTCAACAGGGGGGCCACCTGGTACCATGTCATATGTGTCCGTGGATGCCCGTGCAGGAGGAGGACCGGCGTTCCTCTGCCTCCGTGGCGCACCCGGAGCGTCGCCTCCGGCAGCTCGAGCATTTCAAGAGTGAAATCAGCGAACATGATAACCTCCAGCTATCAAAGCCTGCACCGGCCGCCGTGGGCGTGTTCGATTTCATGCTGCGCATGTAGCGGACCGCAAGGACGCTTGCTTATTACAGCGCCCAGATCGCCGCCAATTGCCGAAGTGGTCACGGCCCGTATCAGCTCGATAGAGCCTGTCATTTCGTCGGCAGAGCAGGCCTCTGAACCGGTTGTGCCCACTCATCGCTCGCATCTATCTGACCGGAAGGTGCCCCACATGGTGCAGCGGGTTGGTACCGTCGCCGGCTTGTACGGGATCCTCAGGACGCTCCGACTTGCCCATTCTCACAGGGGGAACATCCTGTTCCTCGGTCCCGCTTTGGGGAGCCTCCGGACCCAGCGGCATAACGGCATCCGCGGCGGGGCCATCGATGTCCGCCTCGGCGCGAAGCCAATGGTCTTGCCTGCGACCCTCCACCTGACCCTCGGCAAGCCAAAGGTGGTAGGCCCTGTCCCTTATCCGGTCTTCCCTGCTATTCATCGAATACCCTCCGGGTTGTAGTTTGTGGGGAAACTGGCCAAGCCCCCGAATGTTCCGGCACAACCGCTCAGCCCATCAAGGTTCGATACGCTCTCTGGCTGGCAGTCCAAGACCGGCGTAGAGGCGTGCGAAACAGCATTCACTCCTGGCGCAGCAAGGGGTTCTCACTACAAAGGTCATTACGGATGGCCGTCGCCGCAATACTTGCTTGGCCGATCGCCACCGCGATCTGATCGAGGCCCTCGGTCACGTCGCCAGCAGCGTAAAGCCCCTGCACCGTTGTTCGCTGATGGCGATCGACGACCAGACAACCCTCTGGTGTTGTCTGGGCGCCTGCCGCCGCGCCGAGGCTTGACTGGGCGTCGGATCCCATGACCACGTAGAGGGTATCGAACCTTCTGACACGATCGGCAAATCCAATATCCATGAAATCCGAACCAGCGGCATAATCGACGATCGGCACATCGACAACTTCGACACCGAGTTCCGCGAGCTGGCGATACTGGGCCGGGGAAAGTCCCAGGTTCCCGCTCTCCGAGGCGACGGTAACACGGGAGGAAAAGCTGCGGAGGAACCTAGCCTCGCCGAGAAGCCTCGGCCCGTGCCCAACGACGATCACGGCCTTGTCAGTGACCTCGTAACCATCACAGATGGGACAGTATCTCAAAGTTCCGTTCTCAAGAGCGGCGGTGTGGACTTCATTCGGCATACTGGGCCGGCGATCGCGCGTGCCCGTTGCCAAAAGAACGGCCTCTGCAGCGATAGCGACTTCACCGTGTTGAATGACGAAGCGCCCCTCCTCATTTCTAATTTTGCGCACGTCGGTCTGTACAAGCTCGATGCCGTATTGCCGGACCTGATTTCGCATGCGCCGAAGCAGGTCGGGTCCGGAAATGCCTCCGGCACACCCCGGCTGATTGTGTGAGCACGCGATAAGTTCGGCCCGGCTCTGTCCCGCGTCGGCCAATATTACTGATACGTGAAAGCGTGCCAAATAGAGTGCAGCCGTCAATCCTGCTGGTCCCCCACCAACTATGATGACTTTCTTTGTGACGATCATCATGCACCCCTTTCCGCATGCGGTGCCGCGACCGGCTTGGATTCAGGCGAACCTCTGAACCGCAGAAAGATCGAGAACAAGACGAGGACAGCAGTTGAAAAGAACTCCGATTGCCAGTTCTGAAAAGACCCGAACCAGAATTGTGCGCTCAGCAGATGGGTGTTGACTTGATGGCGGCAGCCTCCCATGCGTCGCGGTATCAACCGCCTGACCAGCGCCGCTTTGCCACAGATGAAGGAAGAAACTCAAAACAAAGAGCCCAAACAGGGCCAGGCTCAGCGAGTAGCTGTAGCGCGTTCTGAGAAATTTGCCGGAGCGCACGATGGCTGGTGCGCCAAATCGGTGCATTTCCAATACCGGGCCGACTTCTTGCGCCGTCTCTTCGTCGGGGTCCTTGGCGCCAGCTGAGCCGCGTTGATACAGAAATGCCGTTAGGACGACATAGGCCGACATCTGCAGGAATTCGCTCTCCCAGTTTTCGGACAACGCGGAGAGGAGATGTCCTGAACGCGCGTATTGGCTTGCGGACACCGCCGCGTGTCCTTGCTTGACCAGTTCCTGATTGTAGGCAGCAAGACCGGCCAGAATCATGCCAAGTAGGCACGCAAAAGTGACGAGTGACAGAATGATCGCCAGCCCATTCTCTTTGATAAATCTCACCGAGTAAGCTCCTGGTTACTTCAGAGGAGGCCGTGACGGATACCTGTATGTCGTCCCGCCGCTCAAACCCTGCACGATCGATAAATGTTCCAGCGCTGCTGGCGGGCTGTCACGCCTCTCACTGTTAAGCGACGTCCGGCGCCGCCATTCAGGAGGAGCGAAGATCATAAGGTCACCGACCATTCCGATCATCGGAACGCAGAGCTTCCGGCTTTGCCGCGAGAGGGGGTGCGTGCGAATCAGCGCGCTCGGATTGCTTACGCGAGCCCTCGGACTGGCTATCTCGCCCTTCTGGACCGCGAGGCCTTCGATCTGACGATGGGCATTCTTTGGACCTCCAAGGATGCCGAGGACGCGCTCAGTCATCACCCGAAAGAGGTCGAGCGGTTGATGAGGCAATTCAGGCAGGCCGGCTATACGACCCGCAGGTCGCTGGTCCAGCCGCGCAATTCGAAAACGATCGCGTTCCCATTATCGGCAAGGCGGCAGCATGCTCGCCACGATAGGTCTCACCTATTTCAAGTCGGCACTTGCCGCGGACCAACAGGCCATCAACCGCTGTGCCCCCGTCCTAAAAATCTGCGGCATTCGCAGTCGCGGAGGATGTCTAGCGCCTGTCGAGCAAGCTTGCCATCGACGAGACGGGGATGCTAGCTTGGGTTGAATGCCAAAACGGCCGAGATCCCGGTTCTCAATAGCTTCGTAATATGATGAGTGGTGTTCGCCAAAACCCTGCTCAGAGGACAGGCCATCAGCTACATGAGCTTTCCCGAGTATCCGCCGATCACGGACTTCGCCCTGATGCGGGCCGCTTTGCGATAGTCTCGAGGTGTGAGGCCCGTTTCCATTCGGAAGTAGCGGTTGAAGTTCGAGAGGTTGTTGAAGCCGGCCTCGAAGCAGATATCGGTGATCGAAGTCTCCGTCTCCGCAAGCAGTGTGCGGGCGCGCCAAACGCGGACCGAGCGGCTGTAGTCGGAGAAGTTCATGCCGGTGAGGCGCCGAAAGGCACGGGAGAAGGCAGAAGGCTCGAAACCGACCTGTTCCGCCACTTCATGCATCTGGGCACCAGGATCCGATTGCAGGATCTGGATCGCCTGGTCGATGCGCCGGTGTCTGCGGTCCGACACCTGATTGTAGATCGAGATGAAGTGTTCACTGGCGAGCAGCCGCTTTTCAGGAGCAGCTTCGATTGCCTCTAGGATTTCCAGCAACAGTCCGAGTCCGTTGCGATGTTCCAAAGCATGAAGCTTAAGAATCTTCTCTCCGATCGCAAAGGCGTTGGGGCCTAGAATCTCGATTCCGCGCTGTGCGAGCGGCTTCAGCCGGTGCAGCACGTCAAACTCAGGACAGATCGCGCGGACACCGATCAAGGCATCCGCATCGAATTGCAGGACCATGTCGCGGCCGGGAAGTGGCGGTGCACCCGGTGTGATCCAGTTATGCGGCAGATTGGTGCCCGTCAACATCAGATGCCCCGGCCGAAAGGGGCCGATATAGTCACCGACATAGGCAAAGCCACTCGCATCCGGGATGAAGTGGATCTCCCATTCGGGATGGTAGTTCCAGATGCAGATCGGATTGGGGTAGTCGTCGCGGCGGATCAGGTAGGAGGCGCCTCCGGGCAGCACGATCTGCTCGCGCGTCGCGGTGAAGGTTTCCGAGATCGACTGCGGAAAATCTGATGCAATAGGCATTCAATGCCTCGTGTTGTGGCGCACAAATGTCAAAATAATACCAGTTCTGCGACAAAGGCAAACTAGTTCGTGGTGAACGCTTGCGCAAAAGTGCCCCCGTCGATGGCGAGGGAGTTGCCATCAAGGGAGGAAATCATGAAATTCAATGCTCTCCGCGCCGGTTGCGCGGTCATCGCCCTGCTTGCCGCATCCAACGCCTATGCCGCTGCACAATGCACGGACGATGTCCGTGTGCTGGCGCAACCGCGCGACGGGCTGACACTGCTCGAAGACTATGTCGATGAGTTCGAGGAACTCTCGGGCGCCGGCTTTGAGATCAATTATCTCAACGAAAATGACCGCCGCGCGAAGTCGCAGGCCGACGCCTCAACCGTCGGCAGCTTCGACGTCTACTATGTCGATGAAGCCAATCTCGCGCTCTTTGCCTCGTCCGGCTGGATCGTGCCGCTCGACGGCTTCTATCCGACCGAATACGACTACGACGACTTCGACGCCGGTATGCGTGCTGCCGCCACCTATGACGGCAAGCAGTGGTTTGCGCCGATCCAGGGCGGCGGCGACCTGATGGTCTACCGCACGGATCTTCTGGAGAAGGCCGGCATTCAGCCGCCGAAGACATGGGATGAATATTTCGCCGCCGTCCAGAAGCTGCATGATCCCGACAACGGCATTTATGGCACGGCTCTGCGCGGCCAGCGCGGCTCGGGTGCCAATGTCTGGCGCTGGATGCCCTTCTTCAAGGCGAATGGCGGCGAGTGGTTCAAGGACGGCAAGCCGGCCTTCAACTCGGAAGCGGCCGTGAAGGCGACCGAGACCTATCTCGAGCTCTTCAAGTATTCGGCGCCTGGCACGCAGACTGGTTCCTGGGATGAATCGACCGGCGCCTTCCGTTCTGGCAAGGTTGCGATCATCATCGAATCCGCACCGCTCGGCGGCATGTCCGTGGACAAGGCGCAGAGCCAGGTCGCCGACAAGGTTGCCTTCTCCGTGCCGCCGTCGCCGCTGCCGGGTGGCGGTTATGCTCACGGCTTTGCAATCGCCTCCAAGGCCAATGCAACGGATGAGGAAAAGGCCTGCGCCGGCCTCTTCGTCGCCTGGGCAACCTCCAAGGAGCAGGAGGCCCGCCGCCTCGCCGCCGGTCAGCCGGGCGAACTGACCCGCACCAGCACCTATCAGAGCCCCGAATACGCCAAGACCTTTGGCCAGAACCTGGCGGATGCCATGGCGGCGACCGGTGAGAAGACCACCGTCACCTTCTGGCAGGATCCGCGCTGGCAGGAACTGGGCAACCAGTGGGGCATCATGCTCGAAGAGCTGATCACCGGCAGCCGCACCGACATCAAGGCGACGCTTGCCGAACTCGAAGCCTTTGCCGCCAAGCTCTAAGACCTCCCAAGCAGCCACCTTGGGCGCGTCTCGTGGCGCGCCCTTTTTTGCCCATTCGAGGATCTGCCATGCGCCGCGGCCACTCGTTGCCTTACGTCTTTCTTGGGCCCACTCTGGGTATCCTGATCATCCTGGCCCTGGTGCCGACCCTCTATGCGATCAACATATCGCTGCAAAACCGCACGCTCTCGGCGCCCGATGCAGACTATGTCTGGTTCGCCAATTATTTGGCACTGTTTTCCGATGCCCGCTTCCTGAATGCGCTCTGGGTGTCGTTCAAGTGGGAAATCATCAGCGTCACCGCGACCATGGTGACGGGGTTGGCGCTCGGAATTGCCATGTTCGAGGCGGCGAGCCCACGCATGCGCAATATGCTTTGCGTGCTCTTCATCATTCCGGTTCTCTTGCCACGTGTCTGCGCTGCCTTTGTCTGGAAGTTCGCCTTCCATCCGCTCTATGGCGCGCTGACCTGGCCGGTTCGTGAACTCACCGGCATCACGCCGGACATTCTCTCCACCCCGCTCGGCGCGCTTCTCGCTGTCGCCTTTGTCGATGTCTGGCAGTGGGGCCTGTTCTTTGCCGTCATCATCCTCAAGCTTCTGGAATCTCTGCCGCCGCAACCTCTTGAAGCCGCACGCATCGATCGCGCGACGCGCTTTGAGATTCACCGTTTCGTGACGCTCCCGATGCTCAAAGCGCCGCTGATCAGCCTGCTGCTGGTCAAGGCCATCGAAAGCCTGCGCTCCTTTGACCTCGTCTATGTGATGACCCGCGGCGGTCCCGGCATCTCCACAGAGACGCTCGACATGTATGCCTATTCGCAAGGCTTCATCGAAGCCGGCAAAATCTCTTATGCCTCGTCCATGGCCGTCATCATGATGGTGCTCACCATCGTCACCTTCACCTTTACCTGGAAGAGGCTGAACCGATGAAGCTCTCGACGCTTTTGCTCAAGCTTCTCTTAGCTGTCGCAGCCGCCCTCGTCGTGCTGCCGCTGCTGTGGACCTTGCTCAACGCCTTCAAGACAAATGCCGACCTTCTGGTGTCGACGCCGAAGCTCTTCTTCCAGCCGGTCTGGGACAATATGAGCTATGTGCTGAACCGCCGTTCGGTCGCCCGCGCACTCACCAATTCGCTGATCATCTGCTCGAGCGCGGTCGTACTCGGTGCCGTCCTCGGCGTTCCCGCGGCCTATGTGATCGCTCGGTTCAAGAACCGGATCACGGCGGAAGCGCAATTTTTCGTACTGTCGCTGCGCTTCCTGCCACCCGTCGCGATCGCCATCCCAATGCTGGTCATCTGGCTCGGCCTCGATCTCTACGACACCCCTTTGTCGCTGATCGTCACCTATCTGATCGTGACCGTCTCGATCACCATCTGGCTGTCGGTGCCGGCCTTTGAGCGCGTCAGCCTTCATGTCGAGGAAGCCGCTCGCGTCGATGGCCTTGGGCCATACGCAACCTTCTTCCGCATCGCGCTGCCGATTGCCCGGTTCCAGGTGTTCGGCGCCATCGCCTTCTCCTTCGTGCTGGTCTGGAACGAGTTTCTCCTCGCCATGATGCTCACGACCTCGAAGGCAAAGACGCTGCCCATCATCGCCTCGGAGATGTCGCAGCTCGGCATGAATGTTCCCTGGGGCATCCTGAACGCTGCCGTCGTCCTTCTGTCTTTGCCGCCGCTGATCCTGCTCGGGGTCCTGGCCGGTGGCCTCAACGCCGCATTTTCCAAGAAATCTGATCAAGGTTGATAGATCCATGAAAGCACTTGTCCTCGAACGTGTCGGCGAACTCTCCCTGCGCGACATCGATCTGCCGCAGGCGATGGGAACGGACGACGTTCGCATCCGCATCCACACCGTCGGCGTCTGCGGCAGCGATGTGCATTATTACACCCATGGCCGCATCGGCGACTTCATCGTCAACGAGCCCATGGTTCTCGGTCATGAGGCCGCAGGAACCGTGGTCGAAGTGGGTGCGAACGTCACCCATCTGAAGCCTGGTGATCGGGTCTGCATGGAGCCCGGTATTCCGGATCCGAAGTCGCGCGCCTCGCGGCTCGGTCTCTACAATGTCGATCCCGCCGTCACCTTCTGGGCCACGCCGCCGGTGCATGGCGTGCTCTGCCCCGAGACGGTGCATCCGGCTAGTTTCACCTACAAATTGCCGGATAATGTCTCATTTGCAGAAGGTGCGATGGTCGAGCCTTTTGCGGTCGGCATGCAGGCGGCCGCCCGGGCGAAGATCACGCCCGGCGACACGGCTGTGGTCACCGGCTGCGGCACGATCGGCATCATGGTGGCGCTGGCCGCCCTTGCCGGCGGTTGCTCGCGCGTCCTGATCTCCGACATTTCCGAGACGAAGCTAAGGCTTGCGGAAAGCTATGGCGGCATCACGGGCGTCAATCTGAAAGAGGTCGATCTCATCGAGACGGTCAACAAGGCGACAGAAGGCTGGGGTGCCGATATCGTCTTTGAATGCTCAGGCGCGCCCGCCGCGATCCGCGATCTCTTCAAGCTCGTGCGTCCGGGTGGGACGGTGGTTCTTGTCGGCCTGCCGCCGGAACCCGTTGCCGTCGATCTCGCCGCTGCCTGCTTTCGCGAATGCCGCATCGAGACCGTATTCCGCTACGCCAACGTCTTCGACCGGGCGCTGGCCCTGATTGCCGCCGGCAAGGTCGACCTCAAGCCTCTGGTTTCAGGTACCTACGGTTTCGAAAAATCCATCGCAGCCTTCAAGCGCGCGGCGGAAGGCCGGCCGGAAGATGTGAAGCTGCAAATCATCCTGGACGGGGAGGAGAACTGATGGCCACTGTCGAATGCCGGGGTATCCGAAAGGTTTATGGTGCGCTTGAGGTCATGCGGGACTTCGATCTGAAGGTCGACGACCACGAATTCATTGTCTTCCTTGGGCCATCGGGCTGCGGAAAGTCCACGATGCTGCGCATGATCGCGGGCCTTGAGGAAATTTCCGGCGGCGAACTCCTGATCGGCGGTGAGCGAATGAACGACCGCGATCCCGGTGATCGGGGCATCGCCATGGTCTTCCAGAACTATGCGCTCTACCCGCATATGAGCGTACGTGAGAACATCACCTTTGGGCTTGAGCGGGCCGGCATCGGCAAGGTTGCGATCGATCAGCGACTTGCCCCCGTCGTGGAGGCCCTTGGTCTTGGCGTCTACCTTGCCCGCAAGCCGACGGAACTGTCGGGCGGCCAGCAGCAGCGCGTGGCAATCGCCCGCGCCATGATCAAGACCCCGGAAGTCTTCCTCTTCGACGAGCCGCTCTCCAACCTCGATGCCAAGCTGCGCGGCAACCTCAGGATCGAGATCGCTCGCCTTCATCGCGACCTGAAGACGACAAGCATTTATGTCACCCATGATCAGCTCGAAGCGATGACGCTTGCTGACCGGATCGTGCTGATGAAGGACGGAAAAATCGAGCAGATGGGCACCCCCGAGGAGATCTACCAAAAGCCGGCGACAATCTTCGCTGCCGGGTTCATCGGCACGCCCAACATGAACTTCCTGCAATTGCAGATGGCGCAAGAAGGGCTTGGCGACGATCTCGTGAGGTTCGTAGCGCCGGAAGGCATACGACATGGGGGAGTGACAGTTGGAATCCGACCCGGATCATTTCGGGTGAGCAAAGACGCCCGGGCATTTCGTGGCACTGTCGAGCGCAACGAATTCCACGGCGAGACACGCCTCATCAGTCTGAAAAACGGGTGTCACGAGATAAACATCTCTGTTCCTGCGGAGGCTAGCCCGGCGATCGGCGAGGTACTTGGTGTTGACGTGGCCTCGTCCGACATTCACGTTTTCGATCCCGCCACGGGCCTGAGATTGAACTAGGATCGAGGCTGTCGGGTCGTTGGATCCAACGTCCCGTTCGCCCTGCACAATTCCTGTGGCGCAACCTGCCAGCAGAACCCCCCTCGAGTTGCGAGAATAGCATCGCCGGCCTTTGCGTCACTTCGCGGGCCGCCGTCTTGCAACTCCCCTATCTGTCCTTCCGGCGATAAAGCTTGCGGGTCGCGCGGGGCCATGATCCGTCGCTCTTCCGCCTTTCCCGCCCCGTAGTACCAGAGAGTGAGCTCGGTTTGGGCGCCGGCAGAAATGGCGAGCAAAGCAATTAGAACGCCGGCCGCGGCCGCAATGGCAGATCCGCACATCTCTTGGTCCTCCGCGAACCCCAAACCATCCAAGGAGCCGTTTGTCCAAGCCCAGGCACGATCAGTTCGGCCGCGAAGCCTTCGAGACTTCTACCGGCGACACGTCTGACGCGATACGCTCTGGATTCGTCAACTCCTGAAACGACAGTTCAGACCTTGGGTTTGCGCTCACGCAGCCGGCTTTCGCGCAACATTCCGCTGTCGTCGAGAATGGGATGGG
>Ga0209347_1005743_pt1 | contig 11541 bp, 9 predicted proteins | sample AutmiccommuBRH23_FD_187382 | JGI IMG/M metagenome (GOLD analysis project Ga0209347, IMG submission 187382) | Deep subsurface microbial communities from Mt. Terri, Switzerland - Autotrophic microbial communities BRH/23 (SPAdes) (version 2) | ecosystem: Environmental > Aquatic > Deep subsurface >...
CGTCAGCTCGCGACGAAGATGCAGGCCTCCGAGCTCGCCTCGCGGACGCTCGCAGTCCTGGTCCGGAACCATCGCATCAACGACATCGACGCGATCGTCGAAGCCCTCACGGCGTACGTCAATACCGCCCTCGGCGTCGCAGTTGCCGAGGTGCGCGCCGCCAAGGCGCTGACGGGCGAAGAGGCGCAGGAGCTGGTGGACACGCTCTCGAAGCGCGTCGGCAAGAAGGTCGAGCTCGACGTCAAGACCGACCCGGAGCTCCTCGGGGGCTTCGTAGTGAAGATCGGCAGCGAGATCTGGGACGCGTCGGTCGCTGGAAAGATCAACAAATTTCGCGAGTCGTTAGTTTAACGATTCATCGCCAAGGATTAGCGGAGAACATATGGCTGTCGATTTGAAGGCAGAAGAAATCACAGAGATTATTCGTCAGCAATTAACCGGCATCGGCCGTGGTGTCGACGTCAGCGAAGTCGGCACCATCACGTCGGTCGGCGACGGCATCGCCCGCGTCTATGGCCTCGAGCGCGTCATGGCGGGTGAGCTCGTGCAGTTTCCGCACGACGTCGCCGGCCTCGCGCTCAACCTCGAGGAAGACAACGTCGGTTGCGTTCTGCTCGGCGACTACCACGAGCTGAAGGAAGGCGACGTCTGCAAGCGGACCGGCCGCATCATGTCGGTTCCGGTCGGTCCGGCGATCGTCGGCCGCGTCGTCAACGCGCTCGGCGCGCCGATCGACGGCAAGGGCCCTATCAACAGCACCGAGTTCTACCCGATCGAGCGCCTGGCGCCCGGTGTCGTCGACCGCAAGCCGGTCAAGGAGCCGCTCCAGACGGGTCTCAAGGCGATCGACGCGATGATTCCGATCGGCCGCGGCCAGCGCGAGCTGATCATCGGCGACCGCCAGACCGGCAAGACCGCGGTCGCGATCGACACGATCATCAACCAGAAGGGAAAGAACGTCATCTGCGTCTACGTGGCGATCGGTCAGAAGAAGTCGACCGTCGCGCAGGTCGTCAAGACGCTCGAAGAGTACGGCGCGATGGAGTACACCGTCGTCGTCAACGCCTCGGCGTCCGAAGCGGCACCGCTGCAGTACCTGGCGCCGTATGCCGGCTGCGCGATCGGCGAGTACTTCATGTACAACGGCCAGCACGCGCTGGTCATCTACGACGATCTCTCGAAGCACGCCGCGGCGTACCGCGAGATCTCGCTGCTGCTCCGCCGTCCGCCCGGCCGTGAGGCGTATCCCGGCGACGTTTTCTATCTCCACTCCCGCCTTCTGGAGCGCGCCTCGAAGCTCTCCGATGCGAAGGGCGGCGGTTCGCTGACGGCGCTGCCGATCATCGAAACGCAGGCAGGCGACGTCTCGGCGTACATTCCGACGAACGTCATCTCGATCACCGACGGCCAGATCTTCCTCGAGACGGACCTGTTTCACTCGGGCGTCCGTCCCGCGATCAACGTCGGCATCTCGGTTTCGCGAGTCGGCGGCTCGGCGCAGGTGCGTTCGATGCGGTCGGTTTCCGGAACGCTCCGTCTCGACCTCGCGCAGTACCGCGAGCTCGCGGCGTTCGCGCAGTTCGGCTCGGATCTCGACAAGGTGACGCAGGCGCAGCTGAACCGCGGCAAGCGTCTGGTCGAGATCCTCAAGCAGGGACAGTACGCGCCTCTGCGCGTCGGCCTGCAGACCGCGTCGATCTACGCCGGCACCAAGGGCTTCCTCGATAACCTGGCGGTGGAAGCCGTCCGTCCGTTCGAGGCGGCGCTGCACCAGAACCTGACCGACGAACACGCCGCATTGCTCGACAAGCTCGAGACTTCGCCGAAGTTCGACGCGGAGCTCGAAGGCGCGCTGCGCAAGGCGGTCACCGATTTCAAAGAGCAGTACGTGAAGGACAACGCGAACGTCCTCGCGGCCTGAGGCTGACAGCGAATGCCCAGCACAATCGATCTCCGGAGACGGATCCGCAGCACGAAGAACACGCAGCAGATCACCAAGGCCATGAAGATGGTCTCGGCGGCGAAGCTGCGCCGTGCGCAGGAGCGGATGATGGCGGCCCGGCCGTACTCGGCCGCGCTGCGCGAAGTGCTCGCGTCGATCTCGACGCGTGTCGACATCTCGAAGCATCCGCTGCTGGCCGAGCGCGAGTCGGAGAAGAAAGTTCTCATGCTCGTCGTGACGGCCGACCGCGGTCTCTGCGGCGCCTTCAACGCGAACGTGCTGCGCGCCGCGCAGAACGCGATGGTCGAGCACGGGTGGGAGCACGTCGAGTTGCTGCCGATCGGCCGCAAGGCGATCGAGTTCTTCCGCCGCCGGCCGGTCACGGTCCGTCGTCAGGGGGCGCACGTTTATCAGGCGCTCTCGCTCGACACGGCTCGTGAGATCGCGCAGGGGATCACCGAGGATTTCGTCAGCGGTGAGTTCGACGCGGTCTATGTTCTCTACAACGAGTTCAAGTCGGTCATCGCGCAGCGCGTGACGCTCGACCGGCTCCTGCCGCTGCCGCGCCACGTGGTGGAGGGAGAGTCGAATGCGATCGACTATCTCTACGAGCCGGGTCCGGAGCAGATCCTGAACGACCTGCTGCCGAAGCACCTCGAGTTCCAGCTCTACCGCGTGCTGCTCGAGTCGGCCGCGGCGGAGCAGGGCGCGCGCATGACGGCGATGGAATCGGCGACGAAGAACGCGTCCGAGATGATCAGCCACCTCACACTGACGTACAACCGCATCCGCCAGGCTGCGATCACGAAGGAAATCATCGAGATCGTGTCGGGCGCCGCGGCAGCAGGACACTAAGACAATGGCTATTCGGCTGTTCAGCCCCACGCGGCTGACAGCTGAAGGCTGAATCGCTGAATAGCTGGAGACAGACATGGCAACTGATACCAAGCAGCAGATCGGCCGCGTGGTCCAGATCATCGGACCGGCCGTCGACATCGAGTTTCCGGAAGGGCATCTTCCGGCGCTCCACAACGCGATCCGGATCGTCGACGACGGCGAGCTCGGAAAAGTGAAGATCGACGTCGTCGTCGAAGTCGCGAACCACATCGGTGAGAACCAGGTTCGCTGCGTCGCGATGAAGCCGACGGACGGCATGGTCCGCGGCATGAAGGCGATCGACACCGGCGCTCCGATCTCGGTTCCGGTCGGACGCGAGACCCTCGGCCGCATCCTCAACGTCCTCGGCGAGCCGGTCGACGAGCGCGGCCCGGTCAATGCCGAGCTGCACTGGTCGATTCATCGCGAGGCGCCGAAGTTCGAAGACCAGGCGACCGGCATCGAGATGTTCGAGACCGGCATCAAGGTCATCGACCTGCTCGAGCCGTACACCAAGGGCGGTAAGACCGGCCTGTTCGGCGGCGCGGGCGTCGGCAAGACCGTTCTGATTCTCGAGCTCATCACGAACGTCGCGAAGCAGCACGGCGGCTTCTCGGTGTTCGCCGGCGTCGGTGAGCGCACGCGCGAAGGAAACGATCTCTACCTCGAGTTCGAGGAGACGGGCGTCATCACCCCCGGCGATCCGTCGAAGTCGAAGGCCGCGCTGATCTACGGTCAGATGACTGAGCCGCCGGGAGCGCGTCTGCGCGTCGGCCTCACCGGCCTGACGGTCGCCGAGTACTTCCGCGACGTCGAAGGGCAGGACGTTCTGCTGTTCATCGACAACATCTTCCGCTTCACGCAGGCGGGTTCGGAAGTGTCGGCACTCCTCGGCCGTATGCCGAGCGCCGTCGGTTACCAGCCGAACCTCGCGACCGAGATGGGTGAGCTCCAGGAGCGCATCACCTCGACCAAGAAGGGCTCGATCACGTCGGTCCAGGCGATCTACGTTCCCGCCGACGACCTCACGGACCCTGCGCCGGCAACCGCATTCGCTCACCTCGACGCGACGACGGTTCTGTCGCGCCAGATCGCGGAGCTCGGCATCTATCCGGCCGTCGATCCGCTGGCGTCGACCTCGAAGATTCTCGATCCGCGCATCCTCGGCGACGAGCACTACAACACGGCGCGTGCCGTCCAGGCGGTCCTGCAGAAGTACAAGGACCTCCAGGACATCATCGCGATTCTCGGCATCGACGAACTGTCCGAAGAGGACAAGGTCATCGTGTCGCGCGCGCGCAAGATCCAGCGCTTCCTCTCGCAGCCGTTCCACGTTGCCGAGCAGTTCACCGGCATCCCGGGCCAGTACGTCAAGATTGCCGACACGATCAAGGGCTTCCGCGAGATCGTCGAAGGCAAGCACGACGACATTCCGGAGCAGGCGTTCCTGCTGCAGGGAACGATCGAACAGGTGCTCGAGAAGTACGAGCAGATGAAGCGCGAGGCGGCGTAAGGAGCCCCGATGGCTGACCTTCCGACGAAGATCAATCTCACGGTCGTCACGCGCGAGCGGAAGATCCTCGACACGCACGTGGACGAGGTCATCCTTCCGGCGACGGAAGGCGAGATCGGTGTGCTTCCCGGCCATACGCCGCTGCTGGCGTCGCTGAGGATCGGGCCGCTCACCTACCGGACCGGCGGCAAGACCGAGCGGCTCGTGATCTCGTGGGGTTTCGCCGAGGTGCTGCCGGACCGCGTCATCGTCCTGGCCGAGCGCGGATTTCTCCCGACCGAGATCGACCGCGCGCAGGTCGAGCAGGACCGCCTCAATGCCGAGCGCGAGCTCGCCGACCTGTCGTCCAACGATCCGGAGTTCGCGCTGGTCGAAGCCCAGCTGGAAGAGTCGATCGCGAAGATCAACATTGGCCGGCCTTAGAGTCGACAAGTCGACAAGTCGACGAGTCGACAAGGTGGCGAGCGGCTCGGGAAACTCAAGAGGCACGAAATCGGAGCGGCAGGCGGAAACGCCCGCCGCTCTTTGTTTTGGATCGACGACAGGCGAGACCGGTCAGCCGAGGCGATTGATGATTTTCGTCAGGCCGGCGCTGATCTTGCGGATTCTCGTCTGGACGCTTTCGTCCATCGTCCACAGTCCTGCACGGGAGAGGATCTCCAGTTGGGTCTCGAGTTCATAAAGGGAGCCTCGAGCCTGTATCAGGAAATGACGTCGGTCGCGTGTCGTCGATCGACCTTGCCCTTCGGCGATGTTCGAAGGGACCGATAGCGATGCCCTGACAACCTGGTTGGCAAGCGCATAGTGATTCCGTGTCGCGAGACCATCCGCAAGCCGAATCATAGAGACCGCCAGTTCGGCGGACTCCTGCCATACGTAGAGATTCTGAAAAATAGCCATAGCGTGTGTCGCAGGGAGCAACACGGCTCAGGTGGGAGCTCGAGTATAGGTTTCCCGACCTCGAGCTGTCGACCAGCCGCGCGAAGCGCACTGCTCACCGCGCTCGCCTCCTCGTCGACTTGTCGACCCGTCGACTCGTAGACTTCCCCACCGGCCTCAGGTTTGCATTAAGCTCGGCCTGGTTCAAAAACCCATGGAGCCCTGGCTCGAGACATTCGCGCTCGCGAACTTCCGGCGCAGTGCCGATACTGCGCACGATCTGAAGACACCGCTCAACGTGGCGGTGCTGAATCTCGAATTGCTGCGCATGCGGCTGCGGAAGGTCACCGACGACGACGACGAAAAGGTCGCCGGCTACATGCGCGCCGTCGAGCTCGAGCTGCGGCGGATGGGACAGATCTTTGACGCGTTCTTTCTGCTGTCGACGCCGCCGAAAGGGGACCAGGCGCCGGAGCCGGTCGACCTGGGCGGCATCCTGACCGACGTGGCCGCGACGGCCGAGATCGGAATCGGGTCGATCCCGCCGGGGAGCTGTCGGGCGCACGAGGCGAGAATCCGTCAGGCGCTGCAGCTGTTCTTCGAGGGCTGCACCCGGGTGTTCCCGGTCGACGGCGCGACGGCAGCGGCGTCTGTCGAGGGTGCGCACTACATTGTTTCTGTCACGGGCCGGCCGATCGACACCGAGTTCGAGCCGACCCGGATTTTCAAGTTCTACTACACCGACGCAGAGGGGAATCCCGACCTGTCGCTCGCGTCCGCACGACTCATCGCCGAGACCTACGGCGGTGAACTGAGGGCTGTGGGGGATCGTGATACCGTCTCGCTGCGACTGTCGTTGCCTCTGGGAGAGAGATGAGAAGAGTTCTGATTGTCGATGATGATCGCGCCACCAGCGCCGGCATGGCCGACGTGGTCGAGGAGTGGGGTTACGAGCCGGAAGTCGCCGATACGGTCAAGGCCGGCTGGAACGCCATCAACAAGATGCTCCCCGACGTGGCCATCGTCGACCTCAAGCTCCCCGACGGATCGGGTCTCGATCTCCTGCATCGCATCAAGGAAACCTTCCCGGACGTCTCGGTCATCATCCTGACCGGCCACGCGACGGTCGACTCGGCCGTCAAGGCTCTCAAGGTCGGCGCCGAGGATTACGTCACCAAACCGGTCGACCTCCCGCGTCTCCAGGTGATCCTCAAGACCATCGAAGACAAGCAGGAGATGAAGCAGGAGATCATCGAGCTTCGTCGCCAGCTGCAGAAGATGGGAGCGCTGGGGCATCTGGTCGGCAAATCGCCGCGGATGCAGAAGCTCTTCGAAGAGCTCGAGATGGTCGCGAATACCGACGCGAACGTCTTCATCGTCGGCGAGTCGGGCTCGGGCAAGGAAGTCGTCGCCAACACGATCCACTACCTCTCGCGCCGCCGGAACAAGCCGTTCATCGCGTTCAACTGCGGTGCGATCTCGCCGACCCTGATCGAGTCGGAGATCTTCGGCCACGAAAAGGGCGCGTTCACCAACGCGATCAAGCGTCGCGAGGGTTACTTCGAGATGGCCAAGGGCGGCACGGTGTTTCTCGACGAGATCACCGAGATGCCGATCGAGCTGCAGGTCAAACTGCTGCGCGTGCTCGAGGAAGGGAAGTTCCGTCGCGTCGGCGGCAACGACGAGATCAACATCGACGCGCGCATCATCGCGGCCTCGAACCGCGATCCGCAGAAAGCCATCGCCGACGGCCGGATGCGTGAGGACCTTTACTACCGCCTCAACGTGTTCCCGATCGACGTACCGCCGCTGCGCGAGCGCCTCGAGGACATCCCGCTCTTCTCGCACTTCTTCCTCCAGAAGCTCAACGAGACCGAGGAGAAGAGCGTCGAGAAGATCGACTCGGACTTCATCGAAGCGCTGCAGGCCTACGAGTGGCCGGGCAACGTGCGCGAGCTGCGCAACGTGATCAACCGCGCGTTCATCATGGCCCGCACGGACACACTCACGGTCGAATGTCTCCCCGACAAGCTCGTCGGCGGCCGCCGGAAACGTTCGAAGAACGCCGTCAGCATCCCGCTCGGCCAGCCGATGGAAGAAGTCGAGCGGATCGTCATCGAAGAGACGCTCAACATGACCGACGGTGACCGCCGCAAGACGGCCGAGATCCTCGGCATCTCGTACAAGACGCTCTACAACAAGACGAAGAAGTACAAGAGCGCCGGTGCCGACGAAGAGGAAGAAGACGAATAGAGCGTCGGACACGAAGCCTTCTCGGAACGCGGCCTCCTGGCCGCGTTTTTCGTTGACACGCAAGGACTGAGTTCGCGCGCTAGGTGCGCTGCTCGACGTTCTGCTCGGATGGCATCGCGAACGCCTGACGCAGCGCGACGACCGCGCCGACGGCGAGAATCCCCCAGAGCCCGCCGGCGAGGGTCGACAGAAGCCGGGAGATCTCGATGGAGCCGGCACGCTCGGCATACCACCACGGCCATCCCCCCGACCACGCGGTGTAGACACCGAACAGATACGCACCAATCGCTCCGTGAATCGCGAGAGGGAGGGGCCGACGCAGCGCGAACCAGAGAAACGGCAAAGGCCAGAAGAGGTACTGCAGGCCGAAGCCGGGCGCGAGCACCAGCACCACGAGGAGTGTCGTTCCGAGCAACTGCGGCAGAGACTCGGGACCGAGCCCGCGACGCCACGCGAGGATCGCAATCACGAGCACCGCCGCGATCTCGATGAACGGGAGCATCGTCAGCGAAGCCGTGGTGAGCCCGCTCCAGCCGAACGTCTTCTCGAGCACGTATCCCACGACCGGCAGCCCCCAGCCTCGCACCATCCCCGAGTAACCGAACACACGCTGGATGAACAGCGGCCCGTTCACGACGAGGGCGGGGACGAAGATGAGCGCGCTGACCACTGCGGCGGCGCCGAGGAAGCGCGTGCGTGTGCGCGCTTCGCGAAAAGCGACGACGAGAAAGAGCGGCCCGAGCAGCAGCGGGACGATCTTGATCCCGATCGCGGCTGCGAAGAAGATCCCGCTCGCGATCGGACGCTCCGACAACGCAGCAGCTGCGGCGAGCGCTACGAACATCATCATCAGAGGATCGCTGTTGCAGTGGAACCCGCTGATGAAGATCGCACCGGGCGACAGAAGAAACGCGATCGCGGCTGCGCTGCGTATCCCGTGTGAGCCGGCGCGCGCAGCAATGCGGACGAGTGCGCCTGCCGTCACGATGTCCGCGGCAGCCTGGAGTCCCCGGAAGACGTCGACGAACTGCAGGCCGATTGCAGTACCGAGTTTCCCGCACGCCTGCGCAATGGCCAGCGCCAGCGGCGGATGATTGACGAATTCGTCGTATCGATAGCTCCGGAGCACGCCCACCTGGTCGAGCAGGCCCACCCAGAGGGTCCAGAGGTACGCATCGGTCGATCCGAGCGACGTGGCGGTGTGCGCGAGTCGAAGCGCTGTCGCCGCGATGACCACGACGACGAAGGTGCGGCGCTCATTCAGCACAGGGCGGTCATCATACCTTCCGCCGGGCAGGCTCCGCGGCTGCCGAAAGTGGTCGCGCCGGGTCTGAGCAGTCTCTACCAAATGTAGGAATTTGGACCGTTCTCGGGCGCTCTGATATCGTCCCGCCCCCTGACGCATCGGAATATCCACTGTCCGACGCGCCGTTCGGGCGAACCGCAATGGCTAAAAACCTCGTCATCGTCGAGTCTCCCGCGAAAGCGAAGACAATCAACAAGTTCATCGGGAGCGATTACGTCGTCAAGGCCTCGGTCGGCCACGTCCGCGATCTCCCGAAGAGCGACCTCGGCGTCGACGAGGAAACCTTCCTCCCGAAGTACGAGGTCCTCGAAGGCAAAGAGAAGGTCGTCAGCGAACTGAAGGCGGCCGCGAAGAAGGCCGACCACATCTTCATCGCCTCTGACCCTGATCGCGAAGGAGAGGCGATCGGCTGGCACGTGCTCAACCTCCTCGGCAAAGATGCGGAGAAGAAGACGCGCCGGATTCTTTTTCACGAGATCACGAAGAACGCCGTGAAGAAGGCGATCGAGTCGCCGGGCGAGATCGACATGAACAAGGTGAACGCCCAGCAGGCGCGCCGCGTTCTCGACCGCCTCGTCGGCTACAAGCTCTCGCCCCTGCTCTGGGACAAGGTCCGTCGCGGACTCTCCGCCGGCCGCGTGCAGTCGGTCGCGATGAAGATGATCGTCGAGCGCGAAGACGAGATCAAGGCGTTCGTTCCGGTCGAGTACTGGTCGTTCGCCGCCCGTCTCGCCGCCGGTCAGCCGCCGCAGTTCACTGCAAAGCTGACGAAGGTCGACGGGAAGAAGGCCGAGGTTCCGAACGAAGAGATCGCGCGGAAGATCGAGTCGGCTCTCAAGAGCGGCGAGTACCGCGTCACCGAAGTCGCGCGCAAGGAGCGGAAACAGTCCGCCGCGCCGCCATTCATCACCTCGACGCTCCAGCGCACCGCGTACAACCGCTTCAAGTGGCCGGTGAAGCGGACGATGCAGGTTGCGCAGAAGCTGTACGAAGGCAAGGAGCTCGGCTCGTTCGGGTTCGCCGGTCTCATCACCTACATGCGAACCGACTCGGTGCGCATCAGCGACGACGCGCTTGCGGAAGTGAGATCGTATATCGCTGCGAAATATGGCAACGATATTCTTCCTGAAAAAGCGAACACATATCGTGTCAAAAAAGCAGCACAAGCTCAGGAGGCCCACGAGGCCATCCGTCCCACTTCGATGGATCTCGATCCGGAGAAGATCAAGGACTTCCTGACCAAAGAGGAGTACAGCCTCTACAAGATGATCTGGGACCGCTTCGTCGGGTCGCAGATGAAGCCCGCGCTGTTCGACGTCACCGACGCCGACATCACGGTCGGCAACCTCACGCTCCGGGCCTCGGGCGAAGTGCAGAAGTTCGCCGGCTTCCTCGCGGTCTTCCAGGACGCGCCGGGCGAAGACGACGAGGAAGGCGAAGACGCCGAGAAGAAGAACGACAAGGCGCTCCCGCCGCTCAACGAAGGCGACGTGCTGAAGCTCGTCGATCTCGACACGAAGCAGAACTTCACGCAGCCGCCTCCGCGCTTCACCGAGGCGACGCTGGTCAAGGCACTCGAAGAGAATGGCATCGGCCGCCCGTCGACGTACGGCGCGATCCTGACGACGATTCAGGCCCGCGACTACACCTACAAGCACGACGGCAAGTTCCATCCGACGCATCTCGGCACCCTCGTGGTGAACCTGCTCAAGCAGTCGTTCGCCGACATCATCGACGAGCGCTACACGGCCGATCTCGAAGTGAAGCTCGACGACATCGAGGACGGCGGCCGCGAGTGGACCGACCTGATGCGCGAGTTCGCAACGAAGTTCAACAGCGATCTCGAACGCGCAGGCCGCGAGATGACGCAGGTCAAAGGCACCGGCCTCGAGACCGACGAGAAGTGCGAGAACTGCGGATCGCCGATGGTGATCAAGTTCGGCCGCTTCGGCGAGTTCCTCGCGTGCTCGAACTATCCCGAGTGCAAGACCACGAAGGAAATGCCGAAGGGCGATGCGGCGGAGGCGACGTCCGACGACGAGCAGGTCATCTGCGACAAGTGCGGCAAGCCGATGGCGCTCAAGCGGTCACGTTTCGGGCAGTTCTTCGCCTGCACCGGCTACCCCGACTGCAAGAACACCAAAGACCCGAAACTGATGAAGCAGGCCGCTAACCTGCCGACCGAGCCGCAGCCTCCGTGCGAGAACTGCGGGAAGGAGATGGTGCTCAAGAGCGGCCGTTACGGCCCGTTCTACTCCTGCTCGGGCTATCCGGAGTGCAAGACGATCCGGAAGATCGGTCGCGGAGGCAAGTCGGCGACGCCGCCGAAGCCGACCGGCGTGAAGTGCCCGCAGTGCAACGAGGGAGAGATGGTCGAGCGCATCTCGCGCCGCGGCGTCTTCTACTCGTGCAACCGCTACCCGAAGTGCGAGTTCGCGCTGAACAAGCGCCCGATTGCCGTCGAGTGCCCCAAGTGCCACGCCCCGTACCTGCTCGAGCGGGAGACCAAGCGCGAAGGACACCAGGAGGTCTGCAACAATCCCGAGTGCGATTACAAGGGACCGTACTCGGGGCCTCCGAAGGCAGCGAACGAGTAGGAGCCGAGCTCCCACTTCTAAAGACACGCGGCTCCTGCGAAGAACAATGTGGCACGATGCACGTGTCATCCATTCGACAACGGCGTCGCGTCGTTCTCCCGCTCAGGACGACGGGGTTTCAGCCGTGAACCTGACGACACGACCTGTCGCACGTTATCCTTTCCTGCCATGAATC
>Ga0209347_1005744_pt1 | contig 11540 bp, 14 predicted proteins | sample AutmiccommuBRH23_FD_187382 | JGI IMG/M metagenome (GOLD analysis project Ga0209347, IMG submission 187382) | Deep subsurface microbial communities from Mt. Terri, Switzerland - Autotrophic microbial communities BRH/23 (SPAdes) (version 2) | ecosystem: Environmental > Aquatic > Deep subsurface >...
TATTGTGCGGACAAAACCTGAACATTATAGCGACCGGAAATCGCCGGCGCAGCTGGCACAAAGGCAGAGGATGCAGGCCGTAAACAATTTCCTGGGGCCTTTCGGCAATCTTTTGAGTATTACGTTCGACCCCGGGAGTGAACGGCTGACGGCCCGGCAGGCTGCACAGTCGTACAACATGCGTAACGCAATAGCTGGTGAGTATCCCAACATTTATATCGACAAGAGCCAGGCGCTGCTGAGCAGGGGGCCGTTGCCGTTACCAATAAAGGCATGGATGGAAACCGACCCCGAAGGATTGCTTATCCGGTGGGAAAATGGTGAGGAGGCGCAAGGAATTGCTGCTCATGATAGCCTGCTGGTAATGGCTGTTTTCCAGGGAGACAGTTCCTGCATGTACCAGTTCTCTGAAGCCCGACGCCCTGCCGGCCAATACCTGTGGAAGCTTCAGGTGCCTTTAAATGAAAATGCACTGCCCGATGTGTGGATTTCTTTCAGAAATGACCTGAAAAGTTTGATGAGCAACAGTATGTATGTGCTCCGGGGGTGATTATATTAACTGATAAGTAAATTCCCTGGGAGCTCCGATAAAAACAAAATCCACAGGTTTTAAAGATGATACAATAGTGCGAACATCAGGTGCATGTCATACCCGGCAGCTATCTTTCCCGAATTGTGCGGTTTGCAGGACGCTTATTGGTTGTAGCCTGAAAAATGGTTAAAAAGGAATTTCAGGCAGCACTTCCGCCTGAAATTCCCGCTGTGTTTTATGCTGCATAACTGCTGCAGGCTTCTGCACATTCGCGGCAGGCCTCGGCGCAACGCTTGCAGTGATCGTGTTCGTGCTGCTCACATTCTTCGGCACAGCGTTCGCACAACTCTTCACAGAGTGTCAGTACCGAACCCGTAAATTCTGAATGTGATGCCACAAAACTGCTTGCGAGATGGCAAATTTTTGCACAATCCCTGTCAGTGCGGATACAATCAACAAGCATATCCTTATTATCTTCATCCAGACATGCATCCAGGCATTCTTCACATGCCGCTGCACATTTTCCCAGTTTCATAATTAAATCTTCATTGTGTGCCATATTTTATCAAATTAAAAGTTAACCTTCAAATGTAAGAAAGTCTCTGATGGCATTCCTTACATAATTATATTGAATTCTTGCAGGATTATGCACTTTTTTGAAAAACAGACTTCTCCTGTTTGTTTAAGAAAGCTTGTCTCTATGCCGAAAAATTTGTCTGTAATATTTTAATTCATTAATTTTATAAGAGTTAATTCAAGCTATCCCTTTCCCTGAACACTTAGTTTATCAAATTTTTATAATATGGAAGAAGTAAAAAGCAGGAAAATACACGGACGTGTAAGGGAAGTTACTCCTGATAGGCTTAACAGGAAGATAGATTATCACATTCTTAAAAACATCAGGAGTTACCGGAATTATTCCCATAGTGAAATTGCGGTCAGGATTGAAGAACTAAGGAAGGAGTGGGATATAGAGAAGACTCTTGAGGTAAATGCTTCGGCACTAGCACTTACTGGGATTGTCCTTTCGGCAACTGTCAGTAAGAAGTGGCTGATCCTGCCGGGTATTGTCACTGCATTTCTGCTGCAGCATGGGTTACAGGGCTGGTGCCCGCCGCTGCCGCTTTTCAGGGCAATGGGCATCCGGTCACGGTATGAGATAAATGAAGAAATGTATGCCCTTAAAATCATAAGGGGCGACTTCAACCCAATTTCATCCAACTCGCAACCTGATGAAATCCTGAATTTTCTGCGCAAAAAACAATGATCACAGCACCCCGAAACAGACATAACCAAAATGATCCAGAAAATATTTCCTTCAACATGGATATTAACAGGAAGCTTATGGAATCTTTGGAAATAAGATAAGTTATAATTCCGGGTATTGTTATGGTTAAAAGGAAGGCTTCCACGCCCCAACAGATGATGATTAAATGATATCAAAAAGGGATTTCTTAAAAAATTAATTTATTTGAAAAGTATGCCGGAAGTATGGTCAAACTGGTCGGGAAGCTTAAAATTCACCCCCGGGGATTTAAAGACACCCGGCAGCGAGGATGAGTTGCTGGAAGCAGTTCATAAGGCTCTAGAGAAGGAACAGAAGATCAGGGTGGCAGGTGCCGGGCACTCATCATCGCCGCTCGTGGTTAACAAAGATCTTGTTGTTTCACTGGGACATTTTAAGAAAGTGGAACGGGTTGATGCGGAACAATCAACTGCCTGGGTGGGCACAGGGCTTACTGTAAAGGAAGGGGGAAGTAAACTTTTGGAGCACAACCTCTCTTTTCACAACACAGGTGATGTGGATGTCCAGTATGTTGCAGGGGCTATAAGCACAGGGACACATGGTACAGGTATTACTTTGCAGAACCTGTCCTCCATGCTTACCGGCTGCAGAATGCTGTGTGCCGACGGGCAGATCAGGGAATTTACAGAAGAAAAAAACGGGAAGGATTTTTTTGATGCCATGCGGGTTTCTCTCGGCACCATGGGTATAATGACAAGTATGCGGCTGAAACTTCTCCCTGCATTCAAACTTGAAAGAAAGGAATGGTGTACGCACACCGATGATTGCCTTGACAACCTGGAGGAACTGATTCATGAAAACCGTAATTTCGATTTCTATTGGTACCCGCGGAACGATGAAGTAAAGCTGCGTATTCTGAATGAACCGGGTAAGGGAACACAACAAATCAGATATGCACATTGTGTGGAAGAAAAATCAGGATGGGCGATCGATGTGCTTCCAAAGGAAAGGGATCTGAAGTTCGATGAAATGGAATATGCCCTGCCTGTGGAAGCCGGTCCCGGTTGTTTCAGGGAAGTAAGAAAAATAGTCAGGGAAAAATTCAGGAAGAATGTGGCCTGGAGGGTACTCTACAGGACAATTGCCGGAGATGATTTTTATATCAGCCCCTGTTCAGGTCGGGATACAGTAACCATTTCTCTTCATCAGAATGCAGGTTTTCCGATCATGGAATATTTCCGCGACATAGAACCTGTGTTCCGCAATTTTGGGGGAAGGCCACATTGGGGGAAAAAGCATACCCTGCAAAGCACTGAAATAAGTAGTCTTTACCCGAAGTGGAAATACTTTCTAAAAATAAGGCAGCAAATGGACCCTGAAGGCGTTTTCCTGAATGAACACCTGAAAAAACAAATATTTGACATCTGATGGAAAAAACCGGAAGTAAAAAATGGATCATCCCCGGAGGGTACATTCCCTTCAACGGTACAGGACAAGAACCTGCATTTTTGAGCCAGGACAGGATATCCATACTGAATATCAACAAGGATACAGCCACTGTAAGAATTACAATTTTCTACAGGGAAGAGGAAGCAGTTGAGTATGCACCTGTAAAAGTTAAAGGCAGGCGCATACGGAAAATCAGGATCAATGACCTGATAAACCCTTTCCCTGTTATACTTGAAAAAGAGTATGGCATCATGATCGAATCGGACGAGCCGGTTGTGGTCCAGTTTATAAAAATAAATACAGGGCAAAACAGCCTTGCCCTGATGGGAACAATGGCATTTGGAACAGATTGAAAAGATATGGAAGAAAATTCACTTGTAATATCATTTCTTACAGCCATGATTACACCGGCTGTGCTGATTATGGCATGCGGACAATTGTCGCTTACAACCTCCCAAAGGTTAAGCAGGAGCATTACCCGCACCAGATCCATATATAACGAATTGATGGAGATAAAATCAGGAAAAAGGGAAGCCACGGAGGAAGAGAAAATCAAACTCCATCTGATGATCACCCAAACTACCAGAAGAACGATCCTGCTGCAGAAAGTAATGTCGATGCTATACATCGCACTGCTCTTTTTCATATCATCCAGCCTGCTGATAGGCATATTTGAAATCATGGACTGGGTGCGCCACTGGATTCTGATCACCATTCCGATTATCGGGGCCATTGCATTGTTTTCGTCAGGCATCCTCCTGATTATGGAAACAAGGCTTGCATTGCAGTCGGTTGAAAATGAAATGAAGTATGTACTGCTGCTTGAAAATGAAATCTTGAAAATCGATAAAAATTCAAACGATGAATACCGAAGAAATTTATAACCGAAGGGAACACCGGCCGGTTGCAATGCCAGAGGGGAAATGGATTTTATACCAGGAATGGAATCATGTGATTTTTCTTCACTGGCAGGTAACGGCAGAACAGGTGCAACAGTTTGTACCGCAGGGGCTCATCATTGATACATACAATGGTTCACCATGGGTTTCTTTGGTGGCTTTCAGGCTTGAGAATGTGAGGCCCAGGTTGCTGCCATCGTTTTCACCTGTTTCAAATTCCGATGAAATCAATATCAGGACTTATGTAAAGTACAAAGATAAGCCTGGAATCTTTTTTCTGAACATGGAACTGGGAAAACAAATTACAAATGTTATCACCAAAACATTCACCGGACTGCCATACAGGCATTCTGACATTGAAATCACGGAAAACAGGTATAGGTCGCACAACCGCGAAAGCGGGGATTCGCTCGATATCGAAATTCAGATTAAAAGCAGAAAGTTTGAAAAATCAAAACTTGAGAAATGGCTGACAGAACGTTATGCATTATTTCAGGATGAAGATGAAAATTCCTTGATGGAATTTGAAGTACACCATTATGAATGGCCCTTGCATCATGTTCAGTTTGAAAAACAGGTAGTGAACTACAGCTTGTTTGCCCGTATGCTTGGCATGAAACCTGTTCATGCCCATTATTCACCGGGGGTAGAAGTGCTTATATGGGGAAAGAAAATACATAAGGTGTAAGAATTATTTCCAGTTCCTGTGGGTGAAGGTTATTTTATTTTTGTTGTCTATTCTGTAATTCCAGTGGCTGTAAAAATGAAATCAGCAGAAGAACCTTAGGGACCTTAAGGACTTAAAAGTCATTTATCTTGTTTTCTCCTGGCTGCCCTTTATAATGTAGTTTGCTTACCCCTGATGCCGGTATAAGGCATCTACCTGTTCAGCAGTTTAGGCAGCACCTTATTACCAAAAACTTCTATAAAGTATTCCTGATTTTCATTGACATTGTGCAGGATGATTTCGTCAAGGCCAAGCTCCATATACTCACGAACCCATTTTATATGTTTTTCAGGATCTGCAGAAATCTTAACATGTTCCTTCAGCTCATCAGGACCAACAAACTCCGCAGCCTCCTGTAACTGTTGAGGGGTACGCAGTTCAGTGATCATATTATTTTGAAATATATTTGTCTTCCACTCTTTGTAGGCACCCTCCAAAGCTTTTTCTTCTGAAATTTCAATGGAGAGCTGCATTTTGACTTTAATGGGTTTTCCCTCGCCTCCTCCCCTTCTGAATGCTTCAATTAATTTTTTAAGTTTATCGACAGGATGCGAGACGGTGATTAAGGCATCGGCCCATCCGCCAAGCCATTCCGCAGTTTTTTCTGTAATGGCAGCCCCAACCATCAGAGGAGGCTTTAGCGGCCGTGTATAGAGTTTTGCTTCTTCCACGGTGACAAGTCCTTTGTGATTGACGGTTTCTCCATTCCACAGCGCCCTAATCACGTCGGCACATTCCTTGAGCCTTGCATTTCGCTCCTGCTTGTTTGGCCAGTGCGCACCTGTTATGTGTTCGTTCAGATTCTGCCCGCTTCCGACAGCAATCCAGAACCTTTCGGGAAACATTTCAGCCAGGGTGGCCGAAGCCTGTGCTATAATGGCCGGATGATACCGCTGCCCGGGGGCGTTTACAACACCGAAAGTAAAATTGGTGCGCGCCATAGCTGCCCCCAACCAGCTCCATGCAAACCCACTTTCTCCCTGTTCAAAACTCCAGGGAAAGAAATGGTCGGATGACATGGCTCCCTGGAAACCTGCCTGTTCAGCTTTTACAACCCATTCCAGCAATTTACCGGGCTTAAATTGTTCGTGTGATGCGTGGTAGGATAATTTTGTCATCTTTTTGAATTTGAGGTTATACTTCCGGAGCATCCGCTCCCTGTTATTGTAGGGTTGATTTAAACCATCTGTACCCATAAGCCGATAACTCTATTTTTTTATGGAGGTTGTCAACCTTACTTTTATACACCTTATCACTGAAGATTTCACTAAGGTCATTAAATTTTTCATCTTCAACATCCAGGTTGATGCTGCAATCCTTCCCCGAAAAGTTAAGAAGTATCAGAACAACATCATATTTCCATTCATAATAAAATGACAATACGGCTTCAATATCATTTCTTAGGATAAACCATTTTCCGAAACTTAGCTGGGGACAGTATTTGCGGTTACTGATCATCCGCTCCATCCAGTTCAGCATAGAATCAGGATCTTTCTGCTGAAGGCTCACATTTACCTTTTTGTAGTCGTATTCTCCAAAATCAATGACCGGATGGGCGAGTTTTCCGGAGGCGGATCTGGAAAAGCCTGAATTTTTTGTACCATCCCACTGCATTACGGTTCTGAGACTGTTTCGTCCCTTCTCCGAAAGGTCATCACCCATTCCAATTTCTTCACCATAATTTATCATTGGCAGCCCCGGCAGACTGAACATAGCACAGTACAACAATTCCATTTTTTTCCTGTCGCCTTTAAGCATGGGTGGCAGCCGCCGCCTGATTCCGCGATTGAATATCTGCATTTTGTCTTCAGGGGCCAACTCTTTAAACACTTCTTCCCGCTCTTTTTCCGTAAGCCTTTCAAGGTTCAATTCATCGTGAGTCCTTAAAAAATTGACCCATTCACCTTCAATGGGTTGAATTTTTTCAAGAACAGAAATCAGGGGTTGAGCTGTTTGCCTGACCAGTGCCAGGAACAGGCTTTTATTTGTATAAAAATTAAACAAAAGGTGCATCCTTTTGCTACCGTTGTTTTTTCCAAAGAAGACCTGCAGTTTATCGATATCCACATCAGCTTCTGCGATCAAAACCGCCTCATTATTTCGCATGGCAATGAATTCCCTCATTTCGTTGAGTATATCATAAATCTGCTCTTTGTTTTCATGTACCAGAACATGTGCGGCATCGATCCGAAAACCCCCAATTCCAAGCTGCAGCCAGAATCCCATGATTTTTTTGATCTCATCTCTTACATCAGGATTGGCGATATTTAAATCGGGCTGTTCCTTTAAAAAATGGTGCAGATAATAAGCGTTTGCCTTACGGTCGAAAGCCCAGATTTTTCCGTCACCAATCATATTATCCTGAGCTTGATCCTCCTTATCAAGTTTATCTTTCCAGATATAATATTTTCTGAATTTAGAGTTTTTATCGGCTCTCGACTTCTGAAACCATTCATGTTCAATGGAAGTATGATTTACTACCAGGTCGATGATAACCTTCATGCCCAATGCTTTGGCTTTCGCTACAAAATCGACAAAATCGCCAAGATTACCTATGCGTGGATCTATGGAATAATAATCTTTTATGTCATATCCGTCGTCGAATAACGGAGAGGGAAAGAATGGACGAAGCCAAAGGCAGTTAACACCTAATCCTGACAGGTGGTCAAGCTGGGATACAAGGCCTTCAAAATCGCCTATTCCGTCGTTGTTGGAATCTTTGAAAGATTCAACATCCAATGCATAAAGTATCGCATGGTGATACCATTGATCTTTCATAGGCTTAAAGTGTACTTACATGATAAGCCATGGTGGTCAGCAATGCATTTTCAGCCTGCCGTGAATCGAGCCTGGTATGCTGCACCACAACCGGCACATCGGAGCGGAAAACACTGCCGTAGTCGGTATCACGCGGTATCTCTTCCGGGTCGTTCAAATCGTTAAAACGAAGGTGAAGGGTCCTTTGTGCAGGCACTTTCACCCTGAACGGGCCCACTGGTTCTTTATTGGTAAAATATATTGTAATTTCTATGTTGGCTTCTGTGTCACTTGTGTTCAGGATAGAAGCCGTCTCGTGGCTTGTGAACGCAGGTTCCGGACCGTTGCTGCTTCCCGGGATATAGCCTTCAGGAATAGCCCATACTTTATGTCCTACAGGTGTGTTCTTATGCATGGTATCAGATTGTTAAACATTAATACAAATATAAGAATGAAACATCAAAGAAATATACAGGTTTTTCAAAACTTTTTAAACGAATGCCAGAATTGTCATCTTTAGAATAATACAGGGGCATATGAACAGAAAAGTTCCATACAGGTTGATTTATAATAGGTTTTGCCATATCTGGTATATTTTTTACAAAGTGAATTTTATTGTTGCATTTCTACTTTTTGGATGAAAAGCACTTCTCCTTTTCAATATCATGTTCTGATACCTGGTGGGCGTAATACCTGTAACTTTTTTAAACTGATTTGACAGGTGAGCCACGCTGCTGTAATTCATTTTCCAGGCAATTTCAGTAAATGTTAAATTGTTGCAGGCAATCAGGTGTTTCACCCTTTCAACACGTTGGTTGATCATATAATTTTCAATGGAAGAAAAAGTTTCTTCAGAAAAAATTCTGGAGATGTAGCTATAGCTCAGGTTCATTTTCCGGGTAATCCATGAAGATAATTTTTCATTCGGTTTTTTCTCATGATAACAGATATATTCCATGATCGCATCTTTTATCTGTTGCACAAGGGCGTTTTTGGCATTTTCAATAATTTCAATCCCATACTTTTTCAGATCATACTCCAGCCTTTTATATTGTTCAACCGATAATTCACGATCGAGTTCAACCATACCCATGCCTGACATATGGCCTGAAACTCCAAACTGAGCCAGATGCTCCTGTAGGATAACCCTGCAAGCCATACTGATGTCGAATTTCAGGTGCATATTTACTTTTTCCATTCCTTTTTACTTCAAATGTTGTTTATCACCAGGGAAACCTGATTCTCTTTTTCTCACTGCATCTGCCCCTGACATAAGCACTTTCCAAAAATCCAATTCATATGCCATTTTTAGATAGCACATAAAATTATCATGAGGTTTATTGATCCACTTCTTCATCTGAACCTACGTTTATTGCGTGTTTGACATCTATAAAAAAAATGTTTCACCATGGTGAATGAACAGTGTAATGCGTTAATTGTAGAAATATTACACAACAAATGTCAATAAACTAATTTTAAGGTCATTAGGAACATAAATGTTTAACAATAGTGTGGAATCGTGTAATATTATCTCAAAATTCTGTAATGGATGATTATTCAATCATTCTTAACTTTGAAAAGTAACCAGATACATTTTTTTCAGAAATCTAAAACATATTATAATGGAAACAAGAAAAGTTTTTCTTACGGGAGCATTCAGTGATCTTCAAATTGCTGAAAGAGCTTACAAACATCTTCGCGAAAAAGGTTACACCGATGATGAAATTAACATTATCATGTCGGAAGACAGCATGAAAAGATATTTTAATGACGACGACAAAAAGGATTCAAAACTGGGAAATAAGGCAAAAGAAGGTGCAGGCACAGGAGCTGCTGTTGGGGGAGTTATAGGCGCTGCTGCTGGTATCGTTGCTGCAATTGGCACAAGCCTTTTAATTCCAGGACTTGGAATCATTATAGCAGGACCAATTGCGGCCGGCCTGGCAGGTGCAGGAGCAGGAGGTATAACCGGCGGCGTGGTAGGCGCACTTATTGGATTGGGCATACCAAAAGAACGAGCAAAAAAATATGAAGAAGGAATTAAGGAAGGAGAGATAGTACTGGCAGTGGAAGTAAGAAACGAAGATGATGCAGCTTATTTTGAACAGGAATGGAGATCATACGGCCATGACATTTACAGATAAATAGTTTTTTCCCTGACACACAGAAGCAGACATGCTCCAAAATGGGGCGTGTCTTGTTTTTTTATATTAGCTTAAAAAGGCATAAAGAAGATTTATAAAATCCCATTGCCTTTTGTTTTTTTTAAGCACAAAACAACTTTATCGTCATTCATTTTTCGCTATATTGTAGCGACAAATGGTCACTAAAAAAACAAATTAAAATGACACGCATAAATTATTCATTGGACCGCAGCAAGGTTATTAATCCCAAAAGATCAATTTTACAGACGGTTATCATAAAAAAGAGAGGAATGATGGTGTCAGTTTGCCTTCTGTTTGTACTATTTTCCATCACAGGTATACAGGCACAGCACAGGGATGTTCCGTTTGTCCCCACGCCTTATGAAACAGTGGAAGAAATGCTGAAACTGGCTGATGTAGGACCCGGTGATTATGTAATAGACCTTGGTTCAGGCGATGGCCGCATCGTGATTGCAGCAGCCAAACGCGGTGCCTATGGGCATGGTATTGACATTGATCCAAAAAGAATCAGTGAAGCTAAAAAGAACGCTTCAAAGGCAGGAATGGACAACCGGGTTTTGTTCATGGAAGGAAACCTTTTTGAAACCGATTTCAGCAGAGCCAGCGTCATCACCATGTACCTGCTCAATTCAGTTAACATGAAACTGCGGCCAAACCTGTTGAAGAACCTCCGCCCCGGGACCAGGATTGTTTCCTATTACTTCAACATGAACGACTGGGAACCTGATAAAAGGATTGAAGTAAACAACAGTGACATATATTTCTGGATTATTCCGGCCAGTGTTGAAGGTAAATGGAACTGGCAGACCGACAACAGGAAATTTGCAATGACAGCAAAACAGGAATTTCAGAAAGTAACACTTGAACTGAAGGCCGACAATACAAATCTGAAGATAGATGAAATTTTACTGTCGGGAGATAAGCTTTCGTTTATCGCAGCGCATCCTTCCGATGGAACAACCTATGTTTTCAATGGCAGAGTTGAAGGCAAAAAAGTAACAGGTATGGTTCAAACACGTAAAGGTGAAAACTATACAGTTGAAAACTGGGATGCTGTAATGAATTAGGAAACATCCTGCCATTGAAATAAGTATGTCTGATAAAGTTAATAAATCTTACGGGAGCAGCCCGCTCCCTACATTTACTTCCATTAGTTCGATTGCAGTTATTGTAGGAATTGTTGTGGGGATCGGCATTTTCCGCCTTCCTCCGATAGTAGCAGGAAATTCAGAAAGCGGGTTACAGTTCCTGCTTTTTTGGGTGGCAGGTGGGTTCATTTCCTTGCTTGGAGCATTGTGTTATGCTGAACTGGCATCTTCAAATCCCGATTCAGGAGGAGAATATCATTTTCTCACCAAGGCTTATGGCCATGGAGTGGGATTTCTGTTCACATGGGGGAGAATGACAGTTATCCAGACGGGCTCACTTGCACTGGTGTCGTTTATATTGGGTGACTATGCTACACTTGTATTTGATTTGGGAAAGTACAGTTCTGCAATTTATGCCGCACTGACAATTATATTGCTTACTGCATTAAATATAACAGGTACAACACACTCCAGGAAAACACAGATGGTACTCACTTCCATCATTGTGGGAATTATCATCATCATTTCTCTGGCAGGATTGATATCAGGCAGAACCGGCGGAGGTTCAGGATTAACAGAAACAGTCACCGGGTCGTTTTGGGGAGGAATGCCCGGAGCGGCTATGATTTTTGTGTTATTAACTTATGGCGGGTGGAATGAAGCCGCCTATCTTTCCG
>Ga0209347_1005745_pt1 | contig 11540 bp, 8 predicted proteins | sample AutmiccommuBRH23_FD_187382 | JGI IMG/M metagenome (GOLD analysis project Ga0209347, IMG submission 187382) | Deep subsurface microbial communities from Mt. Terri, Switzerland - Autotrophic microbial communities BRH/23 (SPAdes) (version 2) | ecosystem: Environmental > Aquatic > Deep subsurface >...
CATCGATGTCGAGGCGCTGGATGTCGATTTCTACGTCTTCTCGCTCTACAAGACCTACGGTCCGCATCTGGCGATAATGTACGGCCGCCATGAGCACTTGCTGGAGCTCGACGGCCTGTATCACTACTTTTACGGCAAGGACAAGATTTCCTCCAAGCTCGAACCCGGCAACCCGAACTACGAACTGGCCTGGGGCAGTGTCGGCATCGTCGATTATCTGGAGACACTTGGCGCCGGCAACGGACGCGAAGCAATAGAGCGCGGTTTTGACGATATCGCAGAGCACGAGACCGCTCTCGGCGAGCAGCTGCTATCGTGGCTGCGCGCCCGCAACGACGTCAGGATCATCGGCAAACGCGATTGCACTGTGGCCTTGCGCGTTCCGACGGTCTCGTTCTGCGCCGAGGGCAAGTCGCCCGACGATATCGTCAGCGGCATCGACCAGCACAAGATCGGCTTGCGCTACGGCGACTTCCATTCGCGCAGGCTGATCGAGGCGCTTGGCCTTGAAAAGGCGCCGCCGATCCGCGTATCGATGGTGCACTACAATACCCATGCCGAGGTCGACCGCCTGATCGAGGCGCTCGACATGGAACTGTCACGTTAGGGGTGCCGCCTCACCCCAGAAGTTCTTGGGCACAGACCCAAGGCTCGCATGCTGAGTTGCCGCGCGGTGCCATCCTCGGACCAGGGCAAGATTGAGCGCTGGCGCCATACCCCGAAGAACCGGATCCTGCTCGCAAACCACTTCCTGCCCGGCGATCTCGAAGCCATCGTCGAGCGCTGCAACAATCGGCGTTATCACGAGAGGCGCGCTGATCTCACATCCGTAGGATATCTCCTTCGGGCGCAGCCAGGCCATTCTGTTGCACAGGGAAATAATCGAAGGCCACACCGTCAACGAGCGACGCTTGCAGCACCGCAAGGCCGCTGCCTGGAGTTCGAACCCAGATGAGCCAGAGCCATCGATGGATCAGGCCGCCATCTGCCTTGAAACCTCTGACGACAGGCAGCCTGTTCTAGGAACCGGCGCCGCCGCTGCAACGTGGTCGGGCCGCGATGCAGCCTGGACTATCGTCCACCGTCGCCCGAACACTCCAGCCAAATGACCGACAATAGGCAATGCGCCAACGCTCGAACCTGAGCGCCCGGTTAGGGGCGCCCAGGGAGAACGTCGGAAACGCGCGTTAGTTCGCGGACGATTGCTTATCCGCCGCCGTAGCCTGGGGCGCCTTGGGGGCCAACTTCGCCCCTGTTCGAATTGTCGCCTTTATTGGACGGTCCGAAGCCGTTCAGTGAATTCAACGCAAGTGCCCGGCAGGCCGAGTCGCCCCGTGGATACTTACGAAGGAATTCCTCCAAGGCTTCAATGGTGTTCTGACGCAACGCGTTTTCACACGCTTCCTGTTCCGCCCGAAGCTGATTGCCGGTCGCGGCATTCGCATCAGACGGGAGACCTATTGCGGCCACGCCCGAACTGCCGAGCATCATCGCAACGAAAGTTGCTAGCTTGTTCATTTTCCAACCCCAAACCCTATACTTTATACTTGTTAAGGTCCTATTAACGCTAACCTGTTGCAACGGATTTCGTATCTACTGCAACGGATTCCGCATTTTCTGACATGGATTTCGCACATAGTCAATAAATCGTTAATGCTTATCGTTCGCTGGAGTGCCCTTTCGTCAGGTTGGGTTAATTTCCTGTCGGCAGCCGGATCTGCAGAACGCACCGCCAGCCCCCTCCGAGGCGCCTGAGTCCCTCAGGCCTGGCCGGTGCCAGATAGCGGGACCTGGCGTCCTCGGATTATTTCGGCGCAGGCGCGGGGAATGAATCCGGTCGAGATGGCCTTCGCAAAGCTGAGGGCGCATCCGCACGCCAGGCTGCCGGAGCCATCGACGCATTCTGCCAGGCAATTGGCGATATCTGCGGTCTCGTCGGCCCTGGCGCGTCGTCACCGCCCTGCAGTTTATCGTCTCGCGAAATGTGTTGCCGTGCGAAGCGTCCGTCCCGGGGCGTCACCCGGGTATCGGGTGGGGACGCCGACCGTGAACGACCCCGTCCAGACCGCGGTTATGGCAAGTGCGCCGCCGCTCTTGTGGGAGAAGGCAAGGTCGATCTCGGCCTCAAGCCGGAATTGGGCGCCGAGGACTTCTCATCCATGCTGGAAGAGGTGCCCGGTGCATACATCCTCGTGGGCCATGGTGAAGGACACGGCCCGCATCATCCGTCCGATGGGTTCAACGATGAGTGCATGCCTTATGGCGCTGCCCTCGACGGGAGAAAGCCCCGATCGGCCGCGAATGTTTGATGCAACGCAATGAACGGGCCGGGAACAGGGCTATTGTCCCTGCAATCGTCACCATCAGGAGCAGACCATGCCGTTCAAGACCATTCTTACCGTCACTGGACCTGATCTGGGGGAAGGTGACCTCAAGCTCGCCGTCTCCTTGTGCGAGGCAATCGGTGCGCACCTGTCGGTGCTTGTGGTGCAGATGGCGGCGCCGCCGCCCGTTGGGGAATATGCGGCGATTATTTCGGAGGCCTGGCTTCAGGAACGACAGGAAAACGAACGGCGGCTGGCCGAGCGGCGGGATGAAGTGACGGCCTATCTGGCAGCCAGTTCCGTTTCGGCGGACGTCTCCTCCGAATGCCCGGAACTCGCCTGGGCGGACGAGGCCATCGGTCGTCGCGGCCGCTATGCCGATCTCCTGCTGGTCGGACCGGACGTGCTGGCTACCGAGACCCTGAAGGAGAAGGTCATCGCGGGAGCGTTGTTCTCGTCGGGCAAGCCCTTGCTGCTCTTGCCGGCAGGTGCGCCGTCGACGCTCACGCCGAAGCGTGTTCATGTCGCTTGGGATGCCCGCATCGAGGCGTCGAGGGCGGTGCGGGAAGCGCTCGAATTGCTCAGCGCGGCCGACGACGTGCGGCTCGTTCTCGTCGATCCTGCCGAAGGAGAGCATGGCCATGGCGCCGAGCCGGGCTCGGATGCAGCCGCCTACCTTGCCCGTCACGGGGTCAAGGTCACCGTGGATCGGCTGCCGCGCGAAGGCCATTCCGTCGCCGAGGTGCTGCGGCGCAGTGCCAGCGATTTCAACGCCGACATGCTGGTGATGGGGGGATACGGCCATTCGCGGCTTCGTGAGCGGATATTCGGTGGCGTCACCCAATCGATGCTGGATCAACCGCCACTGCCACTCTTCATAGCCCGGTAGGTCAGCCGCTGGAGAAGGCCGTTCTCGGCCTAGGATTTGCCGCCTGGCACCGCGGCCTTGCCGTGCGGTGAGGCCCTCGCCATGAGATCGAGCACCTCGGCATCGTCGAGTTGATGGAACTCCTGGTAGTGGAAGCCGAGCGCGCGGAAATGCGGCGGCTGGGAAAGGCAAACCACGCGGTCAGCCTCATGCGACAGATCCGAGACGGCATGCGGCGAGGCAACGGGTAGCGCCAGAATGAGCTGGGCCGGTGACCGGCGGCGGATGGCGCGCGCGGCAACTTTCATCGTCGTGCCCGTCGCAGCGCCATCGTCGACCAGGATCGCGGTCTTGCCTTTCACCGAAAGCGGTTGGCGCTTGCCCCTGTAGACCGCCCGTCTGCGTTCAAGTTCGGGCCGCTCGCGGGCGACCAGGACAGCGAGTTCGTCGTCGTTCAGCCCGTACGCCTCGATGATCTCACGGTTGAGCACGACTTCGGGCGGATTGCCGTCGACGATCGCCGCGACCGCGAGTTCAGGATTGCCCGGCGCCCCCACCTTGCGGACGATGACGAGGTCGAGCCGGGCACCGAGCGCCGACGCGATTTCAAAAGCGACCGGCACGCCACCGCGCGGCAGCGCCAGCACGACCGGGTCTTGCGGCGCCAGAGCGGCGATTTCGGTTGCGAGCCGGCGCCCGGCGTCGGAGCGGTCGTGAAACATCGTTCAATGCATCGGCCGGCGTTGGCGTGATGTCGTTTCCATCGAGATGCCTACCTGTGCGATTTCGCCTTGGTCGAGATGATTGGACCCGGACCCGACAATCCGGGACAGTCCGTTGAGCATCCAATCATGCCGGCGCACGGCAGCCTGTCCTGTGCTGTTTGCGTCAAGGCGTCGGCAAAGGCAGCGTCTCGTCCTTGCTTTCCTCACGCACGGTACGCAGTTCGTACCACAAGGCGTTCAGTATGCCGGCCGAGGCCGCGAGGCCGAGTCCCAGCACCCAGGAAAAATACCACATGAACGATCTCCTTCGAGTCAGTAGGCGTGGCCGTCGCCGGTGACGTCCTTTTCGGACACCTTGCCCCACAGAACCCTGTAGACCCAGGCAGTGTAGACGAGGATGAGCGGCAGGAATATGACCGTCACGACCAGCATGTTGCGCAATGTCAGGCGGCTCGACGTCGCGTCGAACACCATGAGCGAATGGCCCGGATTGCTGCTTGAGGGCAGCACGAACGGGAACATGGCGAGCCCGACGGTGGCGATGATGCAGACGATGGCCAGTTGCGAGGCGAGGAAGGTGAGGCCCGCCATGCGCGCCCGGAAGCCAAGCGCGGCAAACAGCGGCGCCACCACGCCGAGCAGCGGCACCAGCCACAGCAGGGGATGACTCTGGAAGTTGCGTAGCCAGGCCGTGTCGTTCTCCACGACCGTCTTGTAGAGCGGGTTCGAAGGGCCGTCCCAGACGATGGGGCTGGTGGCCTCGTAGCCGCCGAAAAAGCCCGCATGGATGAACAGGCCGCCGAGCGCGAAAAGTCCCGACGCGGCAAGTGCTGCCTTCGGCCCGAATGCCGCCGCCCGGTCGGCGACGGTACCCTCGGCCTTGAAGGCCAGCCAGGCGGCGCCGTGCATGACGATCATGGCGAGCGACACCAGGCCGCAGAAAAGCGCCAGCGGGTTGAGCAGGCCGAACAGGTTGCCCTCATAGATCGGGCGCAGATCGTCGGTGAAATGGAAGGGCACCCCTTGCAGCGTGTTGCCCACGGCAACGCCGAAGATCAGCGCTGGCACCGCGCCGCCGACGAACAGCGCCCAGTCCCAGTTGTTGCGCCAGCGGGCGCTTTCGCGCTTGGAGCGGTACTTGAAGCCGACAGGGCGCAGGATCAGCGCCAACAGCACCAGAAACATGGCGAGGTAGAACCCCGAGAAGCTGATCGCATAGAGCGCCGGCCATGCCGCAAAGATGGCGCCGCCGCCAAGGATGAACCAGACCTGGTTGCCTTCCCAGACGGGACCCACGGTGTTGATGGCGACGCGGCGCTCGGTGTCCGTCCTGGCCACGAAGGGCAGCAGCGCCCCGACACCGAGGTCAAACCCGTCGCTCACCGCAAAGGCGATGAGCAGAACACCGAGCAGAATCCACCAGATCAGGCGCAATGTCGTGTAGTCGAAGAGAAAATCGATCATCATCGTGTTCCTTGATCCCGATGGTCATTCCGCCGGGGCGAGTGACAGGCTGCCCGTGGTCAGGGGGTGTTCGCCGGACGGGCCGTGCGCGACCGCCTGCAGGATCAGCCGGACTTCAATGACGGCAAGAACGCCATAGACCAGGGTGAAGCCCAGAATGGTGATCACGAGGTCGCTTATCCCGAGCTCGGAGGTGGCGAGGAAGGTCGGCAGGATGCCTTCTATGATCCAGGGCTGTCGTCCGAACTCGGCGACGAACCAGCCGACTTCAGCGGCAATCCAGGGCAGGGGAAGCGCCAGCATGGCCATGCGGAACAGCCAGCGCGGCGCCGGCGTCTCGCGCATCGTGTACCAGAGCGAAACGAGGAACACGCCAAGCAGGACGAACCCGGCCAGGACCATGATGCGAAAGGCGAAGAAGATTGCCGGCACGGTCGGCACCGTCGACCAGGCGGCCTGCTTGATCTGTTCTTCCGTGGCCTGCCGGGGATCGGCGATGTAGCGCTTGAGCAGAAGGGCATAGCCGAGATCGGCGCTAGTCGCTTCGAAACGCGCTTTGGCCTCGGCATTGCCGCGGTCGGCCTTCAGCGCTTCCAGCGCGTCATAGGCCGGGATGCCGTTGCGAATGCGGGTCTTGGCCTTCTCGACGAGTTCCAGGATGCCCGGAATCTGCTGATCGAATGAGCGCGTGCCGATCAGTCCCATTACCCAGGGAATGTGGATGGCGAAGTGCGTCGTGCGATCGGTCATGTCGGGAATGCCGATCAGGGTGAAGGAGGCCGGCGCCGGCTCGGTTTCCCACATGGCCTCCATGGCGGCGAGCTTCATCTTCTGGTTGTCGGTGATTTCGTAGCCGCTTTCGTCGCCAAGCACGATGACGGACAGCGCCGAGGCGACGCCAAAGGCCGCGGCGATGACGAAGGAGCGCTTGGCGAATTCGATGTGGCGACCCTTGAGCATATAATACGCCGATATGCCCAGCACGAAGGTTGCGCCGCACACATAGCCGGCCGAGACGGTATGGACGAACTTCGCCTGCGCGACCGGATTGAGCAACACGGCCGCGAAGTCGGTGACTTCCATGCGCATTGTGTCGGTGTTGAAGGCGGCACCCACCGGATTTTGCATCCAGCCATTGGCGATGAGGATCCACAGGGCGGAGAAGTTGCTGCCCACCGCCACCAGCCAGGTGACGGCCAGGTGGGCGCGCGGCGACAGCTTGTCCCAGCCGAAGAAGAACAGGCCGACGAAGGTCGCCTCGAGGAAGAAGGCCATCAGACCCTCGATGGCCAGCGGCGCGCCGAAAACGTCGCCCACATAGTGGGAATAATAGGCCCAGTTCATGCCGAACTGGAACTCCATGGTGATGCCGGTGGCGACACCCAACGCGAAGTTGATGCCGAATAGGAGGCCCCAGAATTTGGTCATGTCGCGCCAGATGGTGCGCTTGGTCATGACATAGACAGTCTCCATCATCGCGATCATGATGGACAGGCCGAGCGTCAGCGGGACGAACAGGAAATGATACATCGCGGTGAGCGCGAATTGCAGCCGCGACAGCTCGACGAGCAGCGGGTCGGTCATGGGGAACTCCTTCAGGTCGCCCTGCCATCTATCCGGCATGGCGCCGGCGTATATTGACGCAAATCAACGGGCGATGCGCTGCCTCGTGGGACAAGCTGGCATGAGCCGATTTCTTGAGCAAGCCTGCGGCTCCGACGCCGGAACCACCGAGGATGGAAAAGACGAGGGCGCCCTCGCGCGAGCGCGCCGCGCCGCCGGGGCCGGCCTGCGCGCGACCCTCCTGTGGCAGGTGCTGCGCACGGTCCTCAAGCTTGCCTTCGCAACCGCGCTGGCAATCCTCGCCGGCACGATGGTCGAGCTGGGAAGCGTTCCGGCGAATGCCCTCGCCACCGGCATCGTCGCGCTTTTGCTGTCGGCCGTTGCCGGCCTCGCGGCAGACGGGCGACAGGCAGCGGCGGAAGCCGAAGTGGCGCAAAGTATTCGCGCCGATGCGCTGGGCAGGCTGGAGAAGATGACGGGGCGCGACGTTCAGTCGCGTCCGGCGGGCGCGCTGGTCGCTGGTTTGCAGCGCTATCCCGAATCGCTTGCCGCGCTGGTGGTCGGCCATCGCGCGGCGGCGCTGATGCTTGGCATCGCGCCGTTGCTCGTCACCATGGCACTCCTCGTGGTTTCGCTGCAGGCGGCGCTGGCCCTGCTGCTTGCCAGTCCCGTCATGATCGTCTTCTTCGTCCTCGTCGGCGGCACGATCCATGCGCGCGCGGCCGAGCAGGAAAAGGCGTTCGGGCAGCTCGCGGCGCAGTTCGAGGACCGCATCCGCACGCTGCCCACCATCCTTGCCGGCCACGGGCTCGATCGCGAGCGTGGCAAGCTCGAAGCGCGCATGGGCGCCTATGCGCGCAGCACGATGGGCGTGCTGAAAGTCGCCTTCCTCAATGCCGGCATCATCGACTTCTTCTCGTCGCTGTCGATCGCCGTGCTGGCCGTCTTCCTCGGCCTTGGCCATCTGAAACTGATTCATGTACCCGGCTTCTCGGACCTCCAGCTCTGGCAGAGCCTGTTCATCCTGATGCTCGCGCCGGAATTCTTCGCGCCGTTCCGCCGCTATGCCGAGCAATACCACGCCAAGGCGGAAGGCAACGCCGCCGCTGCCGCTCTCGACCGCTTTCTCGGCGAGGTGCCGTCCGGGGAGAGCACGAGATTGCCTGTTCTCGACCGCTTCCGCGAGGCGGCCGGTTTCCGCCTGCCGCAAAAAGGGCTGGTCGCCATAATCGGTGCGAGCGGTGCGGGAAAGTCGACGCTTCTGCGCAGGCTGGCGGGCGTGGAGCCGGGCGCCGTGTTTCACGGTGATCCCGTGACCTGGGTATCGACGGACATCCCGGTGCTGGCCGGCACGCTTGCCGATGCGCTGTCGTGGAATCTTGCGCCGGTTTGCCCGGAGACGCTGCTGCTGATCGCGAGCCGGGTTGGCCTGCTCGACGACCGCATGCTGCCGGGCGGGCTCAATGCCGAGATCGAGGCCGGTGGCGTCAACCTTTCCGGTGGCCAGCGCCTTCGCGTCGGCATCGCGCGGGCCCTGCTGTCGAGGCGCGCCGTGTTCGCAGACGAGCCGACGGCCAAGCTCGATGTCGTGAATGCGGGCCGCGTGCGGCTTGCGCTGTTGGAGTGCGCGCGCGACCGGCTGGTGGTCGTCGTCACGCATGATCGCGAATTGGCCAAATGCGCCGGCATGGTGCTGGACCTCGACCATCGGTCGCAGGTCCTGCGGGACGAGGTCTTGACATGAGCCTTTCCACGAACGACGCGGCAGTCGCAAAACGCACGGCGCCCTCGGTCTTGAAATGGCGGATCGCCTTTGCTCTTGCGTTCGTGGCGCTGTTTTCCGGTCTCCTGCTGACCGGTGTCTCGGTCTGGTTCCTCGGCGCGGTGGCGCTGGCCGGCGTGGGGCCTGCTGCCTTCACCTTCAACTTCCACACGCCGGCCGCGCTCGTTCGCCTGTTCGCCCTGACCCGCACGGTCGCCAAATATGGCGAACGCGTCGTTGGCCATCACGCGGCGCTGCTCGACCAGGTTTCGCGCCGCGCCACGCTGTTTGCCGCAATGGCCACGGGGCCTGGCGTGCGTGCCGCCGGCTGGCAGTTCGGCGACCAGGACCGCCTTTCCGATTTCATGGACGACGTCGAGGACGTGGACTACGCCAGGCTCAGGGTCGGCCTCCCGGTCGGCACGCTTGCGGCCGGTTTCGGGGCGCTTGTCCTGGCCACGCTCCTCGTTGCGCCGCTGGCGCTGCTGCCGATCGCCGCCATGCTGGCCTTCAATGCCTGGTTGGTCCGCCGCCTGCTTCCCCGGGCGCGGCAACACGGGCATTCCATACGCTCCCTGCGGCGCGGCGCGGCGCGGCGGTTGGGTGTGGCGCTTGCGGCGGTCGTGCCGCTGCAGGCGGAGCGCGCGTGGCGGGCCATGCTCGACGTTGCATTTGCACGCCTTGCCGCCGCCGACAACGGAACGCTCCGGTTTCGCCGCGAGCAGGCATGGATCGACTGCGCCGCCGGCCTTGCCGGTCCGCTCGCGGCGGTGAGCGTCCTGATGGCCGGATGGATGGGTGGCCATCGCGGGGAGGCGCTGCTGCCTCCTGCCTTCCTGGCCTTCGCGTGGCTGGCGCTCGGCGAAACAATGCAGGGCGTCTCGCGCATCCTCGCGGCTCGGGTGCGGGAGGAAGCCGCAAGGCAGGGCATCCGGCTTTGGGCGGCCGATACGCCTTCCGCCGGAGACCGGCCGGCTGCCAAGCCGCGTGGCCCGGCCGAGCTGCAGCTTTCAGGCATACCACTGTGCGCGCCGGACGGGCGGCGGATCGGCGGGCAGGTCAACCTCGTCCTGCGGCGGGGGCTGCCAACGGCGCTGACCGGACCGAGCGGCAGCGGCAAGACCTCGCTGCTCAAGCAGATCGCCGGCTGGGTGGTGGCCGATGAAGGGGGACGCATGCTCGGCGACGGTGTCTCGCTCGCCGCCGCCGCGCGCCGTCGGTTGATCCATTTCGGCCTGCATGACGCTGCCATCCTCGCCGACACCGTGCGCGAGAACCTGTTCACGCCGGAGGCAGGTGATGCGGAATGCTGGGCCGCCTTGGAGGCCATGGAGTTGGACGGCCGCGTCCGCGCAGCGGGCGGGCTGGAAGGCTGGATCATGCAGGACATGCTGTCGCTCGGGGAGGCGCAGAGGCTCAATCTCGCCCGCGCCATGCTGAGCCGCTCGCCCGTCATCCTGCTCGACGAGCCGACCGAGCATCTGGACGCCGAGCAGGCGCGCCGCATGATGGCGCGCCTCGTCACCCATTTCGGGGACCGGATTCTCCTCTTCTCCAGCCACGAGCGCGACGTCTCCTGGCTGGAGAAGCGGGCGCACGTCGTCAGCCTCGAGATGCTGGCCTGATCGTCGCCAGCCTGTGGCGCGCGATCATCCTCTCTTCGTCGGTCGCGATGACCGGCGCTTCGATGCGGCCTCCGGGTGCGTTGATGAGGGCATCGGATACCCACTTTGATGGAAATCAACGCATCGCCGGCCATTCTGGCCGATCCAGTCCGGGCAGGAACGGTGAATTTCCGCCAGGCTGCTATATCTGTCTTGACGATAGCCATGATGGAGCAACAGCTGCCTCACAACGGAGCATGCAACATGTCGACCGCCGAGAAGAACGCGCCCACGATGGTCTCGCATCCGTTGCCGCCTGAAGAGGCGCGGCTTATCCACGCCTGGTGGAGGGCGGCGAATTATCTTTCCGTCGGACAAGTCTATCTGCTCGACAATCCATTGTTGCGCGAGCCGCTGACAAGAGAACACGTCAAGCCGCGACTGCTCGGTCATTGGGGGACGACGCCCGGCCTCAACTTCATCTACGTCCACCTCAACCGGGTGATAAAGCGGGAGGGCACAAGCGTTCTCTACATCACCGGGCCGGGCCATGGCGCGCCAGGCATCGTCGCCAGCACATGGCTCGAAGGCACCTACAGTGAACTCTATCCTGATGTATCGCAGGACGAAGCCGGCATGTGCCGCCTGTTTCGGCAGTTTTCCTTCCCCGGCGGCATTCCCAGCCACGCGTCGCCGGAGACGCCCGGCTCGATCAACGAAGGCGGCGAGCTCGGCTATTCGCTTTCACATGCTTTCGGCGCGGTGTTCGACAATCCGGACCTCGTCGCGGCTTGCGTGGTCGGCGATGGCGAGGCCGAAACCGGTCCGCTTGCCACCGCCTGGCACGGCAACAAGTTCCTGAACCCGGCGAGCGACGGGGCCGTGCTGCCGATCCTGCATCTCAACGGCTACAAGATCGCCAACCCGACGGTGCTTGCGCGCATTCCCCATGAAGAACTCGACGCCCTGCTTCGCGGCTATGGCTACGCGCCGATCTTTGTCGAGGGCGAGGAGCCGGAGCCGATGCACCGGAAGATGGCGGCGGCCCTGGATGCGGCGTTCGCCTCGATCCGCGCCATCCAGAAGAAGGCGCGCAACGGCGGCGAGGTGGAGCGGCCGGTATGGCCGATGATCGTGCTGCGGTCGCCGAAGGGCTGGACCGGGCCGAAGACGGTGGATGGCAAGAAGGCCGAAGGGTACTGGCGCTCGCAGCAGGTGCCGTTCACCATG
>Ga0209347_1005746_pt1 | contig 11534 bp, 11 predicted proteins | sample AutmiccommuBRH23_FD_187382 | JGI IMG/M metagenome (GOLD analysis project Ga0209347, IMG submission 187382) | Deep subsurface microbial communities from Mt. Terri, Switzerland - Autotrophic microbial communities BRH/23 (SPAdes) (version 2) | ecosystem: Environmental > Aquatic > Deep subsurface >...
CCTGGAGACCCTGACCCGAATCGCCCCACGGCTGCACTGGCCGGTGCACGTGGCCGGTGAGCAACGCCATCCCGACGGCGGCGAAGCCGCCATGCCCCATGTGCACCTGCTCGGGCAACTGGCGTCCCAGGAACTGTCCGAATGGTACGCCGGGGCCGCCATCTACGCCCTGCCGGCCCGCTACGAACCCTTCGGCCTGTCGGTCCTGGAGGCGGCGTTGTCCGGGTGCACGCCGGTGATCGGTGACATCGACAGTCTGCGGGAACTGTGGGACGGCGCCGCCTGCTTCGTGTCCCCCGACGACCCAGAGGCGCTGCAGGCCGCCCTCAATGGGCTGTCGAACGATCCCCACCGCCGTCAAGCCGTGGCTCGGCGCGCCGCCGAGCGCGCCGGGCGCTACACCGCAGCGCGCATGGCCGGGGCCTATCTGGCCGTGTACGACGATCTGCTGTCCGGCCGCCACCTGCCCGAGGCGCCAGTACGCGCCACGTCACGGTGACCGGCCATGCGTGTGGCGATGTTCTATCACTCCCTGGTTTCCGATTGGAACCACGGCAATGCTCATTTCCTGCGCGGCATCGCCACGGAGCTGGCGGCCCGCGCCCACGAGGTGGTGGTGCACGTGCCCCGGGACGGTTGGAGCGTGACCAATCTGCGAGAACGGGAAGGCGAGCGACCGATAGCCGAGTTCCACGGGCGTTACCCCGACCTGATCGAGCGGGAATACGACCTTGCCACCCTCGATCTGGAGCGAGTCCTGGAGGACGTGGACCTGGTGATCGTCCATGAGTGGAACGAGCACGAACTGGTGCGCCGCATCGGCGAACACCGCGCCCGCCACCGAGGCTACCGGGTGCTGTTTCATGACACCCATCACCGCTCCCTGACGGACCGGCAAAGCATGGCCGGTTACGACCTGCGTTACTACGACGGTGTGCTGGCGTTCGGCTCGGTGATCCGTGACCTCTATCTCGCCAAGGGTTGGGCCCAGCGCGCCTGGGTGTGGCATGAGGCGGCCGACATCCGGGTGTTCCATCCCACCGACGAGGTGCCCTGCGAGGCCGATGTGGTGTGGGTGGGCAACTGGGGCGACGAGGAGCGCACGGCGGAGCTCTACGAGTTCCTGTTCGATCCGGTCTCCCGCGACGGGCTGCGTACCAACGTCTACGGCGTACGCTATCCACAGCAGGTGCAGCGCCGCCTGCGCGAGCGCGGCATCGCCTACCGCGGCTGGGTGGAGAACTTCCGCGTCCCCGAGCTGTTCGCCCGACACTGCGCCACCGTTCACATTCCCCGCCGGCCGTATGTGGAGGCCCTGCCGGGCATCCCGACGATTCGCCCCTTCGAGGCATTGGCCTGTGGCATCCCCCTGGTGTCGGCTCCCTGGGAGGACCGCGACGGACTGTTCACCCCCGGCAAGGATTTCCTGGTGGCCCGAAACGGCAAGGAGATGCGCCGCCACCTGCGCGACCTGGTTGACGACCGGGACATGGCCGCCGAGCTTGCGCTGCACGGCCACCGCACCATCCTGCGCCGGCACACCTGTGCCCACCGGGTGGATGAGCTGTTCGGCATCTGCCACGACCTGGGCCTGAGCAACGGGTTTCACCACGAGCGGGCCGCGGCATTGGAGGCGCCATGACAGCCGGGCTGAAGTTCGCGTTCTTCGGCTCCAGTCTGGTGTCCGCCTACTGGAACGGTGCAGCCACCTACTACCGGGGCATCATCCGCGCCCTGCACCAGCGCGGACACCGGGTGTCGTTCTTCGAGCCCGACGCCTACGATCGCCAGCGGCACCGGGACATGGACGATCCCCCGTGGGCCGAGGTGCGGGTCTACGGCATCGAGGGAACGGCGGGAGTCGACCAGGCCCTGGAGCGGGCGGCGGGCGCCGACGTGCTGGTCAAAGCCAGCGGCGTCGGCGTGTTCGATGAGTATCTGGAGCGCGCGGTGCTGGACGCGGCCGGCGCCGACAGCCTGCGCGTGTACTGGGACGTGGACGCGCCGGCCACTCTGGAGCGAATGCGCGCCGACCCCAACGATTCCCTGCGCGCACTGGTGCCGCGCTACGACCTGGTGCTCACCTATGGCGGCGGGCACCCTGTGGTGGACGCCTATCTCGGCGTCGGCGCCCGGCGCTGCGTGCCGATCTACAACGCCCTGGACCCTGAGACTCATCATCCGATGCCCGCCGATCCACGGTTCGCTGCGAGCCTCGGCTTCCTGGGCAACCGCCTGCCCGATCGCGAGGCGCGGGTGGAGCAGTTTCTGTTTGCCGCCGCCGAGCGGCTGCCGGAAGCGCGCTTCTTGCTCGGCGGGAGCGGTTGGGAGGACAAGCCCAGACCGCCGAACGTCGCCTACGTCGGCCACGTGTATACCCGCGACCACAACGCCTTCAACTGCACGCCCACCGCGGTGCTCAACATCTCCCGCGACAGCATGGCCCGCTTCGGCCACTCGCCCGCCACGCGGGTATTCGAAGCGGCCGGTGCGGGCGCCTGCCTGATCACCGACCGCTGGGACGGCATCGAGGCGTTCCTGGAACCGGAGCGCGAGGTGCTGGTCGCCGACGACGGCGATCAGGTGGCCGCCCTGCTCCGTGCGCTCGAGCCCGCGCGCGCCCGGCGCATCGGCGAACGCGCACGCGCACGGGTGCTGGCCCAGCACACCTACGCCCACCGTGCCGCCGAGCTCGAGACCGTGCTCGATGGAGAAGACGCCGCTGCTCTGCGCAGGGCTGCGCCATGAACGCCCTGGGCATCGTCATCGTCGGTCTGTCCATTACCTCGTCCTGGGGAAACGGGCACGCCACCACGTACCGGGGCTTGGTGCGCGCCCTGGAGGCCCGCGGGCACCGGGTCATGTTCCTGGAGCGTGACGTCCCCTGGTATCGGGACAACCGCGACCTGCCCGCGCCGCCGTATGGCCAAACGGCGCTGTACGCCAGCATCGAGGAACTGCGCGAGGGCTTTGCCGATACGATCCGGGACGCCGACCTGGTGATCGTCGGCTCTTACGTGCCCGACGGGGTGGCGGTCTCTGAGTGGGTGCTCGCCCAGGCGCGGGGTCTGGTCGCCTTCTACGACATCGACACGCCCATTACTCTGGCGGCCCTCGAGCGCAATGAAGCGCAGTATATCGCCAAGCCCCTGATCCCCCGGTTCGACCTCTACCTGTCGTTCACCGGTGGGCCTACGTTGGCGCGACTGGAGCGCCAGTTCGGCGCCCGGCGCGCCCGGCCCCTGTACTGTTCGGTGGACACAGCACACTATTTTCCCGAGGACCAGCCGACGCGCTGGGACCTGGGCTATCTGGGAACCTATGCCGCGGATCGCCAGCCGGTGCTGGAGCGACTGTTGTGCGACCCGGCCGCCGCCTGGCCCGCGGGTCGGTTCGTGGTGGCCGGCCCCGCCTATCCGGCATCCATCGCCTGGCCGACGAATGTGGAGCGCATCGACCACCTGCCCCCGTCCGAGCACCGCGGGTTCTACAACCGCCAGCGCTTCACCCTCAACGTCACCCGCGCCGACATGACCGCCTGCGGCTATGCGCCCAGTGTGCGGCTGTTCGAAGCCGCCGCCTGCGCCGCCCCCATCGTCAGCGACTGGTGGCCCGGCCTGGACGAACTCCTGCGCCCCGGTGAGGAGATCGTCATCGCCAGGGACGGTTACGATGTGCAGGAGCTGTTGCGCACCTGGGACGAAGGCCGGCGCCGGCGCATGGGCGAGCGCGCTCGCGCGCGCATCCTCGCGCAGCACACCGCCGAGCACCGGGCAGCGGAACTGGAGGCGTACGTGGCCGAGTGCGGGCGCCCCCGCCGCGCCGCGGCGGGCTGAAGGACGGCGGGCACTGTCGGGTGAGACGGAGTCGGAGAAGGATCGCGGCTGAAGCCGCACTTCCCCTGAGTCGCTCCGATTCCTGTCTCAGCCCACCGCCGCCGGCCGCAATGCGCCACCCTCCTCACGGCTCAGCAGCGCGTCGAAGTAGGCAATGGTGCGCTGCAGCCCGGTTTCAAGGTCCACCCGCGGTCGCCAGTCGAGGACCTCGCGGGCCTGGCTGATGTCGGGCCGGCGCTGCTTGGGGTCGTCTCCCGGCAGCGGCCGGTAGACCAGCGTCGAGCGGGACCCGGTCAGACGCACCACCGTCTCTGCCAGCTGGGACACGGTGAACTCGCCGGGATTGCCCAGATTGATGGGGCCGGTCACGTCGGCGGGGGAACGGCCGAGACGCACCAGGGCCTCCACCAGATCCGACACATAGCAGAACGATCGCGTCTGGGAACCGTCACCGTAAAGGCTGATGGGCTCGTGGCGCAGGGCCTGGACGATGAAGTTAGACACCACCCGACCGTCGTTGCGCTGCATGTAGGGGCCATAGGTGTTGAAGATGCGCGCCACCTTGACCGCCATGCCGTGCTGGCGACGGTAGCCGAAGCACAGGCTCTCCGCGCAGCGCTTGCCCTCGTCGTAGCAGGAACGCTCGCCGATGGGATTGACATTGCCCCAGTAGCCCTCCTGCTGTGGGTGCTGCTGAGGATCGCCATAGACCTCGCTGGTCGAAGCCTGCACCAGGGTCGCGCCGACGCGCTTGGCGAGGCCCAGCATATTGATGGCGCCGTGCACGCTGGTCTTGATGGTCTGCACCGGGTCGCGCTGGTAGTGCACCGGACTCGCCGGGCAGGCAAGATTGAAGATCGCGTCCACCTCCACGTACAACGGAAAGCACACGTCGTGGCGCATCAGCTCGAAATAGGGATGGTCCAGTAGTTCCAGGATGTTGTCCCGCGCGCCGGTGTAGAAGTTGTCCACACACAGCACCTGACAGCCGTCGTCCAACAGCCGCCGACACAGATGTCGACCGAGAAAGCCGGCTCCGCCGGTCACCAGAACCCGCTGCATTCCAGATCCTCCTGTGCCATCTCCTGATAGTGCTGCGAGGCAAGAAGCGTTCCAGCAACCCCCTGCGCGCCACGTCCCGCAGGCGACGATGCGAATACTCAATGACTTGCAGCTGAGCTGCGATCACGGCGCAGCACACCGGCAGGTGCAGCAATGCATGTAAGAATTACAGCGCCGTGCAGTTTTTTCCGGCCGGCGGCCGGGCACAACGCCACCGGTCGTGGGGGTGACCCCTATAAGTGATTGTTCGTGCGCGCGGTCACGGCACTTGGCGCGAATCCTGCTCGCTCGCTTTGCACTGCGATGTCCGCATGCGGAGTTGGAGACAGCCCTATGGACAGGATTCGGGTCGCAATCGTGGGCGTGGGCAACTGCGCCAGCGCCTTGGTGCAGGGCATCGCCTACTACCGCTCGCAACGCGCCGCCAATGCTGTGGGACTGATGCACTGGGAATTGGGCGGCTATCGCCCGGGCGACATCGATATCGCCGCCGCCTTCGACGTGGATGCACGCAAGGTCGGGGGCGACGTGGCCGACGCCATCTTCGCCGCCCCCAACTGCGCCGTTCGGTTTTGCGACCAGATCCCGTCCACCGGCACCCTAGTGCACATGGCCCCGGTGCTGGACGGCGTCGCCGAGCACATGCTCGAACACCCCGAAAGCCGCCGCTTCGTGGTCGCCAACGCGCCCACGCCCAGCGCCGAGGAGATCATCGAACGCCTGCGCCAAGCGCGCGTCGAAGTGCTGCTCAATTACCTGCCGGTAGGCTCCGAGCAGGCGACCCGCTTTTGGGCGGACTGCGCCCTGCGCGCCGGCTGCGCCTTCATCAACAACATGCCCGTATTCATCGCCAGCGACCCGGCATGGGCGCAGCGCTTCGAAGCCGCCGGGCTGCCGCTGATCGGCGACGACATCAAGTCCCAGGTGGGCGCCACCATCACCCATCGAGTACTCACGGAGTTGTTCAAGCACCGCGGCGTGCAGCTGGATCGCACCTACCAGCTCAACACCGGCGGGAACACCGATTTCCTGAACATGCTCAACCGCACCCGGCTGCAGACCAAGAAGACCTCCAAAACCGAGGCGGTGCAGGCGGTCGCCGCGCAGCGTCTCGAACCCGACTGCATCCACATCGGCCCCAGCGACTACGTGCCCTGGCAGAACGACAACAAGGTGTGCTTCATCCGCATGGAAGGGCGCATCTTCGGCGACGTGCCGGTGAATCTGGAGCTGCGTTTGTCGGTAGAAGACTCGCCCAACTCGGCGGGCGTGGCGATCGACGCCATCCGCTGCTGCAAGCTCGCCCTGGAGCGGGGCACTGCCGGGGTGCTGCAGGCCCCGGCGGCCTACTTCTGCAAGCACCCGCCCCAGCAGTGCAGCGACGAGGACGCTTACCGCATGACCGAGGCGTTCATCGCCGGCAACTGGGGCCCCAAGTCCCAGCTGCCGCCACGCGCCGGCGGCCAGGGCAGCGAGGCCGAGCCCGGCGCGGCCGCCGAGGGCACGACCCCGAAGAGGTAGTCCATGATCGAGGCGTTGAAGCTCTGGAACGAACCGAACAACCTGTCCCATTGGGACTTCCAGATGGACCCGGACTGGCACCAGTTCGCGGACATGGTGTGCCAGGCCTCGGACACCATCCGCGGCCTGGCCCCGGAGCTGCCCCTGGTGCTGGGCGGCATTTCGCCCATCGATCCCCACTTCATTCGCCTGTTGCGCGGCTACGGCACCCTGGATGCCGTGGACGCGGTGGCGGTGCACGGTTTCCCCCTGGACTGGAACCACTGGCGGGTCGATGACTGGCCCGCCAAGGTGGCCGAGATCGAGGCGGTGGCCGAGCTCCCGGTCTGGGTGGCGGAAGTGGGCGTGTCCACCTTCGGCGCCGACGAGGTGCAGGTGTTCGGGCTGCAGCGCACCCAGGAGCTGCTGCGCCCGTGGGCCGAGCGGGTTTACTGGTACAGCCTGCTGGACCTGCCCCAGGAGTGGGGCGCCACCACGCGACACAGGGAAAGCGAGGGCAGCGCCTACTATCGCCACTTCTACATGGGGCTGGTGCGCCCCGACGGCACGCCGAAACCGGCGCTCGAACACTTCGATCCAGCCTTCGGCATCTGCCAATGGTTCCACTTCCAGGATCCGCGCCTCCCCGTTGCGGTGGAGTGGCTGCGCCGGCTTGGCGTGCGCCGCCTGCGCACCGGCATCAGCTGGGCCGACTGGCACCGCGTCGGGGCGCTGGAGTGGTTCGACTACCAGATGGGCATGCTGCGGGACTTCGACGTCACCGTCACCCTGTGCTTCACGCCGCCCAGCCGGGGTCAGCGGCCTTGCTACACCAGCCCGCCCCAGGTCATCGGCGAATTCGCCCAGTTCGCCGCCGAGGTGGTGCAGCGCTACGTCACCGACGCCGCGGGGGCGGTGCGCCCGAGCCGCGCCGCGCCGTGACCCGCCTGCTGCTGATCCGCCACGGCGACACCGATGTCGCCGGTCGCGTGCTCACCGGACGCAGCCCCGGTGTGCACCTCAACGAGCGCGGCCGGCGCCAGGCGGCGGAGCTCGATCGGCGCCTGGTGGCCGTGGCCATCGACGCGGTGTGGGCAAGTCCGCTGGAGCGGGCGCGGGAAACCGCCACGCCCGTGGCCGATGCGCGCGGGCTGGCCGTGGAGACCGTCGCCGAGCTCCAGGAGGTGGCACAGGGCGACTGGCAGGGACGCAGCGTACAAGACCTCGCTCCGGTGAACGCATGGCAGCACTACAACGCCTTCCGCAGCCTGTACGGAATTCCCGGGGGCGAGTCCCTGGCCGAGGTGCAGCTGCGTATGTTGCGGGTGCTGCAACGCGCGTGGGCCGAATTCCCCGACGGCTGTGTCGCCGCAGTCAGCCACGGCGATCCCATTCGCGGCCTGTTGGTGCATCTGCTCGGAATGCCACTGGACTTGGCTGCACGCCTGGAAGTCAGCCCGGCGTCGGTAAGCATCGTCCACTGGGCCGGTGAGGCGCCCCTGGTGGTGTGCAGCAACTGTACCGGCGACTGCCCCCTATAGGTGAACCGATGCCCTCTCGCGAGCATGTCGAGCAGAACCGGGCGGCGATCCAACGGGCCGTGGCCGAACTGGCGCCCTGGTTCCATAATCTGCATCTTCCCGACGGCACGCACACTGCGCCGAGCCACCCTCTGGGGGACTTTCCCGCCTACAAGTGGCAGGAGCTGTCGGCGGCGCTGCCTGCGGACCTTACCGGCTGGAGCGCGCTGGACGTGGGCTGCAACGCCGGTTTCTATTCTTTCGAGCTGGCCCGCCGTGGCGCGCGGGTCACGGCCATTGACAGCAACGAGCACTACCTGCGCCAGGCCCGCTGGGCGGCGGCCCAATTCGGACTGGTGGAGCCCATCGAGTTTCGTCGCCAGCAGGTCTACGATCTCGCCCGCGACGATCGCCGCTACGACCTGGTGCTGTTTCTGGGCGTGCTGTATCACCTGCGCTACCCACTTCTCGGCCTGGACATCGTCGCCGCCAAGGCCCGCCGCCTGCTGTGCCTGCAGAGCCTCACCATGCCCGGAATGGACGCGTCCTCCGACACCGACGGGCTCGGATTCGAGCACCGCCACCGTTTGGCGGAGGCCGGCTGGCCGAAGATGGCGTTCATCGAGGGCCGCTTCGCCGACGACCCCACCAATTGGTGGGCGCCGAATCACGCCTGCATCGAGGCCATGGTGCGCAGCTGCGGCCTGACGGTCGTCGCGCGCCCCGGCCAGGAGCTCTATGTGTGCACGCGCGACGAGTCGTCGGGCGACGGCATCCTTACCTGGAACCACGAGGAGTACGCCGCAGCGCTGGGGCTCGCGCCATCGGAGCGGGGCGACCCGAACTGAACAGGAGCGAGCCGCCATGGAGACACCGCAACGGCTGTTGGTCTGCTTGCGCTACGGCATCGGCGACGTGGTCATGGAACTGCCGGCACTGCGCGCCCTGCGCACCCGCTGGCCCGGCGCCCATCTCACCCTCTTGGGCGCGCGGCCGTCGCTGGAGCTGCTGGAGGACGACCCCGATTTCGACGCTCTCGTGTGCGTGCAGGATCTGGGCTTTGAACACTGGGGTGACAGGGGACAACCGCAAGCGCACGCTGCGTTCTGGGACTGGTTCAGCCGGCAGGACTTCGACTGCGTGCTGGACGGTTCCCATGCGGTGGCCGGGGTGCGCATCGCGCTCATGCACTCCCCGGTGGCCCAGTTCAGCACCGACGAACGGGTACGCGTCGCTCGGCCGGTGACCGGCGGGCGTGGCGCCCAGTCCATCTGGGAGTCGGCGTGCGCGGCCTGGGGGTTGTACCCCGAACCGCCTCCGGCGCCGCGGCTGTTCGTCCCGGCGGCCGTCCAGCGGTGGGTGCGGGATGTGGTGGCGCGCGAGGACCTGGGGCCCCGGCTCGTCGGACTTGCTCCGGTGGCCTCCTCGGCCCTGAAGCGCTGGCCCGCGGCCCGGGTTTGCAGCTTGGTGGCCTCGCTGCCCCCGGACCCCGGACGCGATGTGCTGGTGTTCGGACTCGGCGCCCGGGAGCAGGCACTGGAGGCACAGCTGCGGCGGGCCGCCGCGCCAAACCGCGTTCACCTGGTCAGCCCCTGCCATCTGCAACAGACCGCCGCCCTGATCGCCCACTGCCGGGCGTTCGTGAGCAATGACACGGGCCTGATGCATATGGCAGCGGCTGTGGGCACGCCGACGGTTGGGATCTTCGGTCCCACCTCCCCCCACATCTACCTTCCAGAGGGCGCCACGGCGGTCGGCGGCGAGGACGGGTGCGCGCACCGGCCGGCAGATCGCTTCGGCCCGCCTGCCTGCGTGCTCGAGGGCCGCTGTCTGATCAACCGGCGCAGTTGTATCACGGCGGTTTCCGTGCCCGCGGTACGCGCTGCGCTGGAGCGCGCCCTGGGCGATGGCTCCGCGTGCGCCGCAGAGGAGACGGGAGTTCGCTCGTGACTCGGGGGACACGGGCACCCAACCGGGTATTGGATCTGGATGAGCTGCAAGAGCCCTTCTTCGCCCATACTCTGCAGCTCATGGATGCCCTGGAGCGCCGCGACTCCATCTCCTATCTGCACCCGAGCAAGCGTTGGGAGTACCCTTGGGCCCTTGGGCGGGCGCGCCTGAGTCGCGGAAGCCGGGTGCTGGATGCAGGCTGCGGCGCCTCCATCTTTCCGGTGTTTCTGGCCAAGCTCGGCCACCGGGTGAGCGCCGTGGACCTGCAGGTGCCCGCCGGTCTCGACCGGGCCCACGGTGTCGCCGTCCAGTACACGCACGGCGAGCTCCACCGGCTGCCGTTCGGCGATGAGCAGTTCGACGCGGTTTTCTGCATCTCGGTCATCGAGCACCTGGGCCACGCGGGGGTTCCGGCGGCCCTGCAGGAGCTGCGCCGGGTACTGCGCACCGGCGGTCGGCTGCTGATCACCACAGATTTCTACGAACATGCCGACGCGCAGCTGTGGCACGAGGGGCCGGGCGGGTCCTTCCCCGTCGACTGGGGCTTCTTCGACGCCGAGCTGCTGCGCCGCTACCTGCTCGAGGCCCCCGGGCTGGAGGTCGACGGCGCCGTGGACCTGCAGGTGGACTGGAACCAGGTACGCCCCACCATGCGCCGCTTCCACGGCTATCCGTACACATCGGTGGGCGTGGCCCTGGTGCGCCGCTGAGAGCTCAGACGGGAGCCGCGCGGACATCAATATCCCCGCCTCGCCGCCGATATAGAGCGCGAGACCCCAGGACGCGTCGCTCGATGCAGACTCACCGAACCGTGGGACGGAACCGATTCGTCGGCTGCCTGGCCGTCCTGCTGCTCCTAACAGCCGCGGGCGCCAAGGCCGCCGACCCCCCCGACGAGCGCCCGCTGAGCTTCGGCGTGCTGCCGTTTATGAGCCCCATCGCGCTGCTCAAGCGCTTTGCACCGCTGCGGGACCACCTGGCCGAGCGCATCGGGCAGCCGGTGGTCCTGGAAACCGCCCGCGACTACCCGGAGTTCGTGCAGCGCACCGCCGAGCGGCGCTACGACGTCCTGCTCACCGCGCCCCATTTCACGCTGCTGGCCCTCGATTCCGGCCACTACACGGTCAGCGCCACCTATCTGGACGAGCTCGCGGCGGTGGTGCTGGTACGCGCCGGAGACGAAATCCGCGCCACCACCGATCTGGCCGGCAAAGTGATCGCCACACCGCCCCGCGAGGCCATCGTCACCCGGGTGGGACAGCGCCTCCTCGAGGCTCAAATGACGGGCCATGCGCCGCCGGTGTACCGCCGTTACCTGAGCCACAATGCCGCCTATCACGCCGTCGCGGGGGGCGGGGCCAGCGCCGCAGTGGTGACTGTCAATGTGGTGAAACGGGCCACGTCGGCGGAATTCGGCCTGGTGGAGCTCACCCGCAGTCCCGGCTTCCCCGCCATGGGAATTCTCACCGCCGCCGATCTTCCGCCGGAGGTCCGGCGCCGGGCGACGGACGCGTTCATCGAGCTGACCGAGCACGAGGCGGGCCGCGAGCTGCTGCGCAGCATCGGATATCCGGGTTATCGCGCCGCGGCGCCCGAGGAGTTCCAGTCCCTGCGCTCCTACACCTCTGACCAACCGCCCGCGGTGCAGGAGCCCTGATGCGCATTC
>Ga0209347_1005747_pt1 | contig 11534 bp, 16 predicted proteins | sample AutmiccommuBRH23_FD_187382 | JGI IMG/M metagenome (GOLD analysis project Ga0209347, IMG submission 187382) | Deep subsurface microbial communities from Mt. Terri, Switzerland - Autotrophic microbial communities BRH/23 (SPAdes) (version 2) | ecosystem: Environmental > Aquatic > Deep subsurface >...
GCCCTTCTCGTTATCACCCTGCGCGTCAATCAGGTTATTTCGGGCCTGACCATTGTCTTCCTGGCCCAGGGTTTGACTGCATTGATCGCAACACGTGAGGGCTGGACAAACCGTGCTTTTGCAGGCCTCGGCGAGCTTGACCTGGGGCCGCTTTCTTCATTGCCGATCATTGGTCGCATCCTTTTCCAGCAAGACCTCATCGTCTATCTCTCCCTCGCGATCTTTGCGCTCACCATCCACGTGCTTACGTCGACGCATACGGGGATCCGGCTAAGATCGGTCGGCGAGAATCCAGAGGCCGCCGATGCGGCGGGAATTTCGGTCGGCAGGTACCGGTTCGCAGCCGTTGTCGTCGGCTCGATGCTCATCGGCCTGGCGGGCGGCTATCTCACAGTCGCGGTTTCAAAGGTCTGGGTCGATGGCATGGTCGGCGGTCGTGGCTGGATCGCGATTGCGCTGGTCATCTTCGCACGCTGGCGGCCCTGGTCGGCGCTTGCCGGGGCTGTGCTGTTTGGCTGCATTGAGGCCTTGATTCCGCGCATGGCGGCCATCGGGTTGCAGCTTCCACAGTACTTCGTGCTGATGCTGCCCTATGTGGCAACGCTCGGCGTCATGATCTGGACCAGCCTCGCGAGCAACCGCCGCAGCGGGCAACCGAGCGCGCTCGGCAAACCCTTCGTGCGGGAGGAACGCCGATAAGCGCCATTGCAGGGCGTCGCCGGGGAGACACTCTCAAGTGACGCCAGGACCCGGCTGGTCGGGTTGGTCCTGGCTGAGCAGTCTCATTGCCGCCTCGCGTGCGGCGGCTTCGATGTCAGTCTTGCTCCGTGCCTGGAGATCGAACCGCACGGTAACCGTACGCATCCGCGCATGGAGAACGCCGTCCAGCGTGTCGCGCATTTCATGCAGGTAGGTCAGCGACGATCTGCCGACTTTCACGACCATGGTGCGCACCGTGACCAGCGTTCCCACCGCCGTTTCATGCAAATAGTCGATCTCCATCCTGACATCGGCCCAGCCGAGTGTCGGCATGGCGCGGGGATCAGCCACCCTGCCGAGCAGCTGGAAGCTGGCGTCGTCGAACATGGCGACGTAGTGGCGTACGTTGAGATGACCCATCGTGTCGCACATCCAGGGATGCACGACGCCGACATAGGTTTCGATGCCGGGCCCGCTCAAAATCCCACCTCGTTTCCACCCTTGAAATCAAGCAATTGCCGCGCCTCCTCGGGCGGCGCGATCTCGAGCGACAGTCCGCCGAGGATGCGCCTTGTCTTGGCGACCTGCCTGGCATTGCTCTTGGCGAGCGCTCCCTTGCCGAGATAGAGGCTGTCTTGCAGCCCGACACGCACAGTGCGCCCGATGATCGCGCCCATCGTGCAGGCACTCAAGACCGGGGCAATTGGGCCTCACGCAGAAGAGCGACGCTGTTCCACAAATGCAAACGCCGTGCCGCCGGAAAACCGGTGGCACGGCGTTTGCGTTCACCCAGGTCGCGCGGGCCCGATATTCTGGGCCTGCCACCCGGTTTGTCCTAGCGGCAACGCGCCTCGTAGATGCGGCCGTTGCGGTCGCGATAGCGGCACCAGCCGGTCCGGGTCGCTTTGCCAAGCAAGACGCCAGACGCAGCGCCGACCACGCCACCGACGATTGCGCCACCGGCATCGCCCGTGGCCAGGCCACCGATAACGGCACCCGCCGTGCCGCCCAAGGCAGCGTCACTTTCTGCTGTGGTGCAGCCTGAAAGCGCCATCAACGCTACCACTGCAAAAGCAATCTTCTTCATAAAGGGCTCCTTGGTTTTCTTCATTCCGCCGGATATTTAGCACGCAATTGCGGATTTTGCGTACCAGAAATTACTCTTGGCTAACATAGTCTTTTTCGCGACCGGCCCCGTTCGACGCAACCATCACGTCCGGCACGCCGATCATGGCGTACAGGCTGCCGTCCGGCTTGATCTGCCAGACAAGCTCTGCATCCTCCTCTTCGAGCCCCGGGTCGACCGCGACGCATTTGGCGACGATCTGCGACCGCTCGTTGACGAACATGTTGATCGAGGGCCGAAGCTCACTTTCGCATTCCTCCACGGTTTCAAATACCGGTACCGGTGCCGGGAGCTCCTGGCACTGCGTCATGTCTTCCGAACACCCGATAATGAGCAACAAGGCTGCGATATGTTCCATGGGCTTCACCCTTCCTGCCACCATAACGGCCTGGCGGCGCTCCGGTTCCCACAGCACCTATGCGAGCTAATCCCTCGATGCCGAACGGGCTTCTATTCGGCTTCGAAATTGCCGAAGGGAATGATCAGCGTGTAGGTGAGCTGGTCGCCGGCAATCTCGAGTTCGGCGACACCGTTCAACGAGGCCGGAGTGATTTTCTCGAGTGCAACGCTGCCAAAACGGCGCTCGCGGATCTGGTCATCAGGCGCAGCGTCATCTGGTGCGCCGATCATTTCTTTCCATACCAACGACAGCGACGGTTTTCCGGACAGGCCATCGACCAGGCTAGAGGTGACATTGATGAAGCCGTACGGCTTCGACAATGCGCCAAAACTCACCGAATTGACCGCCAGTTCATGAAGTGCCAACCCGACATGCAGCGCGGCGTTGGGGTTGAGCCAGGGGCTGGGACCTGAGAAACGAACGGCGCTGGATGGAATCAGACTGTAGCGTGCTACCTGGCCTGCTACCAGTTCGCCGAGGCTTGCGCCGCGCCAATTGGAGGAGGTCACCAGATCCTGGGAGGCTGCAAGCGACTGCACTCGTCCGCGAAAGCGGCTCAGGAACTGATCCACGGTCGTTGAAAAGCGCCCGGTCTGAGTGGCGATGCTCTGGATGATTGCAAGCAGGTTACGGGAGCGATGGCTTACTTCCCGGAGCAGGCCGCGCAGAGTTTCCTCACGGCGCTTCAGATCGGTTGTCTCTACCGCGGTGGTAATCAAGCCGCGCACATTGCCTTCCGCGTCGAGGTCCGGATCGATCCATATATCAAACCATTGCACCCCCGCATCGCCCGCGACCCTGATCTCAAGCCGGCCCGGCGCGCGGGCCGCCATGGCGGCCTGCTTGGCGGCTATGAGCCGTTCGGCTGTCGGAGAGGAAAGAAGTTCGCGGTCGCTGGCACCGGATATGTCGCCGTCCAGCCAGCCTTCGGGGATGTTTCGCGCCCACACGAAGCGCAGGTCCGTGTCCTGATAGAAAACGGATATTGCCGTGTTTCGCAACGCCTGAAGCAGGGCAACGGCGGCTTCCGGTTCGCTTTGGATCTGGCCAGGCAACGTTGATATATCCCACTCTAAGGTGTTTGCCGTCTCCTGCGATAAACCCAATTCCATCGGGCCTTGAAAACGTCCGCCGGACAGCATGCCTTGCGGCAGCACTGCCCGGCGGCAACTGGAAACCGTTTGAGGGGTTCGGTTCCCAGTATTCAAAACGCCGAGTTCCGCTCAGGCGCGGCGGAAAAGTCCGGCCAAAAGCGAGATGACCAGAAAGGCTAGGAAAACGAAGAACAGGATTTGCGTTATGCCAGCCGAAGTCCCGACTATGCCGCCGAAGCCGAGTGCCCCGGCAATGATAGCCACCACGAGAAATACAAGAGCCCAGTAAAGCATTGTTCGCCTCCTTGATCGTGTTGACAAAACGGTACCGGGTGCAATTCGTTCCGGATCGGGCGCAAAAAAGGCCGCCAGATGGCGGCCTACCGTTTTTACTCCTGCCATGATGCTCTGGAATTAAACAAGCCCGGCAGTGCTTCGGCGTCGCCGCTCTATGCGGCCGCCATGGCCTGACGCTCGAAGAAGAGAGCCTGGCTGATCAGCGCCTTGACCATATCCGGGTTGAAGGGCTTGGTGACGAGGAAAGCCGGTTCGGGCCGCTCGCCCGTCAACAGGCGTTCTGGGAAAGCCGTGATGAAGATCACCGGAACCGACGCCATGGTCAGGATTTCGTTAACCGCGTCGATGCCCGAACTGCCGTCGGCGAGCTGGATATCGGCAAGCACCATCTTGGCTCGCGACCGCCCGAACATGGCGGTTGCCTCGGCATGTGTGCGCGCCGTTCCCACGACCCGGTGACCCAGGCTCTCGACCATCTGCTCGATATCCATGGCGATCAGCGGCTCGTCCTCGATGATCAGGATGTCGGTGGCGACCTGCCTGGAGATTTCCCTGCTGGCCTCGGTCAGGAGATCGGAAAATTCAGCGTCTTTCGTGCCGAGGATTTCGGCGGCCTCCTCATTCGAGAAGCCCTCGACCGCGACCAGCAGGAATGCCTGCCGGGCACGCGGCGCCAGAGCGCCCAGATTTGCCGCGGTACGCTGCTCCCAGGCTGTCGAGGCGGCTTCCTGCGGAACGCGGATGGATACGGATGTGAAGAGGTCGGAGTAAAGGCGATAGAGCGCGATCCGATCGGTGGAAGCCTTTGGAAAGATGCTCACATCGGCAATGATTGCCTCGAGCATGGCCGCGACCAGTGCGTCGCCGCTGTGCTGTGATCCCGACACAGCGCGCGAGAATCGACGCAGAAATGGCAGATGCGGGGCAATGGTAGCGGATAGGCTCATGTGGTGCGTCTCCCTCAAGTAATGAATTATGGGCGCAAAAATGCAAACCATCTGCAAAACAACGCCGCCATTGTGAAAAGGTTCCAGAAAAATATGCAACCCGTGGAACCATTGGGCGCATGCCGCGTTTGTGCGTCTACAAGGGCAACCGCAAAAGGCGGCCGGGCTTTGGTTAAGCCTGATGTTGCGGGAATATGAGGGCGAAGTTGTGACCATGAAGAAGAGAGATAGCGACATGCCAGGCGCCACGCATTCCAGTTCGGCGATGGCAGATCCGCTTGGCGCCAATTCTGAGATTGCCCGCAAGCTCAAGCAATATTATGACGACCTCGTCTCGGACGATGTTCCAGATCGCTTTGCCGATTTGCTGAGCCAGCTGGAGCGGGCCGAACCCGCGCGAAACAAGGACTGAGGTCATGGCGGTTTCCATGGCATTCAAGTCGGACTTGCTCGGTGCGATCCCCAGCCTGCGCGCCTTTGCAGTGTCGCTCTCGCAGAATGCGGACAAGGCCGACGATCTCGTGCAGGAAACGCTGGTCAAGGCCTGGGACAAGCATCTGAGCTTCCAGCCCGGCACCAACCTCAAGGCCTGGCTGTTCACCATCTTGCGCAATGAATTCTATTCGCAGATGCGCAAGCGCGGACGCGAAGTACAGGATTCCGATGGCATCATGACCGCCCGCCTTGCGGTTCACCCAAGCCAGCACGGTCAACTTGACCTCAAGGACTTCAGGGTGGCGCTCGAACAGCTGCCGGAGGATCAGCGCGAGGCGATCATTCTGATCGGCGCTTCAGGCTTTTCCTACGAGGAAGCGGCTGAAATCTGCGGATGCGCCGTAGGCACCATCAAGAGCCGCGTCAGTCGCGCACGTACGAGACTGCAGGAAATCCTGCAGATATCGGGCGAGGCGGATTTCGGTCCGGACGCGATTGCCGCCCAGGTAATGGGATCAAGTGCCGCCTGATGCCATGAAGCGCGCTCTCGCGCTGGCGATGGCGTCGACGAGATCGCTTTCGGAGTAGGGCTTGCTGATCAGGGCCACGTCCGGAAAGCTTCTCGCCAGTTCCTCATTGTCGGTGTAGCCGGAGGCGAAAACGAACGGCTTCCTGGCGTCCCGCAGACGCGCGGCGAACTCGAGTGTCGAGGCGTCTCCGAGCATGACATCGACGATGGCGGCGTCAAATTCATGCGTCGCCTGGTGATCGATTTCGTCAAGGCTGCGAACGATGGTGACATGGTCAGCGCCATTGTCGCGGCAAAGCTGCTCGACATCCATGGCGATCAGAAATTCGTCCTCCAGAACGAGGATTTTCAAGCCGTCTAGAACTTTGGTCAAGATCGCGTGTTTCTCCTGAAATCGCGGCGATTAATGGCGGCAAATTCTGATCCTGTCATTTAAATAAGACACCTATCGAAAAGTGTCTCAAATATCCGCGATTGCGCTATAGCTGACCGTGAACCGCTAGAATCCGGAGGAGACGAAATTGCCTGGTGAACCGGGACGGAGATTCTCGACACAGCAATATCCATGCGAAAAATGCCCGCTCAGGGCAATGCATACGTTCCGCGCTTTCGAGAAACAGGAACTGGAGTTCATTGGCACCTTCAAGACCGGTGAACTGGCGGTCGAGAAGGGGGCGACCATACTGGTGGAGGGCAATCACAGCGCCCATCTCTACACTGTTCTGTCCGGCTGGGGATTCCGCTACAAACTGCTGCCGGACGGTCGAAGACAGATCCTCAACTACATGATGCCGGGAGATATGATCGGGCTGCAGGGCAGCCTGCTCGGCGAAATGCAGCATTCTGTCGAAGCGCTGTCACCAATGCTGCTTTGCGTCTTCGAGCGGGACAATCTCTTCGAACTTTACCGGAAGCATCCCGGCCTGGCCTACGACATCACCTGGATTGCCTCGCGGGAGGAACGCATGCTTGACGAGAACCTGCTGAGCCTCGGGCGGCGAACCGCGCTCGAGCGCGCCGCCTATCTGTTGGCCTTCATCTACAGCCGGTCGGCATCGGTCGGCCTCAACGCAGGCAAGACGGCTGAAATCCCGATCACCCAGCAGCACGTCGCCGATACGCTCGGCCTCTCCATTGTCCATACCAACAAGACGATCCGCAAGTTGATCGACCGCAAGCTGATCATGTGGCGCGACCGTGGCTGCTCGGTCATCGATCTCGCCGGATTGATGGATCTCGCCGGCTGGGAGGGACTGCAGGAATACAAGCGGCCACTGCTCTAGGGCGACCGCTCTCTTGCGGTGCTAGCGGTCGATCCACCAGTCGATGCCCGGAATGATGTTCCTGAGGATGGCATAGATCACCAGAAGCGCCGGTATGGCGATGAAGCCGCCAAGCGGACCCCAGAGCCAGATCCAGAAGATCAGCGCAAGAACGACGATGAACGGATTGAGCGTCATGGTGCGACCGACGACCATCGGCGTCACGAACTGGGCTTCCACGAGATTGATGGCGAGATAGACGATAACCGGAAGAAGGCTGCCGCCAAACGTGTCGAACTCGGCCAGTCCGACCATGAAAAGCAGGGCGACCATTACCGCCGGTCCGACAAACACCACGAAATTGGCCAGCGCCGCCAGCGCACCCCACAGGACGGGAGAGGGGACCCCGATCAGATAGAGTCCGACCGTGACGGCCAGGCCTTCGACGGCGTTGATGATGGTGATCGACAGGAGATAGCGCGAAACCATGCTTTCGACGTCACGGAAGATGTGCGCAACGCGCCAGCGCAGGCGCCTGTCGAGGCACAGTTTGAGCGCCGCGGTGCGGGTCTGGTGGCGCGTCGCGACAAAGAAATACAGGCAGGCAAAGAAGATCAGTATCTGGGCTATCACGGCGGGTGCCAGCACGACCATGCTTTCCACGCCAACGCCATCGTCAACCGACACGGTGACGCCGCTCGTGCCGACCGCTTCCCGCAACTGGTCGCGAATGCTCTTGATCGACTCGATCGGCCCCTTGAGTTCCGCCAGTTGTGTCTGGAGGTCGACCCATATCTGCGGCAGTCTGGAAAGCCAGAACGACAATGGCGTGGCAAGGGCCACGACAAAAAGACCGATAAGGACGATCAACAGAAGAACTACCAGCGTTGCCGACAGGCCGGAAGGCAGCCCGTGGTTTTCCATCCGCGTGGCGACCGGCCCGAGCATCAGGCCGAGGACAACGCCGAGTGCCGCTGGCGCCAGAATGTACTCGCCGGCATCAAGTGCGAACACGGCAGCCACCAGGCCGACAAGGATGATCGACGACTGCGCTGCCCGTTGCAGCAGCAGTTCAACATTGGATTTGGGCGGCAGCCTGACGATAGGCGCCTTCTTGACAATGCGATTGGACATGAAAAACCTGTACGGATAAAGCATTTGAACGTCAGGCGGCATGAATTGGTTCCCGGTGGAACCTTGACTGCCCGCAGACGTTGATGCCGGTAAACCCAAGGAGCGAAAACATGGTGACAGCCGCAACAGGTAAATCCGGCAACGGTGCGCGATCGGTTTCAGACCTGGAAGCCGACATCAATCAATTGAAGGCCGATATCGAGAAACTGACGGAGCAGCTTGCCCGAACGGGCGAACATGGCCTGGGCGCCGCCCGCCGCGCGGCAACGCAAGGTGCCGAGCAGTTGCGCGCCAAGGGCGAGGAAGCGGTCGAAACCCTGCGTGAAAACGCCAGGGATATCGAGGCGCAGATCACCTCGAATGTGCGCGAAAAGCCGATCACCTCGCTGGCGATCGCCGCTGGTGTCGGCTTCCTGTTCGCGCTCATCGCGCGTCGCTAGCGGGCCGTCGGGGGATGCTCGCATCGTTGCTGGCAAGTCTCGCGTCCGGTCAGACGGTGGCCGCAATTGGCCGCGCACGCAGTGCTGCGGTCGCCTATGTGCTGGCCGCGCTGGCTGGGCTTTGCGGCGCGGGCTTTCTCCTCGGCGCCTTTTATATCTGGTTGGCCGGCCGCTACGGATCGATTGAAGCTGCACTTGGCATCGGTGGCGGCTTCATCGTCCTGGCCGGCATCATCCTGATCGTCCACAGACTGGCGGCCGGGCGGCGCGCGCGCCGTCAGGCCGCGCAACGAAAGGCCGATCTGACGGCTGCCGGCGTGGCCACGGCGCTGGCGCTCTTGCCTGGCCTGCTGCGCAGCAAGGCCGGCATCGGCGCGCTTGTCGCCCCCGCCATCGCTTTGGTGGCCTACGCCATCTACCGCGAGAATTCGGGGCCGGATTCCGATCCCCACGACGAGTGAGCGCCCTCAGGCGACCTGTTCTTCAAGCGGCATGGTGATCTCGGCCGTCACGCCGCCCGGCGCGAATACGTGCTTGACCTCGCTTGAGAGGACCTTGGCGAGGCTGCGGCGGATCAGGATCGAACCGAATCCCGTTTGATCTGGCGGCAACACTGCGGGACCGCCGCTTTCCTTCCAGTCTATTGTCAGAACCCGGTTTCCGCGACGTCCCGTCAGATGCCATGTCAGGTCGACGATCCCGGCCCGCACCGAAAGCGAACCGTATTTCATCGCGTTGCTGGCCAGTTCGTGCAGGATAAGGCCAAGACCGAGCGCCTGGTCAGGCGTCAGCAGGATGTCCTCGCCGCTGATGTGGATGCGGGAGCTTTTGGTGTCATCGAAGGGCCTGACCTCACGACGCACCAGCTCGCAGATGCGGATGCCGCGCCATTCATTGTCAGACAACATTCCGTGCGCATGGCCGAGCGATTGCAGCCTGGCGCTGAAAGCTTCCAGGAATTCGGGCGGATTGCGGGCATGGCGAACCGTCTGCGAGGCAAGGGCCTGGACAGTGGCCAGCGTATTCTTCACCCGGTGATTGAGTTCGCGCAGCAGCAGGCGCTGTCGTTCGTCGCCGGCCTTGGCTTCGGTGATCTCGTAATTGACGCCGAAGATGAGGATCGGCTTGCCGTCGGCGTCGCGTTCGATGACGCGGCCGCGCGAGGCGAGCCAGCGCAAAGGCTCGGTGTTGCGCAAGCGGTATTCGCCGGAAAACTCGTCGCCTTCGCTGAGGTCGGTGCGGAACCAGCGCTCGGCCTTGCCGACATCGCGCTTGTCGATGGCCGAGAATATCCGCCGCGCTGTCAGGTGCTTCGACCCTGGAAGATCGAGCAGGACCGGCAGCAGCGCGTCGCATTCGACGATGCCCGAACGCGCGTCCCAGACCCAGCTGGCAAGGCCCGCGGCCTCGAGCGCCACCGAGCGTCTCGTCTCTTCGCGCACCAGCGCGGCGCGGGCGAGCGCGCCTGTGCGGCTACCATCCTTGAGGCTGAACATTGTCCCGGCGAGGTTGGCCAGCAGCTCCAGCTGGTCGATCTGATCCGGTGTCGGCATGGCGCGTGGCTGGCGGTCCAGAACGCACAAAGTGCCGATCCGGGCACCCGCCACGACGATCGGCGCACCGGCATAGAAGCGGAGATGATCGTCGCCTGTGACCAGGGGATTGCTGGCGAAGCGCGTATCCAACGTGGCGTCCTCGACGATCATGGCGCCCTCGCCAGCGGCAATCGCGTGAGCGCAAAAAGACTGCTCGACCGGTGTGCCGGTGTGCTCGACGCCAATCGCCGCCTTGAACCGTTGACGGTCGGCATCGACCAGCGTGACAAGCGCGATCGGTGCTTGCATGAGGCTGCAGGCCAGCTTGGCCAGACGATCGAAATCCGCGTCCTTTGCCACATCGACGGCTTCGAGCGCGCGCAATTTGGCGCGGCGGTGTTCGTCGTTCACCACCCGCCACACGCTGTCCGGCAATCCAGGCCCGGTGCCTTCTTGTTCCCTCACTCAGTTTCCCTTTTCGCGATGTGGCCCTGACTGTCGCCCAGTGGCTTTAACAGTCCGTTGCCAGGCGCCGATGGGACCATCGAGCCCGCCGGCACATTGGAGTCCCGGCACTATCGAAATGTGCCAACCATCGAACGGAGAGTTTGCGTGGACGATAACAGCATTGCCGCCGAAAAAGCGCGACAGGGCCGCAAGGGCCAGCGTGTCCTTGCCATTCTCGCGATCGCCCCGGCGTTGGCGTGTGCCGTCTGATTCTGGCTTGAATTCCGGGGCGAGACAAGTGACGGCGGCAGTGTCGATCAGTCGGGCGTCGGCGCCGACCAGTAGCGCCTGTCGTGTGTCGTGCATGCCACCGGCCATCATGCGGCCTGCGCCAATGAAGATTCTGACGGCACCAGCACGCACAGTGCTCCAGGGTGGATCCTGATCGTCGTCTCGTGCTCAAGATCACAAAGTTCGCCATCAATGACGGATTTCAGCCTGGTGCGCCTGGACCGGACCTTGAGCGTGACGTTCTGCGACTGGCGGATGTCCACATGTCGGTTATCGCGCCATCTGCCTCGCGCCATGTTGAGAAGGAAGCCGAACACATCGCCGCGCTGGCGCGCAACGGTGATATAGACGCCGAGCACGCCGCCATCGGGCTTTTCCGCATAAGGCAGATGCCCCTCGCCAAACAGATTGTTGGTTATGCCGATCGCCGTGGCGTTGGCCGCTATTTCGCTGCCGCCAATATCCAGCGTCACATTTATGGCCCGAGGATTGCGCACCGTGTCCCACGCTGCCTTGGCGGAAGCGCCAATCTTGCCCAGTCGCGAGGCGAAACTCATCTTCGACCTGAGATCGACCAATCGTGCGTGCATGCCGATCGAGAACTGATGCACGAAAGGTCGCCCGTTGGCGCTGGCAATGTCGACCGCCCTTGTCGCGCCCGAGGCCAGCGCCGCAACCGCCTCGTCCAGCTGCAGCGGAATGCCGAGGCTTCGGGCAAAGAGGTTCATGGTGCCCGCCGGCAGGATGGCCAGCGCCTTGCCACTGTTCATGAGGATGGCGGCCGCAGCCGAAATCGTGCCATCGCCTCCCCCGGCCAGAACCACCTCGGCCTCACCATCCCTGGCTTTTTCGAGGGCCTCGATCAGCCCGCTGCCCGAAACCGTCTCGATTTCGATGG
>Ga0209347_1005748_pt1 | contig 11532 bp, 6 predicted proteins | sample AutmiccommuBRH23_FD_187382 | JGI IMG/M metagenome (GOLD analysis project Ga0209347, IMG submission 187382) | Deep subsurface microbial communities from Mt. Terri, Switzerland - Autotrophic microbial communities BRH/23 (SPAdes) (version 2) | ecosystem: Environmental > Aquatic > Deep subsurface >...
CGTATTCCGCCAGTCCCTTCATACCGCAGGTCTTGGTGATCGCCGCCGTCAGCGTCGTCTTGCCGTGGTCGATATGGCCGATCGTTCCCACATTTACGTGCGGTTTCGTCCGCTCAAACTTCTGTTTTGACATGGTGCGTCCTCTCCATCAAAAGGGGGTTCATTCTTGTGGCCGTGCCCGTGGCCCCTTGCCGGGCTGCTTGTTTCCGCCCTGGATATATGAAAAACGGACATTTTTAAGAACAAGACATTTTGCCCATCCGGGAATGACAGGATGGGCAAAATGTCGGGTTCGGTACAGATATAAGGTATCTACCAGCGGTAATGGGCAAACGCTTTATTCGCGTCAGCCATGCGATGGGTATCCTCTCGCTTTTTGACCGATGCTCCACGCTGCTGCGCCGCATCCATGAACTCGCCGGCGAGCTTGTTTGCCATCCCTTTCTCCGGACGCTTTTCGGCAAAATTGATAATCCACCGGATTGCCAGGGCCAGCTGCCGCAGGGGCCGAACTTCGGTAGGGACCTGATAGGTCGAACCACCCACCCGGCGGGATTTGACTTCGATATGCGGCTTCACGTTGGCGATGGCTTGTTCGAACACCTTGAGCGGCGAGTCACCGGTCCGCTTTTCGATAATTCCGAAAGCGTCATACATAAGCAGTTGCGCAGTACTCTTCTTGCCGTCGCGCATGACCGAATTGACGAACCGGGATACCAGCGTGCTGCGGTACTTGTAATCCGGTATCATTTTTCTATCGGGTACTTCTCTTCTTCTTGGCATAGCCCACACCTAAGTTTTAACAAACGTGGTTATTCTTACTTCGGCCGCTTGGTCCCGTACTTTGATCGGCTCTGCTTCCGGTTCGAGACTCCCAGGGTATCGAGCGTACCCCGCACGATATGGTACCGCACACCGGGGAGATCCTTGACGCGGCCCCCGCGGACCAAAACGACGGAGTGCTCCTGAAGGTTGTGACCGATCCCGGGAATATATGCGGATACTTCCACGCCCGTGGTCAGACGAACCCTGGCCACTTTCCGCAATGCCGAGTTCGGCTTCTTGGGTGTTGCGGTATACACGCGTACACAGACTCCCCGTTTTTGCGGAGAACTCTTCAGTGCGGGCGCGCCCTTTTTCTTCTGAATCTTTTGCCGGCCGTTTCTTACCAGCTGATTAATCGTCGGCATCAATAACCCCTACGTTTTTAACCATTATTATGTTGTGCCCAGGAATAAAAATAAGGAATATTACCCATCAAACCGTTGCCTGTCAAGCCATTTTATCAAGTGGTCGAATTTTTATCGCCGCACCCGATATGGACTATCGAACCATCGGTTCATTATTTATATTCCGCGGCGATATCGGGCTTATTGTACTCGGATCGCCCCGTCCCGGCCGGGATCAATCGGCCCATGATGACGTTCTCCTTGAGCCCCCGCAGGCCGTCATATGCTCCGGCGATGCAGGCATCGGTGAGCACCTTGGTCGTCTCCTGGAACGAGGCGGCGGATATGAAGCTTTCCGTCGACAATGACGCCTTGGTGATGCCGAGAATCAATGGCTCGCCAACCGCCGGGGTTCCGCCTTTCTCCACCATGTCCCGGTTCGCCAGTTCAAATTCAAGGCGGTCTACGTTTTCCTCGGGGATAAAACTGGTGTCCCCGACCGACTTGATCTTGACCCGTCGCATCATCTGGCGGATGATCACTTCGATGTGCTTGTCGTTTATCCGCACTCCCTGGAGCCGATAGACTTCCTGCACCCCGTTGAGCAGATACTTGGCCAGTTCGACCTCTCCCTTGATACTAAGGATATCCTGGGGATTGGGACTTCCGCCGGTCATGGTCTCACCGGCCTTGACGTAGTCGCCGTCATAGACACTGATATGGCGCCCCCGGGGAATCAGGTACTCCTTTTTCTCCCCTGCGTCGACCGGGGTGACGGTGACCTTCTGCTTTCCTTTCTTGGTCGATTTCGAGATGGCGACAAATCCGTCTATTTCCGACAGGACAGCCGCTTCCTTCGGTTTCCGGACTTCGAAGAGTTCGGCCACCCGGGGAAGACCGCCCGTAATATCCTTTGTCTTGGTCGTCTCCCGGGGGATCTTGCCAAGGATATCGCCTGCCCGGATATGATCATTTTCATCAACCAGAAGGATGGTGTTGACCGGCAGGGCATAGCGGGCCGCGCCGGCACCCGGGATGATCGCGGTTTTTCCTTCCTTGTCCTTGATGGAGATCCGGGGACGCACGTCCATTCCCTTTGATTCCACCACGGTCATGCTCGATTTACCCGTGACCGGGTCGACCCGCTCCTGAAGCGTCTTGCCAAGCATCAGGTCACCGAACTTGACACGCCCTTCGACCGCAGTGATGATCGGGGTGGTGAAGGGATCCCAGGTTGCCAGTATGTCCCCGGGTTTGACCCTCTGGCCATCGGCGGCCAAAATTTCCGCACCGTAAATGACCGGAAACCGTTGGAGTTCCCGACCGGTATCGGAAAGAATGGAAAATTCACCGCCACGACGATTCATGACGATTTTTCTTCCCACGGCGTTCTCGGCCACACCGACTTTATTGTACTTGATGGTCCCTTCCATCCGGGCGCGGATTTCGGCTTCCTCCACCCGCCGGCTGGCCGTACCACCGATATGGAACGTCCGCATGGTCAACTGCGTCCCGGGCTCGCCGATCGATTGGGCGGCCATGATCCCGACGGTCTGCCCGCTTTCGACAAACCCCCCGTGGGCAAGATCGCGGCCATAACACATGGCGCACACGCCGTGCCCGGACCGGCAGGTCAGCACCGAACGGATCTTGACGCTGGTCACGCCCGCCTGGTTGATCCGCTTCACCGCGGCCTCGTCGATTTCATCACCGGCTCGAACCAGTACCTCATCGGTAAAGGGATCCTGGACATCCTCGAGGACGATGCGGCCGAGTACCCGTTCTTCAAGCGGCTGGATGATCTCGCCGCCTTCGAGCAGGGCTTCAACCACGATCCCGGAGGTAGTGCCGCAATCGTGATCCATGATGGTGCAGTCCTGGGCCACATCGGCCAGGCGCCGGGTCAGATACCCGGAGTTGGCGGTTTTGAGCGCGGTATCCGCCAGCCCTTTCCGGGCGCCGTGAGTGGAGATGAAGTACTGGAGAACGGAAAGCCCTTCCCGGAAGTTGGCGGTAATCGGCGTTTCAATGATTTCACCGGAAGGTTTGGCCATCAGACCGCGCATACCGGCCAGCTGCCGCATCTGGTCCTTACTTCCCCGGGCGCCGGAATCGGCCATCATAAAGATCGGGTTGATGGCATCCCCCCCGTCTCTGCTCATGATATTTTCGAGAAGGCGCTTGTCTTCCACCGGGCCGGCTTCCTCCTGGTCGGCAAGGACGTAAGGCTTCTCCATCGCCTCCATCATCCGGTCGGCGATGCTGTCGGTTGCCTTGGCCCAGATATCGACCACCTTATTGTATTTTTCACCCTGGGTGATCAGACCTTCCGTGTACTGGTGATTGATGTCATGAACTTCTTTTTCAGCTGCTTTCAGGATGTCCCACTTGCTATCCGGGATGATCATGGCGTCAATGGAAATCGACAGCCCGCCGGCGGTTGAATAGGCATACCCGGTATCCTTCAGGCGGTCGGAGAGGATGACCGTGGCCTTGGGCCCCTTGTGCCTGTAGGTGTAGTCGACCAGGTCCCGAAGCGTTTTTTTGTTCATGACCTTATTGATCATTTCAAAGGGAATCTGCGATCGCTTCTCGATAACCTCGAAGAAATGGTAATTGCCACCGGACTGGACCATGCCGCTCACATCCCCCTCGTCGAGGGAAAAGAGGCTTTCCACTTCCGGGGCGGGCAACTGGAAGATTTCCTGAAATTCATCCGCGGAAAGAAGACCGATATTGCCGTGGTAAGTCCGGTCAAACGCTTCCGAGTATTTTTTCACCACTTCCCGAAACGGAACATCAGACTCAAGATCATCGATCACCACGTTGGCCGTTTCCTTGGAGGAAACCATGATGTGCCGCAAAATATAGCTGTCCCCCTTGGGGATGATTTCCCAGAGGAGAATCCGCCCGGTGGTGGTGTCATATTTTATCCCGTTGACCCGGACACTGATCTTGGCATGGATATCGATCACTCCGGCATCATAGGCGGACCGGACCTCGCCGGGATCGGCGAAGCTCATGCCGCTTCCCTTTACACCGGTGAGCCCCAGGGTCATGTAGTAGATCCCCAGAACGATATCCTGGGTGGGGACGATGATCGGGCTGCCGTTGGCGGGGGAAAGAATATTATTGGTCGCGAGCATCAGAACACGGGCTTCGATCTGGGCCTCCATGGAAAGCGGGATATGGACCGCCATCTGGTCACCGTCAAAGTCGGCGTTGAATGCCGTGCAGACCAATGGGTGCAACTGGATTGCCTTCCCCTCGATCAGGACCGGTTCAAATGCCTGGATCCCCAGCCGATGCAGGGTCGGCGCACGGTTGAGCATCACCGGGTATTCCTTGACGACCTCGTCCAGGGTGTCCCAAACCTCGGGGGTCCGTTTTTCAACCCATTTCTTGGCGCTCTTGACCGTGGTGACGATCCCCTTCTGCTCCAGCCGGTGGTAGATAAACGGCTTGAAGAGTTCCAAGGCCATTTCCTTGGGAATCCCGCACTGGTGGAGCCGCAGTTCCGGGCCGATGGTGATGACGCTACGCCCGGAATAATCGACCCGTTTGCCAAGCAGGTTCTGGCGGAACCGCCCCTGCTTCCCTTTGAGCGTTTCACTCAGGGACTTCAAAGGCCGTTTGTTGGTGCCGGTAACCACCCGCCCCTGCCGGCCATTGTCGATGAGGACATCGACGGATTCCTGAAGCATCCGCTTTTCATTGCGGACGATGATGTCCGGGGCTTTGAGTTCCATCAGCCGGCTTAACCGGTTGTTCCGGTTGATCACCCGCCGGTAGAGGTCGTTCAAGTCCGAGGAGGCAAACCGCCCGCCTTCCAGGGGAACCAGAGGACGCAAGTCGGGCGGCATGACCGGGATGACATTAAGGATCATCCATACCGGGTTAAGACCCGATTTGCGGAATGCATCAACCACCTTGAGGCGCTTGGCCAGTTTCTTTCGTTTGGCGTCCGAACCGGTGACCAGAATTTCCGTCCGCAGTTCAGCGTAGAGGCTTTCCACATCGATCTGCTCCAGAAGCCCCTTGATCGCCTCGGCACCGATGCCGGCCTCGAACTTGTTGCCGTAAAGGGCCCGGGCTTCCCGGTATTTATCTTCGGAAAGGAGCTGCATGCGGGTCAAACCGGTATCTTTCGGATCGACGACGATGTAGTTGTCGAAGTAAAGGACTTTTTCAAGGTTTTTCAGCGTAAGGTCGAGCAGATTGCCGATCTTACTCGGCAGACTCCTCAGAAACCAGATGTGGGTCACCGGGGCAGCCAGGTCGATATGGGCCATTCGCTCGCGGCGCACCTTGGACTGGATTACCTCGACCCCACACTTTTCGCAGATCACCCCCCGGTGCTTCATCCGCTTGTACTTGCCGCAATTGCATTCGTAATCCTTTATCGGGCCGAATATCTTTGCGCAGAAGAGACCGTCGCGTTCAGGCTTGAACGTCCGGTAATTGATCGTCTCCGGTTTTTTAATTTCCCCGAACGACCAACTGCGAATCTGCTCCGGAGAGGCCAGAGCCAGCTTGACCCCTCTATAACGATTCGGATTCTTCGGTTTGATGAAGAAATCGTAGATCGTTTCCAATGTGAACTCCTTGAATGAATTTTAATTTCATAACACCCGTCCGGCAATCCGACCGATCTCTTCCCTGTGGTCGCCGGCCGAACGTGGTATCCGTGGCGTGCAGCCCCGAATTCGTGTGGCCGGCTAATCCCCTTCCTCGACAAGGTTGATGTCGAGCCCGAGACTCTGGAGTTCCTTGGTCAGTACCCGGAATGATTCCGGGAGCCCCGGTTCGAACACGTTTTGTCCCTTGACGATTTTCTCGTACATCCGGGTCCGGCCGGCCATATCGTCGGACTTGACCGTGAGGAACTCCTGGAGCGTATAAGCCGCCCCATAGGCCTCGATCGCCCAGACTTCCATTTCCCCGAGCCGCTGCCCCCCGAATTGGGCCTTACCGCCGAGCGGTTGCTGTGTCACCAGGGAGTAGGGACCGATCGACCGGGCATGGAGTTTGTCGTCGACCAAATGGTGGAGCTTGAGCATGTACATCATTCCGACGGTGATCTTTTCCTTGAACGGCTCGCCGGTCCGCCCGTCAAACAGGGTGGCCTGGCCGGTCCGGCTCAGCCCCGCCTCGGCGAGGAGGGTCTTGATTTCGTCCTCTTTGGCCCCATCGAAAACCGGCGTGGCCATGTAAACCCCGTCCTTGTTATTCTCCGCCAAGGTCAGCAGATCCTGATCCGACATCTTTTCGATTTCTGTCCTCACGTCGGCGTCAGTGAAAATCGACTTAAATTTACGGCGAAGGTCCTCAACCTTTTTTTCCGCGAGGAGCGCATCGATCTGATCGCCGAGCCCTTTTGCCGCCCGCCCGAGATGGATTTCGAGGATCTGCCCAACGTTCATCCGGGAGGGAACCCCCAACGGATTGAGAACCATATCCACGCAGCGGCCATCGGCGAAATAAGGAAGGTCTTCCTCGGGTAGTATCCGGGAAACCACGCCTTTGTTCCCGTGCCGGCCGGCCATTTTATCACCGACGGAAAGGGTGCGCTTCATGGCCACGTATATTTTGATCATTTTGATGACACCGGGCGGCAGATCATCACCTTTTTCAATGGAACCAACCTGGTGATCGAACGCGGCGCGGGCTTGATCGGCCTGTTCGCGGTACCGGGAAAGGATTTCGGCGATTCTGTCCTCGGATTTCTTCTCCTTCAGCGCGATCCCCTCGAATCTGGCCAACGGCACGTCATCGAGAAGTTTCTTTTCCATCCGTGTATTACGGGGAATCAATACCTTATCGCCATCGGTGAGGTCGTCGGCGCACTGTTTGCCGGTAAGGAACGTGACGATCTCTTCTCTGGCCATCTCCCGGATGATCTTGATTTCGTCATCCCGATCTTTTTCAAGGGCGGCGATGTCTTCGTCCTCTATGGAACGGGAGCGGTCATCCTTTTCAACGCCGCGGCGGGAAAACACCTTGGCATCGATGACGATCCCTTTTACCCCCGGTGGGACCCGGAGCGACGTATCCTTGACGTCGCCCGCCTTTTCCCCGAATATGGCCCGGAGTAACTTTTCTTCCGGCGAGAGCTGGGTTTCCCCCTTGGGTGTAACCTTTCCGACCATGATATCCCCAGGGCCAACCTCGGCGCCCAGGCGGATAATGCCGCTCTCATCCAGGTCTTTCAGGGCCTCCTCGCCCACATTGGGAATGTCCCGGGTGATTTCTTCCCGACCCAGTTTGGTATCCCGGGCGAGCACCTCGAATTCCTCGATGTGCACCGATGTGAAGACCCCGTCCTTAACCAGCCGATCGCTGACCAGAATGGAATCCTCAAAGTTGTACCCGCCCCAGGGCATGAAGGCGACCATGACATTTTTGCCAAGTGCCAGTTCCCCGCTGTCGGTGGCCGGGCCGTCGGCGATGATTTCACCGGCACGAACCCACTCACCTTTTTTGACGATGGGCCGGTGATTGAAACAGGTGTTCTGGTTGGAACGGACGAACTTGGAAAGATTGAAAATGGTAACGTCTTTTTCCGTGCGATCGCCAGAGGGTTCGTGCTGAAGCACAATCCGGGAAGCGTCAACATCAACGACCCGGCCGTCTCGCTTGGCCACGACCGTCACCCCCGAATCGCGGGCCACGATCCCCTCGATACCGGTGCCGACCAGTGGTGCGTCCGTCTGCATCAGCGGAACCGCCTGCCGCATCATGTTCGACCCCATCAATGCCCGGTTGGCGTCGTCGTTTTCGAGAAACGGAATCAGGGAGGCCGAAATGCTGACCAGCTGGTTGGGAGAGACGTCCATCAGTTCGATCCGTTCCTTTTCCACCATCATGAATTCCCCGCGGACCCGGGAGATTACGACCGGGTTGACGTAGCGGTTTTTCTGGTCGATGGGGGCATTGGCCTGCGCGATAGGATGGTCTTTTTCCTCGAATGCGGAAAGGAGTTTGATCTGGCCGGAGACGGTTGAATTTTCGACCATCCGGTACGGGGTCTCTATGAAGCCGAACTCGTTTACCCGCGCATAGGTGCAGAGGGATACGATCAGACCGATATTGGGTCCTTCCGGCGTTTCAATGGGGCAGATCCGGCCGTAGTGGGATGGATGGACGTCACGGACCTCGAAACCGGCCCGGTCACGGGTGAGCCCGCCAGGTCCCAGGGCGCTTAACCGCCGCTTGTGGGTGGTTTCGGAAAGCGGATTGGTCTGGTCAAGAAACTGGGAGAGCTGGCTGGTGCCGAAAAACTCCTTGACCACAGCGGAGACCGGTTTCGGGTTGACCAGATCATTGGGCATCAGGGCATCGACTTCCTGCATACTCATCCGTTCTTTTATTGCCCGTTCCATTCGTACCAGACCGATCCGGTACTGATTTTCCAGGAGTTCGCCGATGGCCCGAACCCGCCGGTTACCCAAATGATCGATATCATCGACTGCCCCCTGGGTATCGCGCAGTTCGACCAGGGTCCTGGCGGTGAGCAGGATATCTTCCTTGCGCAGGGTCCTCACATCGATCGGGGTTTTCACGTTTAACCGGTGGTTGATCTTGAGGCGTCCCACACCAGAAAGATCATAATAAGCCGTTCTGAAGAAGAGATGATCGGTAAATTCCTGGGCCACTTCCGGGGTGACCGGGTTCCCGGGGCGAAGCCGCCGGTAGATGTCGATCAGGGCATCTTCCTTGCCTTTGGCCTTATCCATCAGGAGCGTCTTCCGGATCGACTGGCTGGCGAAAGGCCCTTCCATGACCAGGATTTCAAACCATTGGACGCCGGCTTCCTTCAACCGTTCGACCAGGTCAGTATCAAGATTGTCATTTGATCGTGCAAGGATGGCGCCGGTTTCCGCGTGAATCACATCGGAAGCGACCACCCGTTCCTGGAGTTCGGCCTCGGTAATGGGGATATTTACGACTCCCGTGGCCTGAAGCTGGCGAATGGCCCGTTTGGTGAACATACGCCCTTTTTTGACCAGGATCTCTCCGGTTTCCGGGTTGACGATGTCTTCCCCCGGGCGCTCCCCTTTCAGGAATTCCGGGTTCAGTTCCCGCTGGAACTTGCCATCCTGAATAAAAATTTTTTCTTTCTTGTAGAAATACGACAGGATATCGTGATCGTTGTAGCCGAGGGCCTTGAACAGCAGGGTAATCGGGAACTTGCGGCGCCGATCGATCCGGATATGAACGATATCCTTTGGATCGATTTCCATATCGATCCAGGATCCGCGTACGGGGATGATCCGGGCCGTGTAGATAATGCGACCGCTCGAATGTGTTTTCCCCTTGTCGTGATCGAAAAAGACCCCCGATGACCTGTGGAGCTGGCTGACCACGGCGCGTTCCGTACCGTTGATAATGAATGTGCCGCGCTCGGTCATGAGCGGAATGGTGCCGAAATAGATTTCCTGTTCCTTGATATCCCGGATGTTTGAAACACCCGTCCCCTTGTCTACATCATAGACGACGAGCCGCACCCGGATACGAACGGAGATTTCATGGGTCATCCCTCGATTTATGCATTCACCGACCGAATGCTTGACATCTCCGAAATGGTATGAAACGAATTCAAGCGAAGCAGTATTGGTAAAATCCTTTATCGGGAAAACCGAGTTGAATACCGACTGCAAGCCGACGTCCCGTCGTTCCTCCGGCGGAACTCCCATCTGAAGAAACCGTTGATAGGACTCCCGCTGCATTCCGATCAGATCCGGAATCTCCACGATGGAACGGATACGGCCGAAGCTTTTCCTGAACCGTTTATATTTCGGCGGATTACCTGTCATTTTTTCTCCAAAATAAAGTTATTAAAAATATCTGCCGTGAAAAACGGCTGCCGGGGAGACCCCGGCGCCGAATTTCACAACATAAGCATTGCTTAGCAATTTCAATATATATTCATCCGGTGATCCCTACTTGATCTCCACGGTTGCGCCGGCGCTTTCGAGCTGAGCCTTCATTTTTTCGGCTTCTTCCTTCACAACGCCTTCCTTCACGGCCTTGGGGGCGCCTTCAACCAAATCCTTGGCTTCCTTCAATCCGAGACCGGTGATGGCACGCACTTCCTTGATGACCTGGATCTTCTTGTCACCGACGGTGGCGAGAATTACGTCAAACTCGGTTTTTTCCTCAACCTGCGCGGCCGCCTCGCCGCCACCCATGGGCATACCGGCAAACGCGACGGGAGCTGCAGCAGATACGCCAAATTTTTCTTCGAGTTCCTTGACGAGCTCGGAGAGTTCAAGAACAGACATGTTTGCGATGAAATTAATGACATCTTCTTTGGTTACGTCAGCCATGGTTTTACATCCTCCAGAATATTATACAAATTGGTGAAAAAGTTTACGTGAGCGCGCGAGGGCGATACCCCCAAATTATATGCACACGCGAATCGTTACGCAGCCTCTTTTTGATCTTTGATGGCCTGCAATGCATAGAGCAGCCGCTCGGGAACATTCGAGAGCGACCGGACCAGACCGGTTGGAACCGCTATCATCGCGGAAAGCACCTGGGAAAGAAGCACTTCACGCGACGGCAGGTCGGAGAGCGCCTTGATGGCATTGAAATCCAATGCCTTTCCGCTTAAAACGCCCGCCTTGATCTCCAGTTTGTCATTTTCCTTGGCGAACTCCGAAAGCAGTTTCGCCGGGGGAACCGGATCACCGTAGCTCATGGCGATTGCGCTCGGCCCTTTGAAAGCATCCCGAATCAGCGCAACGTCCGTATCCTCCGCGGCCCGGAAGAGCAGCGTGTTCTTGACCACCTGAAACTCAATACCCGCCTGCCGAAGTTTTGCCCGCAGGTCATTGATCTTGGTCACATTCAACCCTTTAAAATTGACCAGGATCAGAATTTTCTTCCGTTCGAACTTGTCGTGCAGTGCGGTTACGAGTTCCTGTTTCTGCGCAAGATTAAGCACTTGATACACCCCCTTTCAAAATCTGTAAAAACCAGGGCGACACAGTATCTTGTATTCTGAGCCTGCCTCGGTAGGCCGGGAAACCCGATTATACGCCTTGAAATAAGGCGAACCTACAGTCTTTGACAGATGAATTTTAAATTTTGTGGTTATGTGACTACTTCACCAGTTCCTTGGCCAGGGTCGGGTCGACCTTGAACCCCGGTCCCATCGTCGTGGAAATGGCGATTCCGCGGATATACGTCCCCTTGCTGGCCGCCGGTTTCACCCGCAATACCTTGTCGATGAATGCGCGTATATTGTCCTGGATTTTTTCGCCACCGAAAGAGACTTTTCCCATGGGAGAATGGAGTATCCCGTTTTTGTCTACCCGGAAATCGACCTTCCCGGCTTTGAGTTCCTGGACCGCCTTGG
>Ga0209347_1005749_pt1 | contig 11527 bp, 9 predicted proteins | sample AutmiccommuBRH23_FD_187382 | JGI IMG/M metagenome (GOLD analysis project Ga0209347, IMG submission 187382) | Deep subsurface microbial communities from Mt. Terri, Switzerland - Autotrophic microbial communities BRH/23 (SPAdes) (version 2) | ecosystem: Environmental > Aquatic > Deep subsurface >...
GCAAGAACAAATTGGAATGATAACAACTCGATTGAAGTATCGGTTCCTGAAAACGGTCTTGGGATACCGGAATTTTATGTCAGAAAAATTATTCAGAATAGAAGAAGACCTAAATAAACTGGATATATTCAAAGGCATCGAAAAGAGAGATGAAAAAACAAATCTCGCAATGTAAGATTAGTAACAATTTTAGTAACAATCTCGGACATGATAGGAGGGTTTAAAAGAAAAAACCTCGTTTTCGGGATAAAAAACGAGGTTATTTAGTACACCCGCAGGGATTCGAACCCCGAACCTTCTGATCCGTAGTCAGATGCTCTATCCAATTAAGCTACGGGTGCATTTTATTACTTCTTAAAACTATTTAGTCAACAAATATAATTCATCTTATTAGAACTTGCAATTCAAAATCACTCCATTCTTTTTCATATCGAAATAATTATTAGCCATCTGATTATGAGTCAGATGGTAATTCTCAGGGGATAGTAAGTAGCGTATCTTATATGTCTCAACATAAAATGAATGAGGGGTTACTCCGGATGTTACTCGAAATAGAATTTCGAAATCACCTAACAAAAATAATCCCTTTGAAATGAAGCATTTGAATGATAATTATCTTATATTAAAGTTAAACACCGATATACGTGAAATAATGAATATCAATTGATTATGAATTTCTAAAATAGGAGAATATATGAATAAATTAAAATTTGGAGTAATTGGTACATCGAAAAAAGAGGATGAAAGACGAATCCCGATTCACCCCGATCACCTAATGCGCCTTCCCGAAGATATAAGACGACAATTGATTTTTGAGGAGGGTTATGGCAAACCTTTTGATATCACAGATGAGGAATTAGCATATCTTTCAGGTGGCACTGCCTCACGACATGAATTACTTGCCGATCTCGGTAATGTGATTCTCGCCAAACCGGTAACCGAAGATTTCGAGGAATTGAAAGAAGGCGGAATTCTTTGGGGTTATCCTCATTGTGTCCAACAGATTGCTCATACTCAAGCTGCAATCGACCGTAAACAAACTCTCATTGCATTTGAGGATATGTTCGTCTGGGGTCCTAATGATCAAATCGGACGACATACATTCTATAAAAATAACGAAATGGCAGGATACTGCGGAGTGATTCATTCACTGCAATTAAAAGGAATCGATGGACATTACGGAAATTCGCGCAAAGCAATAATTTTTAGTTTTGGAGCCGTTAGCCGAGGAGCAATCTATGCGCTTAAAGCTCGTGGATTTACCGATATTACGATTTGCATCCAACGTCCCGATCATGAAGTAAGAGAAGAAGTACTTGATTGTCATTATGTTCGTATTCGTGATGGACATGAAGGTGAAGCTCGCATGATAGTCGTCGAGCATGACGGAACAGAATATCCATTAGCTGACTTGATTAATCAATCCGATATTATAGTTAATGGTATCTTGCAAGAGCCAAGTAATCCGATGCTATTCGTTGCAGAAGATGAAATATCCGATCTCAAGCCCGGATGCTTAATTATTGATGTAAGCTGCGATGAAGGTATGGGATTTTCTTTTGCCAAACCGACTTCGTTTAAGAATCCTATGTTCAAAGTAGGAAAGATAGATTATTACGCAGTCGATCATACACCAAGTTATCTTTGGGAAAGTGCCTCGCGCTCTATTTCTGCCGCTCTGCTTGTTCATTTGCCCGATGTAATAAAAGGATACGAAAGTTGGCAAGAAAATGAGACTATCCGCCGCGCAATAAATTTAGATAAAGGAATTATTCAAAAACCGGATATTCTTTCATTCCAGAATCGTGAAGAATCATATCCCTATGCAATTAAAAATTAAGTGAACATAAGCGATCTGAAATTATTTTATTCTTCCCTTGTATTTTTCCTAAAAATTCAAGAACTTGAAGGATTGATTAATAAACAAATTTTATGACAGACCTCAAGAAAGAAAACAAATTCTACTTTCAAAAGCTTAATGGGCTTTTATTGCGCCATTGCCCGGATCTCTAACTTCGCCGCAATTGCGTTAATATTTTTTCAATCAAGGAGAAATTATGTGCGGTATAGTTGGATATATTGGAAGCAAAAATTGTGTACCAATTTTAATTGACGGTCTTAAAAGACTCGAATATAGAGGTTATGACTCAGCAGGAATTGCAGTTATTCATGAAGACTCCTGCGAATCTATAAAAACAAAAGGTAAAGTAAGCGAATTAGAAAAATTAGTTAATTCAAAAGGAACTATTTCTAATCTCGGAATAGGGCATACACGCTGGGCTACTCATGGCGAGCCGAGTATGGTGAATGCTCATCCTCATCTTAATGCCGATAAAAATCTGTTCTTAATCCATAATGGAATTATTGAAAATTATGCTTCCATTAAAAAAGCTCTTATGAAAGAAGGTTATTCATTCGTAAGCGAAACAGATTCCGAAGTTGTTGTTCATCTTATCGATCGTTACTTAAAAAAGAATTTCAAACTTGCCACAGCAGTTCGCTTCGCTCTTAATGAAGTGGAAGGCACTTATGGTATCGCGGTTATTTATCAAAAAGAACCCGATAAAATAGTTGTGGCTCGTAAAGGTTCACCACTCGTTCTCGGAATTGGTGAAAACGAAAATTATATTGCTTCCGATGTAAATGCACTGATTGCACACACCAATAGGATAGTCTATTTGGATGATAATGAAATCGTTGAAGTTTATCGTGATCATTTCCACGCTAAAAATATCACCGATGAAGATATTATTAAAGAAATCCAGCAGGTGGATCTCGATATAGAATCGATTACAAAAGGCGGTTATCCCCATTATATGCTTAAAGAGATAATGGAGCAGCCGGATTCACTTTTTAATTCTATGCGCGGTCGCTTACTCGAAGATGAAGGTATCTCTAAACTTGGAGGTCTTCAAGGATTTGAAGATCGAATTGCTAATTCTGATCGTATTCTTATCTCTGCTTGCGGCACTTCGTGGCACGCAGCTCTTGTAGGCGAATATATGCTCGAGCAATATGCAGGCATTCCCGTAGAAGTGGAATATGCTTCCGAATTTAGATATCGTCATCCAATCATTAATAAGAATGATACTGTAATATTCATATCCCAAAGCGGTGAAACGGCTGATACACTTGCAGCACTCAAAGAGGCAAAGAAGAAAGGTGCTTTGTGTCTCGGTGTTTGTAATGTTGTCGGCTCTTCAATTGCGAGGGAATCTGATGCAGGTGTTTATATCCATGCCGGACCTGAAATTGGTGTCGCATCTACAAAAGCTTTTACATCCCAACTTGTTGTATTAGCACTAATCACTCTCCTTGTTGCACGCAGAAGGCATCTCAGTATCACTGAGGGTCAATATATCATGCGGGAAATGAGAGATATCCCTGAAAAGGTAAAAGAAATTCTTAAACTCAATGACGCTATTGAATTGATAGCAGAAGAGTATAAGGACGTTACAAATTTTCTTTATCTCGGAAGAGGATATAATTTCCCCGTGGCATTAGAAGGTGCACTTAAATTAAAGGAAATCTCCTACATTCATGCAGAGGGTTATCCCGCTGCCGAAATGAAGCATGGTCCAATTGCTTTAATCGATGATAATATGCCCGTAGTTGTTATCGCTACTAAGGATGCTGTTTATGAAAAAGTACTCAGCAATATCCAGGAAGTGAAAGCACGAAATGGCAGAATCATTGCTATCGCATCAGAGAACGATGATGAAATCGATTCACTCGTGGATCATAGCATTAAGATTCCTAATACGGCTAATCTGCTTTGTCCAATCCTTTCCGTAATTCCATTGCAATTACTTGCATATCATATTGCGGTTAAGAAGGACTTGAATGTGGATCAGCCCAGAAACTTAGCAAAGAGTGTTACAGTTGAATAATAACAATATAACAAGGAGCAGTAATAATGGAACGCAGAAATGTAATTATCATGGGAGCCGCAGGCCGCGACTTTCATAATTTTAATGTATGGTTTAGAGGTAACGAAGCTTATAACGTCGTAGCTTTCACGGCTACTCAGATTCCGAATATCGATGGAAGAGTATATCCTACCGAATTAGCAGGGGATTTATATCCTAATGGTATCAAAATTTATGAAGAAAAGGAACTTCCGCAATTAATCAAAGACTTAAAAGTTGATGAAGTTGTTTTCGCTTATTCAGATGTAACTTTTGAATATGTAATGACAAAGGCATCATTAGTAAATGCTGCAGGTGCATCATTCCGTTTAATGGGTGCTGCCGAAACTGAAGTGGCTTCTACTAAACCGGTTGTTGCGGTACTTGCAACAAGAACCGGCTGCGGTAAGTCCCAGACTTCACGTAAGATCGTAAAATTATTACGCGATGCGGGTAAAAAAGTTGTAGCAATCCGTCACCCCATGCCTTATGGCGATTTAGTAAAACAAAAAGTTCAGAGATTCGCCGAGCTTTCCGATCTTGATAAACATGAATGTACAATCGAAGAGAGAGAAGAATATGAGCCACATATCGCTCTCGGCGGTATTATATATGCAGGTGTGGATTATGAGGCAATCTTAAGAGAAGCCGAAAAAGAAGCTGACGTAATTTTATGGGATGGCGGTAATAATGATTTCTCTTTCTATAAAGCTGACGTTACTTTCACGGTTGCAGATCCTCATAGACCGGGACATGAAATGAAATACTATCCTGGCAATACTTCTTTAAGAATGGCTGATGCGGTTATTATTAATAAAGTTGATTCTGCCGATCCTAAGAATGTGGAAATCGTTAAAGAAAATATTAAATCCGTTAATCCTAATGCTATAATTATTCCTGCTAATTCACCTTTAACTGTCGATGATGAATCTCTTATCAAAGGTAAAAATGTATTAGTAGTGGAAGACGGTCCTACTCTTACACATGGCGAAATGAAATTTGGCGCCGGTACAGTAGCTGCAGAAAGACTTGGTGCTGCTTCAATAGTTGATCCTCGTCCATTTACCGTAAAATCGATTACCGCTACTTACGAAAAATATCCTAATATCGGCATTCTTCTTCCGGCAATGGGTTATGGCGATGATCAGATGAGAGACCTTGAAGAGACAATCAATAAAACCGAATGTGATTCAGTGATTATCGGTACTCCAATCGATCTTGGACGTATTCTTAAAATCAATAAACCTTCTACTCGTGTAATGTATGAGTTAGATGAAATCGGTGAAAACAATTTAGAATCCGTGATGAAGGCAAAAGGGATTTTATGAAAAAAATAGCTGTCGTGGCATTCGGAGGCAACGCTTTATTGCGAGGCAACGAAACCGGCACTATTGAAGAACAAGAACAAAATACGTACGATACTTGCGAAAAGCTTATTCCATTGCTCGAAAAGGGTTATGACATTGTCATAACCCACGGCAATGGTCCGCAAGTGGGAAATATTTTATTACGTAATGAAGCCGGTAATAAAGAGTATAATCTTCCAAAGATGCCGCTTGATGTCTGCGTTGCAGATTCTCAAGGAGGTATCGGTTATATGATCGAAAGATCGATGCGTAATGCTCTTTCTAAAACTAAATTTAAGAAGAATGTTGTAGCAGTTATTACTCAAGTTCTTGTGGATGCTAAGGACCCTGCTTTTGAAGCTCCTACTAAACCGATCGGCAGATTTTACTTAAAAGAAGAAGCCGATCTTTTATCAAAAGCGAATGGCTGGATATTCAAAGAAGATGCGGGTAAAAGAGGCTGGAGACGAGTTGTCGCATCTCCTAAACCGATTGACCTTATGAATAAAAAAGTAATAAGGGACTTGGTGAAGAAGGGGAATATAGTCATTGCGGCAGGCGGCGGCGGTATCCCTGTTTTTAGACATGAAAATAAATATCTCGAAGCTATCGAAGCAGTAGTCGATAAAGATTCAGCTTCGGCTCTTCTTGCTTCTGAAATCAAGGCTGATGAATTTTTGATAATTACCGATGTACCGAAAGTATTTATCAATTATAAAAAGCCGGATCAAAAAGAGCTTGATACTATTACTCTCGCTGAGGCAAAGAAATATTTGGATGAAGGTCAATTCCCTGCCGGCAGTATGGGTCCTAAGATTAAAGCAGCAATGGATTTTATCTCCAATGGAGGCATGATTGCCACCATTACTTCGGAAGCTGAATTATTAAAAGAAAATTTCGGAACTAAAATTATACCATAAAGGAGAATTATTTATGGCAATCAATATGAAAGGGAAAGATCTTATTTCGATAGCCGATCTTTCGATTGAAGAAGTTTATCAGATTTTTGATGTTGCAAAAACTCTTAAAGAAGAAAATTATACCGGGAAACCTCATCGTGTTCTCGAAGGTAAAACTCTCGGAATGATCTTCGCAAAACCATCCACTCGTACGCGTATCTCTTTTGAAGTTGGTATCTATCAACTCGGCGGAATGGGACTATATTTTAATCAGAACGATCTTCAAATCGGTAAAAGCGAAAATATTCATGATACGGCAAAAGTATTATCACGCTATTTATCGGGTATTATGATTAGAACTTTTTCTCATCAGGACGTAATCGATTTGGCAAAGTATGCTTCGATACCTGTAATCAATGGTCTTACTGATTTATTACATCCTTGTCAAGTATTAACTGATCTATTTACTGTCTTAGAGAAGAAGAGGGAACTTCGCGGACTTAAATTAGCATATATCGGCGATGGCAATAATATGGCTCATAGCTTGCTTAATGGCTGCTCTAAAGTAGGTATGGATATTTCAATAGCATCTCCTTCGGGTTATAAACCGCAAAAAGAAATCGTGGATGCGGCACTCGTTAATGCTAAATATATGGGAAGTAAATTGGAAATACTTGATGATCCTATTGCAGCGGTTAAAGATGCCGATGTAGTTTATACTGATGTATGGGCATCGATGGGTCAGGAAAAAGAAGCACAGGATAGAAAAGCTAAATTCGCATCTTATCAGGTCAATCCTGAATTAGTAAAAAATGCTAAAGAAGATTATATATTTATGCATTGCCTGCCGGCTCATCGCGGTGATGAAGTGGTCGATGAAGTTGCGGATTCGGCAAATAGCGTGATATTTGATGAAGCTGAAAATAGAATGCACGTTCAGAAAGCGGTAATGGCATTAGTAATGTAATTTTTCTTTGTGAATACTGATTTTTATTTGGAATTAAAGAAAATATGTTCTTATATTTGGATTCTATTTTTTAGGGCAGATAGCTCAGTCGGTAGAGCAAAGGACTGAAAATCCTTGTGTCGGCGGTTCGATTCCGTCTCTGCCCACATTCTCAAATCCGGTTACCGAGCCGGATTTCTTCTTTTAAACCCCTCTCAAAATTTCAACATTAGCAAATATCATTTCAATCCTATATATTTAAGAAAAACAAATGAACTATTATGAATAAAAGTGAAATTAAAAAGAAGTCATATACGCCGAATGCTGAGACTCAAAAACGATGAAAGATGTGAGAGATAATAAGAATCTTTCAAAACCTTTCCATAGTGTTAAAGAATTGCTAAAAGAATTAAATAATGAAAAAAGAAAATAAATAGATAGAGTATCTCACTCGGCTATTTTTTTTAGCATTGCATAATCTTTTACAAATACGGTTTTTCCCTTTGTAACAATCACTCCACTCTCTTTTAATTTTTTGAATGCTCGTGATATTGTCTCCGTAATTGTACCCAGATACGCCGCTAAAGTAGGATTCGATAATGCAAGCTTTACAAATGGTTCGGGTAATGATTGACTTCCGTTTCTTTCAATCTCCCTTATCAAATAATCCGCCAGCCGGTTCATTACCTCTTTTAATGACAGGGATTCAGCTTTTATACTAATCGATTTTAGACGCCTTGCAAATCCCGACATTATTTTAAAATTAATAGCCGGATTTTTTTCCAGTAGTTGCATAAACTCATTCTTCGGAATGAATAATAATGTAGTATCTTCCATACATTGAACGCTTGCCGGGCAGTCACCACCCGTGAACAGGGGAACATCCCCAAATAGATGCGGCTTCCTCAATATATGCAATATATATTCTTTCCCATGAGGGGAGAGCTTAAATATTTTTACAAGTCCTTTTACAACTATAAATATTCCTTTAAATTCATCTCCTTCATGAAAAACATATTGATTTTTTTCATAATTAACTAATCTGCTGAAGGATGTTATCTCTCTTAGTTCTTCAACTGATAGCTCCGAAAATAATGGTATCTCAGATAGAATCATGAATTAAATTAACCTACTCTCTTTTAATTTTTGACCATACCCAAAATAAACAATATAATTGTCTTATTCACCGAAAGATTTTGAAGATAGAAACATTAAATTGCTGCTTTCCCCGCATTACAAGTATCCGGGAGAAATCCTACTCTCTATCATATCAATAAAAACATTTTAATGACTTAAGTCATTTTTATAATAAATAATACATAATATCTTATTCACAACAAAATAATATTAATTTGAATCCTTGAAAGTATTGTATGGCGATAGTTGCACAGAAAAGCAAAATAGATGAGATCATTGATGAAGATCAAAAATTAACGAGATTAATATATTCTTATATCTATTCTTCGACTGCATGGCTAATCTTTGGTACTCTTATCGGATTGTTCCTTGCATTGCGCTTTGCCTATCCCGATCTATGGGTAGTCTCTGTGCTTTCCTTCGGGAGATTAAGACCGATTCATACAAATGTAGTCTTTTGGGGCTGGGCTTCGCTCTCAATGATAGGATTGTCCCTCTATGTAGTCCCTCGAACTAGTCAGAGAAGATTATTCAGCCTTGCATTAAGCAGGCAAGCTCTTTACGTAATAAATGTATCGGTTGCCTTGGGAGTTATCTGTTTATCCTTTGGAATTAATAACGGAGGACAGGAATACCGAGAATTTATCTGGCCCGTTATGCTTCTTTTCGCCTTAGGTATCGCTTCTAATCTATTTAACCTCTATAAAACTGTCGCTGATAGGAATACCGAGGAAATATATATATCAAATTGGTATATACTCGCTGCGTATATCTGGACTATCGTAGTCGTCGTAATTGCATACATACCATTCTATCAATACAGCTTGGGTGAAACAATAATTCAAGGTTATTATATGCACATGGGAGTGGGTATGTGGTTTACTCCTATGGTTTTAGGGCTTACTTACTATTTTCTCCCCAAACTCCTTAATAAACCGATCTATTCATATTCGCTCGGAGTTCTCGCATTTTGGACTCAAATGGTATTTTATTCCTTAATTGGTGCGCACCATTTCGTCTTTAGTCCCATCCCTTGGTCGCTTCAAACTGTTGCAATTGTTTTTAGTTTCGGAATGTTCGTAACTCTATTTGCCGGTACAGCAAACTTTTTATTAACCATGAAGGGGAGTTTCAGAACAATAGGCAAAAGTTATTCTCTCCCTTTTTTTCTCGTTGGTGTCATTTTCTATTTCCTCGCTTCGGGTCAAGGTTCTTTAGAAGCATTGAGGTCGTTAAATGATATCTGGCATTTTACTAATTATGTGGTAGCTCATTCACACCTTACAATGTATGGATTTGTATGCTTCCTTATTTGGGGCGGGATTTATGCACTGCTTCCTCGGTTGACTGGCAATGAACCATCTCACCTACTTGTAGGAATCCATTTCTGGTTCGCTTTGATCGGCTTATTGGTTTATAGCTTTGCCCTCATGATTGGCGGCACTATGCAAGGACAATCATGGATATCACAGGCGCCATTTATTAAATCTGTCGAATTAATGATCCCCTTCCTTTTATGGCGAATTATAGGCGGAACTTTCATGTTCCTTTCTCATTTAATATTCGCATATAATGTTTATATAATGAAGCCTGCTCCTATTATGATCCAAAATCAAAATCAGATAGGAGATACGATATGAAATTTAATTTCCACAAAAATCATCAGTTACTTTTTGGGTTTGTTTTCTATGGGTTTGTTGCACTCTCGATTATAATAGCAATTATTCCCGCAATCAATCTGAATGATATTCCGCCTATCGAAGGTTCAAGACCGATGAATACAAATGAATTGAATGGATTAAATGTTTATGTCTCCGAAGGTTGTCTATATTGCCATACACAGCAAGTCAGACCACTGGCGAGTGATCAAGTATTTGGACGACCATCAGCACCCGGAGATTATGCCTATCTAAAACCTTTAGACGATTTGAGGATGACGCCTGCCGTACTCGGAAGCGAAAGAACAGGTCCTGACCTAAGTAACATAGGGAATAGACAGCCAAGCGAAACTTGGCACTATATCCATCTATATAATCCGCGTGCAGTGGTAAAATCTTCTATTATGCAAGCATATCCATGGCTCTTTGAAATAAAAGATGATATTGATCCCGATGATTATGTTGTTTCCCTTCCTCCTGATGTAGCTCCACGTAATGGTGTAGTTGTTGCTAAGCAGGATGCTAAAGATCTTGTAGCATATTTATTATACCTAAGGCAAACACCTATAAAAGCAGGTAATTCGGTTGCTTCAAGAGGGAAGGGAACAGTTCCAAAAGAGTTTAATCAAGGTGAAAAATTATACAATTCGTCATGCGCAAGCTGCCATCAGCAAAAGGGTGAAGGTATCCCCGGAGCTTTCCCTCCTTTAGTAAATTCTTCAGTGGTAAATTCCGATAATGCCGATGAGCATATTAAAATTGTCCTTTTTGGATTGAAAGGAAAAGTAATCAACGGTGTTCAATACGCCTCCGAAATGCCTCCACTCGGCGGAAATCTTTCAGATACTGAAATTTCTCAAATAATTAATTATGAGAGAACGAGTTGGGGCAATAAGGGGAAAACAATTTCACCGGACGATGTTAAACGAATTAGAGAGGCAGGTAAATAATGCCTTGTTTCGGAATTATTGGAGAAGCTCTTATATGATGCTCTTCGCAATTACGATAAATATTATTGCTCAATTTTGCTCTCCTATTGTTATTGATGAAACGTTAAATAAAGCGGGGAGCGATTTTAGTTATTATTTCACTTATGGAATTACATTTTTAATTGTTGCTATCGTTTCTTTTTTAACAATTAAATATCTACTGCACCCTGATGAAATATCTCCTGATCATATTAAGCGAAGGATACTTTCAGATGATTAGTATAATTATAAATTACTAGAAATGATTATGGACCAAAAAGATCATAGCAAAATTGAAGTTTATTTGGATGATGGAGATGAACCAATAGTAGTCTATAATCCTCCTGCCCAAATGGTATTAGACACTACCACTCTAGACGATGGCGAACACTTATTAAAATTTATCGCATCTGACGAGAGCAATAAAAAATCGATAAAAAAAATCAAGTTCGTTGTTAGAAATGGACCCGGTATTTCAGTGGATGGATTAAAAGAAAATGAAGTGGTAGAAGGGAATCTTCAATTATTACTTAATGCTTATGGTGGTGCTTATCTTGAAAGATGGGAACCGCATAGAGCCGAAACACCTGCACCAATACCTACCTGGACCTGGATAATTTTTATAATTATTGTGGCTTGGAGTATATTTTATTTCGTTGACCAAT
>Ga0209347_1005750_pt1 | contig 11526 bp, 9 predicted proteins | sample AutmiccommuBRH23_FD_187382 | JGI IMG/M metagenome (GOLD analysis project Ga0209347, IMG submission 187382) | Deep subsurface microbial communities from Mt. Terri, Switzerland - Autotrophic microbial communities BRH/23 (SPAdes) (version 2) | ecosystem: Environmental > Aquatic > Deep subsurface >...
GGATCGTCGACAGATTGAACATGCGCGCAATCTCCCCTCAATTCGGATGGGGAGCATTGTAAGGCGGAAAGGGCGGTGGGAGGACGATAGGACGGAACACCAGGGGCTAGGGGCTAGGGGCTAGGGGCTAGGGAAAGCAAAGTCGAAAGTCATAACCAAATCCGAAGTGCACGATGCGCGACGCCCTGACTCTGGCCGTTGCCTTTCCTAGCCCCTAGCCCCTAGTCCCTGGCCCCTGGCCCTTTCTACCCTTCCTTCCGGATCAACCTTCCAAGCTTTTCGCGATCCTGTTCCAGCAGCTCCGCAATTCTCCGGCCGTTCACGTTTGCCACGATGATCTGTCCGACCTCGGTGTTGACCTCGCTGAAGATCCCGTGCGCCTTCATCTTCTCGGTCTGGTACTGGTTGTCCTCGGTGGGAGTCACGTAGTGCACCGAGGCCGCCTTGTAGCGATGCACCAGCCAGAGGTGGATCAGCGTCATCAGGCGTTTCTTCCGGAGTGCCTCATCGAAGGTGTTCTGGTCGCGCACGGAGAGGATGCTCCTTCCGCGGCGGTCGTGGATCGAGGCGAAGACCACATTCGCGTGCGGCTCGCCGCCGCCGTCGATGATCCGCAGCTCCAGCAGCTCGGAGCCGGCCCGGTGGGGCTTGAGCTCCACGCGGAGCTCGGTGTCGATCTTGTAGTGCTCGCGCCACATCGTCAGCCACTCCTCGAGCAGCTTCTTCGGCACTTCCGTCTGCACCAGGTGCTGGTGCTGAGTCGAGCCCTTCCCCATCGCCTTCGTCGTCGCGGTTCGTCCCGAGGAGGCGAGCAGCGCCGCGTCGAGCCGCGGCCCCCCGACCAGGGTCTGCGGCGTCCGGTACGGAGACTCCACGAGACGGATCTTTCTCTGCAGTCTCGCCAGCGCCAGCATTCCATCCTGCTTGAGCGCCGTCGCGAACTCCTCCGCCGCGACGCCGTCGATCTGATGGCCGCCGTAGGTGATGAAATTGAACACGAACCCCATCTTCCCGAGCTCAGTCGGGAACGCCCGCATCTCGTCGTCGCTCATGCCGGTCGAGTCCCAATTGAACGAAGGCGAGAGGTTGTAGGCGAGCATCTTCTCGGGGAACTTCGCATGAATCGCATCCGCGAACTGCTTCGCGTCGGCGAGATCGGCCGTCTTGGTTTCCATCCAGAGGATGTCGCAGAACGGCGCCGCGGCCAGGGACTTCGCGATCGCGTAGGGAATCCCGCCGCGAATCTGGTAGTAGCCGTCCGGCGTGCGCGCGTGCTCGGGATCCCACACGATGTTGATTCCGAGTGAGCGCGCCCGGTCGCGCGCCGAGGGGTACGAAGCCGTCCGCGCAAACTCGCGCCACTCATCGGCGGAGATGTCGAGGTCTTCTCCCTCCGCTTTCTGGAACTCGATGACCTCGGCGATCGCATCGCCGAACGTCTGCAGGGCCGCGTCCTCCTCCCAAGCTTCGACGAGTTGCGATTCGGCGCGCCCGAAGGCATCGTCCACGCTCGCATCCCCTTTCTTCAGGGCTGCCGCTCCCTCGGAGACGAGCTTCGTCACGCCTCTTCGCTCGAGCCACTCATCCGCCTCCCGGTACTGCTCTTCCGGGATCTCGTAAAGGAGATGACCGTTGAGCTCCTCAACGCCCGCCTCGAAGAACCGCTTGAGCAGAGACAAGTACGCGACCTTGTAAGAGGGGACGTCGGTCGCCGTCGCGCCGAGGATGAACGGGTGATCGCGCTCGTCGCCACGGCCGTCCAGGAGGGTGGCCGCCTCCGCGTCGGTGCGCGCGACGATGATCCCGGGGACGTTCATGATGTCGAGCTGGAACCGTGCGGCGTTGAGCCGCTTGATCTGTTCGTCGGAAGCGACGAGAACCTTTCCGCCCTGATGTCCGCACTTCTTGGTGCCGGGGCGCTGGTCTTCGATGTGATAGCCGGAAACGCCCGCCTCCACGAAACGGCGGATGAGGTTCCGGACGTGAGGGTCACCGCCGTGACCGGTGTCCGCGTCCGCGATGATGAAGGGGCGGTAGTCGTAAACGGGAGCGGCGCCCCGCTGCTTCGGCGTCATCTTCGACCATAGGAACTTCTGATTCCGGTCGGCCGTGAGAAGCGCGCGGACGATGACGGCAGCCTCCTCCGGCACCTGGCTGAGCGGGTAGCTGGCGAGATCGGGACCGGGATCCTCGCTGACCGACCCCTTCGCCGACGTCGCCCACCCACCGAGGTAGATGCCCTCGATGCCGAGGCGTTTCATGGCGACTGCGTGGCCGGGAGAGTATGGCCCGAAGGTGGTGATGCTCTTTCGCTCGGAGAAGAGCTCGCGCAGCCGATCGTAGAAGGCGCTTGCTGCTTCCCGGGCGACCGTGTGGTCGTTCGCGATCGTCCCGCGCTGCTCGGCGACCTGCCGCGCGCTGTAGAGGCGCCGGATCCCTTCGAAGCGAGGAGTGCGGAACCACTTCTCGATGTCGGCGATGTCGTTCTCGAAAATCTTCGTTGCGTCAGCCATGTTCCGTCCGTTCCGGGGAGGCGTCGAATCGACGTCCTCACCTCACTATTTAGAAGTCGGGGTTCTCGGTGATTCTGCGCCCGCTCTGTTCGAAAGACTCGCGGTAGAGAGCGATACGCTCCTTCGCCCGGTCGAGATCGTGGTTGTTCAGATTGAGGTTGAGCAGATCGATGTACCAGGGGAACTTGGTCGCCTCGGTGACGCACGCCTCCACGATCGCGCGCGCGATCGGAAGCGTGGTCGCCTTCGAATCGTCGTGCACGTCGCGATTGCGGGCCGACTGGAGCTTGCGGTACTCCTCGTCCAGCAGTCGATCGAAGAGATCGCGCGTGAAGACGTCTCCCTCGCGGACCCCGGTCTCCGGATCATCCGTCGTCATGACGGCGTGTTTATGAAGCCATTCCCAGAGAATGCTGACGCGGATCTCCCCCGTCGCCATGTCTTCCATCAGATAGAGGACATCGTCATTACCGAAGAAATCGGCCGGCTTGAGCGCAGCCGCCTGGAAGCCGCGCAGGAAGGCATTCCCGTACTGGAGCGCCACGCTGAGCAGATCGCGCGCGCCGCGAATGGTGCGTGGCGCCGGCTCGAGGAGCATCAGTCCGCGAGCATCCTCTTCGGTATAAGTCAGCGCCGGGAACTTTCGACCCGCCTGGTTGTCGGCGCCGGCCCGCTCCCAGACGGGACGGACGATGTGAACCATCTTCCAATGAGCGACCCACTTCCCGCTCGCCCCCTCGCGCTGCTCGCGCTCGCCGCCGCCGACAGCCTTCTTCATCCCCGCCTCGACTCCCTCTTTCGAGCCGACCGGGATGTTGGGCTCCATCCCTCCCTGCCAGAGGGCGAAACGGCCGTTGCGGTCCGGAGTGTTGACCGCGCGCCTCACCCGGTCTTCGTAGTTGCGCATGTAACCGTAGGTCATGGTGATCGAGTCGATGTTCGGATTGACGAATTCCTCGTCCCACCACATCGCGTCGGCCACGCTGTTGATGTAATCCCATCGACCGGTGTTGTAGCCGACGAAGTGAGTCCCGAGCGCGGCGCGGATCTCCATGAGCTGGAAGGAGGCTTCGATCTGCTCCACGAGCACGTAGACCTTGATCGCGCCTGCTTCGAGCCCGAGGTGCTGCTCGAGGGTGACCAGCATGGTGTTCCAGAGCGCAGCTTCCTCCGCCGTCTGAATCTTCGGCAGGTAGAGAACAATCGACGCCCCCTGCGCGCGAAGCTCCCGATAGTTCCCGGCAACGTACAGCACGAGATCGACGATCGACGCGCCAAAACCGCTTCCGTCCGCTTCCCGGATATGGCGATCGTCCAGGTGCAGCCCGCGGGCGCGGAAGATGCGGGTCGTGAAATCGAGCTGGGCGCGCCAGTCGTCGATGATGGTGTGGCCGAAAAAACCGCGGCCCCAGTCGTTCATCTCGGCCGCCACTTTCTCCGCGACTTTCAGAAATGCGGGGTCCCGCGCGATTGCGAGCTTCAGGTTCCGCTGGTTGTCGAGCGACATGGTGTCGACTTCACCCAGAGCATCCTCGCCGTCGAACATCCAACCGTCCGCCCCCGACAGCAAGGCGTAGGCGACGTTGCGCAACCCCTCCTCGGTCGTCGCGCGCGGTCGCGCGGCTGGACCTGTCCCCTGGATCCACTGCCGTTGCAGGTCGGGAGGAATCTCACTCCCGTCGAATTTCCCCGCTCGGGCGTCCTCGACGAGAATATCCGTTCCGCCGATCCTCGAATCGGGATCGAGAAATTCGATCCGCTCGCCGACGCGCGCCCGCTCGCGCCGCCGGGCAATCCGCTCCTCCATCAGGCGGCGGCGGTCGCGATTCAGAGGCGCCAGGGCCTCGAGCGACTCAATCACCTCGGGAGTGAAGAGATCCGGCCATTTTTCTCGCAAGGCGCCACGGAACTCGAGTCTGTCGGGCATGTGTCACTTCTCCATTCGAACGGGGTGTGGCGATTATGTCATCCCGAGCGGAGCGAGGGATCAGGGGGGCGGAATCCGTAAACGCGGGCACCTTGTCGGCGCGGGATGTGAGTTCGTGTGTCCGTTAAGTCTGGCGAATTCACATTCCGCGCCGACAAGGTTCCCGCGTCGCTCGCATTCCCCACCCACCCTGATCCCTCGCTCCGCTCGGGATGACATCTCCGTTCGGGATGACATGAACCCCAACTTCTGCCACCCTGTCGCTGTGGCCCTGTCAGCGACGATTTACAACATCATGGTCGATCTCTCGGACGTGGACCGGCATGTTTACGAGACGCTGGAGCTGAAGATCGCCCAGCACCCGTCCGAGGCGATGGAGTACATGGTCGCGCGGGTTCTTGCCTACTGCCTCGAGTACACCGAGGGAATCGAGCTGACCCAGGGCGTCTCGGCTGGGGACGAGCCGGCCGTGCTGGTGCGCGACCTCACGGGGCGGATCACGGCGTGGATCGAGGTCGGAGCGCCGGACGCCGACCGTCTCCACCGGGCGAGCAAGGCGGCCGCGCGCGTCGCGGTCTACACCCATCGCGACCCGCGGCTGATGACCGCGCAGCTGGACGGAAAGAAGATCCACCGTCGCGAGGAGCTGGAAGTCATCGTGCTCGATCGCGCTCTCGTCGGGAAGGTCGCGGAGCGGCTGGACCGCCGGAGTTCCCTCTCGATCTCGGTCCACGACCGTCATCTGTACGTCACGGTCGGCGACGAGACCTTCGACGCGGAGCTGGTTCGGATCTCCTGAGGGGTCAGGCGCCCACGGGGTGGACCTTCACCTCGCAATATCGGGTGAAGCGGCCCAGAGCGTCATCGAAGCTGCGGCCGGGATATCTCTCCAGGATGATCTCCGCGTCAGTGTAGGTGGCGCCGAATCGCCGGACGTACGCGCGCGTCGCGTCCTCCGATGCCGCGACGCCTCTGCTCGCGAGGTAGCGTCCGATCTTCGCCTCGTCGGCGTCGGTCCTGAACAGGATCGTGGGGACGAAGAGCGACAGAATCCGGTACCACGCTGCGCCGAGGTGAGAGGCGACGAGCAGGGTCCGTCCGGAGCGGAGCTGTTCGAGCACGACTCCGAGCTCCCGCGGCTCGACGAGATCGTCGACCACGACGACACCCGGAATCTCCCCCGGCCCTGAGAACGAAGGGCGCCGCAGCAGCACGCTCTCACGTCCCCGGAACGACGGATGATTCCTGAGAAGGTGCCCGATCGCGGTCGATTTCCCGCTGCCGCTGCGCCCGATGAAGACGACGAGGCGGTAGGGTGCGAGATCGATTCGTTCGAGACCGAGGTAATCGTCGAACTCCAGCATTCAGGCCTCCAGGAAATCGCGCCAGGAAAAACAGCCCGCCGGGCAGACCAGCTCCTGGTCGACGAACTCGTCGTGAATCAGCTGCACTTCCCAGTGAAGCTGGACCCCGTGCCCGGAGCCGATCATCTGGGGTGGATAGAGCGCGGCGAACATCGGCTCGAAGGCGATCTCACCGCTGAAATAGCTCTCGACAGGCGCGTCGGCCGGAATGAGAGAAATCCGCTGGTCGTACAGCACGACCGCGCGGACGGGCTCCGTGAATGAGACGGTGCGCTCCTTGGTGCCGGAGCCGCGTTTGTATTTTCCCTTCTCCATGTTGCAGGCCACCACCCGCAGGATGACGTTGTGAAGATCGACTCGCGCCCGGCCGCGCAGCATCTCCGCGGCCCGGATCGTGTCGTGGCGGCGGATCTGCCCCGGCACGTTGCAGAGCTCGAAGGACATGTACTTGCGAAGCTGTTGGCGGATCGCCAGCCACACCGCCGCTCCGAGCACTCCGCTGCCGGCGAGGGACTTGCCGATGGGGGATTCGGAGTCGCCGTCGGAGGCGCGATGGTCATAGAACCAGACCTCGTGATCGGGGGAGAACTGGTCGTGAACTCCGACGAGGCTGTTGATCCCGATGATCAGCCCGGCCACCACCATGAGAATCGCGGTGATCATCTTGTTCTTCGGAGGTATCGCCTTGAAGTTGGCGATGAAGTCGAAGGCATCGCTCGGCTCCACGATCCCCTTCGCATCCTCCGAGATCGCCGGCTTCTCGGCCAGCGCGAGGTTCTCCTTCTCGGTGACCGTCGTGTCGAAGATCATTCCGTCGTCGATCTCGATCTCGGTGTGGATCTCCACGTCGATCATCGAGCCGTGATAGCTGTAGGCCTGGAGAGACGACCGGTGCATCTCGAACTGGTTCGTCTGGGCGAGCGACGGGATCTTGCGCGTGAAGAGAGTCTCGCTGGCGTTGACCGGTCGCCGGTCCCTCACCTCGACGCGCCGCACCAGCCTCAGCTCGGCCGCGTGTCCGAGGAGCGAGTTGTCGTAAACCTGGACCGTGCAGAGGACCCGGTTGTTCGCCTCGTCCAGAACATCGTCGGCGCTCAGCCTGTCGGACATGGGGGCTGCTCCTGGGAAATGAGTTGATTGGGATTGCTGCGAAGTGTAGCAAAGGGGCGAGGGACGAGGGGCGAGGGGCGAGGGACGAGGGGCGAGGGGCGAGGGACGAGGGGCGAGGGATCGGTGTCATCCCGAACGGAGTGAGGGATCAGGGGGGGTGGGGAATTCGTACGGCGCGGGGACCTGGTCGGCGGGGGATGTGAGTTCGTGTTGAACTAGTACGACGAACCTACATCCCGCGCCGACAGGGTTGCCGCGTCACCGGATTCCACCCCCCTGATCCCTCGCTCCGCTCGGGATGACATCACGCCCCTACGCCACGTTATGCACTCTCCCGCAGTGCGGGCATTCGATCTTGCGCCGCCGGTGAACGGGAGGGATCTTCAGCCTCGTTTCGCACGGGCATTCGATCAGGGAGTAGCCCTGCTTTTTCCAGAGCAGATCCGTCGTTTCACGCACGCGGTGGACATGGTCGACCGCTTCATCGGAGGGCGGGGCCGCGGCAACGGCGGCTGCAACAGCCACCGGGGGAATCGGCAGCGGAAAAGGCATCGGCGCACCCCCCGGCATCCGCGCTCCGCCACCGAAGCCGGGAATCGCGCCCGGCAGCGCGGGCGCGGGCCTGGCTTCCGCACGCTGTTCGCGCTCGACCGCGCCGAAGGGGACCACGCCGACGGGCCGGCCGCTCACCTGCTTGAACGCTTCGTTGTACGCGCGCAGGTCGGCCATCCCTCCCATCGAGCGGAGGATGCGGATGCGGTCGCTCAGTGGTGGATGCGTCGCGGTGAGGTTGGCCAGCCCGCGCGCGGACACCGCGAGCGGATTGACGAAGAACATTGGCGCGGTGGCCTGAGTCGCCGTCCGGAGCCTCTGCGTCGACTGCCCGATTTTCTCGAGCGCGTTCGCCAGCCCCTCGGGGTAACGCGTGTACTGCGCGCCGGAAGCATCGGCCAGGTACTCCCGCCGCCGCGAGATCGCGAGATAGATGAAGCGCGCGATGATCGGCGCCAGAATGATCAGAAGAACGGCGACGGCCAGAATGATGACCTGCCCTCCTCCTCCGTCCCTGCGGGAGCTGGTCCTGGTCCTCGGGCCGTAGAACATCATGCGGCGGGCGCCGTCGCCGAGAAGGACGATCGTCCCCATCATCACGGCAACCATCATCATGTAGAGGACGTCGCGGTTCCGGACGTGAGCGATCTCGTGCGCGATGACGCCCTGTAGCTCCTCGCGGGTGAGCAGGTTGAGGAGGCCGCTCGTCACCGCGACCGAGGCGTGCTCGGGGTTGCGGCCGGTCGCAAAGGCATTCGGAGCGGCGTCGTCGATGATGTAGATGTCGGGAATCCTCGCCATCCCCGAGGCGATGCACATCTCCTCGACGATGTTGAAGAGGACCGGATGGTCCTGCTGCGAGATCTTCTTCGCGCGGCTGATCGCGAGCACGATCCGGTCTCCGGCGAAATAGCTGACGAGCGTGAGAACGATCCAGACGAGGAACGCGATCACCACTCCGAATGGACCCGCTCCCCCACCCATCACCTCACCCACGCTGTAACCGAGGGCGAGGAGAAGCAGGGCCATGATGGCGACCAGCATCGCCGATCGCCGCTGGTTGGATCGAATCAGCTCGAACATTGCGTTGAAGTGAGGACCTGGGCCGGAGGGCCAGAGCTCAGAACTTCACCTGGACCGGCTTCCGCGCTTCCACCGTCTCGACCTCGAAGAACTTCTCTTTCACGAAGTTGAACATGTTCGCGAAGATGTTGGTCGGGAACATCTCGATCCGGTTGTTCAGATTCAGCACCGAGTCGTTGTAGTACTGCCTCGAGAAGGCGATCTTGTTCTCGGTCGAGGCGAGCTCCTCCTGAAGGGCGAGGAAGTTCTGGTTCGCCTTCAGGTCGGGATAGGCCTCGGAGACCGCGAAGAGAGACCTCAGGGTCTGCGACAGCTGGTTCTCGGCGCGCGCCTTGGCTTCGACGTCCCCGGTGATGTTCACCGCCTGCTGCCGGGCAGCCGTGACCGCCTCGAGCGTTTCCCGCTCGTGGGTCATGTATCCCTTGACCGTCTCGACGAGGTTGGGAATCAGATCGTGGCGGCGATTCAGCTGCACGTCGATCTGACTCCAGGCGTTTTTCACCTCGTTCCTCGCGCGGACGAGGGTGTTGTACATGCCGACGAGGAAAAAGCCGATGGCCGCGATGATGACGATGAAGATGATGAATACGATGAGTCCGCTCATGGAGCCGAGTCCTCCTGGTTTCTTTCGGTCTGCCCCTCATGCAGGCCAGCTCCGAAGACTTCTCCGAGAAATGACGAAATCGTGGATAGCGCGCCGCGCGCGGCAAGCGCCCGGTCGATGAGCGTTCCGAGCTCTCCGCGGTCGAACCAGAGGCCGTGCCCGTGCGGGCATCGATCGATGCGGAGGGTGTCGACCGCAATCTCCTCGAGCCTGGCGTCGCAGCGCGGGCATTTGCGCTTGCCGCCGCCGCCCGTCCGCGCGCCGCTTCCGAGCGAGGAGAGATCGGCCCCCGTAAGCTCGGCGAGGAGCTCGATCTCGCCCCGGTCGAACCAGAGGCCGCGACACGAGATGCAGTGATCGAGCTCGATCTCGCCGCGCTCGACCGCGATCATCTCAATCCTGCAGATCGGGCAGATCATCTGATTTTCCTCGCTGGAACACCGAGGTTTGTACCACAGTCGGGGCCGCCTGACGCACACTCGCCGACCGAGCGGGAGTATTCGTCACCCTGATTCGCTTACGTCTTCTGATGACACGCTGGATCTTCCGCTCGACGCTGCTGGTTCTCGTCCTGCTGGCGCTGATTTTCAGGCCTGAGCCGGCGGCGAAAGCTGGGCCCGTCGTGTCGGTTCCCGGCCTCGAGCAGACGCGGGTGCTGCCTCCCGACCAGGCCCGCCGCTCAGGAACCCTCAGTCCGGACTCGGTCATCATCCCCGTCGCCGGGGTGAAGCGCTCCGAGCTGATCGACACCTGGAACGCTCCCCGAAGCGGAGGTCGGCGCCACGAGGCGATCGACATCATGGCGGAACGCGGGACTCCCGCTCTCGCCGCGGTTGACGGCACGATTCTGAAGTTCTTCGAGAGCAAGGCCGGCGGTCTCACGCTGTATCTCGTCGATCCGACAGGGAGGGTCGTTTACTACTACGCCCACCTCGACGGCTACGCGCGAGGCCTGAAGGAAGGGGACCTCGTCACCCGCGGCCAGATCGTAGGCTACGTCGGAACGACCGGAAACGCGGCGCCGAACGCCCCGCACCTCCATTTCGCGTGGGAGCAGCTTCCCCCCGGCGGCGAATGGTGGAAGGGCGTCCCGCAGAACCCTTACCCGCTCCTGTCGGAAAAGGGAGAGACGATCGACCGCCGGGCCGCGCTTTCGGCCGCCGATTGACCACAATAGTTCCTCTTGCCGAACGAGCTCTTCTCCGCAGCCTCTGGCAGACGTTTGCGCCTTCATCCACCGTGAAATGTTGGTTTCCTGACCGTTCCCTGGCACCTACTCTTTCGACCTTTCCGAGACCAGGCCCTCGTCTCGAGGAGGGAGCTCCACGTCGAACTCAAGGCGCCGGAACCCCAGCATGCCTCGCTCGACGATGTGCACGAGTGCCTTCGCGGTGAACCGTCCCGAAGGGATCGCGAATCGCTCCCGCCGAACGAGCTCCGCGCCGCGCAGCGCGCTTCGGGCCGCAGACGCATCGATCCGCATCCGGCGCTGCCTCCACCCGGCGACCTCGCCCGCGGCGTCGAAGATGTAGATGTAAAAGTCGACCGTCATCCGATCGTCGATCGCCCATTCCAGCAACTCGTCACTCGGAACGCCGACCTCGATGACGCCTTCACCCGGCGCGAGGATCGTGACGGTGAGCTCGCTCACGGGAAGGTCGTGCAGCATGGCGTCGGCGAGAAACACATTCCCGACGCTTCGCACCGCTGCGGATCCGGCGGCATACCCTTTCCGGTGCGACACACTAGTGAACCAAGGCTGGCTCTTCACCTTGATGGCGATGTCATTCCATCCATCCCGCTCGCTCGAGGGAGGACGAAAACCGAGGAGGTATGTGATGCTGCTCGTGCGCGACAGGATCCGGGCTGCAACCTCGGGTCCTGTCGCGATCACGCGGCCGCCAGTCCCGAGCGCGGCACGAAACAGGATGTCGGGAGTGCGGTAGTTCGCGGATGGCCCGCGCGAGGAAGCGTTCCCCGGCGCACGCAAGCCGTTGAGATCGACGACATGCAGGGTGGCTCCGGCACGCCTGAAGCTCCTGTGCAGGTTCCCGATGACATTCGTGCGCGGGAGGCCGAGCGACGCCGCGCCGGAGACGAGTATGACCTGCTTGATACCTTCGAGTGGCACGAGATCGTCTGCGATCGCGGTGAGAGCGCTGGCCCACGATTCGGCCTCGATCTGTTCCAGCCATTCCTGGTGCCGTCGCATGCCCGCTTCCGCCCGCGCCATGGTGCCTCGATCGGTCCGCGACGAGGTGATCGCCCGCTCGAAATCCTCGATCTCGGTGAATAGCTCATCGGAGAACCCGCCAGCTTCCGCGGAACGCGACGCTGATGGGTCGGCCACCGCAGATCGCTCCTGCACCGTGA
>Ga0209347_1005751_pt1 | contig 11525 bp, 9 predicted proteins | sample AutmiccommuBRH23_FD_187382 | JGI IMG/M metagenome (GOLD analysis project Ga0209347, IMG submission 187382) | Deep subsurface microbial communities from Mt. Terri, Switzerland - Autotrophic microbial communities BRH/23 (SPAdes) (version 2) | ecosystem: Environmental > Aquatic > Deep subsurface >...
ACGGCAGGTGGTCTCCGCTCAGTGTCGTTGTGAACGCTCAGTGAAAGCTTGCAACCACCCGGCGCTTTGACCGTAGATTCGCATACAATGACCACCCGTTCAGTACACTGACCGCGCGGTTATGGAAACGATTACAAAATGGTGAAGACTTCAGCTAAAGAGAAGATCGTCGAGGAGTTCCGCAGCGAGAGCATCCAGGACGCCGCCATCCGGGTCATCGCTCGTAAGGGGATCGCCGGGGCGTCCATGAGTGAGATTGCAGAAGAAGCGGGGATCTCCAAGGGGACGATCTACCTCTATTTCGAAAACCAGCGGGATTTGATCGAGAAGACAGTGGATCGGGCGTTCGCCTCGCTCCACGTTTCCCTTGGGGAGGCGTTCGAATCGGAAGGAACGTTTCTCGAGCGGCTGCGAACGGTTCTTCGGGTGAAGTTCGGTTTTCTGGCGGCCCACGCCGATCTTCTTCGGATTTACGCGGAGATGCAGTTCCCCGAGGGGCCGAGCACGGCGTCGGTCCGATGCGATCGGGGGAACCGGCCGCATTTCAAGGAGCACCAGGAGCGGCTGGTGGCGTTTCTGACCGCCGCGATGGAGGCGGGGGAGATTCGTCCGATGAATTCGCGGCGGCTCGCCGTCTTTCTTCAGGACGGTTTGATGGGAGTGCTGCTCGCCCGGCTCGGCGAGTCCGATCCCCCTGCCATCGACGACGACGTGACCTGGCTGGACGGCGTCATCCTGAATGGAATCGCGACGCGCGGAGCGGCAGGAAAGAAAAGGAGTTGAGCTTGAGAAGGTTTCTGACAGCAGTGGTCTTTGCGATGGTCCTCTCCCCGGCTCAGGCTCAGGAGATGGAGCCGGGCCGGGAGCTGACTCTGCAGGCGGCATTGAGAAATGCGCTCGCGCACAACCCCGGTGCGGCGATCTCCCGCTCGGATGTCGAAGCAGCCGAGAGGCGGGTGCGACTGGCGCGATCGTCAATTCTTCCGCAGATCTATCTCGACGGACGTTACACGCGGAACGACCGCGAGGTGGTCTTCGACTTCGACGGAACCCAGGTCCCGATCCTTCCGGAGAATGACTGGAGCACCAGCGTGACGCTCTCTCAGCCGGTGTTCGCGGGAGGTCGCGAGCTGAAGGCGATCCGCCAGGCGAGGCTGGGAGTCGACGAGTCGGAGGAGGCGCTGCGTCAGACCGAAGCGGCGCTCCTGCTCGACGTCGCCGCGAATTACCTCGGAGTGGTGGGCGCGGACGCGCTCCTGCTCGTCGAGCAGCAGAACCTGGAGCTCGCGACCAGTCTCCGGAAGCAATCGAATGATTTCTACGAGGCCGGGGAAGTCACGCGCGTCGACGTGCTCAGAGCGGAGAGCTCGCTTCGCGGTGCCGAGCGTCAGCTGGCGTTCGCGCGTCAGTCGCGGCAGACGGCGGCCAGCCTCCTTCGTCTGGCGATGGGTGTCGACCTCGACGTGGATGCGGTTCGTCCCACCCTCGACCTGCCGCCGCTCCCTTCGGCGGAGGAACTGATCGACATGGCGATGGAGCAGCGGCCGGAGATTCATAGGGCGCGGCTGGTGACGCAGGTCGCCCGCCTCGAGGTCGAAAAGCAGAAGGGAGCCTATCTCCCGCTCGTCACCGCCCAGGCGAGCTTCACGCAGCAGGCTTCGGCGTTTCCGTCCGATCAGACCGGGGCGGTGACGGTCAACATGAGCATGCCGATCTTCACGAGCGGCGAGCTTTCCGCCCGCGTCGCGACGGCGCGCCAGCAGGAGAAGCAGGCGCAGATCCTCTACGAACAGACCGAGCAGGTCGTTCGGGAGGATGTACGCCGCGCTCTGGTGCAGCTGGAAACGGCGGAGCGTCAGCTCGCGCTGGCCGCCGATCAGCGCGACGCCGCCGAAGCCGAATACGCACAAACCTTCGAGCTCTATCGCGCGCAGGAGGCGACTTCGCTCGACGTTCAGGCGGCCGAAGCAAACCTCGCATCCGCGCGCCGGTCGGTCGTCACTTCGACGCTCGACCGAGACCTCGCCGAACTTCACGTCTGGTACACCGCCGGCGCGATCCGCCCGGTGCTCCTGGAGGAATCACGATGAGATCCACCATTCTCTTGCTAATGATTGCGGTCATTGCCGGCCTGCTCGTCGCTTGTGGCGGGGGGGAAACTCCGGAGGCTCAGGCCGTCCAGACTTCAACCGAGCTGCCCGAGGACGTGAGAGGCGTCAGCGCTCTCTCTAAAGGCATAGAGCCCGGACCGATCGAGGGAACCATTCAGGAGCCGGCCTCCGCGGTCACGGATGGGTTCCTCACCGCCAACGGTGAGTTCGTCTCCCCGGCGAGCTCGAACGTCGCGCCGAAGATTCCGGGCCGGGTCGATCGCATCCATGTGGATGAAGGGTCGCGAGTCCAGAGAGGTCAGCCGCTGCTGACTCTCGAGACCGACTACTTCCGCCTGGACGTGGAGCGCGCGAGGGCCGAGCTGGAGCGGGCGAGCGCCCTCCGGTCCGAGGCCGAGCGCGAGCTCGCGCGAAAGCAGGAGCTGCGGCAGAAGGACTCGGTGCCTCAAGCCGTTTTCGATCGCGCGAAGGCCGCTCACGATCAGGCCGTCGCCGCGCACTCAGCCGCCAGCACCGGGCTTCGGATCGCGAACCAGCGTCTGGCCGACGCCGTCATCCGCTCGCCGCTGACCGGAGTGGTCGCGGAGAAGAGGACCGATGCGGGCGAGTTTCTGGGTGATGGTGGTGTGGCGTTCGTGGTGATCCAGACCGCGCCGCTCAAGCTCCGCTTCATGGTCCCGGAGAAGTACCTGGCTCAGATCCGCCCCGGGCAGAACGTGACGGCGAAGGTCGACCCCTATCCGGGAGAGACGTTCACCGGAACGATCCGGACGGTGGGCGGAGTGATCGATCCGCAGACGAGAACGATGTTCGCCGAGGCGGAGTTCGCGAACGAGGACGGGCGCCTCCGGCCGGGGCTGTTCGCCCGCGTCGAAGCCGCGCTCCAGTAATCGAGCCGGAACCCCGGAGAGGAAGTCATGCAGAAGCTAGCCGAGATTTGTGTTCGAAGGCCCGTCTTCGCGACGGTCATCATCCTTGCGCTCGTGGTCACCGGAGCGTTCTCCTACCTGAAGCTGGGTGTCGACCGCTTCCCGGACATCGAGTTTCCCTGGGTCACGATCACGACCGTCCTCCCCGGCGCGGCACCCGAGGAGATCGAGACCGAGATCACCGATCGGATCGAGGAAGCAGTCAACACGATCAGCGGAATCGACGAGCTCTACTCGGTCTCGACCGAGAACGTCTCGGTCGTGCAGATCGGATTCGTCCTGGAGAAGGACGGAGACGTTGCCGCCCAGGACGTCCGGGACAAGATCAGCTCGATTCTCGGTGACCTGCCGGCCGACGCCGAGCCGCCGATCGTGCAGAAGATCGACGCCGACGCCGAGCCGGTCATCGCCATTGCCCTGTCGGGCCCCGCCGCCGAGCTGGAGATCTCCGAGTACGCGGACAAAGTGCTCCGGCGGCGTCTGGAAGTGATCAACGGGGTCGGCCAGGTGACCGTCGTCGGCGCGCGGCCGCGCCAGATCAACGTTATCCCCGACCCCGCGCGAATGAACGCTCTGGGCATCACCGCGGCGGAAGTCGTCGGTGCGCTGCAGAGCCAGAACATTCAGATCCCGGGCGGAAAGGTCGAGCAGGGACTGCGCGACCTCACGCTCCGCACCTACGGGCGCGTCGGCTCCCCGGAGGAGTTCGGCGAGATTCCGGTCGCCACGCGAAACGGATACGCGGTTCGGCTGCGCGAAGTGGCGAGGATCGAAGACGGCGTCGCCGAAGTCGAGTCACTCGCGTCGGTATCGGGCAAGCCGGCCGTCGTGCTGACCGTCAGAAAGCAGTCCGGCCAGAACACGATCAAGGTCGTCGAGGGGATCAAGGAAAGGGCGGAAGAGCTGCGGGCTGAGCTGCCCCCGGGATGGGAGATGGAGCTGGTCCGCGATCAGTCGGACTTCATCATCGCCGCAGTCGACGCGGTGAAGGAGCATCTGATCCTCGGCTCCATCTTCGCCTCGCTGATCGTCTGGCTTTTTCTGTCCGGGCCTCGTGGCATCGAGCTGCTGGCCATGCTCGGCGCGACCTTCGGCGTCTATTTCGGATTCTTTCATTACGAAGAGCTCTCGCACTACGTGCCTCTTCCCCACGGAGTCTGGATTGCCCTGGGCGCTCTGTTCGCCTTCGGAATGATGGCGTACTTCTTCCGGCGATCGCGTCCGACCGTGATCGCAGCCATCGCCATTCCCAGCTCGCTCATTGCGACGTTCGCGGCGATGGCCTACATGGGCTTCACCCTCAACGTCATCACCCTTCTCGCGCTCACGCTCGCCGTGGGAATCGTCATCGACGACGCCGTGGTCGTGCTCGAGAACATCTTCCGGCACATGGAAGAGCACAAGATGACACCTCGCGAAGCGGCCGTTGCCGGAACGAAAGAGGTCGGTCTCGCGGTCATGGCCACCAGTCTTTCGCTCATTGCCGTGTTCCTTCCGGTGGCGTTCATGGGCGGGATCGTGGGACGCTTCATGTACTCCTTCGGCGTGACCATGGCATTCGCCATCGCGGTCTCGCTGCTCGTCAGTTTTACCCTCACGCCGATGATGGCGTCACGCTGGCTCAAGAGGGAAGACATCGAGCACGATGAGGGCTCGCGCGAGCGGGGCTTCTATCATCACGTCGACGCCGCCTACATGACCATGCTCGACTGGTCGATGAAGCATCGATGGGTGATCGTCACCACGATGCTGCTGCTGATCCTCCTCGCGACGCCGGTGCTCTTCACGCTGGTGGACAAGAACTTCCTGCCGATCGATGACGAGTCGCAGTTCATGGTGAGCGTCCGCGCCCCCGAGGGGGCGAGTGTCGAGTCCACGAAGCAGATCATGGAGTCGATCTCGTCGCGCATCCGCGAATTCCCGGAAGTCCACACGACCGTCGTCACGATCGGCGACGATTTCTCCCAGACCCTTAACCTCGGCTCGGCCTACGTCAAGCTGGTTCCGACCAGCAGCCGCGATGCCGATCAGTCCGAGGTCATGCAGCGCGTTCGTACGGAGATCCTTCCCCAGTACGAACAGCTCCAGCTGCGCACGCAGGTCGCTCCGGTGAACGCTTTCGGCGGCGGCATCGACGCCGAGATCATGTTTTGGCTCGGAGGTCCCGATCTCCAGCAGCTGGATGCGTACGCCCAGGAGCTCGTGGCGATGGTCCGCGAGATGCCTGGCACCACGGATGTCGACACGAACTTCTATGTTGGAAAGCCGGAGCTCGCCGTCAGGATCGATCGCGCCAAGGCGGCCGACCTCGGCGTTCGCGTGCAGGACATCGCGGCCAGCCTGAACGTTCTCGTCGGGGGTCTGAAAGCCTCCTCGTATTACGAGGGAGGCGAGGAGTACGAGGTCCACGTCCGGGCCCAGGAGGCGGACCGCATGACCGCCGAGGGGATTCTTCAGATGGAGGTTCCCTCGACCCTCGGCGCTCCTGTCCCGTTGCGAGACGTCGTCTCCATCGAGGAGGGAATCGGTCCGGCGATCGTCAATCGCCTCAATCGCAGGCGCCAGGTGCTGGTGCTCGCCAACATGCTTCCGGGCTACTCCTCGCAGGCAGTCATGGATGCCCTCGAGAAGAAAGCCGAAGAGATGAACATGCCCGCGGCCTATTCGTACGGCTTCACCGGCCGCTCGCGGGAGCAGGGGAAGGCAGCGCTGAACTTCCTGCTGGCGTTCGTGCTCTCCGGCGTATTCATGTATCTCATTCTGGCCGCGCAGTTCGAGAGTTGGATCCATCCGGTGACCATCATGCTGTCGCTGCCGTTGACGGTTCCGTTCGCCCTGCTCTCGATCCTGATCCTGAATCAGTCGCTCAACATCTTTTCGGCTCTCGGGATCGTCGTGCTTTTCGGGATCGTCAAGAAGAACTCGATCCTCCAGGTGGACCACACCAACCAGCTGAGGGAGCGCGGCCTCCCGCGTGACGAGGCGATCCGACTGGCGAACCGCGACCGGCTACGGCCGATCCTCATGACCACGCTCGCGTTCGTGGCGGGAATGATTCCGCTGGTCGCCTCGAGCGGAGCCGGGGCGGGAACCAACCGCGCGATCGGGTCGGTCATCATCGGAGGGCAGACCATGGTTCTGCTCCTCACCCTGCTCGGCACGCCGGTCATGTACAGCATTTTCGACGACTGGGCAAAATCGCGCGTCTTCTCGCGCGCCTTCAACAGGATCTCCAGGCGACGCCACCCGGAGTCGAGCCCGATCGTCGCCGCTGAGTAGTTGGTTTACCTGATCGACCAGGGAACCTCTTCCGCAGAGGTTCCCTGGCCCCTGGCCCCTGGTCCCTAGTCCCACTCCTACATGACGCGCGTCATGTACCCTTCCCCGCGTCTGGGGGATCATTGGGCCATGGCGACTGCAATGCGAGCCCTGCCGGCCATCCTCAGCTCTCTACTTCTCGCGGCCCATTTTCTCCGTACCGGGAACATGCTGCTGGTGACCGGCGCGGCGGCCCTCCCCCTGCTCATGCTGGTTCCCTCCCGGTATGCGCGGTACGCCTTGCAGGCGCTGCTCCTCCTCGGTGCGGCCGAGTGGATCCGGACCTCCATCATTCTTGCGGAGTTCCGGATCCAGATCGGCGAGCCGTGGGCGAGAATGGTGGCCATCCTCACCACCGTGACGCTCTTCACGATCGTCTCCGCGCTCCTCGTTCCCCGGCGGCGGGTCGAGCAGGCCTGAGCTACTTCGCCGTTCCGAACCGTACCCCGAAGAAGTCGCCTTCGTTCCATCGCGGCGTCTCGGCCGAAGTCGCCACGCCGTAGCCGACCAGGAACGAGAAGCGGGCAAAATCGCGCCCGGCCTCCCAGTGGATCGGCTGGTCGAGATCGTCCGCGGGGGTGTGATATCGGGTCAACAGCCATTCGCTCGATTCGGCTCGCGGGTCGGCCGCGGCGGGGTTGGTTCCCTCGCTGATCGCGATCCCCGGAACCCCGCGCTTGACGAACGAGTACTGGTCGCTTCGAACGAACGATGCCTCTTCAGGGGCCGGGTCGGGGATGACCCGAATCCCCAGCTGAGCGGCGGCGGCATCCACGGAGCGGGCGAGCGTCGAGTGGTCGTACCCGTGAACGAGCACCTCTCTCATCGGGTACAGCATCAGGAACATGTCCATGTTGACGTTGGCGACGATGCTCGCTGCGGGAACCGTGGGATGGTTGGCGAAGTAGTCGGAGCCGAGGAGTCCCTTCTCTTCGGCGGTGACCGCGAGAAAGAGGACGGATCGCGGCGGGGGCGCAGGAAGCGCGGCGAAGGCCCTCGCGGTTTCCACGAGAGCGGCGATGCCGGCGGCGTTGTCCATCACGCCGTTGTTGATCCGGTCTCCGTTCACCGGCTCGGTGATCCCGATGTGATCGAGATGTGCCGAGTAAACGACGATCTCATTGCGAAGCGCGGGGTCGGATCCACGAATGATTGCGGCGACATTCGGGCTGGTGATCCGCTCGTGAGATGAGGCGGTGCGGATCGTCAGTCTCATGTCCAGGGGAAAGGCCAGGGGACGCTCGGCGCTCTGCTCGAGGCCGAACACCCGCTCGACACCGCCTCTGCTGCGCGAGAAGAGGGACCTCGCTGTTTCGGGGCTCGCAGTTGCCACCGCTTTGAGCTGTGGATCGTAGCGGGCGATTTCTCCGTCCGGGCCAACCCAGCGGAAGGAGGGGAGCTTCGCTCCGCGGGTCATCCTGTCCCAGGGGTACCGCTTTTCGGACTCGGGACCGCGGACGATCACGACGGCGACAGCTCCCCGCTCGGCGGCGAGCGAGATCTTGTTCGCGGAAGATGCGTGATGCGCGCGAAGTGTGGGCGGGAACTGGCCCGGGGCGCCGGCCAGGATCACCGCGATCTTTCCACGCACGTCGATCCGGGCGTAGTCATCCCATTTCAAGTCGGGTGCAGAGATTCCGAAACCTGCAAACACGGCCGGCGCGGTCACCTCCGTCGTCGCTCGTGCCGGATCCGCCTGGACGACGAAGTCCTCGTAAAGGGTCAGCTCGCGATCCCCGGAACGCTCGTGAAGGACCATCACGCCTGACTCGAGCGTCGCCCGAACGAAGGGAACCTGCTGGAACCATGACCCGGCGTCCCCGGCCGGCTCGAGCTCGAGCTCTTCGAACCGCGCGGCGAGCCAGGCGGCGGAGAGATCGTATCCGCGCGTTCCCGCCCCCCGCCCCTCGAGCAGGTCGTCGCCCAGGAAGCGCACATGTGAGCGAAACCGCGCTTCGGTGATCTCGGCGAGAGCCTCTGCGGCCGGGGGCGGGATCTCGGCGGCCAGCAGAGAGCTCGCGAGGAGAGTCGTAAGGAGTGCCTTGCTGAAAGTCATTGAGATGGGGTCCTTTCGCGAGGCCAGAAGATAGCCCGAGCGAGCGTTCCTGGGAAGTCCCGGACGGAATCGCCCGCCGGCATTGGAGGCGCCTGCGTCGCGGCAGAAGTGGTGCGGAGCCGGAAAGCGGGGAGCTCCACCTATAATGCCCAGACCTTGAGCGCACTCGATCTCGTCATCATCGTCGGCTACCTCGCGGCGGTCGTCCTGACCGGAGTCTGGTTCGGACGGCGCCAGACGTCGACCTCGCGCTATTTTCTCGGCGGCCGGGAAGTCCCGTGGTGGGCGATCTCGGCCTCGATCGTGGCCACGGAGACGTCGACGATCACGTTCATCTCCGTTCCCGGTATCGCCTACGCGCGGGGCGGCGATTTCCGCTTTCTCCAGCTGGTACTGGGCTATCTTCTCGGCCGCATCGTGATCTCGGCGCTGTTCATCCCCTCGTACTTTCGCGGAAGCCTGGTCACGGTGTACCAGCTTCTGACCGAGCGATTCGGCGGCAAGGTGCGCTCGCTCGCGGCGTCGCTCTTCATCGTGATGCGGATGATCGCCGACGGTGTGCGGCTGCTGCTGACGTCGATCGTCCTCGCCGCCGTGTACCGCTCCTTCGTGCCGACAGCGGCGCTCGGCGAGACGATCGCGGCTTCGATCATCCTGCTGGGGGCGGTGATGATCGTTTTCTCCTTCTTCGGGGGGATCGAGGCGATCGTCTGGATCGAGGTCGTGCAGCTCGGCATCTACATCCTCGGGGCGCTTGCCGCCGCCGTCATTCTCATTCAGGCGATTCCCGGAGGAGTGCCGGCGGCGCTCGAGCTGGGGCGCGAGTACGGCAAGTTCAGGATGTTCGATTTCTCGTTCGACCTCACGCGGACGTACACCTTCTGGGCCGGGCTCGCCGGTGGTTGTTTCCTGACGATGTCGACTCATGGCACCGATCAGTTCATGGTCCAGCGTTACCTCTGCACGTCCGACTCGAAGAAGGCCGCGACCGCGCTGCTCAGCTCCGGAGTCGTCGTATTGGCGCAGTTCGCCGGCTTTCTCTTCATCGGCGTCCTTCTCTTTGCCTATTACCGTCCTGACCTGATTCCCGACTACGCGAACGCCGCGGCAGCGGCGCCGTTCACCGGATCTGATCAGGTCTTCCCGGATTTCATCACGCGGGGGATGCCGACCGGCCTGGCCGGGCTCGTCGTCGCCGCGATCTTCGCGGCCGCCATGTCCTCTTCGCTCAGCGCAATCGCGTCGACCACCGTTTCTGATCTCTATGTTCCGCTCGCGCCAGGTCGCACCGATCGGCATTATCTGCGAGTCTCCAAGCTGGTCACCGTCGTGGCCGGCATGATCCAGATCGGAGTCGGCCTCGCTCTCATGGGAGGGACGCGTTCGGCGCTCGATATCGCTCTGGCGGTCGCCTCCCTGATCAACGGTCCGATTCTCGGTGTCTTCCTTCTGGGCGCCGCCGGCAAAGGACGGCCGTCGACCGCATTGATCGCGATGGGAATCGGAATCGCCACCGTGACCATCGTCTGGATCTGGACCCCCCTGGCGTGGCCCTGGTACGCCGCGACCGGGAGCCTCGTCACCCTGCTGGCGGGGCTTGCAGGAGAAGCCGTGGCCGGGCCTCATCCGAACCGCGCTTCCGAGGAGGCTTCATGAAGACCAGTCTCGCTGTCGCGTTCGCGCTCCTGACGATCAGCTGCGTCTCGGCCGGAAAAATGCCGGCGGATCTCCTGCCGCCGGAGATCGAAATGGTGCAGTTCGGGGACTACTCCTTCGCGCTCCAGTACAGCGGACCGACCTCGATTACCTTCCAGGTCTCGATCACCAACAACTCCTCGGAAATGATCACCGTCCGGCAGCTGCAGCTTGCCAGCGTCGGCACCGGGGCTTACGTTCTTCGGCGCGATCCGCATTTCCTCAACAAGGACATCCCTCCCGGCGAGACCCTCGTCGCCACCATCAACGTTCCTGCTTTCGCCCAGGGTGGAATGACGGGCTCACGCGAGCCGGTCACCGTTCGCGGAACGGCCTACTTCGATTCCGAGTACGGACAGTTCCAACGGGTGTTTCTGTCGAATTTCGCGCAGGGCGCCGGGACGGCGCGCGACTGAGCGACCCGCCTTCTCAGGTAACCCGCACTCCCGACCGCGCCCAACGTCACAGCCCTCGCCCCCAGCGGGACGCAGGTTGAAAGGAGGGCTCCGGGAGTGCCGCCCGCTGCTGTCCACGGTTGACGCCGGTCGCGGCGGATGGGCAGCAGTCCGATCGTCGCGTCCTCCCGGCCCGTTGGAGAGGAGGATTTCCATGCGTCGAGGCTTCTTGTGGTCGTTCGGAATCGCCGTCATTCTCCTGTTCGGCGTCGTCGCTGCCGCCGAGGAGGGCGCTCATTTCTCGGTCGTGACCGCCACCTTCAAAGGAAGCGGCGAGACGGGGACGATCTCGATCACGGTCAAGAACGAGGGCGAGCAGCCTGGCTCGGCCACGGTCAAGGTGAGGCGGGAGCGCAGCCATTGCGCGGAGGTCGATGAAGACTACTGTCGCGAAAACCCCGCCGCTCCCGGTACGACGTGTGAGCCGCCTTGCCGGCGATGGGAAACGACCGTGCTCGGAAATCTTTCCGAGGTCACCGGAGTGGTCGGCTCCTGTCGCGAAGCGGTGGTCACCGTCGAAGTGCCGAACGAGGCGTCTTATGCGGAGATCACGGTGGTACCGGGCGGGAATCTGGGCTTCGGGCTCGAGATCGCCGGTCGCTGATCTCCGCGGGAAATCGGAATGGCGCCAGGTTCCCTAGGCGGCGGGCTCGAACAGGGATAGCTTCGTGAACTGGTCGACGAACGGAGAGTTGATCGCTCGCACTTCCTCACGAATCGCCTCCGCCTCCGTGCCTTTTCCGACGATCTCGAAGGCGTGTGCCAGCGTGAGCCGGTTGTAGAGTTTGAGCAGGCCGACCGCGTTGCCGTCATAGCGGAGCCGCGCGTCGGCCTGCTGCAGAAGGGGAATCGCCTCGTTCGGGCGCCCCTGCTGGACCAGGCGCATCGCCTGGTAGTGCTCGAGCATCGCCCTCGACAGCCAGGCATCCGGATACGTTTCGACCACCGTCCGAAGCCTCGA
>Ga0209347_1005753_pt1 | contig 11517 bp, 11 predicted proteins | sample AutmiccommuBRH23_FD_187382 | JGI IMG/M metagenome (GOLD analysis project Ga0209347, IMG submission 187382) | Deep subsurface microbial communities from Mt. Terri, Switzerland - Autotrophic microbial communities BRH/23 (SPAdes) (version 2) | ecosystem: Environmental > Aquatic > Deep subsurface >...
CTAGCCCCTAGCCCCTAGCCCCTAGCCCCTAGCCCCTGATCTTCTGCAACTCCGCATACAGATCCAGCATCAGCCACGCGAGCAGCAGAAACACGAGAATTCCGAAGATCCTGACGATCCAGATGGTGCGATCACTCACGGATGCCGTTCCCCCGTTTCGATGTGGTGCGCGGCCCATTCGATGGCGTACTTCATCGGCTCGGCATCGGCGATGCCGCGACCGGCGATATCGAACGCCGTACCGTGGTCGACCGAGCAGCGAAGCCAGGGGAGGCCGATGGTGACGTTGACCGAGCGCTCGAAGTCGAGCGTCTTGACGGCGATCAGCCCCTGGTCGTGATACGCGGCGAGGACGACGTCGTGCGTACCGCGCGATGCGCGGAGAAAGACGGTGTCGGGGGCGAAGGGGCCGGAGATCGTGAGCCCCTGCTTCTTCGCCAGCTCCACCCCTTCGGCGATGCGCTCGTCCTCATGGCCGAAGTGACCTCCCTCGCCGGCGTGAGGATTGATCCCTGCCACCGCGATCCGGGGGCGCTTGCCGAAGAGGCGGTCGTGCTCGCGGTCGACGAGCAGCGCGAGGTCGAGAACTCTCTCGGCGGTCACCAGCTCGATCGCCTGCCGAAGCGAGACATGGACCGAGAGCAGAGCCACCCGAAGGCGGGGTGAGTCGAACAGCATCGCGTAATCGCGGCCGTAGCGCTCCAGGTTCGCCCGAGCGGCGAGCAGCTCCGTATGTCCCGCGTGCGTCGATCCGGCGGCAAGGACCGCCTGTTTGTGGATCGGCCCCGTGACCAGAGCGGAGCACTCCTCGCGCGCCAGGGCTTCCAGGGCCGCCTCGATCGAAGCGATTGCGGTATGTCCGTAGTGGGCGTCGATCCGGCCGAACGCCAGCTCGCCGGTTCCAGAAGTCGCCACGTCGACGAACGCAGCGCGGACGTCGGCGGGAATCGGCGCGCGCTCCTCGAACTGGACCACCCACTGCGGGATCGGCACCGGGGAGCGGCTGGCGTACTTCCAGTCACCGAAGATTCGGACGGGGAGTTCGGGATCGAGCTCCTGGAGGGCGCGGAAGACGACTTCGCTCCCGATGCCTGCCGGATCGCCGAGAGTGATCGCGATCGGTTTCATTGCGGACAACAGTTAATCGGAGAGCGCTCGCCGAGGCAAGAGAATCAATTCTGGTCGGCTTCCTTGAACATGTACTTGATGGCGTGCTTCAGCACGAGCACGTTCGGCGCTCCCTCGCGATTGATCTTGAGACAGTCGCGGTCGTACCACTCGATGCATCCGCGCAGCTCCTCGCCGTCACCGAGCACCAGCACCATCGGTGTCCGGGCATTCATCTGCTTCAGGTAGTAGAAGTTCTCGGCGTGGGTCTCCGCGGCGGGGGAGGCCTTCTGGGCGCGTCCCTTTCGATCCGGACGGAACTCCGTCACGGTCGAACGGCGACCGTTCTGACGACCGAGGTCGGACAACCCCCTGCGGCCGGGCTGGGCCATGACACTACCTCCAACGCTCTAATTACGGGCTCTCCGAGGGGGGGACTGCAACTAGGTTGCCACGGCTCGGGAAAAGGCAGAAGGCAGAAGGCAGAAGGCAGAAGTAAAGTCAAAGGCACAGGCAAAAACCGAAGGTGAGCCTCGACGGGGCCAATCCGGGCCTTCCCTGATCTGGGTCTGCGTCTGCCTCGGGCGGTGGCTTCTGACTCTACTTCTGCCTTCTGCCTTCTGCCTTCTGACTTTTGCCATTGGGCCCGGATTTTCCATAGAATCCGCGCCTGCTATTGCCGCGGTAAGCTACGCGCTACCACTGAAGGAGATCCTTTGAATTCCATCGTTTGTATCAGCCAGGTACCCGACACTGAAGCCCGGATCCGCATCGGATCCGACGGAAAGAGCATCGATGAGGCGGGGGTGAAGTTCATCGTCTCCCCCTACGATGAGTACGCTCTCGAGGAGGCCATCAAGCTCAAAGAGGCGAAAGGGGGGGACGTCACCGTCCTCACCTTCGGGCCCGACCGCGCCGCCCAGGCGCTGCGCGAGAGCCTTGCCCGCGGCGCCACCAAAGCCGTCCACATCAAGGGAGACCTCGCCGGTGTCGACTCCCTCGGCATCGCCAGGGTGCTCGCCGCCGCCATCGGGCAGCTGGAGTACGACATCCTCTTCCTCGGCAAGCTCGGCGTCGGCACCGACAACGCTCTCGTCGGCCCGATGCTCGCCGAGCTGCTCGACCTCCCGCAGCTGAACGTCGTCACGCATCTCGAAGTGGGGGAGGGCAAAGTCACCGCCCATCGCGAAGTCGAAGGTGCCGAGGAGATCATCGAGGCCTCGCTGCCGGCCGTGGTCACCGCGCAGAAGGGGCTCAACGAGCCGCGCTACGCCTCGCTTAAGGGGATCATGGCCGCCAAGAAAGTCCCCATCGACACGAAGAGCATCGCCGACCTCGGTCTCGACGAGGGGGAGATCCGCGGCCAGCGGATGACCGTGGTCAAGATGGAGCTTCCGCCGGAGAAGGCTGCCGGGAAGAAGATCGACGGCGGCGACCCTGCCGCGGCCGCGAAGCAGATCCTCGACTACATCCGCGACGAAGCGAAGGCTCTCTGAGGTGAATCCAATGGCAAACGTACTCGTAATCTGCGAAATCAAGGACGGAAAGCTGAAGAAAGCCTCGCGTGAGGCGCTCTCGATCGGACGGAAGATCGCCGAAGCCGCGGGAGGAGAGCTGCAGGCCGCCGTCCTCGGCGCCTCCGCGTCCTCGCTGGCCGAAGAGGCCGGAAAGTTCGGAGCGAAGACTCTCTTTGCGGCGGGCGACGCCTCGCTCGACCAATACGAGACCGAGTCGTGGACGGCCGCGGCGAAGGCAGCTGTCGAAGCCGCGTCCCCCGGCGTCGTTCTCCTCGGCGCCACGGCGGCGGGGCGCGACCTCGCTCCGCGGCTTGCGGCGCGTCTCGGCGTGGGCGTCGCCTCGGACGTCGACCGGCTCGAGTGGGACGGCGGCAAGCTGAAGGCCCGGCGTCCCGTTTACTCCGGCAAGGCCTTCGCGACGGTTCAGATGGAAGCCGAGCCGGCGATCGCGACCCTCCGTCCCAATGCCTTCCCGGCGGAGGAAGCCGGCGGCGGCGCGGCGGCGGTGAAGGAAGTATCGTTCCAGGCGCCCGCCTCGAAGGCGAAGGTGGCCGAAGTGAAGTCGACGACGGGTGGCGAGCTGACGATCGCCGAGGCGGACATCATCGTCTCGGGCGGCCGCGGGCTGAAGGAAGCGGACAACTACAAGGTGATCCGCGAGCTCGCTCAGGCCCTCGGCGGCGCGGTGGGCGCCTCGCGCGCCACGGTCGACGCCGGATGGATCGACCATCAGCACCAGGTCGGCCAGACCGGCCGGGTCGTCTCGCCGAATCTCTACATCGCGGCCGGCATCTCGGGAGCGATCCAGCACCTGGCCGGCATGTCTTCGTCCAAGCACATCGTGGCAATCAACAAGGACGCCGAGGCCCCGATCTTCCGCATCGCGGACCTCGGAGTGGTCGGCGACCTCTTCACCATCCTCCCGGCGCTCACCGAGGAAGTGAAGAAAGCGAAAGGCGCGTAGGGCAAAGGTGGCCGCGGCTTTCCAGCCGCGGCCGGAGAGACGTGACCCGAAGCGCATCGAACCAGGTCGGTGCGATCTCCCGACTGTTCCGCTCGAGGTACGTCATAGTGGCCGGGGCTGGAAAGCCCCGGCCACATCCCGTCATCCCCGCGTGATCCCGCTCGATGGTTATTTGACGGTCGTCCGACACCAATAACCAATCGAACTCGTCTACAATTGTGAAGATGCCGCGCCTATTGAACTCGCTCGCGGGCCTGGTGATCCTGACTCTGGCCTTCGCGTGTGCTCCCCCGGTCGATCCTGTGCCGGTCCCCCCGGTCGCTGCGGCTCCGCAGGAGTCCGCTGCTGCGGCGACGAGCGTCCCGGCCCCGGCCATCTCCGCCTCCCCCGAAGCCGAAACAGAGGAGGCCGCCCCCGATCGTTCGGCGGCCGTAGGCGACCTTCTGGTCGCTCCTACTCGGCTCCTTTTCGAAGGCAACCTTCGTAGCGCCGAAGTGACGCTTGTCAACATCGGTCCGACTCCTGCCACCTACCGAATCTCCTTCATTCATCTGGTGATGAATGAGGAGGGGGAGCTTAGCGAGGTGGATGCTCCCCCACCCGGGATGAAGACGGCGGAACCTCTCGTGCGATTCTCACCTCGTCAGGTGACGCTCGAGCCGAACGTTGCGCAGACCATTCGAATTCAGCTTCGGAAGCCGGCCGACCTGGAGCCCGGGGAGTACCGATCCCATATGCTCTTCCGTGCTGTCCCGCCGGCGGAGGAGTTGTCAGCCAATCCCGAGAACCCGTCGGAGACCGGAATCTCGATTCGGCTGATTCCGATTTATGGCGTATCGATCCCTCTGATTGTTCGTCATGCGACGGAGAACTCCGCCGCGACGCTGTCGAACATCCGTCTCGATCCACCAGCGGAGGGATATCCGGCGGGGTCGCTTTCGGCGAGGCTGGGCCGGGAGGGCGAGCAGTCGGTATACGGAAATCTCAGGGTCATTCATCACAGCCCGGCTGGTCAGACGCGGGAAGTCGGGTACATTGGAGGTGTGGCCGTCTACCCGCCCATCTCCTTTCGTTCGATCCGTATTCCACTCCGTCCGGTGGAAGGAGTCGATCTCGGTTCGGGGCGGCTCGAGGTGACGTACGTCGGGGAACCGCCCCAAGAGGTCCGGCTTGCTCGAGCCGAGCTATCGCTTCCCTGAATTCGTTCCAGCAAGCGGCGCCCTTCGTGCGCTCGTCGCTCTGACGCTTTTGTTTGGCGCTGCCGGACTCTCTCAGGCCATTCCCCAGCAGAGCGAACCGTTCGTTCAACGAGCGGAAGAAGAGTTGCTGCTGCTCGAGGTCGTGCTCGACCGCGAGGTCCTGACTCCCACGATGCCCGCGTATCCGATTCGGGGCGGCCTTCTGGTTCCCATGGGGGAGATGGCGAGGCTTCTCAGTCTCGCCGTCGAAACCGATGTGGTGGGAGCTTCGGCCGAGGGATTCCTTCTCAGCGAAGACCGCCGCTTCCGATTGGACGTGCGGGGTGGGACGGTCACGATTGGTGGACAGCAGGAAGCGATCCAGCCAGAGCAGGTCGAGATCCACCAATCGGACATCTATGTCGACACGCGGGCGCTTGCGCGATGGTGGCCCGTTGACTTCAAGATCGATTTGTTCGCGTCGCAGATCATCGTCCAGCCTCGCGAGCCCCTTCCGGCTCAGGTTCGTAAAGCACGGCAGAAACTTATCGATAGTGCCCGCATTTCGTCTCCTGTGGCACCTTCGTATCCCGAGACACCCAACCCGTTCGCTCTATTCGATGGCCCGTTCATCGACCAGACGATGAGACTTTTCTCCACGAGCTCGGACGGAGCCGAAAGAGAGAACGGGGCAGAGTTCACGACCTACATGGCGGGTGATCTGCTCTATCACCAGGCCAATCTGTTCGTATCCGGAAGTGACCACGATCCATTCGACACCGTTCGCTTCACTCTTGGGCGAAGCCATCCCGAGGGGAGGTACCTCGGCCCACTGAACGCGCGTGAATATGCGATTGGCGACGTCGTGTCGCTCGGCCTGGACCAACTCCTCCTGCCGTCGAGCGGTCCTGGGTTACTCGTCAGCAACTACCCTCTGCGCCAGCAATCGCAATTCGATCGGCACACCTTCCGTGGCGACTTGCCGCCGGGGTGGGAAGTTGAGCTCTATCAGAACGAAGTGCTCCTTGCCTATCAGCAGTCTCGCGCAGACGGGCTTTACCTGTTTGAAGACGTCCCTCTTCTTTTCGGCCAGAATCTTTTCCGTCTGGTGTTTCACGGTCCCCAGGGACAGAAACGCGAGGAAATCTATCGATTTCAGGTCGGCGAGACTCTGGTACCGGAGGGAGAGCTTTACTATCGCGCGGTATCGGCCGATCCCGACTTCTCCGGGCGCCGATCCACCTTCGAGCTCGATTACGGTCTCCGCAAGAACCTCTCGCTCAAGGTCGCCGTCGCCGACGCTGAAACTCAGTACGGCGACTTCACCTGGGCGAACGTATCGGCAAGTGTCTTCTGGCGATCCCTTTTCGCGAGGTTCGGAGTCGCGGCAGAGAAGGACGGCGGGACCGCGGTCCAGATAGCGGCGCAGACGCGCCTGGGGCCGTTGAATTTCTCTTTCGAGCACGCTGAGCTCAATGACTTCGTGAGCGAAGTCTACAGGCCTCAATTCGGATTGATCGATCGACGGACCGTGCTCCGGACGGACGCGCTCTTTCGCATCGGGCGCGTCGCCTCCGTTCCCCTCTCTCTCGAAGTCGAGCGAAATGAACTGGTCACCGGTGGAGAGGCGTACCGGCTGAACAGCCGTGTAGGCGGCTATTATCGGCGCACCTTTCTCACGCATCAGCTGCAGGGTTTTGTTTTCAACGGAACAGACTCTGGCGCCGACTCTCTTTTCGGTTCCGTACTCGCCTCACGACAATTGCGAACGTTCGGCCTTCGCGGCGAGGTGCTTTACGGGATCGAGCCGGAACGAGAAATTCGAGCCGCCTCCGTCACCGCGGAGACTTACGCCGTCCCGGGCTTCGTTCTACAGAGCGGAGTTTTTCACAGCCTCCAGGCGGACCGCACCGATCTTTTCGCGAGTGCGAACAAGCGCGAAGGAAGATTTGCTGCCGGATTGCTGCTGACCTGGTCGGATCCCGGAGGCGTTTCCGTGAGCATCAACCTCTTTACGGGCCTGGCGCGCGACCGCGTGGGCGACTGGATCGCCGAGGCGCGGGGTGTTGCTGCGACCGGAGCCGCCTCGGCTTTTGTCTTTCTCGACCGGAACGGGAACGGGGTTCCTGATCGGGGAGAACCTCCCATCGAGAATGTCGGGTTCTTCATCAATCGCGCGAGCACACGTCAGGTCACCGATGAGACGGGGCGCGCTGTCTTTACGGGGCTGCCCGCCGAGCTCCGCTCCGATATTGCCATTTCACCGTCCACTCTCGAGGACCCGCTATGGAAGCCCGCCCGTGCAGGTGTGAGCTTCGTGGCGAGGCCGGGGAAGGCGCTCGAGGTTCTCTTTCCCGTAATCGCAACAGGCGAGATCACGGGAACCGTATTCCTCAACAGAGGAGGGGGCTGGACGGAGGCTCCCGGGCTACGGTTGCGACTGGTAGCTCTCGAGAAAGAGGAAGAGGTGGCATCCGTGGTGACGGCCTACGACGGGTTCTACGAGATCACCGGCGTGGCGCCCGGGCAATACCGACTGCAAGTAGACCGGGCTCAGGCCGAGAGGCTCGGGCTGTCAGGGGAACTCGAGCGTGACGTGGTGATCACGGCCGAGGGGACGATTCTGGATGGTTTCGATTTGCGACTGACGCAACGCTAAAGTGTCTCGATTCTGGATTTCCTGTCTCCGATCTGGAAACAAGCCGTGGCGCACTCAACCATGGTTGGATCTGTAAGTCACTGTATCTGCGCCACTTCCCTATCTAGCATTGCTGGCACCAACCACGGCACCCCCGTTGCGTTAGGGAGGGCCAGCGCAACAGCGAGTCGTATCCAGAGTCGAAAAAATACAACCGAAAATAGAAATCAGAAATCTCGGATCTGAACGAGAAAGAAAAGGGAGAAACCATGACCAAGTCCATTCGCAATATGCTTCTCGGCGCCCTTGCCCTCACCCTCATCGTCCCCGCCGTCGGCATGGCGCAGACCTCCGCCACGGACACCGCAACCGCCTCGGCCACCATCCTGGCCCCGATCACGATTGCGTGGGCCGCCGACCTTGATTTCGGTGACATCGTGGCCGACGCAACGACCGCCGGCACGGTCACCGTGGCACCGGATGGGACCGCTTCCTCGACTACGGTTCAGCTGCTCGCTGGTACCACCCAGGCGGCCAGCTTCACTGTCGGCGGCCAGAGCGGGAGGATCTTCTACGTGACCCCCATCGGGACGATCGCCCTCGGAGGCGCCGGAACGATGTTCGCCGATATTGACGTCGACTGTGGAACCTGCACGGTCGGAACGGACGGCGTCGCCGTGGGTGGCACGCTCTATGTTGGCGCCGCGCAGGCCGCAGGTGCCTACTCGACCACCTTCGACGTCACGGTTTCCTACCAGTAAGACCTTCATGCGATGGACGCGGGGCCGGACATCCGGCCCCGCGTTCACGTTAGAGGACAATGACGATGACCACACGAATCGACAGAAGCTGGAAGCGGACGGGGCTCCTCGTTCTTTTCGCGGTTCTGTTGCCTGCGGCGGCATCGGCACAGCAGAAGGCAATCGGTCTGGTCCCTCGCGGAGACCTTCACTTTGGAGCGATTATCGCGAGTCCCGGCGGCGGAACCGTCACAGTGAGTCCGGACGGGATGCGCACCACAGCCGGGGTCTTTGGCTACGGCACATTCGGGTACAGCGCAGGCGTTTTCGACATCAACGTCCAGGGTACCGGCAATTCGCACTACCAGATCGTTCTGCCAGCAAGCGTGACTCTCAACTCGGGAGGCAGCACGATGACGGTCGATTCTTTTCTCAGCGATCCTGCTGAAACCGGCCATGCGCAGCCACCCGCGCGAACCGAGACGCTACGAGTCGGCGCCACGCTTCGTGTCGGCCCGGGTCAGCCGGGTGGAAACTACACGGGCACCTATTTCGTGACCGTGCACCTGATGAACTGATGAGGAATGGGCGAGAGATGAGAGTTGGCGTTCGTCAGGGATTGCTCTTCTTCGGAGTGACCGCACTGCTGTGCAGCGGGGTGGTCTTTGCGCAGACGAGCGCTTCGACGACCGTCACCGCATCCGCGCAGATCGTCCAAGGGATCGCTATCGTGCGTACGGCCGACCTGAACTTCGGGGACATTGCGCCAAGCGGAGCAGGCACCGTGGTCGTTTCACCCCTGGGAGCTCGCACATCGACCGGTGGGGCGTCCGTGATCGACAACCCCTCGAACCCCGCGCAGGCTGCAGCCTTCGACGTCATGCTGGTGGGCAATCCGGGGAACAATAACGCCGGCAACAAGAAGTTCTGGATTCAGCTCCCGCCCAACGGAACGGTTTCAATCACCAACGGTTCGGCGACGATGAACGTGAACGATTTCACGTCAAACCTTCCCTGTGCGCAGACTGGCTCGACGGCCCCGGGTCCGGGTCCATGCGTGCAAGCCCCGAGGACGCTCCAGGTGGGAGCGTCTCTTCTGGTCAACGCGGGCCAGCCCATTGGTGTCTACAGCGGGACGTTCAACGTTACCGTCCACCGCTTCTGATTTCGCGCTGTCCGAGGCGCGCTCGGCCGCGCGTTCCACCGGCGAATCCCCCTCACCGTCCCGCTCAGCGGGACCGGACCGGCGCAGCCGGCCCCTAGCGCCAACCTCAGTAGTTGTGCATGACGATCCGCACGTGACTCCGTTCGGATCCCGCGCCCGGCTCGGCGTCGGGGAGAGTGACCCGCAGGCGCGTTGCGCTCGAAAGTCCCTTTTCCTCGATCCGCAGTCCCGATTCTTTCTGGCTGTTCGTACCGAAGGCCTCATCGTTCTTTTCGAGGCGCACTCCGACCGAAAAGTCGCGCGCGTTGTCCGAGCGTACGCCGAAGGTCGTTTCGACCGTCCGTCCCTCCGCCGTCGACTCGATCGCGGCGGACCACTGTGAGGCGGAGGTGACCGCCACGCGCGTGGGGGCGATGATGCGGGCGCTCGCCCGTCCTGTCGCGCTCGCTGCCTGCGCGCCGCTTCCCGCCAGAAGGCCGAGCGCCAGCATGGCGCCGAACCTGACCGCGAGTTTGCTGTGGCTTCCGGCCTTCATGCCCGTCAGTCTCCCGGCTGGCTTGTTTGATACAGGCCGCGGAGTGAGTCAGCAGCACTCCGTACCGGTGCTGCGGGAGAGGCCGGTCGTACCCTTCACGATTCGCGGTCGCGCATCTCTGGAATCCACGTGGAGCAGGACGACCCCGCCGCCCAGGCCGAGACGGAAGGGATCCTTCTTCACTCCCCGAAATGACGGAAGAATGAGCCATTCGACCTTCTGTTTCCTTTATGATTAAGCCCGTACGCGCTCCGGCGCCACGTACACTCATGTCCTCTCTCCAGATTCAGCTCCTCGGCGGCTTGCGCGCGAAGCTCCACGGTTCGGAGCTGCAGTTCCCGACCAAGAAGTCGGAGGCGCTCCTCGCCTTTCTGGCGTCCCCTCCCGGGCGAACCCATCCCCGCGAGAAGCTCGCCGCCATGTTCTGGGGCGACTCCGGGGAAGAGCAGGCGCGCCAGAGCCTTCGGCAGACCCTCTTCACTCTTCGCAAGCTGATCAATACCGACGAGGAGATCGTCGTGACCGGCGATTCCGACCGGATCGGGCTCGACTCGAACCGTGTCTCGGTCGACGTGGTCGCCTTCGAAAAACTGCTCGAGGAAGGCGGCGGTCACCTCTCGAAAGCCGTCGAGCTCTACCACGGCGAATTCCTCGACGGGCTCACCGTGAACGAGGAAGGATTCGAGAGCTGGGTCGGGCTCGAGCGCGAGCGTCTTCGCGAGCGCGCCCTGTCGGCTCTATCCAGCCTTCTCGACCAGCAGACCGAGGATCGCCAATTCGATACCGCCGTTCAGACGGCCATCCGCATCCTCGCCGTCGATCCGCTCCGCGAGTCCACGCACCGCGCCCTCATGCGGCTCTACGTGCAGCAGGGGCGCCGCGAGGCCGCCCTCAAGCAGTACCACGCCTGCGCCGACGCCCTCCGCCGCCAACTGCAGGTCGAGCCGGAAGAGGAGACGCGACAACTCTTCGACGAGATCCGCGCCGTCTCGGGCGGCGCAAAGAAGGGGACCTTCGAACGGACTCGCATTCTCCTGGTCGAAGACAACCTGCTCAACCGCCAGCTCGTCATCTCGATGCTCGACGACAAGAAGTACGAGATCGTGATCGCCGAGGATGGTGCGCAGGCCCTTCTCCACCTCGGCAACCGGCCCTTCGACCTGATCCTGCTCGATATCAAGCTGCCGAACATCGACGGCCTGACCCTTCTCAAGGTCATCCGTGAGAACGGCTACCACACCCCCACCATCCTGATGACCGCCATGCCGGGAAGTGAGCCCGAGATCCGGGGGCTCCGCCTCGGCGCCGCCGACTTCGTCCGGAAGCCGCTCCAGAAGAGCGTGCTGGTGGCAAGGATTCAGAAAGCGCTGGGGGAGGGGGGGGGCGGATAGGACGAATAGGACGAATAGGACGAATAGGACCCCCCACCCAGGGCAGTCACCGCTGGTCCCACAAGTCCTATAGGTCCTATTTGTCCTATACGTCCTATCGTCCTCCAATCACCGTTTTCGCGGTGTCATACAATCCACCCGGGAGTTACTTTCAGCCATGGCCAATCTTCCTGATGTCGAACGCGAAACCCTTGAGCTCGACGTAGTCATCGTCGGCGGAGGCCCGGCCGGGCTCGCGACCGCCTATCACCTCGCCGCGCTCGTGCGGAAGCACAACGAGAC
>Ga0209347_1005755_pt1 | contig 11516 bp, 8 predicted proteins | sample AutmiccommuBRH23_FD_187382 | JGI IMG/M metagenome (GOLD analysis project Ga0209347, IMG submission 187382) | Deep subsurface microbial communities from Mt. Terri, Switzerland - Autotrophic microbial communities BRH/23 (SPAdes) (version 2) | ecosystem: Environmental > Aquatic > Deep subsurface >...
GCGCGACCTGCCCGGCGTGCCGATCATGGAACATGTGCTTGCGACCGCCGTGCCTGCTCTGCCGGACGGGAGCGTGGTCGTCGTCGATGACCTGTGGTTCAGCCAGGAGAGACTGACCCGGGACAACGCGCGGGGCTTCCTTGAAGACTACGTGTGCAATGAGATCGACGAACTGCAGTGCTTCCACGGGCACTACGCTCCGTATCACAAGGGGGGCTCGTTCCTCGGATTTGCCGAGGTCATTCCGCTGCTGGAGTTCGTGAACCGCCACGGCATCGAACTCGTCCACGACCGAGGGGGCAAGCATGCGTTCTTCGTCTGGAGAAGGGCGTACCTGTCGCAGGATCGCGGGCCCGGCGGGGACTTGGGCCGGTTCGACAGCGAGTGCGGCTGCGAGTTTCACAACCCCATGGAGTCCGTGCCCGTGGCCGGCCGCCACGGCGAGACGATGCGCGGGATCGCCGCCCAGTACCAACAGCGGGACATTCGCGGGGCCGCGGAGAACCTGTCGAAGGCCCTGGAACAGGACCCTCGCGACGAGGGCCTTTCGTATGGGCTGGCGGTCTGCCTGGCGCGGGCGGGCATGTTGTCGCAGGCACGGGACATCCTGGCGTGCAACCTCAGCGATTCCAGCCATCCGCGGTATCGCCGGCTGTTCGAAGATCTGGCTCGACGTCTGGCGTCGCCGCAATCGCCTGCCGCGACGTCCGAGCCGGTGAGGCCGTCCAGAACGCCGTCGCGCAGCCGGGTCCGAGAAGGCGGAGCCCGGCAGATCCGTCCGGTCGCCACGTCCGGCCCAGGGACGCAAACGCCGTCGCAGGGGTGCGGACTGACCCTCTTCGCCATGCCCAAGGCCTTCACCGGCCACACGGCGATCATTCAGAGGAACGCCATCCGCAGTTGGGCCAGGCTCAGACCTGAGCCGGAGATCATCCTCTTCGGCGACGAGCCCGGGATTCGGGAGATGGCGGCGGAGGTCGGCGCCGTGTACGTCCCCGACGTGGCCCGCAACGAGTTCGGCACTCCCCTGGTCGATCGGCTCTTCGGGGCCGCCCAGGATCTCGCCTCCAACGCGGTCCTGGCCTACGTGAACGCCGACATGATCCTCCTGCAGGATTTCCCGATAGGCGTGCAGAACGTGGCGAAGCGCCTGCCCGGCTTCCTTCTGATCGGCCAGCGATGGGACCTTCCCCTTCTCGACGAAATCGATTTCCACGATTCGCAATGGCAGGCCTCGCTCCTGCGGCAACTGCACGAGCATGCCATGCTCCACGCGGAGTGCGGTCTCGATTACTTCGTCTTCCGCCAGGGATTGTGGCCGAGCATTCCTCCGTTCGCCATCGGACGGACGGCCTGGGACAACTGGCTCGTCATGGATCCCCGCAAACGCGGGATTCCGGTCGTCGACGGCACGGAGTTCATCACGGCGGTGCATCAGGACCACGATTATGGGCACGTGGCCGGCGGCCGCCATGAGGCGTGGAACGGCCAGGAGGCCGCGAGGAATCGTGCGCTCGCCGGATCGGTGGATGCTTCCGGGCTGACTACCGGAGCGAGCTGGCTCCTGCGGCAGGACGGCACGCTGGCTCAGACGGAACCACGATGCCCTCTGTATGCCACGGTGGCATACCGCGACCATCGCTCCGCCTGGCTGCTGCAGCAGGCCCAGAGACTGATCGCCGCCGGGGGCAAGGAGTTGGCCGCGTGCAAGTGCGAGGAGACGCTGGCGTGTCTGGACGGCTGGCTGGAACTCAGGAGGGCCGGCTGCATGTCGTCCGAATCCGTGGACTACGCGGACATCTCCGGCCGCTATCTTGCCGCCCACACGCTGCTGGCCCAGTGCCACATGCAGATGGGATGCCACGAGCAGGCCATAGCAGCCTATACCCGGCTTCTGGAGAATTCCGGTGTGCCGATCCCCACGCCCCAGCGGGAACAGATTGTGCACCTGCGGGATCAGTTGATCCGTCAGTTGGAAGCCGGGACGCAGCCCGTGAGGCCTTCGGTCGATCCGTCTTTCCTCACGGTCGGCTCGAAGGCCGGTCCGCGGGCGGATTCCTCGCCGTCTGCGATTCGAGGCGGCGATTCAATCGATCCTCGGCCCCGAGTCACCGTGGTCATTGCCTGTCGCAACGCCCAGCGGTATCTGAAGGAATGCGTCGACAGCATCCTGAGCCAAACGATGCGGGACTGGGAGTTGTTCCTGATCGACGACGGCAGCACCGATGGCACGCGCCGGATGATCGAGGATTATGCCCGGCAGGACGCTCGCATCCAATCGCACCATTTCCCGGACAGCCGCGGACCCTACGCAAGAAGGAATTTTGCCATCCGCCGGGCCGCCTCGGATTTCATCGTGATCCAGGATGCGGATGATATCATGAGCCCCACGAAGCTCGAGAGGCTGCATCACGAGATCAACAGGGACGACTCTCTGGCGATCGTCGGATCGCACTATCGGACGTTTCTCGATGAATTCCGGGGCCTTGAGCACACCGAGCCGGGCGCCCTGGCGGTCGATCACGAGACGATTGTCGCCTCTTGTGTCTCGTGGCGTGCGGCGATCAGCCACGGCACGGCCATCATTCGCAAGACCCTGTTCGATACGATCGGGCCCTATGATGAGAACCCCTTTGCCGCGGATGCATTCTGGTCCGCCAAGCTGGCGTTGTACGCCCAGAGCGGCGCTCCGGTAAGGATGGCGAATGTCCCGGAGTACCTGACGCTCATTCGGATTCACCCAAGCAGCCAGACGCAGATCCTGCCGGTATTCGATCCCCGCGGCCGGCGGGTACGGTATCGGCACTACTGCGAGTGCAAACTCCGGCGGATTCGAGAGAAATGGAGGCGGCCGACTCCCTTGGATGTCGCCGCGGAACTGCGCAACTGCAACTGCTCGGATTTCCTCGTGCGGTTCAAGGCCAAGATTCTCGAGTGGGAGAGTGAGACGCTGCCCGTCCATTTCATCAACGATCTGCTGAGCGGCGCTCTGGTGTCGTTCCGGGAGAAGGCCCACGTAAGCTGCGTAATCATCTTGAACGGACTGGAAGTGATGCAGCGGGATATCGCCCGGCGGGTGAAGGGCTTCGATCTGCTCAAGGGGATGGCTCTCTGCGCATCCGGATTGAACGAACGGGGCCTCGAACGCCTGCAGCGGGAAGCCGAGAATCACGACAACCCGCTGGTTCACGGGTTCCTTCGCGATCTGCGCGAACAGGGGGCGTCGCTGGATGTTCTGGACTGGTGCAGGCAGAATGCGCCGCGCTTGGAGCTGCGGCTAAGCGGCGAGGAGCGGGAACGAGTTCGCGTGGCGATGGTGTAGAGCGGTACACAGCAGGCCCGATTCGCTTCAGGGAAGCCCGCGATTGACCGATAATACAAACAGGCAGAATTGTCCGCCCGCTTGCAGGGCGAAGAGAGTGCGATCATCACGGGAAAGGCAGGTTCGCAATGGGTGAACTGAGGCTGGGCGGGCTCTCCACGGGCATCGATACGACCGCGCTGATCAGCCAACTGATGGCGATCGAGCGGCGTACGCTCAATCTGTACACGCAACGGCAGGACACCTGGAAAGAGCGGAAAGAGGCGCTCGGCGATCTCCAGAGCAAACTCAAATCCCTCAAGAACGCCGCCACGGCCCTCTCCGATTCCAGGGAACTTCGGGCCTACAAAACCACCACCAGCGACACGGACATCGCGACCGCCGAGGCGTCCTATAACGCGTTCGAGGGCAACCACTCCGTCGTGGTCAATCAGCTTGCCAATGCGGAACGCTGGGTCCACACCGGCGGCCTGGAATATGCCGAAAGTCTTGTCGGTGCGGGCACCTTCATCTACTCGTCCGACAACCGGGAATCGGTCATCACCACCACGGCCGAGACGACGCTGGAAGACCTGGTGGGCCTGATCAACAACGATGCGAAGAACCCGGGCGTGACCGCGAACCTGCTGTCCTACAACGGCGCCTATCATCTCATGCTCAACGGCAACGAAGCCGGCTCGGACTACGAGATCAAGATCAATACGAGCAACACCGAGGTCTGGCAGACGGCCTCCCCATTCACCCTCGGCACGGAGAATGCCTCGCTGGCCGACAAGATCAAGGACCTCGATCAGTTCGCCGGGGTGTTCGCGGGAGACGAGTCCATCACGATCACCGGCACGATGCACGACGGTACGGCCGTCAGTCACAGCATCGCGGTGAACGCGAACACGACGCTCAATCACGTTGTCGAGGAGATCAACGACGCCTTCGGCGATACCGCGAAGGCCACCCTGGTCAACGGCCAGATCCGACTGACCAGCAACACCAGCGGCGCCAGTCAGATGCAGTTGAGCCTGGCTTACGACGCCGGCTCGGGCTCCACCACGCTGGACATTTCGGCGGTTGCCCGGTCCACGGAGGGCGGAAGCGTGACGGCCAACCTGGCCGGTTTCGCCGCCGGGGATTTCAGCGAGACGCAGTCGGCCCAGGATTCGAAGTTCAAGGTGGACGGCTATCCCCTGGGGGCCGAGGAGTGGATCACCCGCAGCTCCAACACCGTCGACGACGTCATTCATGGAGTGACGCTCCACCTGCACGACACCGGGACCGTGCAGGTGAATCTGACGAGAGACATCGAATCGGTCAAGGAGCAACTGAACCTGTTCGTGGGCGCCTACAACGACGTGGTGACGTTCCTCGAGGAGAAGACCGGCTACAATGCGGACACCAAGGTCGCCGGAGCGCTGATGGGCGACCTGACGATCTCGGACGTCCTGAACAACGTGCGCCGGTCGCTCATCCAGCAGACCCGCGGCTTCGTCATCGACACCGACACCTTCCTCATGCCCGGGCAGATCGGCGTCGAGCTCGACGGCGACGGGTTGCTGAGCCTCAACGCCAGCGATTTCGACACGGCGATCGCCAAGGACTATATGGGCGTCCTGGCCATCATCGGGGCGGACAAGACGGGCAGCTCCGACAGCAATCGGATCGAGTTCTACGGCGCATCGAGCAACTATACGACGGCCGGCACGTACAGCGTCCAGGTAACGGTCTCGGGGGGCGCCATCACCAGCGCCAAGATCCTGCCCGAAGGGGAGACCACATGGCGCGACGCCGGCTTCAGCGAGAATATCGTCACGGGCGACAGCACGTTCAACGAGTATGGCGCGGCGGTCAATCCGGAGAACGGGCTGCAACTCAGCGTCGATCTGAGTCAGGATGGGACGTTTGCCGCGACGGTGAGGGTCAAGCAGGGATTCACGGGGGCGATGGAAGACGCCCTGGACGGCATCCTGAAGGCGGCGACCGGCATCCTGTCGGCGGATCAGTCGCAGGTCGATACGCAGATCGAGCGTTTGCAGACGCAAATGGACGTCGAGCAAGAACGCCTGACCGCGAGGGAGAAGTTCCTGATCGCGAGATACGCCCGACTCGAAAAGACGTTGACCCTCATGCAGAACCAGATGGCCGCTCTCGGACTGAGCTGATGGGTTGTGTGATTTGTGATGGTTGATTTCTGATGGGGGCCTCTCCCCGGTTGCTTGCGGCACAGCGGCAGGGGGAAATCCCAGATCCGGCTCATCCGGTTCTTGTAGACTTCCCCCACCGCCCCGGGCGTCGGGACCATTTTGCAGAAGTCCAGATCCCTATTTCGACGTCCTGCGTTTCTGGCGGAGGCGATAGATCATGGCGAGGACCTCGGCGACCGCCATGTAGAGGCCTTCCGGAATGGGCTGGCCGGGCTTGACCGCGGCGAAAATGGCCCTGGCGATCTGGGGCCGCTGCACGATCGGGATGCCGTAGGACCGCCCGATCTGGATGATCCGCTGGGCCATGTGATCGGCGCCTTTGGCCAGCAGGATGGGAGCCTCCATGGTCTTGGCGTCGTAGCGCAGGGCCACGGCCACGTGGGTCGGGTTCACCAGGATGACGTTGGCCTTGGGCACATCCTGGCGGAGGCGTCTCATCGAGATCTCGATCTGCATGCGGCGGATGCGGGCCTTGACCTCGGGCGAGCCGTCGGTGTCCCTGTGTTCCAGTTTGACTTCCTGCCGGGTCATCTTGAGTTCCTGGATGTGGTTCCATTTCTGATAGAACGCGTCGGCCAGGCCGATGATCAGGACGGCAATGGCCACCCGGATGAACAGGCCCAGAATGATCCCGGCGATCGCCGCCATCAGTTGAGTGGACCACGCCCACCGCAGCACCGCAAAGGCCTCCAATTGGTCCTTCAGGTAGACCCACACGATTATGCTGACGAACACCAGCTTCAGGATCGACATCAGCAGGCGGACCAGGGATCGTTTGTTGAACAGGTTGCCCAGGGCATTGGCGGGGTTGACGGTGTCCCATCGGAACCGGATGGCGCCAGGGGTGAAAGTCAGACCGCCGACCGCCGCCCCGGCCAGCATTCCCCCGACCGCCATGATGGCCAGGATCGGCAGCAATACGACGAGCACGTCGATGGTGTTGCTGTGGACAAGGTGCAGGAATGCCTGGGTATCGGAGAAGGCGGCGGCAGGATTGGCGGCCGACAGGCCCTCGTGGAGTCTCATCTTGCACCAGCGGAGAAAGCCCGGGCCCAGGACGGCCAAGGCCAGGAGCATCGCCAGGAGCGTGAACGCTGCCGCCAGTTCCTGGCTTTGGGGGACCTGCCCCTCGTCGCGCGCCTTGTTGAGCCGGCGCGCGGTCGGTTGTTCTGTTTTTTCGGCTGCTGGTTTATCGGCCATCGCTTTGCGATTTACTATTTACGATTTACTATTTACAGTTTTGAATCGACGATCTTCTCTCGGACTGGAAATCTCCTCTTCAAATCGTAAATCACAAATCACAAATCTCAAATGGGTAACAGTTTGGCCATCCAATCGGCGAATTCCGTCACGAAACCTCCCACGAACGGCAGGAAGGCCGCCACCAGGAACAGGCCCAGCGCCACCCGCGCCGGTATGCTGACCATCAAAATATCCATCTCCGGCACCAGCCGGGCGAGCAGCGCCAGGGCCACCATCAGGACCAGGAACGCCCCCAGCATCGGGGCCGCCAGTCGCAGGCTGGCGATGAACATGGCCGAACCGGCGCTGACCACGGCTTCGACGAGCACGTTGGGTGTCGGCACCGTGCCCGGCGGGAACGCGTCGTAGCTTTTCGAAAGGATCAACAGGAGCAGATGGTGCCCGTTGGCGCTGAGGAACAGCAGGATGAAGATCATCTCCATCAGGCTCGACAACTCGCCGGTCTCTTCGCCCTTGAGCGGATCGACGATTTCGGAGATGGTCATGCCCATCTGCTGCTCCGCGATGCGTCCGCTGAGCTGGACGACCGAGAACAACAGCGCCGCAATGAGCCCCAGGGCCAGGCCGTAGAGGGCCTCGCCCGCCAGCAGGAGGATCGCCGTGGGCGTGGAGAGCTCCGCGGGATTGATCGCAAGCGGCTTGCAGGTGTAGAAGAACAGCGACAGGATGATTGCGATGGCTGTTTTGACGTGAACGGGAATGGCCTGCCACCCGAAGATCGGGAGCACGAGAAAGAAGCCCGATGTGCGGGTCAGGATCATCGCCAGGCCGAGCAGCATGGAGAACATCAGGGCACCATCGCTGATGGATGATGGATGATTGATGATCGAGGCGCACGGCCGAGCCCTCCTTCAATAATCCATGATCCATGATCCATCATCAATTCCCTCCGACGTTGGGGATCAGGGCGAAGATCTCCGCGGTGAAACGCAGGGTGACCTGGAGCATCCAGCCGCTGAAGATCAGCGTCACGACGCCCAAGGCCAGCAGTTTGGGGATGATCGTCAGGGTCATGTCGCGCATGGACGTGACGGCCTGGAACAGCGTCACCGCGATGCCGACGGCCATGCAGGTGATCAGGATCGGCGCCGACAGGAGCAGGGCGGTTTCCAGGGTGTGTCTTCCGATATAGAGGGCGAAACTGCTATCCATGGGCTCTCGATCCTTGCTTTGGGTTCTTCAGTCCTATTCGTCCTATTGGTCCTATCCATCCTGTGGTCCCATAGGACATATGGGACGGATAGGACCAACAGGACATATCGCCTTCGCTGCCTTATCTGAATCCCATGCTCAAGCTCCTGGCCAGCAGACCCCAGCCGTCCACGAGGATGAACAGGATCAACTTGAACGGCAATGAGATCATCGCCGGCGGCAGCATCATCATGCCCGCGCTGAGCAGAACACTGGCGATGACCATGTCGATCAGGAGAAACGGGATGAACAGCAGGCACCCGATCTCGAACGCCGTGCGGAACTCGCTGATGATGAACGCCGGCACCACGATGTGCAGCGGGATATCCGTCGCGGTCGCCGGCGCGGGGGCCCGGGCCATCTCCACGAACAGGGCCAGGTCGCTCTTGCGGCTCTGGCGGAGCATGAACTCCTTGATGCAATTGCCCGCCTTGACGGCGGCCACGTCCAGGGAAACCTGGTCCGCCAGGTAGGGCTGAACCGCCTCGGTATTGACTCTGGCGTAGGTCGGCGCCATCGTGTACACCGTCAGGAACATCGCCAGGCCGATCACGGCCACCGTCGGCGGGATGCTCTGAGTCGTCAGCGCCCGCCGCACGAAGGACAGGACGATGACGATTCGCGTGAACGACGTCATCATCATCAGCAGGCTGGGCAGAATGGCCAATCCCGCGAAGATGACCACCAGCTTGACCGGGGTCGCCCAGTCCGTGCCCCCGGGTCTTGGGGCGGTTGCCTTTTCGAGCACGCTCATCAGCTCGCCGATCGCAGGGACATTGTTGCCCGCGGGCGGTGCAAGCGGCGCGTTCGTCGGGGGGACGATGCCCGGCGGAGCGATGCCGTCGATCTGTCCGGCGGCGGGGGCCACCGATGATGCCACGATCAGCAGCATACCGACAATCCGGAGGACGGAGAACCGACTACGGATGATGGACGGGCTCGCGATTCCGCTTGTCGTCCTCTGTTCTCTGCCTTCTGTCATCCGCTCGTGTGGCATCTACAACTCCGCTGTGTCGTTAACGTGCTGCTTGGGGACATCGAGCCAGGCCTCGCCCACGGGGGACAACATCGTGATGCGGTCGCTCGTGCTGGCGATGAGCAACCGCTGGCCGCCCACCTCCACCAGGTGAAGGGCTTTGCGGGGGCCCAGGCCAGTGGTTTCGATGATCCGGATCTCCCGTCCGGCCGGATTGGCCACCCGCGGCAGCACCTTCTTGGACAGGTACAGGGCCGCCAGGCCGAGACCCGCCACGATGCCCACCGAGACGAGCATTCGGATGAGCAATGCGGTGTTGTCGAGATCGATGCCGGTCACGGGAGCGGCATTGGGATCGCCCAAAGAGGAATTGCCGGCGGTTCCGGCCTGAAGGTGAACCTGTTCCGCCCGGCCGGTGTATCGCGATGCCAGACCGGCCCATCCGCCTCCCACGACCAGCAGGATGCACAGGGCCGCGATCCTCTTTCCCTTGTTGTTCACCGTCAGCCAACCTCGACATCATTGTTGCGGCGCGCCGGTCCGTTCACGGGCAGACGATGCACGCAGCGTCATTGCACTGGGGATGCTGCAAATCGTGTGCCGCGGGCGGGATGGGACCCTGGGGGCGTGCGAGGATCGGCGCAAATGGGCCCTGCGACTGAAGACTGGTCGCCGTGTCGAGAAACTATACAGCCGTCGGGATCAGCCGCCCGTCTTCATCGCGGCGATCAAGATTTGGGATTGCCCCGGGTTGGGCGAATCCTGCCCGGCCCAGCTTGCCCCGGGACCGGCGCTCCACCAGAAGACCCGCCACGGGGCGCCGCCTGCGGCCCCTGTGCCTTGGCCGGTCGTCTGCGTGGACAGGTTCTGACGCAGGAAGGTCGCCACGGCGCGGGATCGGTGGGCCGCGAGCAGCCGAGATTGGGTCTCGGCAGCCGCATCGTCCGCCACGCCGACCACGTACAGCATGGTCTTTGCGGGGTCGAGGTTTTGGCGCACATTGAGGCAGAATCGGGACAGCCACTGCCGGCCGGCCTCATCGAGGGCGGCCTGGCCCGGTGCGAATCGAACGTTGGCGACGGAGAACTCCACCCGGTTGCCCTTCAACTGCGAGGGCATGGTCTGCATGGATCGCTGGAGCGTTTCGAAGAGCCTTCGCTTCTGCTCCTCCCGGGCGTCTTTGGTGACTCCCTCAGGCATCTCCGGTGCATCGACCGTATGTCTGACCATGTCATATTGGTGGTTCGCGGCGGTCCGGATCCCGAATCCTGCCTTGACGGATTCCAGAAACAGCACCGAGATCCGCTGGCCCTCGTCGAAGAGGCTCTCGTCGCGGATCTGTCCCATGCTCAGCAGGAGCACGAAGAACGTCAGCAGGTTCGTGGTCATGTCGGTGAAGGTGACGATCCACAAGGGGACTCCCGGGGCCTCATCCTGGGCTCTGGACTTGCTCACTGCTGCACGCCCCCTTCCAGGACCGTGATCTCGAGCATCCGCTCCGAGCGATGGTAGGCCAGCGTCGTGCCCTCGGGCGGGGCGGCGCTCTCGGCGGAGATGCTGAATCGCCGGCGGTCCAGGTCCTGCAGCGACGAGAGGTAGTCGAGCACCGTCATGGCCCGCGACAGGCCAAGATCCATCCGATCCGGCTGTTGCTCGGGGCCGTTTTCGCTCACGACCACAGAGCCCTGGACCTGCTTCAAGAATGCAGCCATCACCCCCAGGAGATAGCGTCCCTCGGGGGAAAGGACCGTTCCTCGGCCCAGAAAGAGTTTCTGCGACGGGACCAGGAAGACTTTCTGGTTGTGATAGTCGGCGACCTGCAGCTCCTCGTTCAACACGCCGTCACGCGCGATGGGCGAGCTGTTGTCGGTGGGGCGCTCGCTGCCATGCTTGGGTTGCTCCTTGTTCACGATCTGGCGAGTGGGGAGCATCGAGCTCTCGTCTCGCGTGCTCGGCACCGGAACCGGGGTTCCCAGGGCCGCACTGACCGCCGCCCCGAAATTCAGGAGGCGGTCGCGGGAGTCGTCCCCGAACGAGGAGAAGGTCACCAGCACGACGAAGAACGTCAGCAGCAGGTTCATGCAGTCGCTGAACGTGACCATCCACAGCGGAGCGCCCACCGCCTCTTCAGGCGGCGCCTCTTTCTTGGGTCTTGCCACGCAACACCTATGCTTTCTTCTCGGTTCTCTTGCTCTGGGAGACGAATACCTGCATCTTCTCGCGAACGATCGTCGGGCTGTCGCCTCGGGCGATGCAGCAGACGCCCTCGACGATCATCTCCTTGGCCGTGGTCTCGGCCTTGGAGTAGAGTCCGAGCTTGCCCGCCAGCGGCAGGAAAATCAGATTGGCCAGGATCGCACCGTAGAATGTCGTGAGCAGGGCCACCGCCATGCCGGCGCCGATCTGGTCGGGCGAGGAGAGGTTCTTGAGCATCTGCACCAGGCCGATGAGGGTCCCGATCATCCCGAACGCGGGAGCGGCGGCCCCCATGTACTCCAGGATCTTCTTGCCGGTCGCGTGGCGGTCCTGAAGGTACTGAATCTCCAGCGACAGCAAGTCCCGGATACTC
>Ga0209347_1005760_pt1 | contig 11510 bp, 14 predicted proteins | sample AutmiccommuBRH23_FD_187382 | JGI IMG/M metagenome (GOLD analysis project Ga0209347, IMG submission 187382) | Deep subsurface microbial communities from Mt. Terri, Switzerland - Autotrophic microbial communities BRH/23 (SPAdes) (version 2) | ecosystem: Environmental > Aquatic > Deep subsurface >...
GTATTCCCGGCCCAGGAACATGACCTGACCGCTGTTTGCCTTTTTTTCTCTTAGCCGCTCAAAGTGGTCCAGTCTGGCAGTGATCCAACCTTCCCTGCCCTTCAGGCAGTCCTCAATGTTATATGACTTAACACCGCTGGGCATAACCACTTCCAGGCCCCTGTCCGGGCTCACCCTGATACTGATATTTTTTGCCCTGGCGCTGCGGCGCACTGAACAGCTCACCAACCTCCCGCCCAGGTGGATTTGAAGGCTATCCCTGCCGTCCCTTTTCTTCATAGCGTAATTTCCTTTTAATTAACCCTAAAATTCTTTTTATAATTATACAGCCACGGAACTACAAAGTTAAAAACAAATGTGCATGATATCCATGCACGTCTCAGTTTTGCCAAGGTTATATAGGGCTGATTTAGCCGGGCTTATAAATCTCTGTGCCCTCTGTGGCAAAAAAAAGGACAAAAATTCCATCTAGGGTGATGCTGCCTTCCGGATCAGCTCAATCCTTTCCGGGGCGGGGGGGTGGGAGTAGCTGAACCACTGTATGAATGGCGGTGGCGATACATCCGACAGATTTTTGACAGCCAGGTTTACCTGCAGCCGCTCTGCTGCTCCGGGATCGCCGGTCAGCATTACCGAGACACGGTCGGCCTCCCTTTCCATACCCCGGGATATATAATTCTGCAGGGGTCCGGATAAAAAGGAGGCTGTCAGAAAGAAGAGCACTGCCAGGGCCCAGGTGTACGGCGGAAAGGCTCCCGGCCGGGGCACCGCCGACCTCAGCAGAACAAAAAGCAGCCCCCACATTATGAAATTGCCGATCACCCCCAGGGCCAGTCCCCTGGCCACGTGGCCCCGGCTCCAGTGGGCCATTTCGTGGGCCAGTACCGCCCTGACCTCATCCAGTGGATAATTGTTCAGGAGGGTGTCATAAAGCACAATCCTCTTTGTTTTTCCAAGGCCGGTAAAATAGGCGTTGGCCCTGGTGGTCCTCTGGCTGGCGTCCATTACCAGCACCTGGTCCACAGGCAGCCTGGCTTTTTGCGATAATTCCCTGACCATGGAAATAACCGCCGGGTCTCTGGCCGGAACAAAGCGGTTGAAGAGAGGAGAAACCAGCACCGGCCACAGGTAGCTCTGTATGATCAGCCAGGCGGTAAGCAGTGCGGCTCCGGCAAGCCACCAGGTGCCCGGCCAGCGCCGGGTGATGTAGAAGAACACCAGCACTCCCGCTGCCGTAAGGGCCAGATCCAGGCCCGACCCCTTCACATAGTCCAGCCACCAGGACGACATGGTCTGGGTGGAGAATCCCCAGTGGTGCTGCCAGTAATAGCTTCCGTAGAATAAAAAAGGCAGGTTGATTAACTGAAGAACGATCCAAAGGGCCGCAAAAAAGAACAGCACGCTTCCCCAGTAATTTCCCCCGGCAAGGCCCCCGGCCCAGCGGGAAAGGGAAACCACCCGCCCCCCCAGGGCCAGCCAGACCAGAAATAGCGCCTGGGCTGCAAAGCTCCCTATAAAAACAAGCCTCTGGGCCCTGGTGTAATCCCGCCCCAGGTTAATCTGGCCGGGATCAAAATACCTCAGTGCCTCCGGTGATACCTTCCCCGGGAACAATGAATACCAAAGGAAAAGAATGCTGAAAAAACCGGCCATTATAATAATGGCCCACCAGATAAAATTCAGTCGCGGCTGCAATTACATACCCCCCCAGAATTATCCACTTCTATAGATAATAGATATGGCGTATACTCTCCCGGTATGATCATTGTGTCAGTCACTGTAATTCAGCAGCCTGCGCTCTCCCTCCAGGGCCCTTAAGCCGGTTATATCCTGGCTTACCTCCATGGTTCCTATATATTCTCCCTTTGCATCCCTCAGGGCTGTGTATTCTATATGGATGAACCTGCCGTTTAGCTCCAGCCAGAACCGGGCGCTGCTGTGCCTTCCGGTTTTGAAGTCATTAACTATTCTTTCCACCATGTGCACGCTTTCAGGGGGATGGCAGTTTTGAACCTTTCTTCCTATAATTGATTTTGTCCTGGTGAATATCCTTTCCCGGCCCTGTGAAAAATACCTTACCTCATCGTTGCTGTCAACAAAGGTTACATCCACCGGTAGATTGGTAAGGATGGAGTTGACCTGCTCAGGGGTAAGCGCTCCGGTATCCAGTTCCAGGGACGCCCCCGGCGCTCCTGCTGTAGTGCTGCGTCGGACATCTTCGGCTTTAAAGACGCCTGTTTCCCGTACTGAAAAAATTTCTCCGAAATCGGCGGACTGCTCCTTTATTTCGGCCCATTCACTATCGGAGAGGGTATTGGTCATCATGGGCGAGAGTATTTCCTCTTCTTTAAAAAACATTTCCAGAAGCCTGTCCTTTACCGCCTTAAAGCTTTCCCTGGCTTCGGGGAGCATTTCCCCAATTTTTTCGGGGCTAAGCCTTTCAGTCATGCCCATAAACCCTTTTAGCATAGCCCTTATTTCATCGTCCACCGACCACATTACCGAAGGCGGGCCGGTTATCTGGTGCCTTTCCAGGTAAGGGAAAAAAATGTTTTCCTTTTTGCTGAAATGCCTGTCTATATTGCGGTAAAAATATTTTGTTTTTTCCCTCAGGTCGTTAATAAGCACGCTGCTGCCCTTATCCTCCGCCGCCACCCCGTCCATGTACCTTTCTATAGAGGAGACCACCTTTTGGGCCTCGCTGTTTTCCTTCTTCAGAGTATGCAGAGGGTGCCCGGCGGGCAGCTCCGGGCGCTCATTCCTGGATAGGGACTCTTTGAAAACAGCGGCGTGCACGTCACACATCTTTTTAATCTCTTCAGGCTTCATCCCCTCATCGATTAGACGCTGCTCCATAGCGGCTATTTCAGTGGCGTCCACTCCCTCCACCAGGGTGGCGAACTCCCGCCTGACCTCTTCAGGGTCTCTGCCTTTATGCAGATCTGTGATCAGTCCTTTTAATATCTCCTGCTTGTGTTCCCTGTTTTGAATATATTCGCTCATAATCGGTCCCCCTGTGGAGAATAAACTGTCTGTATATACTTCCCCGGTTATTTGGTATTATACCACTCCCCCGAGGGCGGCAAGACCGAAGGAGAGTATAATTAATCCGGAGAAAATGTTTACACCTCTCAGCCACCGGGGATTAGTCCGGTCTCTCAGGATGCCCACAGCGCCGCTTAAGGTCAGCCACCACAGGGAGGACCCGATGAAAACTCCCGATACCAGCAAGGCGGCCGGGAGGAGGCTGCCGCCCCGCCCGGCAACCCCCAGACCGGCGAAAACCGCCGCAAAGGACAGTATTGTCATGGGGTTTACCAGGGTAAGTAAAAAGGTGGAGGCATAGGTCCCCCAGAGGCTTTTTTTAATGTCCCCGGCAGGTTTTTCTAAAAGGGGTGACATAAGTGTTCTGATGCCCAGGTAGCAAAGGAATAATCCTCCTACAAGACCCAGAATTCCCCGGTGGTCCACAAGCACCGAAGACAGGGCAGTGAGGCCAAATCCGGCTATAGAGCCGTATATGGCGTCGGCGGTGGCGGCTCCCATTCCGGAAGCCAGTCCGTACAGCCTTCCATCGGCCAGGGTGTTTCTTATGCAAAGTACCCCAATGGGCCCCACCGGGGCGGCAATGGAAAAGCCGATGGCAATCCCCTTTAATATAGTAGCATCCATATTCATACTTCCTTTCCCGGCGCCGGCAGGGGGACCAAGGAAGTTTCCTTTACCGTGGAGAGGGCAATGCTGGTGCGGGTCCTGGTAATGCCGGGAATTTCTTTTAAGCGGCTGCTGATTATTCTTTCCAGGGCTTTTATTCCGGAGCAGCGCACCTTGAGCAGGTAGTCCTCTTCCCCGGTTATGTGATGACATTCCTGTATTTCCGCCATCTCCTCCACCAGCTTCAAAAAGCCCGGCCGGTGATCCGGCCTGTCCAGGGTTACCGATATAAAGGCGGTAAGCCCGCAGCCCACTGCCTCCGGGTCCACCAGGGCGGAGTACCCTTTTATTACACCTTTCTCCTCAAGCTTCCGGGCCCGGTCTGCCGCCGCCGGGGCGGAAAGCCCCAGCAGCGATCCCAGTTCTGCCCAGGTAATCCTCCCCTGCCTCATCATCTGCCCGATCAGTTTAAAATCAATATCATCCATTAATAGAATTCCTTTCGAAGGTAAATATACTATAATACATTATATAATAAGAAATATGTAATACAATAGATTGTAAAATAAATATTTCTAACTATACTACCGTGCTTTTTATGTAATTGGGACACAAATATAAATACTGTTAATTTGGCCTCAAATTTATTAGAATAGAGCAAGGAAAGGTGGGGGCAAACATAATGCATGCACTGAGAGTAGCCCTTGGACAGATGGAAGTTATTCCGGGCAGGCCGGATTTAAATACCCGGTCAATGCTTGATATGATGGACAGGGCCCGGGAAAAGAATGCGGATATGATAGTATTCCCCGAAATGTGCGTTCCCGGGTACTTTCTGGGGGACACCTGGGAGCAGAGGGCCTTTTTGCGTGACTGTGAGCATTACGGCCGCCTGGTGGTGGAAGCATCGTCCGGCCTGTGCGTACTGTTTGGAAATGTAGGGGTTGACTGGAACAAAACCGGAGACGACGGCAGGGTCCGTAAGTATAATTCCTTTTTTATCGCCCGGAATGGGGAGCTGCACGGGGGTGACAATTTCCCCTACCCCTTCAGGATAAAAACACTGCAGCCCAATTACCGGGAGTTTGAGGATACCCGCCATTTTTTCAGCCTGAGAAAACTGGCCCTGGAAATGGGTGTGCAGGCGCAAGACCTTTTGCAGCCGGTCAACCTTGAAATAAGCGGAAAGCCTTTTAGGGTGGGCTGCATACTCTGTGAGGATGGCTGGAGCGACGATTATAACCTTGAGCCAATAGCCATGATCAGCCGGAAGGGCCCGGTGGACCTTTTTGTAAATATCTCCAGCTCACCCTTTACCACCGGGAAGAACAACAAGAGAAACCGTGTTTTTTCCAGGCAGGTGAGAAACACCGGCGTTCCCCTGGTATATGTCAATAATGTGGGCATCCAGAATATCGGTAAGACCGTTTATACCTTTGACGGGCACAGTACCGTATACAGTGGGGAAGGGGAAATAATAGGCCATAGCCCGCCCTTTTCCAGTGATCTTAAAGTTTTGGATCTGGATCTCACCGGCGGCTGCGGGGTAGACGGCCCTGCCGCTGCTCCCGACGACTGGGATATAGGAAGCATTCACCTGGCCTTAAGGTTTGGCATCGAAAGGTTTTTGTCCTCCATTGGGATTAACAGGGTGGTGGTAGGTGTTTCCGGCGGTATTGACTCTGCCGTCGGCGCCTGCCTTTATACCAGCGTACTGGGTCCGGAAAATGTGCTGCTGGTGAACATGCCCAGCAAGTATAACTCTACCACCACCAGGAGTCTGGCCGCCAGGCTGGCTCAAAATCTGGGCTGCCTTTACACGGTAATGCCTATACAGGATTCGGTGGACCGTACTGTTAAACAGATAGTGGAAACCCCCGTAACCAGCCCTGAGTCCGGTGACTTTCACCTTTCCCTGTCCTCCTTCATGCAGGAGAATATTCAGGCCCGGGACCGTTCCTCCCGCGTTCTGGCGGGGGTGGCAGCGGCCTTTGGCGGGGGATTTACCTGCAATGCCAACAAGAGCGAGATGACGGTGGGCTATTCTACGCTGTACGGTGATTTGGCGGGCTTTCTGGCGGCCCTGGGGGATCTCTGGAAACACCAGGTTTATGAGCTGGCCCACTTTATGAATGAAAAAATATATGGCTGTGAAGTCATACCCAGGGAGATAATCGATCTGGTCCCCAGCGCCGAGCTTTCCTTTGACCAGTCCGTGGACGAGGGTAAAGGGGACCCCATTGTGTACCACTATCACGACTATCTGTTCCGGGCCTTTATGGAATACTGGAACAGGGCCACCCCCGAAGATGTGCTGGACTGGTATGCCCGTGGGGTGCTGGAAGAAAAAATAGGCTGTGAAAAAGGGCTGCCCGGCAGAATATTTTCGGGCCCCGGGGAATTTATTGAAGACCTGGAAAAATGGTGGAAGCTGTACACCGGGCTGGGTGTGGCCAAGCGTATTCAGGCGCCTCCGGTACTGGCAGTCAGCAGAAGGGCCTATGGCTTTGACCACAGGGAGTCTCAAAACAGAATTTACTTAACCGCCAGGTATATAGAATTGAAAAACAGTATACTGGGCAGAAAAAGGGATAGTCTGTCCCAATAAGGATAAGACCGTGGGATAAAAAAGGTGATGGAGGAGTTCTTCCCGGTAGCCTTCTCCGGCAATTACAAAATAAGAATGGCCGTTAAAAAACGGCCGGAAGAGGATCTCCTGTTGTTTCTCTTAAAAATTTAATTAATGAGGGCTGCCCTGCCGGTCAATATTGGCCAGTAAGCCCTTGCTGGCGCAGTTTATGTGCCGGAATATATCCTGAAAGGCATCCAGTATTTGCTGGTAGATGGTTGACGCCTCCAGGAAGCAGGTTCCCATTTTTGACCTCGTCCTGCGGTTTTCATCGTATTCACTGCACAGGCAAAGACACCTGTCGCTTCGCTCCTTGAGCCATTTACCGGTTTCACCGTCCCCGCTGACCACGTAATAGGCCATTTTATCCATACATTCCCGGGCATTACTTATAAGCACATTCATTTCATTCACGGCCCATTTGCTGAAAAGCACCCTCCGGGTAACCTTGCTCTTTATAGCGTAAGATATTTTCTCAAGGTCAATCCTTATGTATTCCATATCTCTAAATACGTCATGCTCCCTGCCGGCCTTATTCATATCTTCCCGTATTTCATCACTGAGCACCCTTATTTCAGGGAGGTGCTGGGTTTTCTGCTGGTAAAAGTCATTGGATATTCCTTCAAGTATCTTTTCAAATTTATTGACTACAATGGATAGCTGGGTATAGTTTTCCTGTATCATAGTCATATTGCATTTCTCCTTCCATAATAAAAATACAGAACTGGTCGGTTTAAAACAGCCTGGCACCATTCTCATACTCATGTCCGGGAAGAAAATGCAGTAATTCCAGTATCACCCCTATCAGGTTATTGACAACTGTTCATATCTTTATGATATATTGAAAATGATAAATTTTCAATTATATTAATAAAATATTACGAATTAACTTTTTTCTGACACTTATTGCGCAGCCCTTTATATAATCATATGTTCAGATTCTATTCCAGGAATGCTTTTAAGAAAAATGATTTTATGTATTGACAATAGATTGTGAAATATGGTACATATTATATAGTAACCGTTTAATGCCGGCACCAAATTAAGATGGGAGAATACTTGTCCGGGATGCAGGGAGGCGGAACACATGATGGAATGGCTTAATAACATGGTCCTGCTGGTTTTCAATGATGCCAGAGTGGTGTATGCGGGCGCGGTAGTGGTTATTATGGCCGGGCTTGGCACTCTGATAGGCCTGTCCGTGGATTTTCTGGTCAAAGCTCTGGGGGTGAATCTGGACCGGTATACAGACAATCATACCGGGTGACGGGTGGGGGGATTATTATGTATATGCCTGTTTCAGGAGAGACGGTGGCGGTGCTGCCGCTGATCATGATAGGTTTTTTCGTGGGGGTAATAGGGGGCTTTTTCGGCATAGGAGGGGCGTTTATAATTACCCCGGCGCTGAATATATTTGGCTTTCCCATGATATACGCTGTGGGCACCGACATGGCGCACATGATCGGCAAGTCTACGGTTTCCACCTTCAGACACTGGAAATTCGGGCATGTAGATGTAGTACTGGCTCTGTTGATGATTGCCGGAACGGCGGTAGGGATCGAGATTGGAGCCAGGACGGTAATATGGCTTACCGTCCTGGGTATGGCCGAGACCTTTATGCGGTTCATATTTATATTAATACTGTGGACCATGGGTATCTACATGTTCTGGGAGTATTATTACACCAACAGGATCAGCATGACCGAACACAGGATAGTAAAGGATGTGGCCGGGAGCAGGCTTTCCTCCCTGCTGCAGACCCTTAATATTCCCCCGGTGATCACCCTTAAAAGGAGCGGGATACGTATTTCATTATGGATTATCCTGCTGGTTGGGGTTCTGACGGGCTTTGTGGCCGGATTTCTGGGGGTGGGGGGCGGATTTGTGCGCATGCCCGCACTGATGTATGTAATAGGCGTGCCCATGAAACTGGCGGTGGGAACGGATCTCTTTCAGATTCTGGTGAGCGGCACCTACGGGGGCTTTACTTATTCCCTTAAGGGTTATGTGGATATCTACGGGGCGATTATTATGCTGGTGGGGGGCGCTGCCGGGGCCCAGTTGGGCACAATCGCCACGCGGTATGTATTCGGCACCAAAATGAGGCTTTACTTCGCCATCTGCCTGTGCGGGTCGGCCCTGGGGGTTATGGCCAAGCAGATTTCCTTTTATAAGCAGCAGGCCTACCTTTCGGCGATGAAGGGCTACCTGGCAGCCCAGGGTATAGACCCCGGACAGGCTGCCGAGGTTCTTAAAAATGAGGAAAAGGTCAGTGCCCTGCTGGCCGCCAACCCTGTGTGGCAGCAGTTGGCCGCCGATGAAAAGCTGTGGAACGCCCTGGGCGGGGTGATGATGCTGGGCCTGGCCGCAGGGCTGAGCGCCATAATAATATCAAAGTGCATAATTGGTATTATTGTGGAGAAAAAGAGGGGTGTGGTGCTGGGAGCCTGAGAGTGCTTTGGGGTAATACCTACGGTCAGGAGACAGGAGACAGAATACAGGAGAAAGAATACAGAAGTTTTGCGGGTCAGGCTCTTGGGTCTTTTAATTAACCACAGAGCACACAGAGGACACAGAGATTTAAAGCCCGGTTGCTCCGACCAAATGGAAATGCATCCTCGGCTCCTCCGACCAATCGGAAATGCATCTTCGGCCCCTCCAACCAGCCGGGAATACATCTTCGGCCATTCCGACCCATAAGAACTCAGTATAAGCTATAAAGGCAGGTAGTCTTCCCTTGGGGGGGCAAATACTTCAACCGCCACGGAGTTTTCTACTATTTCGGCCCCATGCTCGGTTCCACCGGGGATCGACCAGCTGTCGCCGGGATTTACCTCATATTTTTTTTGTCCAATAGTGAGTATTATCTTCCCGGCAACCAGGTAGCCTGTCTGCTCCTGGGGGTGGCTGTGGGCTGGAAGTATTTTACCTTTTTCCAGGAGGAATTCGGTCATGAGGCTGTTTGTCCCGTAGGCCAGGGTTTTCCTTCTGATTCCGTCAACAGCGGGAATGTAACCGTCAGCGCTTTTTTGTATGAACATGCTTACTGCTCCTTTTAAAGAATTTATTTAAGGAATATTATACCACCTCCCTATGGTGTTAAAAATGGCTTTGCCAAGGAAAAGGGAAAGGTCCTTTAAGAATCGGACCTTTCCCTTTGTGCTATCAGGCCAGCCCCGTTTTCACCGCCCTGGGCCCCCAGTCTCTGCCTGTAGTGATAGGCCAGCACAGTTTCTGTAAAGGCCACCATCTTTCCCACCATGTTTCCGCCCACCTTTCCGTTTAGACGGCTGGGCAGATCGCCCCTGTCAATACCTGCATAGTCCGGGAGGCCAAGTTCGGCAGCTACTTCATTTCTGAATTCTTCCAGGGCGGGCCCTACGTAAGCCTTTAATTCAGCCGGCACCAGCCCGTTTGAAATATTTTGAACCAGATCCGGTATTTCAGTGTGAATGACAGTAAGGTACTGATTATCCATAGTTAGCCCCCTTTAAAGCTAATTTTATTTTTATTATTGCGTGTTATCTCTAAAATATCGCTAGTAAATAAAAATATTAGTATTAAAAACTGGATCGTTGTTTACCATTTTCCCTGGACTGTGTTAAAATGAGAAAGTTGGGGAGAGGGTGCGGGCCACCTTTATAAGGGCGGGTGGGAGCCGGTTTCAAAAACAGGTGGGTGAGGAATAGTTTTAATAATGTCGGCTTTAAGAATGGTCCTCGTCCGGGGGAGGAATAACTTTCCCGATCTCCCTGCAGTCCATCGGCGTCAGGGCTGTGATCAAGCGGTTACGCTTTTTGGGCGCCGGCTTTCCGGGAGACATTTCTCCCGGTTGTCCATATTTCCTGTGCAGTTTTGCAAGCTGCCCGGCAGAGAGATGGTAGCTGGTTACAAACCTGCGTCCGCTGTAATCTTTATTTGGCATTGCTTTTCACCTCGTTGTAGTTTACTCCTTCACTTTATTTATTTCAAATGTCTGCCTTTTTTAAAGCTCTAAATGTTTGCCACCTATGGAATTAATAGCTGCGGGAAGAGTTGCATAAAAGCTGGCGGGCCTGGTAAAGTCTTAATATAGTAAGAAAGAATGATTTCTAATCCGGCAGGTGAGTATTAGAATTATAGAGGAGACAGGAGGCAGGTATTTCTTGTCTGTCTGCTAAAACCAATTAAAGGGGCGGGAAATTTGACTGCTAAAAAAATGCCGTCGGTGAAAATAATAAACCTTGAAACAGGTCAGGTAATAGAGGCTGACCCGTATGTTCTGCGGGAACAGTGCATTCCCCACGGGTACAGGTTTGCCGATGAAATTACTGTGGAAGAGTGGATTGAGGCCCTGCAAAAGGCCTGTGACCGAAAAAATAGCTAATTCTGAAGGAACTGCTGTCGGGAGACAGGAGCCAGCCATTCTGACTTCTGAATTCTGCCATCGGGGACATTCCTCCGCCCTACAAAGCCTGGCTCAAAAGGGAGGTGTGTCCCCATTCCGCTTGACGGCAGTTTTTAATCCACATATATCTCAACCCTTATCTTTCCTTCATGGGGGTCGTCAACATCGATATCGACCAGCTTTTCATTTACCAGTCCCTGGTCTATCATATGGATAAGCTCTTCAATATTTATATCCGCAAGGTCAATGCCCTTCTTTTCCATTTCCCTGCGGGCCTCATCCGGAATAAATCGCATACCCAGCCCGGCAAACCTTGAAAACACCTTTACCAGCCCCATGGGGATGTTTATATTTACTTTTTTTGCCCTGTCGCCGTTTACCCGTATCCTTAAGTGCCGTCCAGAGCTTTGGGGAGTTGATTTTCCTCTGTTCTCTTCAAGGGTTTTCAATATATTCATACCCTCGGTGGCATTTATTTGACCATTTTGAATAAGTTCCAGCACCTTCATTTTTTCACTATCCAAAGAATAATTCCCCTTTCCATCTGTGTGTTTTTTCGAAAGTCATTTCCCAGTCTTTTTAAGCAGCCGGACAGCCTCCTGGGAGGTTATTTCTCCCTTTTCCAGAGAGGCCAGGATCTTCTGGCGGGATTCCTTGTCATCCTGGGGATCAATCTTTTCCGCCCGGTAGCCCAGGGCCTGGATAACGGATTCCAGCCGGTTTCTTACCGTGGGATAGGAGATGCCCAGCTCTTTTTCCACGTCCTTTATGTTACCCCTGCATTTGATAAAAACCTCAATAAATTCAACCTGGTCGGCCGGGAGTTTGCAAAATCTGCAG
>Ga0209347_1005761_pt1 | contig 11509 bp, 9 predicted proteins | sample AutmiccommuBRH23_FD_187382 | JGI IMG/M metagenome (GOLD analysis project Ga0209347, IMG submission 187382) | Deep subsurface microbial communities from Mt. Terri, Switzerland - Autotrophic microbial communities BRH/23 (SPAdes) (version 2) | ecosystem: Environmental > Aquatic > Deep subsurface >...
GCGAGACCCGCGGGCGCATCGAGCTGCGGGTTGAGGTGGTGGAGTAGCATTTCCCCCGCGGGTACCGCGGTAGGCAGCCCGGCGGCGCCTGTGGGAGAATAGCGTTCTTTGCGCATTCGATCCGATACCCGATTCCATGTCCAAACTCACCGTCGCCGATCCGGCCCCAGATCTGGAACTGGCCTCGCCGTTCCAACCTGTCCTGCCGCGCCGTCCGGGCGAGACCGTCGTCTGGGGTCGGCTGTACGGCAACAGCATCGGTCTGGCCATCGCCGCCGCCGCGCGCGACCACGACGGTCCCGTGCTGGTGGTCACCGGCGATAATCAGACCGCTGCGCGCCTGGAGACGGAACTGCGATTCTTCGGCGGCGACGCCCTGGACATCCTGCCGTTCCCGGACTGGGAAACCCTCCCCTACGATCTCTACTCGCCCCATCAGGACATCGTTTCACAGCGCCTGGAAACACTCTATCGCCTGCCTGCGCTGCGCAGCGGCGTCCTGATGGTGCCGGTCACCACGCTGATGCAGCGTCTGGCGCCGCGGCAATACCTGCAGGCTCACAGCCTGATACTGCGGGTCGGCGAGCGGCTGGAGCCCGAAGCCATGCGCCGGCGCCTGGAGCAGGCGGGCTATCGCTGCGTCTCCCAGGTGGGAGAGCACGGTGAGTTCGCCGTCCGCGGCGCACTGCTCGATCTGTTCCCCATGGGCAGCGAGGCACCCTACCGCATCGATCTGTTCGACGAGGAGGTGGAAAGCATCCGCCTGTTCGACCCGGAAACTCAGCGCACCACCGGACAGACCGAGGAGATCCGGTTGCTGCCCGCAAACGAGTTTTCCCTGAGCGAAGAGGCGGTCGGGCGCTTTCGCCAGAGCTGGCGCCGGCGCTTCGAGGGCGATCCCCAGCGCAGCATGGTGTACCGGGAAGTGAGCAATGGGCATGCGCCGGGCGGCGTGGAGTACTACCTGCCGCTGTTCCACGAACGCACCGAAACCCTGCACGACTATCTGCCCGAGCGCACGCTGCTGATCACTCTGGATAGCGTCGAGACCGCCATGCTCGCCTTCCGCGAGCAGGTGGAGAACCGCTACGAGCAGCGCCGCCACGACATCGAACGTCCCCTGCTCGCCCCCGATGAGCTGTACCTCTCCATCGATGTCCTGGAGCAGCAGTTCGCCCGCGCGCCCCAGGTTCTCGTACAGCGTTTCGAGGTGGAGCCGGGGCCCGCCCACCGCGGCCACTACGCCAACTATGCCACCTCGGCGCCGCCCGTGGTTCCTCTGCAGCCGCGAGCGCCGGAACCCGCCGCGGCATTGCAGCGCTTCCTCGACGGCTTCGGCGGTCGCGTACTGATCGCCGCCGAGTCCAGCGGGCGCAGAGAGCTGATTCGCGAGACTCTGCTCGGCGTCGGCCTGCATGCGACGGTGGTGTCCGGATGGGAGGAGTTCCTGGCCGGCGATCAACCGCTCGGTTTGGGCGTGGCGCCGTTGGAACAGGGCCTGGTGCTGCGCGAGCCCGCGGTGGCGCTGATTGCCGAACCGCAGCTGTTCGGCGAGCGCGCCAGTCAGGAGCGCCGTCGGCGCGCGGTGTCCCGCGACAGCGAGAACATCGTCCGCAACCTCACCGACCTGAGTGTCGGCGCGGCGGTGGTCCACGAAGCGCACGGCGTCGGGCGTTATCTGGGCCTGCAGCGATTGACCGTGGGGGGGCTCGAGACCGAGTTCGTGACCCTGGAGTACGCCGGCGGCGACAAACTGTACGTGCCGGTATCGTCGCTGCACCTCATCAGCCGCTACAGCGGCGCGTCGCCGGAAACCGCGCCCTTGCACAAGCTCGGCGGCGATCACTGGCAGAAGCTCAGGCGCAAGGCGGCGGAGCGGGCCCGCGACGTGGCCGCCGAGCTGCTCGACATCTATTCCCGGCGCGCCGCCAGCAAGGGGCACGCGTTCCAGTACAGCGACGAGGAGTATCACGCCTTCACCGCCGCCTTTCCGTTCGAGGAGACCCCCGATCAGGAGCGCGCCATCGAGGCGGTGTTGCAGGACATGCGGGCCGAGCAGCCCATGGACCGGGTGGTGTGCGGAGACGTGGGCTTCGGCAAGACCGAGGTGGCCATGCGCGCGGCGTTTATCGCTACCCAGAGCAACCGCCAGGTCGCGGTGCTCGTGCCCACCACCCTTCTGGCCCAGCAGCATTACCAAAACTTTCAGGACAGGTTCGCCGATTGGCCGGTGCGCGTGGAAGTGCTGTCGCGTTTTCGTGGCAAGAAGCAGCAGGACGCCGTGCTGGCGGATGTCGCCGCGGGTAAGGTGGACATCGTGATTGGCACCCACAAGCTGCTGCAGGGCGACCTGAAGTTCCGCAACCTGGGCTTGGCCATCATCGACGAGGAGCACCGCTTCGGCGTGCGCCAGAAAGAACGGCTCAAGGCCTTGCGTGCCCAGGTGGACGTGCTCACCATGACCGCCACTCCCATCCCGCGCACGTTGAACATGGCGCTGTCGAACCTGCGCGACCTGTCGGTGATCGCCACACCCCCTGCCAACCGGGTCGCCATCAAGACCTTCGTTTCGGAGTGGAACGACGCCCTGCTGCAGGAGGCCCTGCAGCGCGAGTTCAAGCGTGGGGGTCAGGTCTATTTCCTGCACAATGACGTCGCGACCATCGAACGCATCGCAAACCAGATCCGCGATCTGGCGCCGGGCGCCGACGTGCGCGTGGCCCATGGGCAGATGCGCGAGCGCGACCTGGAGCACGTGATGCTGGACTTCTATCACCAGCGCTTCAGTGTGCTGGTGTGCACCACCATCATCGAAAGCGGCATCGACGTACCCAGCGCCAACACCATGGTGATCCACCGTGCCGACAAGCTTGGGCTGGCGCAGCTGCACCAGCTGCGCGGACGGGTCGGGCGATCACACCACAGGGCCTATGCTTACCTGGTCGTGCCGCCGCGCAAGGCCATGACCGCCGATGCGATCAAACGGCTGGAGGCGATCGAGTCATTGGAGGATCTGGGTGCAGGATTCATGCTGGCCACACACGATCTGGAGATCCGCGGCGCCGGCGAGCTCCTGGGTCAGGAGCAGAGCGGCCAGATCCAGGAGATCGGCTTCACACTCTACAGCGAGCTCCTGGAGCGTGCCGTGAAGGCACTGAAGGCCGGCAGGCAGCCGCAACTCGACCGCCCGCTGGAGCACGGCCCGGAGATCGACCTGCAGATTCCCGCGCTGCTGCCCGAGGACTACCTGCCGGACGTGCACAGCCGCCTGATCATGTACAAGCGTATCGCCAGTGCCGCCGACGGCGAGGAACTGCGCGAGCTTCAGGTGGAGATGATCGACCGCTTCGGACTGCTGCCGCCGCCGGCCAAGAATCTGTTCCGGGTCACCGCCCTGAAGCTTGCGGCCAACCCCCTGGGGATCCGCAAAATCGACGCCGCCGCCACCGGCGGACGGCTGGTGTTCGACGATCAGCCGAACGTCGAGCCCATGCGCATCATCGAACTTATCCAGAAGGAGCCGGAAATCTACCGTCTCGACGGCCAGCACAAGCTGCGTTTCCGTATGGCCCTGGACAAGCCCGAGCAGCGCGTCGCCGCCGTGGAGGCTCTGTTGCGGCGCCTGGGCGAAGGCTCCGCCGCCGCCAGCGCTTGAGCGCGATTCCGCAGGAGCGAGCGCGGCCAGGTCCAGATCGTCGACGGCGACGATGGGGTCCCTTCACCCTGACCTTCTACCCCTAGTTGGGCCCGGAGGGAGAGGGACACGAAGGTCGCCGCTACCCCAAGAACGCCGCGCCCCCTCTCCCCCACGGGGAGAGGGTCGGGTGAGGGGAATTCACCCGCCCGGGGACGGCCGGTGCCGGCATCGAGGCGTCGCGACCGCGAAGGCCTTTCTGTATGATACCCGGACTCCAGTCGAACCCATCCTCAATGACCCCGCGCACATTTCGCCGCTGCCTGATCCTTACCCTGCTCGCGCTGTTTCCCGGGCTCGCCGCCGCGCAGAGCTGGTACCAGGTGGAGATCGTGATCTTCGAACAGCACAATGCCGCCGACGACCGCGAGCAGCGCACCGAACTCGAGGTGCCGGCCCCGGACGAGGCCCAGGAGTTGAAGGAGGTGGGCGCCGGGGGCGCCTTCGCGCGCCTCGCCGACTCCCAGCTGCAGCTGGGCGGCGTGGCCCAGGCGTTGCGCGGCGCGGGCCAACGGCGGCCGATCCTGCACTGGGCCTGGCGCCAGCCGGTCACCGGCCGCAGCCGAGCGCAGCCCATTCGCATTCATGGCGGGCGGGAGTATACGCTGCCGGCGCCGGTCCGCGCGCCCCTGGATCCGGACACGTCCGCCCTTTCGCTCGAGCTGAGGCCAGCGCCCGGCGGTTTCGCGCCTCAGCACCGCACGGTCGAGGCGGTGGACGGGACGCTGCTCGTGACCCGCAGCCGTTACCTGCATGTGTGGACCGACCTGGTGTTCACCACGCCGGCCAGCGCGGCGCCGGGCCCCCGTTCCGCTGCCGCCGGCAACGAGTTGGTGCAGTTCCGCATGCAAGGTCACCGCCGCATGCGCAGCGGCGAGCTGCATTACCTCGATCACCCCGCCTTCGGCATGATCATCCTGTTCACGCCCATCGATGCGCCCGCGACGGAGGCACCGTCCACGGCCGAATCGGCCGCCGACGCCGGCGAGCCGGCTGCCGACTAGCGCGCCGGATTCCGAAAAGCCGGGTTAGTCGCGATCAGCCCGAGCACACGTCCAGCCCCTCGATGAAGCTAGGCTGATTCGCGGCTGAAGCCGCGTCTACAACCCACATCACCGCGGCTGAGCCGCACGGATCGCCTTACAATAGCCGCAGCACCTGCTCCAGCAGCAGCCGCACGTTGTCCATCCCCGACTTCAGGTGGCGATCGATCTCCTGCATGGTGATCACGCCCTCGCCCTTGCCGGCCGCCCAGTTGGCGGATACCGCACAGGTCGCATAGCACAGCCCCAGTTCCCGGGCGAGGGCCGCCTCAGGCATACCGGTCATTCCCACCATGTCGCACCCGTCGCGTTCGAGACGCCGGATCTCCGCCGCAGTCTCCAGACGCGGACCCTGAGTGGCCCCGTAGGTGCCGGTGGCGCAGAACTCGAGCCCCGCCTGTTCGGCCGCCTCGATCAGCACCGCGCGCAGTGCGTCACAATAGGGATCGGTAAAATCAACGTGGGTGACCTCCTCCAGGTTCTCCTCGAAATAGGTGTGATCCCGCGACCACGTGTAGTCGATGATCTGGTCCGGAAAGGCGATCTTGCCCGGGTTGAGCTCCGCGGCGATGCCCCCCACGGCCGCCACCGCCACGACGCGCTCCACCCCCAGGCTGCGCAGGGCCCAAATGTTGGCGCGGTAGTTCACCTTGTGCGGCGGGATGGTGTGACCACTGCCGTGCCGGGCCATGAACACCACATCGCGACCCGCCACCTTGCCGTGCACCGCCGGCCCGGACGGGGCACCGAAGGGCGTCTGGATCATCTCCCGGTGGGTGATCTCCAGGTTCTTGAGGGAATTGAGCCCGGTCCCCCCGATGATCGCGACATCTGCCATGCTCTGTCCTGCGCCTCCGGGCGCGTTCATTGTCCCTGCACCGCATAGATCCCTGGCGCGTTGCGCAAGAAACCCTTGTAGTCCATTCCGTAACCGAATACGTAGCGGTCTTCCACATCCAAACCGATGAAGTCCGCATCCTGCAGACCGTACTTGCGCGTGTGGCGCTTCTCCACCAGCACGGCGCTGTAGACCTCCCTGGCGCCCTGCCCGCGGCAGTAGTCCATGATCGCCGCGAGCGTGATGCCTTCGTCCAGAATATCGTCCACGACCAGCACCGTCCGGCCGCGCAGATCCAGGTGCGGGCGGGCGAGCCAGGTGAGATCGCCACCGCTGGTGGAATTGCGGTAACGGGTGGCGTGCAGGTAATCCATGTGCAGCGGGAAGCTCAAGCGTGTCGCCAGCTTGCCCGTTGGCACCAAGCCCCCGTTCATCACACACGTCAGGATGGGATTGCTGTCGGACAGGCGTTCGGCGATAGCCGATGCCATACGATCCAGGGCGTGCTCCACCTGTTGCGCGGTGTACAGACAGTCCGCCTGCTGCAGTACCGCCTGGGCCTGCTCAGGTGTCACAGTCATTGGCGCGCTTCCGAGGCTCAATAGGTGAAGGTCACTGTCCCGTCGGCCATGGCTTCGCTGATCACGTAGGCGCCGCCCACCGTCTCGTCGATCTCCGGAATGAGATCGTCGCCCCACAGCTCCAGGGTGGGCGTGCAGACCTTGAAGCGTACGCCCGCCTCGTAGGCTTCCTTGATATAGTCGTACACCGTACGCGCACTGTCGGGCTGAATGCGCAGTTGCGCCGCAAATCCCTTCTTCGCCAGTTCACCCGCACGGCCGGTGAACAGCACTTCCACCTCGTATTCCATAGAGGCCGCGACGGTCGCCTGAAAGAACGGCGCACCCAGCTCCGACGGATTGGACGGATCGGTGTTCACCATGATGATCAGCAGCTTGTCGGCCATGATCCGTCCTGTCCCACCTGGAGCGCCGGCCCATTATAGACAGGCACCCTCTGCCACGCCAGGATCGCTACGCCGATCGCGGAAGCCGAAGCCGACTCGGACCGGACGTTGGCCTGGAACGCGCCTTCAGGCGGCAAGCCCGCGGCGGGTTGATGCGTGCACGAAGGGCGCTGCGGTGCCATGCGCCTGAATTACGGTCACATCCGCTCCATTCCTGGCCGGTTCGTGGCGTGGCCGATGCAGTCGAGTAGATAGGAATGACGAGGCAGCGCGCACGTTGGACTTCACCCGCAGCGTTCGGGCTGGCGATATCAGGGTGCTCCCCGCAGGATGCGCCCCCTCCGATCATCCCTGCATGGCACCCGCGGCGGCGCGACGCGCGCCGGCACAAGCCGACCGGACGTCTTGCCGATGTTCTCGTCGAAGCGTCGCGTGCCATTCGGCGTTACAGATCCATGTCCAGTCGGGGAGCCGGGTCATACTCCTCGATCTGCACCCGGGCCTGCTGCCAGCGAGGATCCTTACGCAGGGCCGGCCACTCCGTGCGGTGGCGGGCGTGCAGGCGCACCAGGCGCAGATGGGAGACTGGATCGGGCGCGCGCTGCAGACCGTCGAGGATCCGGTTGCGGCCGCCGACGTTGTTGCACACCGGCAGCATGTCGCAGCCGGCGTCCAGGGCCGCCTCGGCCCGCGCAAGGAAGTCGCCGGCCTGGTCGGCCGCGGCCATATTGAGATCGTCGGAGAACACCACTCCCGAGAACTGCAGCTGCTCGCGCAGCACCCCCTTCACCCAACGCTGGGAAAAACCCGCCGGCGCGGGATCGAAATCCGAATACACCACGTGGGCCATCATCAGCCCGGCGATGCCGAAGTGGATCAGGCGCTCGAACACCAGCAGGTCCTCGGCAGCAATATCGGCATAGGGCCGAGGATCCACGGGAAGCTCCAGGTGGGAATCGGCGCTCACGGAACCGTGCCCGGGGAAATGCTTGCCGGTGGCAGCCATGTCCGCCTGGCGCATGCCTTTCATATAGGCGTGGGCCAGATCTGCGGCCGCTTCGGGATCGCTGTGAAAGGCGCGATCGCCGATCACCGTGCTGACGCCGCGATCCAGGTCCAGCACCGGGGCGAAGCTGATGTCCACCCCTACCGCGCGCAGCTCGCAGGCCATGAGCCAGGCGGTGATCTCGGCGAAGGCGCGGGCGCGTGCCGGGTCGCGGTCATAGAGCTCGCCCAGGCGGCGCACTGGCGGCAGGCGGGTGAAACCTTCGCGGAAGCGCTGCACGCGCCCGCCTTCCTGATCCACGGCGACCACCAGCCGCGGCTCGCGCGTGGCGTGAATGTCGTCCACCAGGGCGCGCACCTGTTCCGGCGCGGCGAAGTTGCGACTGAACAGGAGGACCCCGCCCACCAGCGGGTGGTGCAGCACCTCGCGCTCCTCCGGCTGCAGTTCCAGCCCCGCCAGATCCACCATTACCGGGCCAAGTGACACGGTCTCCTCCTTCAGGGTCGCACCCGGCTGCGCACGTCCAACCGATCGCGCAGGCGATCGCCCAACAAGTTCACGGCGAGCACCACCAGCATCAGCGCCGCTCCGGGCGCCAGCACCATGTGCGGGGCCACCAGCATATAGCGCGCGCCATCGCGAATCATGTTACCCCACGAGGCCTGGGGCGGCTGCACGCCCAAGCCCAGAAAGGACAGGCCGGCTTCGGCGATCACCACCGCCGCGATGCCGAAGGTGGCCTCGACGATCAGCGGCGCACCGATCAGCGGCACCAGGTGACGCAGGACGATACGCGTCGACGGGCACCCCAGGGCGACCGCGGCGGTGACGTGATCCCGGTGCTTCAACGACAGCACCTGAGCCCGGGCCAGGCGGGCGAAGCCCACCCACCCGACCACCGAGAGCGCCACCACCACGTTGCCGATCCCCGGCCCCATGATCCCGGCGAGTGCAATGGCCAGCAGGATCCCGGGGAACGCCAGGAAGATGTCGATCACGCGCACGATCACCAGATCGGTGATGCCGCCCCAATAAGCGCTCACCGTGCCGATCAGGCTGCCCACCAGCGCCGAGATCAGCACCACCCACACCGCCACGTGAAACGAGGTCGCTGCGCCCATGATCAGCCGGTCCAGGATCGGCCGCCCCAGGTCGTCGGACCCCAGCCAGGCCTCGCCCGACGGCAGGGCGAGGATGTCGGGCAGCGAAATGTGCTCCGGCTGCAGGGGCAGCCAGGGGGCGGCCAGCGCCATGCACAGCCACAGCGCCAGGATCACCGCCGGAACCGCCGCCCGCCTCATGCCCGAGCCTCGCGAATGCGCGGGTCCACCCAGGCGTAGACCAGGTCCGTGAGCACGTTGACGACGACGTAGGTGACGCTGATCAGCAGCACCGACGCCTGCACCACCGGATAGTCGCGGCGCAGGATGGCGTCCACCGTGAGTTTGCCCACGCCGGGCCAGGAGAACACCGTCTCCGTTATCACCGCACCGCCCAGGAGGGTGCCAAGCTGCAGGCCGAGCAGTGTGATGACCGGCAGCAGCGCATTGCGCAGGCCGTGATGGATCACCACCTGGCGCTCGCTGAGTCCCTTCGCCCGAGCGGTGCGGATGTAGTCTTCGCTCAACACCTCCAGCAAGGTACTGCGCACCATCCGCGACAGCACCGCGGCAAGCGCGGTGCCCAGGGTGATGGCCGGCAGGATGAGGGAGACGATGCCGTCTCGGCCGCTCACCGGAAACCATCCCAGCCACAGGGAGAACACCAGAATCAGCACCGGTCCCAACCAGAAGTTGGGAACCGAGACGCCGATCAAGGAGAAGGTCATGGCGCCCTGGTCCCAGGGCGTATCTTTACGCACCGCCGCAAGCGCCCCGAGGGGAAAGGCGATGAGCACCGCCACCAGCAATCCGGCCACGGCCAGTTCGATGGTTGCCGGCAGGCGCTCCAGGAGCATGTCGGTAATCGGGCGGCGGGAGTGAAACGACGTGCCCAGGTCCAGCTGCGCCAGACCGCCCAGGTATTCGCCCAGCTGCACCAGCAGCGGCCGGTCCAGCCCCAGGGCCTCCCGCAGCGCCGCGCGATCCGCGGGCCGGGCCGACTCCCCGAGCATCATGTCCACCGGATCGCCCGGCACCAGGTGCAACAGCAGGAATACCAGACACACCACCCCGAACACCACCACCAGGGCGCTGAGCAGCCGGGACACGAGGAACTGGATCATGGCGCGAACCGCGCCTCGCGCACGCCCGCGGGTCGGCGCTGCACCTGCGCCAGACTGTCGTAGTCCCCGTCGGCCGACAGTTCATAACCGTGGATGTCGGTGCGCGCGGCAACGAACTGCCCCTCGTACCAGAGCGGCACAAACGGCAGCGTCTCCAGCAGCCGCTTCTGCAGTTCCTGGTACAGGCGTGCGCGCCGAGCCGGTTCCTGGGCCGTCTCCGCCGCTTCGATCAGCCCGTCGACCAGCGCATCCTGGAACCGCCCCCGGTTCGCGCCGGCGGGCGGCACCGAGGTGCTGTGAAACACGTAACGGAAGATGTCCGGCGATTTGATTCCCACCCAGGACAGGGAGTAGAGCTGAAAACGTCCGGCCTTGATGTCGGCGTAGAACGTCGCCCAATCGAAGCTCGACAGTTCCACCTGGATGCCGACGTCGTGGAGTTGGCGTTGGATCACGGTGGCGATGCGCAGGCGCAGGGGATCGCTGGTGGTGCGATAGTTCAGGCGCAACGGGCTCCCGGCTCCATAGCCCGCCTCGGCCAGCAGCGAGCGTGCGCGCGCGGGATCGTAGCGATAAGCGTCGAAGTCGACGCCGGCCCAGTGCTCCGGCGGCAGCAGACCGGCGGCAAGGCGGGTTTCGCCTCCCAGCAGGTGCCAGGCGATGACGCGGCGGTCGATGGCATGGGCGATGGCGCGCCGCACCCGCAGGTCCGCCAGGATCGGATCCTCCAGGTTGAAGCCCACGTAGCTGAAGTTTCCGCCCTCGCGATGGCGCACGTCGATGTGCGGCTGTCGTTCCAGATAGCGCACCAGCTCCGGCGGCAGGTCGTTCTGAACCAGGTCCAACTCGCCGCGTAGAAGCTTCAGCACCCGCACGGTGGAATCGCTCACGTGCAGGAACTCGAACAGTTGGCCGTCGGCGCGGCGCTCGAGGCGCAGCAATCCCTCCACCGGCCAGGCGGCGAGCTCGAACGCACCGCTGCCCCAGGGACGGCGGTCGAAGGGGTGGCCCGCCTCGATGCCTTTGCGCGGCAGGACGCCGATCACCAGATAGCCCGGAAACAGCGGATCCGGCCGGCTCAGCTCGAAGTCCACGGTATGCTCGTCGATCACCACGATGCGTTCGATCATCTCGAGCGAACTGCGGTGGGGTGAATCGTTGGTCGGGTCACGCACCGAGTCATAGGTGGCCTTCACATCGGCGGCCGTCAGCGCGCTGCCGTCGTGGAAGCTCGCGCGCGCGGGATCCAGGCGAAATCGATAGCGCGTCGGCGCGAGCTGTTGCCACTGCGCCAGGGCGGCCACGGGCCGTGCCGAGGCGTCGAAATCGACCAGCTGGGCGTACAGCAGTCGGTTGAGGCGAGCTGACGTGGCATCCGTGGCGTAACGTGGGTCCAGGGTGATCGGCGCACTGGCCACTCCCATGCGAATGGCATCGGACGGCGCCTCAGCGCAGGCGCTCAGCAGTGCGCAAGCCACTAGAAGGAGCCCCGTCCCGATGCGCTGCATGGCTGTGGCGGGGTGGCGCGACACTACCAGTTTTTGTAGGGATGTTGGACCAGGCACACGTTGTAGTAGCGCGGATCGTCGCTCACCTCATCGCCCACCCAGGGCGGGCGCTCGAACGGCTCGTCGCGGGCGCGCAGCTCCAGCTCGGCTACCACCAGACCCTGATTGTCGCTCTCGAACACGTCCACTTCCCAGACGTGGTCGCCATACGCCACCTCGTAGCGGTCTT
>Ga0209347_1005762_pt1 | contig 11509 bp, 10 predicted proteins | sample AutmiccommuBRH23_FD_187382 | JGI IMG/M metagenome (GOLD analysis project Ga0209347, IMG submission 187382) | Deep subsurface microbial communities from Mt. Terri, Switzerland - Autotrophic microbial communities BRH/23 (SPAdes) (version 2) | ecosystem: Environmental > Aquatic > Deep subsurface >...
TGTCGCTCGTGTAAAGGCTGCTGTCCACTTCCGCCTTTTGAAGGCTGAAACCGCCAGAAGCGCAGGCAGGCAGCGCAAGCAAGACGCAAAGAAGCGACGCAGGCCTCAGCCAGTTTGTCTGAAAGCCGACCAAAAACCGCACTCCGAACGCTTGCGCGATGCGCGACAATCGGCAATCTCCCCAACAGACACTCTGTCCCGAGTTGGAACTATGGCCGAAACACCGTTAACAAGCAGTGACTTCACGCAAGCCAGCGAGCCGTTCCGGCTGTTTGGCGATTGGCTTGATGACGCTACCAAAAGCGAGATCAACGACCCGAACGGCGTCGCACTGGCAACCGTCGACGCGGACGGCATGCCGGATGTGCGAATGGTGCTGCTCAAGGGCTTCGATGAGGACGGCTTTGTTTTCTATACGAATTTCGAGAGCGCCAAGGGACGCGAGATCCTTGGCAGCATGAAGGCGGCGATGTGCTTTCACTGGAAATCGCTACGTCGGCAGGTGCGCATCCGCGGCAATGTGGTGGTCGTCAGCGATGACGAGGCCGACGCCTATTACGCGACGCGACCGCGCGGCAGCCGAATCGGCGCCTGGGCATCCAAACAGTCGCGACCGCTGGAAAGCCGCTTCGCGCTGGAAAAATCGGTGGCTGAATATTCGGCCCGCTACGCGGTCGGCCAAATTCCGCGGCCGAAGCACTGGTCGGGGTTCCGTATCGTGCCAACGTCCATCGAATTCTGGCACGACCGGCCGTTTCGCCTGCATGACCGGGTGACGTTCAGCCGCAAGGAGGATGGCGGCTGGGACAAGGCGAGGCTCTATCCCTGACGTTTCAGGCCTTCTTGCGTGACATGAAGGCCATGAGTGCGGCGCGCGCTTCGTCGGACTTCAGCCGTTCCTTGAAGTGGCCGGCCTCCGTCCTGATGCGATCGAGCAGCACGCCGCGGTCGCCGATCATCAGGTCGCGGGCGATCTTCAGCGCCTCCGGTGGTTTGGAGGCGACAAGATGGGCTGCTTTCAGCACCTCGGCCTCCAGCTGCTCTTCGCCAACCACGGCGTAGATCAGTCCGGCCTCTTTCGCCCGCTCGGCGGAAAAGCCCTCGCTCAGCGCCAGCAACGCGAATGCCTGCTGGCGCCCCAGGATGGCTGGCGCAAGCAGGCTGGAGCCGGCTTCAGGCACCAGGCCAAGGTCGGTGAAGGGCGTGCGGAATGTGGTGCGCGGCGTGGCGAAGGTGAGGTCGCAATGCAGGTTGAGCGTCGTGCCGATGCCGACCGCTATGCCGTCGACGCCGGAAATTATCGGCTTGGCGGCTCCTGCGAGCGCCGAGAGGAAGGCCCAGACCTCCTCGCCGCCCTCCCCGCCGACAGCCATCGCCATGAAATCGGCAAGGTCGTTGCCGGCCGAGAAGGCGCCAGGAACGCCAAGAAAGACATGGACGCGGACCGAAGAATCGCCATCGCCCGCGGCGAGCGCGTCCGACATCGCCGCATACATGGGGCGGGTGATGGCGTTTTTCTTTTCCGGCCGGTTCATGCGGATGACCTGAACGGGACCGTCACGCTCGACCAGGATGTGCTTTTCCATTTCGAGATCCTTGCCTTTTCTAGGCCGAGACCAGCCCCTTGCCGGCTGACAGCAGGGCATCGGCGCCATCGATGACCTGACCACGCAGCGCCTGCGCCTCGCCGGCGAAATTGTCGGCAAAGAACCGGCAAAGGCCGATTCGTTGATCCGACCGGTCGGCCAGCGCGCCGCGCGCCAGCGCGATGCCACCCGAGGCGAGCGCGAACAGCCTGAGATATGGCGTTGCCCCGGCAAGCGCCTTTTCATTGTCGCCGCGCGCGATAAGGTCGAGGAGATGGCCGGTAGCGTCGTCGAGCGCCGAAACGGCGGCGGCCAATGCTGTTGCGGCACCACCCAAACCCTCCAGATTGGATGAGCGGACCGCCTCGACGGTCTCTTTCAATTCGCCGATATAGGCGCGGACGTGGTCGCCGCCCGATTGCGGCAACTTGCGCAACACCAGGTCGATTGCCTGGACGCCATTGGTGCCCTCATAGATCGGCGCAATGCGTGCATCGCGCAGTAACCTGGCAGCGCCGGTTTCCTCGATGAAGCCCATGCCGCCATGAACCTGGACCCCGAGCGAGGCGACCTCAACGCCGACGTCGGTGGCAAACGCCTTGGCAACCGGCGTCAGCAGGTTCGCCCGCTGCTGCCAGTGAGACTTTGAACGGTCAGTTGCGACGCGCGCCATGTCGATGGCGTAGGCGCAGGAATAGGTGATGGCGCGCGCAATTCGGGTCAGCGCCTGCATGGTGAGCAGCGTGCGCTGGATGTCGGGATGGTGAACGATTGGCGCCATGCCCTCACCATCATAGGTTGCAGCCTTGCCCTGCCGGCGCTCGTTGGCATAGGCAAGCGCCTTCTGGCAGGCTGCCTCGGCGACACCGACGCCCTGCATGCCGACGGCGAGACGCGCATTGTTCATCATGGTGAACATGCAGGCGAGTCCACGATTCTCCTCGCCGACGAGCCAGCCAATGGCCCCTTTCGGCTCAACGAAGCCATCGCCATAGATCATGGTGCAGGTCGGCGACGCATGGATGCCGAGCTTGTGTTCAAGACCGGAGCAGAAGACGTCATTGTGCTGACCAAGGCTTCCATCGTCGCCGACGAGATATTTTGGCACCACAAACAGCGACAGGCCGCGCGTGCCGGCCGGCGCATCAGGAAGCCGCGCCAGCACGAGATGCACGATATTGTCGGTCAGGTCGTGTTCGCCATAGGTGATGAATATCTTCTGGCCAAAGATCCGGTAGGTGCCGTCGCCGGCCGGCTCGGCGCGAGACCGCAGCGCGGCGAGATCGGTGCCTGCCTGCGGTTCGGTAAGGTTCATGGTGCCCATCCACTCGCCTGATACGAGCCTGGCGAGGTATTTCTGCTTCAGAGCCTCCGAGGCATGCTTGTCCAGCGCCTCGACCGCTCCCATGGTGAGCGTCGGCCCGATGGCGAAGGCCATCGAACCGGAGTTCCACATTTCGAGCGCGGCGACAGCCAGCATGGTGGGCAAACCCTGACCACCGAACGCCTCGGGTCCGGAAAGCGCGTTCCAGCCGCCGTCGCACCAACGACGATAGAGGTCCGGCCAGCCAGCGGGCATGGTGACGTCGCCATTGGCGAGCACGGCGCCGATCCGGTCACCAGCCTCGGAAAGAGGCGCGATCTCATCGCTTGCAAAACGTCCCGCCTCGACAAGAACCGCATCGACCAGATCCTCGGAGAGATCACCCAACTGGCCTTGCTCGAGCGCTGTCGCGAGGCCAGCGACCTGCTTGAGAGTAAAGCCAATTTCGTCAACGGGCGCACGATACATCGGTGACCTCCACGGTTTCCAAGCGGTGGCGCAACAAGGTTGCGACCACCCGATATCCAGTGAGGAGCGTAGCAACTTTCTCGCGGGCCCGACTATCCACTTTTGACGTAAGCGTCAATTTGGCCCGAGAAAGTCGACCGCAACGGAGTGGCTGATTTTCCGCAAGGCCGTTTTGCTTGATCCCCGCATGGCGGAAAGGCAATAATGGACGGATGCGGATCGCACGATTCTCTGCCTGAAATGTCCACTCGGCCACACTCGCGCCAGAAAGTCTTTCCTTAACTAGCGTAGTCCACGATGTGCGACGATGGATAAAGGGACCTGATGTTGGCAGTAAAGTCGGCGAACCGACTTGTCCGGGCGGCACTTGCCGCGTTGACGGCAACTTTCACGATGATCTCGGCACAGACCGTTGCGGCTTCGGATTTTTCCGAGCCGTGGAAACGGCAGGACCGGGCGCTGGTCATTGATGCCTATGAATACAATTCCATCGACTGGCAGAAGATGGCGCAGGACAAGCGCATCGTCGGCTTTATCAACAAGGGGTCGGATGGTCTGTCGCCAGCCTATGAATGCTCTGGCAACGAGGCGGAAGTAAGCCTGTGCAAGGCGCTTTGGAAGCGCCATGCCGTGGCTCGCGAGCTGTTTCATACACGCAGGACGGTGGCCAAGTCGATGGGCCTGAAATGGGGCGCCTACCATCTCGCCCGCCCCGGCAACCCGATCGGCCAGGCTAACCATTTCATTGATTTTGCGGAACCGGGCCCCGACGACCTGGTCGCCATCGACATTGAAGACAACGACCCCGAGAAATGGATGTCGCTCGAGGATGCCGAGATCTTCGTGCTGCACATCCATCGCCGGCTCGGCCGGTTCCCGATCCTCTACACCAATGGCGCGACAGCCAAGCATATCGCCGACAACAGCGACCGCTATCGCCTTTTGTCGCGACTGCCGCTCTGGTATGCGCGCTACAAGCCGGAGATCGGCCTGCATTTCCCGAAAGGCAACTGGAAGTCCTACTCGCTCTGGCAGTTTTCCGCCGGCGCGAATTGCGACGCCAAAGCCTGTCCCTATCGCGTCCCCGGCACATCCAACGACATCGACGTGAACGTCGCCTCGATGAGCGACGATGAATTGCGGGCAGAGTGGCCGTTCGGAAGCCTCATCGACAAGAGCGTCGACTTGATTGCCACCGTGCCGCTTCCGATATCGCGCAAGGATGCGTTGCTGGGCGACGTGATCATGCAATATGCCGAAGTGGACCCTTCATTCGAACCGCCGGCTTTCGCATCGATGTTTCCGGGCGCCGGCCACGGGCTGCCCATGCCGATTTCTGTCGGCGGGAACGCGCAGGCTCTGGACCAGACGGAATATGCCTCCTACGTCGAACCGACCGACGTGGCGCGCCGTCCGGTACACGCGATGAAAGCAGAGCCCATTGCTCTGGAACCGGGACCGCCGCTGGCGGCAGGACAGCCGCCGCGACTGGTGCGCGACCAGTTGCCGGTTTTTCTGATACGGAAGATCGACGCGGAGATCACCGAGGAACCGCTGCCCTGAGCCCGTGGCTGGCGCGTTACCAGCCTATTTCGCGTTCTCGCGCTCGACAGCACGCCAGCCAATGTCACGGCGGCAAAAGCCTTCCGGCCAGTCGATAAGATCCACCGCCGCATAGGCCCTTTGTTGAGCTTCGGCGACCGTGCCGGCCATGGCGGTCACGTTGAGTACCCGTCCGCCATTGGCGACAATGGCGCCGTCTTGCACGGCAGTGCCGGCGTGGAATATCTCGACGCCTGCGGCTTCCGCCCGTTCAAGACCGCGGATGATCGAGCCCTTCTGCGGCACGCCGGGATATCCTGTGGCCGCCATCACGACCGTGAGCGCTGCATCGTCACGCCAGCGCGCCGACATATGCGCGAGCTGGCCATCGGCGGCGGCTTCGAGCAGGACCAGCAGATCGTCCTTGAGGCGCATCATCAGCACCTGGCACTCGGGGTCGCCGAAGCGAACATTGTACTCGATGAGCATCGGCCCGCTGTCGGTGATCATCAGTCCGACGAACAGCACGCCCGAGAACGGCATTGCCATTTCGGCCATGCCGCGCATCGTCGGCTCGACGATCTCGCGCATTGTGCGCTCGATCATGTGGGGCGACATTACCGGGGCCGGCGAATAGGCGCCCATGCCGCCGGTATTGGGCCCCGTGTCGCCGTCGCCGACCTGCTTGTGATCCTGGGCCGTGCCGAAAGGCAGCGCCGTGCTGCCATCGCATAGGCAGAAGAAGCTCGCCTCCTCGCCCGTCAGGAACTCCTCGACAACGACCTCTGCCCCGGCGCTGCCGAATGAGCCGTCAAAGCAATCGTCGATCGCGGCGAACGCTTCGTCCCGCGACATAGCGACGGTGACGCCCTTGCCGGCGGCCAGCCCATCGGCCTTGACGACGATCGGCACACCCTGGGCCGATACGTAGGCCTTGGCATCCGCCGCCGTCTTGAAGCGGCCATAGGCGGCCGTCGGAATATCGTAGCGGGCGCAAAGATCCTTGGTGAAACCCTTCGAGCCCTCAAGCTGCGCTGCTGCCTTCGACGGTCCGAAGACCTTGAAGCCAGCCTGGCGCAGATCGTCACCAAGCCCGGCAACCAGCGGCCCTTCCGGGCCGACGACGACCAGATCGATGGATTTATCCGTGCAGAAGTCAACAATCGCGGCGTGGTCGGCGATATCGAGCGCGACCAGTTCGGCCTCGCGCGCGATGCCGGGATTGCCCGGCGCGGCATAAAGCGTCGTCAGCATCGGCGAAGCCGCAAGCTTCCACGCCAACGCGTGCTCGCGCCCACCCGAACCGATCAGCAAGACATTCATACCGCCAGACCTCATACCATCGCCACCGAAGTGCCGACATCCGGTAGGGCGGGTACCCTTGAGGGTCAAGCTTTGCGAGCGCTCATCAACGACAATTCGCCCGCTTGACGCATCCATGTGCGGCTGGCACTGCTCGGCGATGAATGAGGTTCAATCCAAGCTGGGCCAGGGCCGGGTCGCAGACGCGCCAAGCGGCCACTGGGCATACCGTGCCCTGCCGCGATGGCTGTGGCCCTACGCGCAACTGGCGCGCTGGGACCGTCCGATCGGCTGGCAATTGCTACTTTGGCCCTGCTGGTGGTCAGCAGCACTTGCCGCAAGCGCCTACGCCAAACCGCAGGATGCGTTGGATACGCTGCTGCCCTCGCCTTGGCACCTGCTTCTGTTCTTCCTTGGCGCGGTAGCCATGCGCGGCGCCGGTTGCACCTATAACGACATTGTCGACGCCAGGATCGATGAGCAGGTCGAGCGGACCCGTTCGAGGCCGCTGCCTTCCGGGCAGGTGTCGCGCCGCCAGGCCTGGATTTTTCTGGTGTTGCAGGCGCTGGCGGGGCTTGCCGTGCTGCTACAGTTCAACCAGTTCACCGTGCTGCTTGGCGTGCTTTCACTGGCCGTCGTGGCGATCTATCCGTTCCTGAAGCGCTTCACCAACTGGCCGCAGCTGGGCCTTGGACTGGCATTTTCCTGGGGCGCGCTGATCGGCTGGTCCGCTGAATTCGCTGATCTCGACCAGGCCCCCGTGCTGCTCTATCTCGGCTCGATTCTCTGGGTGGTCGGCTATGATACGATCTATGCCCACCAGGACCGGGAGGACGATGCGCTTGTGGGTGTCAAATCCACCGCGCGGCTGTTCGGCGACAGCACGAAATCCTGGCTTATCGGGCTCTATGGCGGCGCGCTGGTCCTGATGGCCAGCGCCTTCTGGGCTGTGCAAGTGCCGGCGCCGGCGATGGCGGGCCTGCTGGCCGCCGGCGCGCACATGGCGCGCCAGATCATCATTCTCGACCTCGACGACCCCGACCAGTGCCTGCGCCTGTTCAGGTCCAACAATGTCGTTGGCTGGTTGATCTTCCTCGGGCTGGTCGGCGGCGGCGTGTGGACTGCAGCGCAGCCGCTGGTCTGACTATTCCCGGGCGATCAGTTCGTTACCGTCGATGACCAGACGCATGCCAAGGTTGCCGGGCTTGCGGCGCACGAGAAAGAACGGGCGACGCGATGCGCCGCGGCGCTTGCGGCGATCCTTCGCAGGCAGCGCCTTGATCGCTTTCCCCAGCGACTCCTCGAGCGTCCGTGCGATGCCGTCAGCCTCGATCAGCAGCATGGGAAGGCGGAAGGCGTCGGCCCATGCGCGCCAGTCGGCGGCAACATCTTCCAGATTGTCTGCGACCAGCAGCGGAACCGACAGCATCGGATCATTGTGCAGAAGCTCAAGCGTGACAGTGACGTTTCCGTCGCCATCCTCAAGCGCTCGCGCAGCAACGCCCTGAAAGGCATTGGCCGGCAGGACGACGGTCGCCGGCAGGCCGCTCATCTGTAGCAAGCGGCGGACGATGGCGCCACGCTGGTCGATCGTAAACGTAACATCGCCGAAGCTGTCGCATATGGCGTAGCTTACCACCTGGGGCAAGCGGGACGGGTCAAGACGCATATTGCGTCCCGCCCAGACTGGCTTCAGTCCGATATTCATGTCGATGCCCTTCTGTCTCTCCTGAGAGCCGGTTCTTCCGGTTCTCGCGGACCGGTTTTCCCGGTCTCGTTATGGAGACGACAGTAGCGCGGCGACCTTATCGTCCCGCTTAAGAAAGTCGGTTAAATTTTGCTGATCTTGGCGATGGTTAGCGGAATCCGACCTGCCGGAATATGTTGGTAGGCTTCGTTTACAACAGCTTACCGGGGTTCATGATGCCCGCCGGATCAAAGACGCGCTTGACCCGACGCATCAGGTCGATGGCGACAGGCGGAGCGGTGGCGGAAAGCTCGTCCCGTTTCAACTGACCGATGCCATGTTCGGCCGAAATCGAACCGCCGAGATGGCGGACGATATCGTGCACGGCCTTGTTCATGGGCCGGTAAAGTTCGAGATAAGTCTTCGGGTCCGCGTCTGCTGGCTGCGAGACATTGTAGTGCAGATTGCCGTCGCCCATGTGGCCAAAGCAGACGACGCGGGCTCCCGGGCAAACCGCCTGCACGGCGCTTGCGGCGCGCTCGATGAATTCCGGCACCGATGCGACCGGCACCGATATGTCGTGCTTGATGGATGCTCCTTCGGGCTTCTGGGCATCCGACAGATTCTCGCGCAGCGCCCAGAATGCGTTGCCCTGAGCCAGGCTGGCCGCGATCACCGCATCGCCGGCAAGACCCGCCTCAAGTCCCTCGGTCAGGATCTCCTCCATCAGTCTTGCGGCGTCTTCTGCGGACCGGCCGGACGAGATCTCGACGAGAGCGTTCCACGGCCATGCCGCCTGAAGCGGTGCAACCGCACCGGGCGTGAAGCGCATGACAAAATCCAGCGGCGTCTTGCCGACCAGTTCGAAGGCGGTCAGGCTGTGGCCAGCCCGCTCGGCGGCAAGACCGAAGAGCGCCAAGGCGGCGTCAGGCGAATTCAGCCCGACCCAGGCGACTTCGCGGCCTTTCGGCCTGGGAAACAGTTTCATGACCGCGGCAGTGATGATGCCCAGCGTGCCTTCGGCGCCGATGAAGAGGTTCTTGAGGTCGTAACCCGTATTGTCCTTCTTGAGTTTACGCAGGTCGTCGAACACCTCGCCCGTCGACAGCACCACTTCGATGCCCAGGCAAAGTTCGCGCGTATTGCCATAGGCAAGAACCGCGGTGCCGCCCGCATTGGACGACAGATTGCCGCCGATCTGGCAGGAGCCCTGCGAGGCGAGCGACAGGGGAAAGAGACGACCGGCGGCATCCGCGGCCTGATGCAGGCTCTCAAGCACCATGCCTGCCTCGACGGTTATCGTGTTCGACAACACATCCACTTCCCGCACACGGTTGAGCCGTGACAGGGACACGACGATTTCGCTGCCCGTGCCGTGTGGCACCTGAGCCCCGACGAGGCCTGTATTGCCGCCTTGCGGAACAATCGGCGTGCCGGTCTCGGTTGCAAGCCTGAGGATTCGACTGACCTCGTCGACACTTCCCGGCCTGAGCACCAACGGCGAACGCCCGGGAAAGAGACCCCGCAGTTCATGGACATAGAGCTCGATGTCGGCATGGCCGCGCACCGCGTGAGCCGATCCGACAATTGCCCCGAACCTATCGAGCAAAGCCGGATCGAGGAGCGAAGTTTCGGACGCCATCGATCCTGCCTATGGTTCGGCGCGCGTGTCGCCGCGCGGGGCCGCAGCACGGCCGATGCGATCGTTGATCGCCTCGCCAAGCCCGACATTCGGGATGGGAGCAACCGCGATGGTGGCCGCTCCGCTGCGATCAAGCGTCTGCAGGAACGAGAACAGGTTGACGGCGGCCTCGCTCAGACTGCCTGACGGCGACAGGTTCAGCATCGCGACGGCGCTTTCCGCCAGAGCGGGCTCCGTCGGCCCGAAAGCCAGCAGCGCCTCGCCCGGCCTGACATCGCTGGCATTCGCCCGGACGGCGGCGGTCGGCGCATAGTGCGAAGCAAGCATGCCCGGCGCCTCAATGCCCTCGCTTGATCCGCGCAGCAGCGAGCACTGGACAACAGGCTCGATGAGTTCGGCGGCGATACCGCCCGGCCGAAGCAGGCGAACCGTACCCCCCGCGACCCTGAGGATGGTCGATTCCAATCCGACAGGCGTCGGCCCACCGTCAACGATGAGGGGTATACGGTCGCCGAGATCGGCGGCCACGGCCTCGGCCGTCGTGGAGGTGATGCGGCCCGACGTGTTGGCGCTGGGAGCGGCCAGCGGACGGCCCAGGCGGCCGATCAGCGTGGCGCCAAAACCCTGCGGCATGCGCAAGGCAATGGTATCGAGGCCGGCGGTAACCAGCGGATGCACGCCATGACCCGGCGCGAGCGGCAGAACCAGCGTCAGCGGTCCCGGCCAGAAGGCCTCGGCAAGCCTGGTGGATAATGGGTCGAACAGGGCAATGCGCCTGGCCATGGCCATGTCGGCGACATGCGCGATCAGCGGATTGAAACGCGGGCGGCCCTTCGCCTCGAAAATGCGCGCAACGGCTTCGCCACTGGTCGCATCGCCGGCAAGCCCGTAGACAGTCTCCGTGGGGATGGCGACGACCTGTCCGCTTTCGAGCAGCGAAAGGGCGCTTTCCATCGCTTCATCTGTCTTCAGGATGTTCGCCACATGCGCCTTCCAGATTGAGACCCCATGGTCCTGACCCTGGGTAGCTATCGCGCGGCGCGCACAGGGGCAAGTGTCGCCGCGGCATCAATTTGTTAATCGGTAAAATGCTAATCTGACCCGCAAGTCGACATCAACGAGCCGATGGCGGAGTTTTCCTGTGCATCCGGCGCTTAGAGCGAACAGGCCCTTTCATGCGCATGATCGCAGCATTTGCCCTGACGACGGCGATGGCGGTTGCCTATGCCAATGCTTCGTCGATCATTGCCGTTGGCGACATTGAAGAAGGCGTCGGGCCGTCCACCATACTATTCGGCGAGACCGCCGGCGGCGCGCTCGTCGAAACACAGCAGGTGGATATCGGCTCGACGGTCGAACTGTCGAGCGTGCTTTCAGACTCTCCCTCCGTGGCGATGGTGGTTCAGCGCGCAGGTACACCAACACCGTCGGTGGTCATCGTTGGCGAGCCGGGCGGCAGTGTCGTCGAGGACAAGATTTCCGAAGTCGTGAACCCGGTGGCGAGCCAGTCCGGCATGGCGATGATGCCGATGATCATTCGCGGCGGCATGGTCGGCGATGCCTTCTCGCGCCCGGTGCCCACCTCGGCTTCGCAGACCGGCCCGACGACGATGCCCACCCTCGACCCCAACGACAAGGGCACGCCCTCAAAGCGCAAGGCGCTGAAGAGGCAGGCAGAACGCCAGCGGGCCATGGCGCAGGAGGCCCCGCAGGAGGCTCCCGCGCGTATGCCTCATACCGAATGAGCTGACCGCTTGACGCGGCCACGGCGTGGCCGCACTTTCGTCCTGACCGGCATCCACAATCATGCCCACGCCAGATTTCGAACAGTAGACGCGACGTTATCGCCGGTGTTCCTGCTGAAGGGAGTTCGAGAGATGAGACCAATCGTTGGAGCGCTGGCCGCCGGCCTTCTGATTGCGCCGATGGCCTTCCCGGTGGCCGCCGCAGCCGACCAA
>Ga0209347_1005763_pt1 | contig 11507 bp, 17 predicted proteins | sample AutmiccommuBRH23_FD_187382 | JGI IMG/M metagenome (GOLD analysis project Ga0209347, IMG submission 187382) | Deep subsurface microbial communities from Mt. Terri, Switzerland - Autotrophic microbial communities BRH/23 (SPAdes) (version 2) | ecosystem: Environmental > Aquatic > Deep subsurface >...
TTCCCGGACCATTTCACGGATAACATAGTCCTTGGTGGTCTTTACGTCCCGGATCATAATGTTCAGGTACTTGTCTTCATCCAACTTCAGGCGCTTTACCTCGCCATAGCTGGTGGCCCGGCGGAAAGCATCCCTGGGGTTGATCGTTTTTGGCAGGTATTTCTCGTCAATCCCGGCATTGGTGAATTCATCCCGGATCTGCTCCCTGGTCATGCGAACGTCGGTCACGGTGTACCATGCCAGGCAGCCGATAATCTTTACTCCGGTGTCTTTCAGTGACTTCTCAACAGCCGCAAGGTTTTCAAGTTTCATGTTCATTCTAATTCCTCCTTCTCATCGTTTAATCAAAACATTGCTTCCCTTGATCCCGGCGCCACCTCTCTGCGGTCAAAGATTTTTATCATGATGGCCCCGTTGCCAATAGAGGCTCTACCGGTTTTTAAAGCCCTATTTACCAGGTGGTGCAGCTTATCATACCTTTCAACAATCTCAACCCTTACAACTTCTTCATGACCATCCCCAAATTTCAATTGCACTGTGGTTTCCTGAACGTGACACGGATAGCGCCTTCGCATCAGTACACCTCCTGAAAAATCTCCCCGGCCGTTTCCTCATCCAGCCGATTAACCGCCCAAACACGATCACTCCACTTCTTTAACTCACCGCCCGGGTCGCTGCCGATCAGGACGGTCCAACAGTTAAATTTCAGGGCCTCCTTCTTGGCCTTGAAGGCGTCCAAGAACCCGTTGTCCAAATAGCAAAGGCCGTCTGTGACCATTACCACGTCGGCCCTTTTAAATGCAATATCCGTAATTTTGTCGGTAGCCCAATTAAGCGGAGGATCGAAGGCCGTTCCGCCGGCTGCCCCGGTTGAGGCCATGTCTGCGTACTTATTAAGGTCACGCTCTCCTGGCTTAAACTCAATGACTTTTTTTACCTGGGTATCGAAGAATATCACCGCTGACTGCCTTTTCTGTCGGGCTGCGGTATCAACCAGAGCCAGGGCCACCGCTGTAGCCCAATCCAGCGGCTGACCACCCATGGACCCGCTGATGTCCACCGCGCAGATGATAGGCCCTCGGCCCTGTTTCTCCTTGACCTTCAGCTCGTACTGCAACAGTTGTTTTTCTGTGTACCGCCGATAGAAGTCTTTTTTCCGTAAAGGGTTCTTAATGGCAGCCAGTTCTACAGGGAGGATGTGAGAGAGATCGCTGCCCAGCGTGATCCCGTGGGTTTCGTCCCGATCCCTTTTGATTTTCTCTTTTTGTTTGGCCCGGGCCAGGTTCCTCATTTTACCCACCAGATCTGCCAGCATTTTAAGCCTGCTGTTATGAGCCATCCGGCGGGTAAGACTGATCCGCTGGTCTAAGGGCACCGTGGTCAGGTCCCCAGGTTTAATTCCCCAGCCACCCATGGCTGTGACAACTTTTTCGGCGCCCTCCCGGCCCTTCTCTAGTGAGGACCTGATTGCCCGGCGTATATCCCGGCAGTTATTTTTGATGTCCTGCTCAACCTCGGCCATCAACTGATTGGCCTGCTGCTCCAAGTTCCTGGCCAGATCCTCCAAGCCCTCGGCCCTGGCCTCGTCTGCCTTTCGCTGGTTGTGGGCGGCCTGGTCTGCCTTATCCACAGTCTCTTTAACCTTTGGACGGTCCTTAATCTCCCGGGCCAACTGCCTGCCTGCTTCTACCGTGGCCAGTCCGGCCACCAGTTCATCCATCATGGAGTTTACCCTGGTCTGCTGGGTGTTGGGATCCTCCATCATCTTTTCCACCCAGGCCCGGTTCATTTTATAAGCTGGGTTGATCTGCTCCTGGGGCAGCAGTTCCGGGGCCACTTTGTAGTAGCTCGCCCAGATGTCCCGGAGCAGCGCCGGCCAGGTGGGTGAGTCTTTGGAGTTGACCAGCTGCTGAAATTCAGCGGAGGCTTTCGATAGGTTCTCGAAAGCCTCCTTGTCGTAGCTGTCAATCTTTACATTGTTTTCTTTCCGCAGTTCCCGGATGGTGCTTTTATTGACCCCGAACAGTTCCTCCAGGCTTAAATTCTCAAGCCCATGCACTTTGCCAGCACCTCCTTGTTATAGTCCAGAACCTGGGCCATGACCTCGTCAACCTTGGAGGTAGACCGGCCTTTTGCAGTGGCTTCCTCTTTCATCTTCTCCAGCTTCTGGCTGATGTTGGTCAGCTTCCCGTTGGCCTCCATGCCGGCGGCCGTTTTCTTATCTGTGCCGGCGGCCGCCATGGCCTCCTGGTAAATCTCCACCGCCTGGTCAAGCAGGTCTTGGGCAATCATATCCATGGGGTTAACCAGTCCGACGATCATTTTTCTGATCTCGGCCACTTGATTGGGCTCCTGCCATAATGCGTGAGCCAGAATTTCCAGGTCCTCCTCGCTGGCTTCTGTCCTGCCCTCAATCCAAGCATTCGCCTTGATAATGGCCAGGCATTTTTTCCAGCGTCTGTCTGACACCGAGATACCCTTGCTGATCATTATCTGGCGGATCTTGGAGATTACCGGGATAATCTTATTAACCTTTACCGCCGCCGCTTCGGCCTGGGCCTGCTTTAACTCGGCCATGCTCAGCATGGTGGTGGTAGCTGAGGCCCCGATGCCCAGCAAGTACCGTTCAAAATTCCTGGGGTCCTTGATATAGTCCACCTGGTAGCGCAGCATAAAGCGGTCCCACAAGGCCCCCAGTTCTTCCTTGTCCTCGGGTAACTCATTGCTGGCGCCGATGACCATTTCCAGCGGTACCTGAACGGGCTGGCCATCGTTAAAAAATAGGCGCTCGTTTAAGATACTCAACATGGAGTTAAGCACCGCCGAATTGCACTTGAATATTTCATCCAGAAAAGCTATGTTACTTTCCGGCAACTTGCCGGTGGTAACCCTGCGGTAACTGTCCTGCTCCAGGGCCTGCAGGCTAATAGGTCCGAACAATTCTTCCGGGGTGCTGGTCTTGGAAAGCAGCCAACGGAAATAAAACCCCCCGATCCGGCTGCAAAGATTTTCGCCCTTGGCGCTCTTGCCGGTCCCGGGAGGCCCCAGGAAAAGGATGTGTTCCCCAGACACCAGGCCAACAAAAAGACCCCGGATGGGGTCCCTGCGCTCGATAAAATCCTGGTTCATTTCGGCCTCCATGGCCTTAAATTTTTGATTTAACACCTATAACCATCCTCCTATTTTTATATTCCCTGCCTGTAAGCAGGTGCGATTCTGAATCATGTTTACGGCCCCATGTTTTCCTCACCTTTTATAGTATCTTTCCATCCACATTCGATTTTTGGCTTTACGCTTACATTCCGAGGTGCAATATAGCCGGCGAGTCCCTCCCGGGTCAAACTCTTTGCTGCATTCCTTGCAGGTCACCAACCCGATCCTGCGGCGTTCGTTTCGGACGGGGTTGATGACGGCCTTGTTATCGCAGTAATACCGTAGTCCAGCCACCCGGTCATGTTCAGCGATCAGCAACGGGCCACAATCCGGGCAGTACCGCTGAATGCCTGCATTGACGGTGTACTCTCTGCCGCAGTGGGCGCAACGGTCTGTGGAACCCAAAGAGCGTGTCAACCCCATGCGCTTGCGGCGTTTGTGCTCTCTGTTTTGCGCCTGCTGCCTTGCATGTCGGCAGGCTGAGCAATAATACGCTCGTGGACCGCCCTGAAAGACGGACCCACATTGACGGCAAATTCTGTCTTGTATCATGATTCCTCAATTCCGAATTCTGCCTTTGCCGCTGCACCCATTACTTTAGGCCACTTAATTTCCTTTTGGGTATCAAAATCACCTTGCGCAACGACTTCCCAGCCATACTCGTAATTGTCGTAATTATCATAAATTGCCTGCATGTTAAGGGGTTCGCCTGTCATATCGTCAGTTTGAACTTCCCAGTTGTCGGTGTTGCCATCCCTCATAAAAGCAGCGATATCTTCTGTTAAAGCGCCAGGCCGGTATTCATAACCTATTGCGCCGTATACTACTTTTTTGTCCTCACCAAAACCGTCAAGAATAAACAACGCAAGGCCACCACCATTGTCTTCAATGACTTGGTACCATAACCCGCTTTTTTTCATCTTGATTTCTCCTTTCGTTTAGGAGGCTTATGCTCTCCATTATACTATATTTTTCCTTCTACTCCTATCCGGGCAGTATGCTTGCCCGTTCCTGACTTCGATCCGCTCGAATATCCCTAATTCATACCACCGGCAGCCCGACCGCTTGGGACAGGTGTCGCAGATTTCAGGCATTAAATTTTTTCACCTCTCAACATCTTTTCAGCTACCGCATTCCTCAAAGTCCAAAGTTCATCGGTTTGTGCTTTAGCTGCAGTTCATAAGCCGCTGAATTTCTCGTTTTAACTCTTCAATTCCATTGCCGATGCAAAGCTTATGCGTTGACTTCCCAAATTTATACCATCTTATCTCGAATTGGCCGGTATTTTCTGGCATAATAACGTAACTTTTTTTCGACTTATCATTGTTCATAATAAACACTTGGTCAAAGAACTTTCCTTTTCGTACTTCAATTGTAAAACCTTGCCAAGGAAAGCTTTTTGCAACTTCAGTTAAATTATCTTTGATTTTCATTTCATAGCCCCCAGTACAATTTACATTATTTCCGGGCAATACGCCTGCCCGTTCCTGACCTCGATCCGCTCGAATATTCCTAACTCATACCACCAACAGCCCGACTGCCTGGCGCAAGTGTTGCAGATTTCAGGCATCTTTGACATCTTCATCCCTGAGTAGTTTTTCAACCGCTGCTTTAGGTATTACAATCCGTTTAGTACCCAACCGTATAACCGGCAATTGGTTTTCCGTGGCCAGCTTATAGGCCAAGCTCCTGGAAATACCCATTACTTTTGCAAACTCCGGAAGGCTCAAGGTCTTTTTTTCAATATCGGCAACCGCTTTAGCTCCCTTAGTCATTTTAATCCTCCTCTGGCTTCATTATTGTGATCACCGACTCAAAGTCATCTCCAGGCCCACAGATGGCCTTTAGCTCTATTTCCTGGCGCTCCTTTTCATTTAAAGCCATCATTACCATAATGACCTTGAACCGGATCTCTCGCCCCCTGCTCTGCCTGGCGTAGTAACTCAAAACCACCAGCACGTCCCACAGCCGGCCTTCTTCCGACTGCCCCCAACTCCTGGCCCTTTTATCCGGGACTATGTACTCATGCCAAACCGCAGAAGTGACGGCCACCGGAAACTTGAACCCGGCTTCCCTGGCCATCTCGCTTACGTCTACCAGCACCCCGTCCTCTATGGCCTGTGCCCTGGTGTATGTATGGATTACCTCCCCGAAAAGCTCCTGCAAAGCACCTTGCATTTTATAAGCACCCCCTTGATAATCATAAAGGGCCAACGCCCTTGAATCAGACCACTGAACAGCGGTCCCATTCAAAAACATTAACCCCAGAAAACTCCCGGTTTTGTCTCCCTGCTGGCTCCCCCGCTGGTTCGGTTCCTCTCTTTGGCCTCTCAGTCTGCTGCCCGCCGTTCTGTGCCTTCCTGGGCCTTTTTCCTGTCTCTCAGCGCCGGTGTTCCCTTTCGGGTGTTAGAGGCGCCGTCCCCGACCTCGTCGGCTTATATTTTGATCATAGCCAGTGTATCCTTCCGGGCGCCGTAACCTGGCGCTATGGTGACAGCCGAGGCTGTCAGGGTCATATTTGATTATCAAAGTCCTCTGCTGCTGTCTGTAATTTACATGGTGTTAATTATATTCTACATCAGTGGCTTTGGAATGTCAACTATAATATGCATCCGTGGACCGTAATTTTTAAATGATGAGCTTGCTATACATATGCAAAAATGGTAAACTGCAAATGAGGTGATCGAAATGGTAAGGTATAAACTCATTGAGCTAATGGGGGAAAAGCAGCGGAGAGAAAACCGGAGGATTACCCTTATGGAGATTGCACGGGAAACAGGTGTTAACCGCACAACAATATCCAAAATTGCTGACCCCCGGGGAGGGTATACAACCAACACCGAAATACTGGAAAAACTGTGCCGGTATTTTGGCTGTAAAATAGGAGATCTGCTTGAGTTTGAGGGAGACTAAAAAACCGCCCCCATCTCTGGGGGCGGATCATGTTCATTAGGTTTGTTCGGCCTTAAGGGTATCCGAGTATAGTACCGGTTCCAGCACTTGTATTTCCGGGGGGGCTTTTCGTTTGTCATACAGCCAGGCACTCAATATTGCAGCCTTTAATTCCTCATAGTCAACATCAATTCCCCTCTTGGACAGTTTATCCGAGGCGTAAATAATGGCCCGGGAGAGTTTTTCTTCTCCTTTTAGGTCTTTATATGTTGCTTCGACGAATGCAAAAGCCTCCCGTCCGATCTTCGATAGGGTTTCCCGCTGTTCCTTGGTGGTCTTGGCCTCCAGGTACGTCTTGGCCTTATTTTCCAGATCCTTAAAAACCACTTTCACGAGGGCCACCAGGAGACCCACCAGCGCCAGGATAACCTGGGCTGCATATTCTGATAGGATTTCGTTCATTGCTATCCCCTTTCCGGTTTTAGTATTCTCTGCCTTTCTTCCTTGGAGAGGCTTGGGATCAGGTATCCAGCCATTTCTGATGCCGTTACCACCATGGCCATGGCTTTCCGGCGCATCAATCGGAGTTCTTCATCCTTTTTCTGTGCCTGTTCTTTCCAGTAATCCCGTTCCTCTCTCAGTATTTCAGCTTCGGACTTCACTTTACCACCACCGTATTGGTGTTCGCGTCCCACTCCACCTCCTGACCAAGGGCTTCAGCCAATTTTCTCACCGGTGCGTATGCCCTGTCGTTAATGTTTTCCCCGTACAGCACGTCCCTCCTGGCGATTATCCGCACACCCACAATCCTGGCGTAGTCGCAAATCCCTTGCGCGATGGCCCGGGCCACTTTCTCCCGGACTTCCGGTTGATTGATCAGCCCCTCTTCCTGAGAATTGCTCATAAAGCAGACCTCTACCAGGGCCGCAGCCTTGGCGCCGGTCTGTAGGACAGCAAAGTCTGCCTCCTTGACCTTTCGGTCGTACCGGCCCAGAGTGGCCACCAGGCGCCGCTGGATGGCTTCTGCGAGGGCCTTACCCTCCTGGCTGCCTGTAGGGTAGTAGGTTTCTGTCCCGTGGGCCTGTGGTTTATCGCTGCTGTTAAGGTGGATACTAACAAACCAGGCGGCTCCGTCCCCCATCCTGGCCCTCCTGACCAGGTCCGCTCTCCAGTCGGCCAGGGCGGTATCGTCAGTTCGGGTCATATCCACCTGGAACACCGGTCGCAACAGCTCCGCTACCCGCAGCCCAATGTCCAGGGTGATGTCTTCTTCCTTTGTGGCAATCATGTCACCATCCCACTGTTCAATCGGGTCCACCGCCCCGGGATCCGGCCCCCCGTGCCCGGGGTCTACCACTCCGCGCTCTTTGGTTTCGTCCACAATTACACCCCTCTTATTTAGGTATTTGTGTGACAATTTTTGCTGCTGCCGTGAAGTAATAAGTCAAAATCCCCGTGGTCAGGCTTACTGCCACCGTAATGGCAGCCGCCGTAACGACGGGGACCCCTTTGATTTGCTTCCTTAAATCGGCCACGCAGGATGACCTGTATTTTTCGCAGTCTGACCGCTGGATATAGTCCCGACCCAAGAATTGGTCAAGGCGCTCATGGACCCGTACGACACTCTCTTTGATCTCGACCTGGTTTTGTGCCAGGCTCTGCGATATTTTTTCCTGGCTTTTAGCATGGGTTTCCAGGAAAAGTTTTACCCATTCGACCAATTCATTGTTATCTCCCAACGGCAGCACCCCTTTTCTCAGATCACTCCTTTGGATTTGAGAGCGGCCTTTAAATTGGCCAGTTCAGCTTCAAGTTTTTTCACCCTCCAACTTTCCGGTTCTTTTCCCTCTGTCAGGTGGGCTATGGCTTCCGACCGGGTTGAATAGCTGTTTCCTTTTGTTTTTTCCATGTGCCCCGGGTCATGTTTTTGTAATTCAACCAAACAATTGATTCTGAGATCGTCAAGGACTTTTTGTGCTTCAAATAAGCTCTGGCCAGGGTAAATAATAATCCCGTCCGGTTCCACCTGGTAGGCTGCCAGCTTATCTATGATCTTTTGATCGGATAGGTTTAAGGACGCATTGATGAAGTGTGTGGCATAGACAACCTCCCCGTCCGTAACCTTGATCCTCATCGCTACCCTCCTTATAGCTGGTTTCCAGCGGCAACGATTGTTCCGGTGCCGGCATCATTAAGGCTGCCTGTAACGCCGGAAGCCCGGAGGTCGTTGTTGGTTATTATATTCCCATCACAGGTTGACGAAGCTATATTAACACCATATCTTTGCTTGCCCCCGGACCTGATGACGTTTGTCTGTAACAGGTTTTGATCCGCATAACCAGCCAGCCGTATTCCGTCATATCGATTGGCCAAAGTCTGGCTATTTTCGGTAATTAGATTATTAATTATTGTGTTCCCGGCGCTGCCGCTTATCTGAAATAATATCCCTTCATAATAGTTTTTTGAGATGGTGTTATTCGCAATGGTATTTTGTACGCAAATACCCCCAAAATATATACCCTCTCCAATGTTTTCAAAAAGGTTGCAACCGGAAATTATACAATTTGATGACTCATAAAATGTTATTGCTCCACCGCAATGGTCGATCACACACCCAAGTATTGACGAGTCTGAACACTCCGTAAAGTAAACTGCCCTGGCATTTGCAGTAAAGGCTGTTAACCCTTCGATCCGCCCGCCTTGGCATTGATCGGCATACACCCCATACAGCCCCAGATCAGTCCCATAGACTTTTGATATCGAAAATTTTGTTGTCTTCGTCAGCGATATTCCCCGGGCAAAACCGCTTGATCGGTGACTATGTCGCCCGTTTAAAAGCAAATTTGATACAGCTATATTGGTGTTTCCACCTGCCGGGTCAATATTTTCAATAATGCCACGGCCATCAAGTGTTATGCCGTCCTTAAACTGCAAAATTGTTCCTGTGCCCTGGCCTTCAAGTTTCAGGTCGGACGGCAGCAAAATGGGCTGATCTGCCAAAAATGTTCCATCCAGGAGGGTAATCTTCCCGCCCCGTGGCATCAATAAGGCTACCCGGTTGATCATTTCCTGTGCTTCTGTGGAGCCCGGGGGTATAATATAATCCGCCCTCTGGGTGTTTTTGGTCGTTGAACCATCGGCAATGGTCAGGGTGCTGGAGTTCCTGCCCAGCCGGTAAGTAACCCGGCTGTTTTTACGCATCTCCCCAATAATCTTGCGCAGCTCGTAGCTCTCTGACCCCAGCTCAATATCGCAAAGCCAGGGCATAAACACGTTGTACCTGTGATAGATGACCCTGACCTGGACCGCCACGCCAAGAACGTCGTCAATTACGTCCACCATCTGGCCGGTGAGGTCGCCGGAACCCTCATGCCGGTGCTTAAACAGAGTCCTCCGGTCCACATGCTGCAACTTATATGTGACCCGGGGGGCCGCCAGCTCCTCCAGGGCCGCTGTGCCCTTTGTCAGCAGCTCGGCTGGGTCAATGATGTCCTGGTTCCGCCAGGTGTCAACCCTCACGGCCGACTTGTAAGAGAAGTTCAAAATAAACCTGCCACGGATCTCGTATGCGGTGACCCCGGGGGTCGGTATAACTGACCAGTTGGACTCCAGGGTGGCTACTTTCGTGGCTCCGTTGTAACAGATAATCCTCTTGGTTTCCCCGCCGGCGATAACGTAACCGTCCCGGTAGGCGTCGGTTATACCATATGCCCCGGCTGCCAGGGTGATGGTATTGGCTCCGGCCCCAGCGCAGGTGCCGCTGTGGAGTACGTTCACATCGTATACGTCCACGTCATTCTGACCGTATACAAAGAGCTTTGTGACCACATCAAAATTATAGAGCCTGGTGAGGCCCTTCTGGTTTTTCCCCAGCCTTATCTGATAACCGGAGTAAGGTTCCCAGGTGTCCGCCCGGTGGGAAAGTTTCTTGTTCAAGCTGTCCCATACCAGGTACCCGCCCCACATCTCCTGTGCCCGCTTAATATTGGACAGGCTGCTTTCCTGGTGGGACTTTATTTCGTATGAGCCGGTCACGTCCACGGTATCCAGGGTCCAGCCGGAGCCGTCCAGCAGGTAAGTCAGGGCGCTGCCGGCCGATCCTGCAGCATACCCCCCGGCTGCCGTCCCGGTCTTGGTAATGATCACTTCCTGGTCCCGGATCGGCTCGTAGTCGGTATCATTACAGACCGTGACCTGGGACCGGTCCAACTCCACCCATCTTTCCCGGGCCTGGGCGGTTGTCCAGAGCTTACCGTCTATATGCTCGTCCTTTACGGCGTCCGGGCCTTGGAGGACAAAAACCTTAACCTCGCAGTGGATGTAATTTGAGTCGGTGAGGTATTGCACCTTACTGTTATTCGCCGGCAGCCGGAAGGTCAGCGTACACTCGTCATTCAGTCGGTTGGCGATCCATGCGTCAGCCGTCCCGTCAGTTTCCGGGGTAATGATGGCCAGCAGGTTTCCTGCGGCGCCCTTGATCTGTATTTCCGCCGTAACCTTGGCAAACGGCCATTCCTCCACCGGAGCAGCAAGGCTGCCCCAAAGGAGTAGTAATGCTTCTGGTGCAGTGTTCATATCACTTCCACCTGTCTCTCCAGATTACCGCCGTACTGAAGACTGTATTCACCACGTTATCCCCGGGGTTTAAAAAAGGGCCGGTACGGGATATTCCGCTTACCGACCCTTCAATATTTGTTTCAACTGCTCCAACTACTTTCTTGGCGGTCAGTTCTGTCATGTCGATTTCCACGTATTCCCCTGCCAGGAGGTTCCCGGTATAGCTCACCAGTGTCCCGCCGATGGTGATGGTGGGGTCTGTGCAGGCGCCGAAAAACCTTATCAGGCATGGTGCCGGGTAGTTCCCGGCGTTTGTGGCGGTGCCCGAGTTGGCCAGGGTGTGCTCCGTCCTGCTTTCGTAAAATGCCCTACCCACCAGGGGGATTTTCAGGATCAGTGAGTTATGCTTGTTTTTATACGTCACCTCATCGGTACAGATGACGTAAAGCTGCTTGTCCGGGTCGTTTTCGTCCTTATACAATATTTCCCCGTTTCGGGGGTCCAGCCAGCCGGCCACCTGGCGCAGGTATACCGGTTTTGATGCGTTCAGCTTATACACATTTATAAACAACGCGAAGTCCCTGGTCAGCGGGTTGGTGCCGAATATGATCTCCCCAGGGTAATAGTCCACTTCCTCGGAGTATTTTTTGTGCTTGGGAAGGATCGGAACTTCCGATCCCTGCAGCCGAACCCCGCCGAAGGGCTGGACAATATCATCGGTGCCAATAACTATTTCAGTTGCAGGCATTTGTTATCCCCCCAGGATCGCGCCGGCCACTATTTGGGCCGCCGCGTTCTCATGGTAAAAACGCAGGCTAAATACCGTTGCGGCCGCCGGGATGTATGGCTTGTCTACCATCTCTTGATAGGGAGCCTCCCCGGTGTAGGGTATGTGGAGCCTGTGG
>Ga0209347_1005765_pt1 | contig 11500 bp, 16 predicted proteins | sample AutmiccommuBRH23_FD_187382 | JGI IMG/M metagenome (GOLD analysis project Ga0209347, IMG submission 187382) | Deep subsurface microbial communities from Mt. Terri, Switzerland - Autotrophic microbial communities BRH/23 (SPAdes) (version 2) | ecosystem: Environmental > Aquatic > Deep subsurface >...
CGGATCGGCAGGTGTATTCAGGACGTGCATCGATGCCTTGGATTGATGGTTGATCGTCATGCCTACCTCGTTACTCACTAAATTATCAGGGGTAGGTGACGCAGGTCATATTGGCACGGGGGGGGCGATCAATTCGTCGAAGTGCTGAATACCTCCAGCGGCCCTTGTCTTCACTGGCCCGGCCGAGATCGGATGAACACGGATACCCTTGGGGCCCAGTTCCGCCGCAAGATAGCGGGCCGAACACTCGAGCGCGGCCTTGACCGGACCCATGATGTTGTAATGGGGCACGACCTCATGGGCGCCGAAGTAACTCATTGTGAGCAGACAGCCGCCGTCCTGCATCAACGGCTCAGCAAGCGCTGCCATTCGGATAAAGGAGTGGCAGGAAATGTCGATGGCCCGGGCAAAGCCTTCCCGGGAGCAATCAACCAAGCGCCCATGCAGATCGTCCTTCGGGGCATAGGCAATCGAGTGGACGAGAAAATCAAGCCTCCCCCAGCGGGCTCTCAGTTCCTCGAACACCGCCTCAAGTTCGCCGCGCGCTTCGACGTCGCAGGGCGCAGTGATGCTTGCGCCCAGTTCCGTTGCTAGGGGCCGCACAAAGGGCTCGGCCTTTGCATTGAGGTAGGTTATCGCCAGTTCTGCGCCCGCCGCGCTCATTGCTTGCGCACACCCGTACGCGAGGCTGTCCGCGTTGGCAATTCCGACGATGAGACCCTTCTTTCCAATGAGGCTTCTTGAAGACATCAACTCCCTCCCGCACCGGAGCGTTTGCTGCGCGCCTCGCTGCTGCAGTGTCTGTTTTCGATCCGCTCGGAGCGAGCGCTCGTCGAGCATATTGACTTCAACATGCTGTATCAGCCCATGGTGCGATACCGACAACTCGATCCCTTCGTTCCGAATCCGATGCAGCGCGCGGCTTATTAGAGGCGGCCCCCGTGTTGGAAGCCTGCATCCCGGTCGTTCCTATAAACTTCTCCGCCTGCCGCAAAGCGCGAGCGGGGGGCGTTTCAGCGCCGCAACGCATCCGCCTCACCCGGCCCCCATCGCGGAATGAAGGCCGGCGTGCGCTTCATGTATTGTCGATAAGCGTCGCCGAATTCCGAAAGTGCGTCGCGCTCCTCATGACGGGCAAGCCTAGCGTAGACCACCAGCAGGATCGGGAACATCACGAGCGTGATGAGCGTCGGCCACTGCAATAGAAATCCGAACATCACGAGAACGAAAGCGACATACTGCGGGTGGCGGATACGCGCGTAGGGCCCAGTGACAGCCACTCGGTGCTCACGTTGAGCCGCGTAGAGCACAGGCCATGCCCGGGAAAGCAGCCAGAATCCTCCCACGATGAAAGCGGTGCTCAGCAGGTGAAAAGGCCCGAAGTGGGGATTCGAGCGCCAGCCAAACATCGTCTCGAGCAGGTGGCCCGAGTCGTGGGCGAAAAAGTCGACGCCGGGGAAACGCGCCGAGAGCCAGCCTGAAAGCGCGTAGATCGTCAGCGGGAAGCCGTACATTTCGGTGAACAGCGCGACGATGAACGCGGAGTACGCGCCAAGCGAACGCCAATCACGCTTGCTCCGGGGTCTTGCGAAGCTGAATGCGAACGCGATGAAAAACAGCGAGTTGATCACGACCAGCGACCACAGTCCGTAGGCGGAGGGCTCGGTCATTTTGGTTCTCCTTCCGGGGTTCCTTTCGATTGCCAGTGATGATGATCGCCATGCTCACCGTGATTTCCATGACCGCCGTGCATGAAGAGGTGCATCAGCGGGCAGGCGAGCAACAGGAGCCAGGGAAGAAAGCCGAGCACGTGGGCGCGGTGCTCAGTGAAGAGCAAGAACACGGCCACCGCCAGAAATCCGACGAAGACCCACTTCGCGCGGGAACTGGAACCCCGCGTCCGCTCCACATGCCGGTGCCCCTCGTTCTGCAATGCCATGCCGTCTCTCCGTACGCTGGGGCAGCTCAAACGCGGTTAGCCCCCAAACAATCATCGTGAGCCGTACCGTCCAAGAAGGCTCGAACCCGGCGGCCGGGATGACCTCCTCCCGGGTTGCGCTGAAGAGGATATTCCCGCCAGCCTTTCTGCCAGATGACGCGACGATTACAAATGCAACAGTTGTAAGCGCAAGTGGAACACTGCTCGCCGAAGATGTGTCCTCTCTTCGGCGGTTCGCCGCATACATCTCGCCCAGTTCTCTCTTCACCTTCGAATCAGGAGGGGAAGTGCAACGGCACCGCGATTCAGATTTTCGAAACATCTTTCTGAGAAGATTCGGCAGAGACTGTGAATATTAGCCAAGACAGGACCGTCGATATCGTTGAAGAACTTTGGCAAACATCCATGGTTGGTGTGACGCTTTTATAAAGATTGCGGAGAAATAACATCCGAATGGCTTCAACGTAATTGCCACGTCACCGCGCGGTCAGCCCCCTCTTCTTATGATGTTTACACGGCATCCAACACGGACCCGTAACAACCTAAGAGAGGATCATCATGAAAAAGACTGCGCTTCGTACCGTGATCGCCAGCGTCGTGTTCGGCCTTGCCTCCTTCGGAGCGGCGGCGAGTGACACCGGGCGCGCCAACAACCCGTCGGCTGTGTTGGAGGCTGCCGACACCGGCGTGCGTAGCTACACGCTGCAGGATGAAAGCACGCTCTACGTCTTCAAGGACGGAAAGATGGCCATGGAAAACCGGTTTGGACGCCCGCTGTCGATGGCGGACGGCCACCCGATGGAGACGGTGAACGGCCAGACGGTGGTGATGAAGGGCAATGAACTTTGGCGGCTCCAAGAGATTCATGCCATTCACCGCGGCGGTTAACGTCGTCGCCCAACCGAGGCAACCCCGAGCACTGAGGAAGACTCGGGGGCTCAAGAACTGGGGGCAGCAATGAGGAAAAGAGTCTTTCTTCGGACACGCTTTGCCGCCCCTCAATCGGCGTTTACGTCGTCTTTCCCCCAAGACCGTCCAGGTGGTGGGCGGGCTATGTCAGGGAGGTGCGCGGCGGATTCCGGCCTCGCTCTCTGCCTGAGTTCCGCCCACCTGGTTCTTACCGACCGCCCGCCCCCCTCCTGCCTATCGGCACACGTCGAGATCCGTCCGATGGACTGGTCAACTCGGGCGCTTGGGCTTCCGTTTGCTGTTGTCACCGGCTGACCCTTCCGTCGCCGTGACATCACTCGCCTCCGCCTGCTCCTGCGGGAAGCGCATCTTCGTCAGCCTCGTGCTGAGCCTCTTGCTCGCCGCACCTGTTGCGGCGCTCCAATATGTCTGGTCCTGCCCTGTCCCTGTAGCGCCCTCAGCAGGCGAGGAGTCGCGCAGCTTCCACACGTTTTTCGATCCCGGCGGCGTCGACAGCCCCGCGCCAGCCCCTGCCGCGCGGACCGTCCATGATTGTCACCCACCGCATGGATTCGTTTTGCTGCCCGCAGCGGAACTGCGGATGCTGATGGCTGGAACCGAAAAATGGGCCACTGTCGCGGACGACGACTTCCATTCTGTGACCCTCGCTCCACCGCGACCGCGTCCCAAGGGTTGAGTGCCGTCGATTAACGAGGCGAGGACCGCTCGCCGATAGTCGCTACCAGGGCCGTCCAAAGGCGGCCAGTCAACTCCGGAGGTCACTCATGGCTCATCAACAATTTCGTTCCTGCATTGACGCTTGCAACGCCTGCGCCGACGCCTGCGACCACTGCTCCACCGCTTGCCTGCAGGAACCTGACGTGAAGTCAATGGCGCGTTGCATCGCGCTCGACATCGATTGCGCGGCGATTTGCCGCCTCGCTGCGGCCTATATGGCGCGGGGTAGCGAGCTCGCCAAACAGATCTGCGCGTTGTGTGCGCAAGTCTGCGAGGCGTGCGGCGAGGAGTGTGCAAAACACCAGCCGGCGCATTGTCAGGAATGCGCGCAGGCTTGCCGCCGGTGCGCCGAGGAGTGCCGGCGCAGGAGCGGCGCTGCGTGACAGGTGGCGTAGCGGGCGACCGATGAATCCCCGTCGGCCGGACGCTTGCGCTACCCGAGGCCGTCGGCAGACGGCCTGACCGAAAACCGGGGCGCCCGTTGTCCAGGCACCCCGGGCTTCGTGCTGAACGGCCTGCTGTTCCACTTTTTCGTGTCCGTCTCGCGCCCCTGACGGCACATTCTCGCAAGGAGACTCAGAAAATGACAATTAACGCGATCCCGTCATCCTTCGGTGCCCGCGCCCGGTCCTGTCTGGCTGCAATGGCTTGCGTCCTTTCGCTCTCGGCGGTCGCGGACGCGCCCGCGCCCGAACATGCCGAGGCGGTATTCGAGACACGCTTCATGGAAGGAATGATCGACCACCACGCGATGGCGGTAGAGATGTCGGAGGACTGTGTGGCCAAGGCCGTCCACGAGGAGTTGCGGACACTGTGCCAGCGCATCATCGCCGCGCAGCAGGCCGAGATCGCCGATATGCAAACCTGGCTGCAGACCTGGTACGACATCAGCTACCAACCCGAGATGACGCCCGGAAGCATGCATCGAATGGAAAAACTCGCCGCGCTCGCCGGCACCGAGTACGAAATCCGCTTTCTCGAACTGATGATCCGCCACCATCGCATGGCCGTCGTCGAAGGTGCCCGATGCATGGAGCGGGCCTACCATCCCGAACTCGTCGGCCTGTGCGAAAACATCGTTGCGTCGCAGGCGGAGGAAATTCAGCGGATGCGAAGCTGGCTCTGCGAGTGGTACGGGGAGTGCAGGCCGCGCGGACGGCGGATGAGGGGCTGAGCGGGTTGGCCGCCGGCGCAAGCAATCTCGCCCGCGGACGCTGAGCGACGGGGGAAGTAACTCCCCCGCACCGCTTCAGACACGCGCTTTTCGCAGCCGTAGCGCGTTCGTGACGACCGACACGGAGCTGAAGCTCATTGCGAGCGCGGCGATCAGCGGCGACAGCAGCAGCCCGAACGCGGGGTAGAGCACGCCGGCGGCGATCGGCACGCCGAGCGCGTTGTACAGGAACGCGAAGGTCAGGTTCTGGTGCATGTTGCGCACCGCCGCGAGCGACAGCCGGCGCGCGGCGGCGATGCCGCGCAGGTCGCCCTTGACGAGCGTCAGGTGCGCGCTGCTCATCGCGACGTCGGTACCCGTGCCCATCGCGATGCCGACGTTTGCGCGCGCGAGCGCCGGCGCGTCGTTGATGCCGTCGCCCGCCATCGCGACGATGCGGCCTTCGGCCTGCAGCTTCGCGACGAGGTCGTTCTTGTCCTTCGGCTTGACCTCGCCATGCACCTCGTCAATGCCGAGCCGGCGACCGACGGCGCGCGCGGTCGTGTGCCCGTCGCCGCTCGCCATGATGAGGCGCAGCCCGCTCGCGCGCAGCGTCTCGAGCGCATCCGGCGTCGAGGCCTTGATCGGGTCGGCGACCGCGAGCAGGCCGGTGATTTTCTTGTCGACCGCGAGGAACATCACGCTCGCGCCTTCCTCGCGCAGCGCTTCCGCGTGTGCTTCGAGTGGTCGCCAGTCGACGTCTTCGTCTTCCATCAGCGCGGTGTTGCCGAGCGCGACCACATGGCCCTCGAGGCCGCCGCGCACGCCGATCCCGGACGACGACTCGAACGCGTCGGCGCGGGTCAGCACGAGTCCCTGCTTCCTTGCCTCGGCGACGATCGCATGCGCGAGCGGGTGTTCACTACCCTGATCGAGACTCGCGGCGATGCGCAGGACTTCGGCCTCGCTCCAGCCGGGTGCGGCCGCAACGCTGTGGAACGCCGGCTTGCCCTCGGTCAGCGTGCCGGTCTTGTCGACGATCAGCGTGTCGACCTGACGCATCGACTCGATCGCCGCGGCGTCGCGGAACAGCACGCCCTGCGTCGCCGCTTTGCCGGTCGCGACCATCACCGTCATCGGCGTCGCGAGCCCGAGCGCGCACGGGCATGCGATGATCAGCACCGCGACCGCGTTGATCAGCCCGTACGCCCAGTTCGGCTGCGGGCCGAAGAAGCCCCAGACGAGGAGCGTCGCGAGCGCAATGAGGACGACGCCGACGACGAAGAAGCCCGCGACGCGGTCGGCCATCCGCTGCATCGGCGCGCGCGAGCGCTGCGCCTGCGCGACCATCTGCACGATCTGCGACAGCACCGTCTGCGAGCCGATCTTCTCGGCGACCATCACGAGCGCGCCGCTCGTGTTCATCGTCGCGCCGATGAGCTTGTCGCCGGCGCGCTTCGTCACCGGCATCGGCTCGCCGGTCAGCATCGACTCGTCGACCGAGCTCGAGCCCTCGACGACCGCGCCGTCGACCGGCACCTTCTCGCCGGGGCGCACGCGCAGCCGATCGCCCGGATGCACGTGCGTCAGAGGGATGTCCTCTTCGGTGCCGTCGGCGCGGATCCGACGCGCGGTCTTCGGCGCGAGGCCGAGCAGCGCGCGGATCGCGGCGCCGGTTTCGGAACGCGCCTTCAATTCGAGCACCTGGCCGAGCAGGGTCAGCGAGATGATCACCGCGGCGGCCTCGAAATAGACCGCGACATGCTCGCCCATACGGAAAGACGGCGGAAAGACCTGCGGCGCGACGGTCGCGATCACACTATAGACATAGGCGGCGCCCGTGCCGAGGCCGATCAGCGTCCACATGTTCGGGCTGCGGTTGACAATCGACTGCACGCCGCGGACGAAGAACGGCCAGCCGCCCCACAGTACGACCGGCGTCGCGAGCACCATTTCGACCCACGGACGCGCTGCGCCGAGCAGCGGGTCGAACGCACCGCCCGACATCGCGATCGCGGTGACGATCACCGTCAGCGGCAGCGGCAACCAGAAACGCCGGCGAAAGTCCGCGAGCTCCGGGTTCTCGGCTTCTTCCCCACCCGGGAGCACCGGATCGAGCGCCATGCCGCATTTCGGGCACGTCCCCGGTCCGATCTGGCGGACCTCGGGATGCATCGGGCAGGTGTATTCGGTACCCGGCGCGACTTCCTCCGGCGTCGGCGCGGCCTCCGTGACGGGCTGCAGATAGCGCTCGGGCGCGACTTCGAACTTGTCGCGGCACTTCGCGCTGCAGAAGTGGTACGTCTGCCCGTCGTGCGTCGCGACGTGCGGCGAGTCGGACTTGACCGTCATGCCGCAGACGGGGTCCTGCAGTTGCGGTGGCGGAGCCGAATGATGATGACCCGCATGTGAGCCGGTCGAAGGCGTTTCCAGGCGTTTGGTTGTATCTAGCATGTTGAAACTCCCTGCGATCGGAATTCCGGGCGAGTCGCTGCGCACCAATGTCCCATCGTCTGCGCCACAGGATGAGACCCACCCGAATCACGAATCAAGCATACGCCGTCCCGCCCGACGATTTCCTGGCCGTCCGATTACATTTCCGTAATCACGGCGACAGGTGCGATCGCTGCCGGCCATGCCACCTTTCGGTGTGGCTTCAATATTTGAACAAAGCCAAAGGACGGTGCCGAAAAGACCAATATAACGTGAAAATGACAGAGAAGTAATAAATCGGTCACTTTAGCGTCAGTATCCTCGCAATAGGATGCATTCCATGGCTGCTCGAATCTCGGGCACCTGATCTTGTAATTGCAGAGGAACTATCATGAAAAAGCCCGTTTCCCTCATCGCCCTTTCGGCAGCGCTTGCGTTCGCATCGTCGGGTGCGCTTGCACAACCGACCGAACGACAGCTGGCCGCGCAGGGCTATCCCGCTACAGGAACGCCTGACCGCACCGTCATCGTCGATCCGGGTACCCCACATGTCAACGTCACCCGACTCGAAACGGTCGCCTTTCGTGTCGGCAACAAGACGGTCATCTGGACGTTCGACACACTCGGGACCCGGAGCTTCCCGCTGTCAAAAATCGTACCCGAAGCGGAAGGAGTGATGGTTTATGTTGAAGAAAGCCCGCTTTATCGGGGAAATTGATCAGTCAATGGTTCAGGAGGGACAGACGGCATATCCGGAGTTTCGCCCGCCTGATCCACGCAGACATTTTCCTGTTTTACAAGCAAGCAAAACCAGAAGGAGAAGATCATGCTGAACAAGCTCGTTATTGCCGTGGCTTCGGGCATCATCGCCACCTCAGCGCTTGCGGCCGACAAGGAAGATGTAGAGAAATCCCACGAGCTGAAGGACGGTTCAACGGTCTACATTTTCAAGGGCGGCAAGATGACCATGGAAGACAAGTTCGGACGCTCTCTTGCGATGAAGAAGGGGCAGATGATGGAAACGAAGGACGGTGAAAAGATCATGATGAAGGGAAATGAGGTGTGGCGCCTCGAGAAGCGCCACGACATCCACCGCGGGGGTTGACGCGTAATAGGCTCGCGCCGCCTATCGTTTTTCCCCAGATCCCGAGACGGAGAGTGCGGAGCGTGAAACCGCTCTCCACCGCTTGCTCGGGACATGCCCCAATTCTGCTTGTCAGAAATGTGATTTGCAGGGCGGTGTGGCATCCGAATAATCTCAGAGCACCCCCAACGTGATGGATTCAAAACAACTGGTGGCCCACGGACGTCACTGCGTCTGTCGACTTCTGGCGGCAGCGGTAGGGCTACCGCCGGACGCCGTGAATTATCGCTTTTGTTCACATGTGCTTCAGAAACGCTGGGTAGTCGACTGTGACCACGGCGAGTTCAATAAACCCGCCGTGCGCGACACGAATGGAAAGTGGCATGACCGCGAACCGATGGACCGGGCGATGAAGGCTGTCCTTATCCATGAGGAATAGCGAGATCGTCACAGATCGTACGGCCGGTATTGCGAGCTGACATTTTCGCAAGCGCCCGTTCATGCATTCGACATGATGTCGAATCCGTGATGGATTCGGATCGACGAGAAGTTGCAGTCCGGCCGGGGACCAAGGCGTCTCCCGACGTTTCGATGCATCTCATGTAGGAGCGCAATGATCAAATCCAGACTGATCCTCGCCGCCGGCCTTGTGTCGCTTGCGGCGGCGCTGGCCCCGGAGGTGAACGCGGCGCAGGGGGGTTCTGCGGTTCAAACCGTGGCGTCGAGCGGCAGTCAGAAGCAGATGCAGCCGCACAGTCACATGCAGGAAAAGACCGGGATCGCGCCGGCGCCGAGCAAGGCAGCGCCCGGGCCCAAAGCGACGAGGAGCAGCCACGATCCCGGCAAGTTCCACAAGCAGCAATGACACCGGGAGAGGCGCAGCGCGAGTTGAAGCGCTCGATGGAAGACCGCCCCTCGTCCGACCGATCTGATGACGACCTTCCCTGTTTCGAGCTGTACTGCCGCGGCGGACCTCGCCGATTACACAATTGTAATGCGCAGGTCAGCGAATCGTCATTCGGTCGAGCGCAAGATTGATTCGTTTACGTCGTCGAGCTCGGACAGCCTTCGAACCTGGATGACAGAAACCGTCAGCGCGTGAACTTGCCCCAATGCGCTCACGGCCCACGGCTCCCGATGGGACCAAGGAGAACGATATGGAATGGCTGTCGGAGAACTGGGTTTTCGTGCTGATCCTCGTCGTCTTCGTCGGCGTGCACCTTTTCGGCCACGGCGGCCACGGCGGATCGGGGCATAGGAAGGTCGAAGACAAGGGCAAGAGCAGCTCAAGTGGCCCCGGTGGCCACCGACATTAGCGGAGGGCCCGATCATGTTGAACCTCAAAATCGTGAGTTGGACGCTCGGCATTTGGGCCGCGTTCACCTTCGTGTTCTGCGTGGCCTACGGGTTGGCAACGCCCGAGAGCATCCACATGCATGCTTTTCTCGAGCAGGTCCTGCCCGGCTTCACGTGGCTGAGCTGGCCCGCGTTCGCTGTCGGCTTGGGGGAAAGCTTCCTGTACGGTGCCTACGCAGGCCTCGTCTACGTTCCCGTCTACAACTTTCTTCAGCGGCGCTGGAGCGCATGAATCCCGGGGTGCAGAAGGTGCGGTCGGGGTAGGGCTACGGTCCCCGCGCAGATCAGAAGGTAGCCTGTACGCTGTTTGTCGGCGCCCTTTTGGCCCGACCTGTGATGGCCGCGCCCCGCACCGAATATAACAAATCAATTGAACCTAAATCCGGCAGTACATCACGCCATTTGCATGCTCTTCAAGCAAAGGCGGCATCGGAGTGGGGGTGATAAACCTCAGGGTGCGTTTGAGATGATCACAGCACAGCTGCCAAACCGATTTCCGTGGCCTGCGTCGGTCCAGCCCAACCCCCAGAACAGCCGTTCGATGTGGCGCTTGATGTTCTTGCTTGATGTTCTTCGGAATGGGCGGCGCAGCAGGGGCTACGGCCGATGGCGCGGCTTGCAGTAGAGCGGATTCGGCTCGGTCCGAACGGAGGAGCGCTGGATGCAGTTGCTGTCCTTCTGGGTCGCACGTCCCGCTTCAACGCAAGGAGAAGGATCATGAGAAAAGAGTACTCACGAACGATTCGGCACTGGATCGCCGCGCTCATCATGCTGGTCACGGCGGCTTTCGCCCATGCGGTGGAGTCGGGGCAGCACGCAACCGTGCAGGGCATCGAGATCTATTACGGCATCCTGCCCGCCCAGGTCGCCGGCAAGCACCCGCTGCCTCACGAAGAGCGGGCCATGCATGGCGGCGTTTCCACCGGGAAGAACGCCTATCACCTGGTCGTCGCGCTCTTCGATACGGCCGGCAAACGCATCACCGAGGCCGATGTGCGGGCGACCGTGGCCGACCTCGGCCTGGCCGGTACACGCAAGCAACTCGAGCCGATGCGTATCGAAGAAGCGATGAGCTACGGCGGCTATTTCATCCTGACGGGCGATGGCCCGTACCGAATCGCCCTGGAAATCCGGTTGCCCGGAACAGCGAAGCCGATTGAAGCCTTGTTCGAATACCGCCGCCGTTAATGGGGAGCCACATGAAATCGCTGGACGACAGGGAGCAGTCATCCAATCTACACGCCCGCTCCGGCTTGCGGGCGAAGTGGGTCTTCGTCGGATTTCTCGCGCTGGCCGTGTTCTTGCTCTTCACTGAGCACCGCGCCCACGTGCTCGGCTTCCTCCCCTGGCTGATATTGCTCGCGTGTCCGCTGATGCATTTTTTCATGCATGGCGGACACGGCGGGCACGATCACGGGGCAAAGCCGAAAAGTGTGGAAGGAGATGAAAGATGAGCGACACGCCCGCCTACGGCCTGTGGTCACTGGTCGTGATCAATTCGCTGTTCTTCATCGCGTTCGCGTTCGGCTTCACCCGGCCGCGCAGCAAGCGCGACTGGCGCTCGTTCGATGCGATGACCTCGGACCGCCCCTACCGGAAGGGACTGCCCTCGATGTCGCCAAGGCCGAGATCCTGCGCACGCGCGGCAGGCAGTTCGACCCCGTGGCCGCCCGTCTCTTCCTGGACGAGGAGCCGGAATTGGGGCGCATGGTCGAGATGAAATGAAGCGAAGCGGTGCCCGGCTGAGCCCATAAACCAATACTGAGCATCCCATCCGCGCATCCCGCACACCCGGCGTTCCGGAAGAAACGGAAATGGCTTACAAGGAGAACGGCAGCGCCGCGATGACCGACACGTCATTGGTGCGAGCCTGCGGCGTTGAGCGACG
>Ga0209347_1005766_pt1 | contig 11499 bp, 11 predicted proteins | sample AutmiccommuBRH23_FD_187382 | JGI IMG/M metagenome (GOLD analysis project Ga0209347, IMG submission 187382) | Deep subsurface microbial communities from Mt. Terri, Switzerland - Autotrophic microbial communities BRH/23 (SPAdes) (version 2) | ecosystem: Environmental > Aquatic > Deep subsurface >...
TGCGGGTCTCACCTACCTGCCCCTGGGTTTTGGCGTCCTGCAGCTCCAGCGCCCACAGTGGCGAGCTGAACACCAGCGCCAGCAGCAATCCGGCTTGCAGAAGCAGATTTTTGAACCCTGATGACTTTTCAACTAATGACTTCATTGAATGCTCCATAACCCTTAAAAGAGATCGCTGTCTTCGGAAAACAGGCCATCCAGTTCCCTGTCCACTTTGATGCGAATTTCGTGGTCAATTTTGACGTTAAGATTGATGGTGATGGGTTCCTTGGGGGCTGCAACCTGCACGGTTGGCGTACAGCCCGCAAAGGCCATCGCTGTAACGATCCACACACCCGGCAAAAAAATTCGTTTCATGGCTGTTTCCCTGTAGCCCGTAACCCACTGACACAATCAGCGGTTCAGGCGCTTTTCGAGTTTATTGATAACATCGTCTGTCAATGTTAATGCCTTGAACAGATCAAACAGGTTTTCTTCCACATTGATATTGAAATTGACGGGGCGACCACTGAATGCGTCGGGATTGCTCCCCGCTAACTGCACGCCCAGCAAGAGGACACCGGTTGGAGCAAAATCCGCCTTGATCGACAACGTATTGAATTCAAAATTCTCCAGCAGCGTCACCGCGAGATCGAGTTGCTGGTGGCGCTCAGCAATGGCTTTACCTGACTCGCCAGTATCATAAACGATTCGGCCCCCCGGTGGTTGACTTGCCAGTAGTCCACCCTCGACAGCAACCCCCTGCGGACCGATCCGTACCGGTAGCACACCGCTGAGTACGCCCTCACCACTCAGGCCATGTTCGGCATAGAGACCGAGAATCGCACCCAGCTGCCAATTGGACAACCGCATCTCGAAGCGGGTTTCAGTGAGGGGGAAATTCAGTGCAAAAGGCTCGCCCAGCGACACGGCACCGGAAAACAGCTTTGCGTCCAGAGCCTGAACCCGCCAGCGGGTTTGTGCAAGGGATTGGGATGGCAGCAACTGCACGGCCATTTCCACCTCGCTGATACTGATCCCCACCTCCAGGGCTGGCACCTTGAAGAGAATCCTGCCGCGGGATTGCCAGCTGCCGCTGTATTCCAGCGTCCCTTTCAGGCTGGCGTCCTGCAGGGCAACGCCTTCCAGCAAGCCGGTCAGCTTGTCGAGTTCAAACTGCAGGCTTTGGTTTGTCGCCTGCCCTGAGGCCGACTCCGCAAGACTGCCCTGCAACTGGTAGTTAATAACACTGCCGACCCCCTCCGCCAACGCCAGGGGAAGCTGTGTATAGTCCCCGGCCTGCGCCAGCAGTGCGGGCAAGCTGGCGATCTTGGCCTTGAGGCTGACAGCGTAAGCGCCAGGGTCTTCCAGCTCCGCCTGCCACTGGCCACTGAACGCCAGGCTCTCCTCCGCGACCTCGCCCAGGCCCTGCCAGCCCTGCCCATCATACTGGAACTGCGCACTGATGGCTGGTGCCGCCAGCACCTGCTGATCGAGACTCACAGAGGCAGAAATGGCCGCGTCAAAACCCAGGTTTTGCTGCTCTGCGACAATATTTTCCAACCCGGCATTGACGGACACATGCTGATTGTCAGGGCCCAGTTCGACACTGGCTTGCAGCCCATCCAATGTCCAGCCATTGGCATCAAGGCGGAGAGCACCTTTTGGCTCAAGCTGCATCGCCAGGGGAGTATCGCCCTGCCATTGATCAAAACCTTTTTTCCCTTCACCCAACTCAACGGGTAAACCCCAATCCGCCGTAACGAGTGTGCCGCTCAAAATAACAGGTGCGGAAAAGGCAATACTTTGCGCATTGAGGTTTCCCGCCAGGCTGTGCTCTATCCGGGTGCTCAGGTTGCTCAAGCCCTGCTCAGGCCAAGTGGCGATGGTCAGCTGGTGAGTGAAATTACCCTCAAAGGTCGCCTGATCCAGCCAGGTGCCATAGCTGTCCCGAATATGCTCAGGCAGCGCAAGGTCGAGCACAAAATTGCTGCTGCCCGCGATAGCGGGCAAATCCTCCAGCCAGTCGAGGGGCAGCCAGGTCATCAGGGGGTGGGGATTAGTGCGCAGTGCATTGAGCTGCGCGCTGAGAGCCTGAATATCCGCCCGGCCCCTGATATTCACCCCTAACTGATCGCCAGCCGGGTTGGGTGCTGACAACAGCAGACTGGCATTGATAACCGCTTGCTGCTGGCGGGTGACTTCCACACCGATAGCAAGAGGTTCAGCGTTGGTGCTGGCCACTTCGAGCCGCGCAAAAACACCGCCTTCAGCGGCTTGCCCACTACCCAGCGGTGCAGAAATCGCGCCGTCGCGAATCAGCAGGCGGCCCCGCAAGGTACGCTCGGAAGCATCCAGATGCAGGTCTTCGCCCTTCACCCTCAACACCCAGTTATCCGCAGACTCCACCCGCCCAGCCAGACTGTCGATACTCAGCACATCCACCGGCAACTGACCGAGCCATGCCTGGGGCAGCAGAGCGGGTATCAGGAGATCGGGAGAGGTTTCATCCTCGCTGACTGGCAGCACCAGCTGGAGATCCGCACGCTCAATGGCAATGCTGTCGATACTGCCATCGAACAGCTGCCACCACTGGTAACCGATATCGACATTGTGCAACTGCACCACCAACTGGTTGCCGTCGACATTGGCGCTCGCTTCCACCGCATTCATTCGCAAGCGGTTGAAACGCCATTTGACTTCGGAAGTGCGCAGCGTCTCAACGCCGTGACGGCGCAGGTAGCGCTCAATCTGGGGAGTAACGAGACTCGAAAACTGCCAGGTGGCAATGCCCACCAGCGCTGCCACCAGCAGCGCGAGGATCAGAAAACCGATGGCAATTTTTTTCATCATCCAATCTGTGCCCTGCAGCATCCCGGTGCGCCCTGATCTGTTGAGACAGACCACAGCGACCGGGGTTTCACCGCCGCAGGTTTACAACCACTGCAATGGCTGTTCATTGAGGGCCGCCAGCTGTTCGCGCAACTCCAGAATATGGTCGCCCCAGTAGCGGGCGGTATTGAACCAGGGGAACGCACGGGGAAAGGCCGGGTCCTGCCAGCGCCGCGCCAGCCAGGCGCTGAAGTAGAGCAGGCGCAGGGCGCGAAAGGATTCGATCCAGCGCAGCTGGCGCGGATCAAAATCGTTGAATTCGCCGTAACCAGCCAGAATTTCCGACACCTGCAACTGCTGGCGGTTGCGGTCGCCACACAGCAGCATCCACACATCCTGAATGGCGGGCGCCATGCGGGCATCGTCAAAATCGACAAAATGGGGCAGGTCGTCGCGCCACAGGATATTACCGGCGTGGCTGTCTCCGTGGACGCGGATATAGTCCTCCGGCAGCAGGGTGGAGAGCTGCTCGCGCATCGCCGCCAGCAGGTCGACCGTCAGGGAGCTGTAGGCAGCATTGAGATCGCGGGGGATAAAGTGCTCGCTGACAAACCCCACACTCTCCTCGCCAAAGGTGCTGATATCAATGGCGGGGCGGTACTCGAAGGGTTTGACGGCGCCCACCAGGTGGATGCGTGCCAGGAACTTGCCGAGGGTATAGAGGTTGTCGAGATTGTCCAGCTCGGGGGCATGGCCGCCGCGACGGGGGAACAGGGCAAAGCGGAAGTCATCGTAGTGACCAACACTGGCGCCACTGTCAGGGCCGTTTGCCAGCACCAGCGGCGCCACCACCGGCAGCTCCTGCTCCACCAGGGCAAAGCAATAATCGTGCTCTTCCTGAATCTGCTCACCGCTCCAGCGCTCGGGGCGGTAGAACTTGGCGATCAGCGGCTGTCCGTCTTCCACCCCCACCTGATAGACGCGATTTTCGTAACTGTTGAGGGCGAAAATCCGGCCATCGCACAGATACCCCGCACTCTCCACCGCCGACATGATCAGCTCGGGTGTGAGGCGATCAAAGGGATGCTGGCCGGAAAACAGGGGAGCATCCGGGTCGCCATCGCGATCCGGTTCTGTCTCTGCCACATTGCCGATATTGTCGCTGGCCTCATCTTCTGTCACAGATAGGCCACCCGGGTTTCAGCGCTGACCAGCCCGTCAAGCTCGGCCTTGAGGCTGTCGCCCTCTTCCAGTACGCCCACCCCTTCCGGCGTGCCGGTCAACACCACATCGCCGGGCAACAGGGTAAAAAACGTGCTGATATAGCACAGCAAATCGAGCACCGGAAACAGCATCTGCGCGCTGTTGCCAGACTGCACCACGCTGCCATTGCGGGTCAGGCGCACATCAATATCCTGTAAATCCTGGCCGCTGTAGGGCACAAAGTGTGACAGCGCGCAGGAGCCGTCGAAGGCCTTGGCCTTTTCCCAGGGCAGGCCGCGGGATTTCAGATCGTCCTGCAACTCCCGCAGGGTGAGATCGAGCCCCACTCCCAGCCCGGCAATGGCCAACTGAGCCTGCTCCGGCGTGCAGCGGCTAAGGGATTTGCCAATCAACACTGCCAGCTCTGTTTCAAAATGGCAGGGCTGGAAACGCAGCGATAAGGGCAACTCGAGGGCCACCAGCGCGGTTGCAGGTTTGATAAACAGTACCGGCTCAGCCGGGGTTTCGTTGTTGAGCTCGCGGATATGGGCAGCGTAGTTGCGCCCCACGCACACCACCTTGCCCGGCGGCAGAAAATACTCGCGGCGGTCAACAAAGTGGTGGCGGTAGCCATCAGGAGAACGCATCGGCACGGCCCTTAAAAGAACGCATCGGGAAGTTCCTTGCCATCGTTGAGGGCAAGCCAGCCCTTGATGATGCGAAATATGTACCACACCGTCACAGCGATCATCACCAGCCAGCCAATCAGCACAATAAACAGCAGTACACCAATAAAGTAGCCCAGCAGGGTGTACCAGAAGGTCTTGATCTGCCAATTGACGTGGGATTCGAGGTAAGTGCCACGCACCTCATCGCGTTTGAGGTAATTGATCACCACACCGGCGATGGCGGTGATGCCGACCACAAAACTCAGCGCCTGGAGGATATACACCAGCAACACGCTGTTTTTTTGCTTTTCGGTAACGGCAACGCCAGTGCTTTGCTGTGAAACAGGCTGGTTATCCATGGTGAATCCTCCGTATGAGGGAAAAAGGGCAGTCACAGCCGCGTGAACGGCCACAGGCTGATACTACCACCAAAGCCTTACAGAGGCGGCGACTCCCCCATAACGAGCAGTGAAACCCGGCTTGAAGTCTCAGTGCGCCGCGCTGTAATGCCGCAGCACCTCGGTATCGCCGATTATCGATTCCACCTGGCCACGCTCGCGGGCCATGGTCCACAATCGCTCGGCCACCTGCTCTGCGGTCATCAGCGACAGGCCCTTGGCGCTGCGCCCCTGTTCCTGACCCGGCGCCACCACCAGCCCGGCGATGGAGAGAATGCCCACATGGATGCCCTCCGGCGCCAGCTCCTGGTGCAGCACCCGGGCGTAATTGAGGCTGGCGCCCGCTGCCACGCCAAAACTGGCGGTAAAAGGTACCGGGTACTGCGCCGAGGCGGCGGTGGTAAAGAGAATCGCCGCACCCTCGCGGCCCTGCATGGCGGGCAGCACGGTATTGACGGCGGTAATGGCGCCGAGCACGCAGATATCCAGGTGATACTGCTCGTTGTCCTCGGTCATGTTGCGCGGCGAACGCAGGTTGTCGCTGGTACCGGTGGGGCTGTATTCGAGCACATCAATGGCCCCAAAGCTGTCGATGACCTTATTCAGGGCAACCGCAAGACCTGCCCGATCGCGCACATCGGCGGGAAAAGCCGCTGCCTCGATACCCTGAGCGTCGAGATCACCGACGATTTTCGCCAGCTTCTCGCTATTGCGGGCAATCAGCGCCACGCGATACCCCTCGCGGCCAAAACGCTCCGCCACCGCGCGGCCCACGCCGGGGCCTGCGCCCACTACCACCAAAGTCTTAGCCATCAGAATTCTCCCTGGTCGTTATCTGGGCCTGAGCATAGAACGTCGCCGCCTCGACCGGCAAGTTCAATAGCGCGAGTGCTCAATAGCTCGACTGTTCAATAGCTCGACTGTTCAATAACGCGAGAGTCCCGGCTCGACCTCCTCAATCCAGGCCAGTATGCCGCCCCGCAGGTTGTCGACGTTGGAAAAGCCAGCCTCCCGCAATTGCTGACAGGCACTGGCAGAACGGCTGCCGGTTTTGCAGTAGCAGATCACCCGGCGGGACTTGTCCAGTTGCTGGGCAAACTCACCCAGGGCGTCGAGGGGAACGGCGCGGCTGCCTTCGATGTGGCAGATGGCGCGCTCCCATGGCTCACGCACATCAATGACGACGGTGTCCCTGTCTTCCAGCAAGGCTTTGAGTTCCAGTGGGGCGATATCTTCGACTGCCGCTACCGACGCAGCGCAAACCACCTGCTGTTCCACCAGTGTGGTGATGGAAGGATGATCGCCGCACACCTGGCACTGCTCGTCCCGCGCGGCCTGGAACTCGCGAAACCGCATGCCCTTGGCGTCGTAGTGCAGCAAGCGGCCGCTCAGGGTTTCGCCGATACCGGTGAGCAGCTTGATGGCCTCCGTCGCCTGGATGCTGGCGATGATGGCGGGCAGCACACCCAGCACGCCGCCCTCCGCGCAGTTGAGCACCATTCCGGGCGGCGGTGGCTCGGGAAACAGGCAGCGGTAGCAAGGCCCGCCCCGATAGTGAAAAACGCTGGCCTGGCCTTCAAACTGCGAGATGCTGCCGTAAACCAGGGGCACACCCGCCAGCACGCAGGCGTCATTGACCAGGTAGCGGGTGGCAAAATTGTCGGAGCCGTCGACAACCAGATCGTAATCCTGGATCAGTTGCAGGGCATTGTCGGCGGCGATCCACAGTGGATAGGGGCGGATATCGATATGGGGATTCAGGGCGCCGAGCCGGGCCGCAGCCCGCTCGGCCTTGAGCTGACCGATATCGTCGGTGGTAAACAGCACCTGGCGCTGCAGGTTGCTGTCCTCCACCCGGTCGCCATCGACGATGCCGAGCACGCCCACCCCCGCAGCGGCCAGGTACAGGCCCAGCGGCGACCCCAGGCCACCGGCACCGATCAGCAGCACACGGGCGTTTTTCAGGCGCTCCTGGCCCTCGACCCCAAAATCAGACAGGGCGAGGTGGCGGCCATAGCGGGCGAGTTCTTCGGGGGATAGCATGGCATCGAGGCCCATTCAGGTTATTGCCGTTTCAGGTTATCCCAGGTTCAGCACTATTGATGCGGTACGTCTTAGTCGAGAGTAGGTTCGTGCTGAGCTTGAGAGTCCGTTCGTGCTGAGCTTGAGAGTCCGTTCGTGCTGAGCTTGTCGAAGCACAGGCCTTCGACAAGCTCAGGCCGAACGGTATCAAAGCCTTCGATAGGCTCAGTCCGAACGGCATTCAGGTTTAATTCGTGCCGGTTCAATCATTGTCAAATCGCACCACATTGATGGGCGGCAGGTGGTTGGACAGGCACTGCCAGTGATCGCCCTGATCCTCGCTCAGCCACAGGTTGCCGGTGGTGGAGCCAAAGGCCAGCACATCGCCACTGGCGTCGATGTCGAGAGCGTGGCGATAGACCAGATCCCAGGCCGGTGATTCCGGCAACCCGTTCGTCAATGGCTCAAAGGTTTTGCCGCCATTACGGGTGCGATTGACCACCAGCTTGCCATCCACCGGCACCCGGTATTCGTCCTTGATGCCCGGAATAAACCAGGCCGTGTCCGGTTCGGTGGGATGCACCGCCACGGCAAAGCCGAACACCGAAGGCTGCACATCGGTGATCTCGCTCCACTGGTGACCGCCGTCGCTGGAGCGGAAGATACCGTTGTGGTGCTGAATCCACAGGTGGTCCGGCGACGCCGGGCAGCTCACCATGCGGTGCGGGTCCTGGCTCACCGGGTCGTAGGCCAGTTCCGGCGGCATAAAAGCGGCCCGCAAACCCTGGCCGGTCTGCTGCCAGCTGGCCCCGTTATCGGACGATTCCCACACCCCACCACAGGAAATCGCCAGCCGCACAAGCTGGCTGTTATCCGGGTGTACGCAGATGGAGTGAATACCGGGCTTGTCGTAACCGCCGCCGAACCACTTTTCCCGCTCAGGCTTGCTCCACAGAGACTCCTCCAGGGTCCAGCTCTCGCCCCGGTCCGTGGACTTGAACAATCCACCGGGAATCGTCCCAGCCCAAAGGGTGCCCGCACTATCGCCGCCGGGCACCAGCTCCCAGATCTGGTCCAGGGACGCGCCATCCTCATCGCCGGTTTTGTGAAATGTCGGTGCGGTGATTTCCGTCCAGCTGGCCGACCCGGCATCCGCGCGGTGCAGCTTGACGCCGAAATGCCCCAGGTTGAGGGCCGTGTACTGATCGCCGTTGCGCGGGTCGGTCATCACCATCGACACCGGCTCGCCCAGAAAGGTCGGCGCGCCACACTGCCACTGGCCGCCGGATTTTTCAAAGATAAACAACCCCTTGCGGGTACCCACACGCAATGTTGAAGCCATGGTCAATCTCCTTGTTTGTTCTGGTTAGCCGCCCGCCTGGTTATCCTGTTCAGCCGCCCGGTTATTCTGATCAGCCGCCCGAAAGTGCCTGCATCACATCCACCCGCGACTCCGGCTGTAACGAATCACTCAGCCCGACCCGATCACGCACCAACCGCCCGTCGACAAAAATCGCCACGTGACGCCGCAACCTGTCCTGATCGTCAAGAATGTAGCTGCCCAGCCGGGGGTTCTCGGCAAACACCTGGCGCAGCGCATCCCGCACCGTCGCCGCTTGCACATCCTTCGGCGGGCAGTCCACATGGCGCTTCAGATTGTCGGTGAAGGAGATTGTGGCCATTGTGTTGATCCAACGGGCTTGATGGTATTTAGCGTCACAGCGATTGGATATCTATTTTTTCCGCACAGATGTCTGCGCTACAGAGTAGTCGAACCTTGCAAGACGAATTCGACAGAGGCGTGAAAGATTTCCAGGGCATCAGACCAGAACAGCGGAGCGGCCCCGGCCAAATCTGCTAACTGCCAACCTCGGGGAACGCCTTGGCAGCCGCAGCACCGTCGAAAAAGGCGTGTACCCGGTATACCAGGCCGTCGCGAATCGTCATCAGCTCGCAATAGTTATTTTCATAGACCCGGCCATCCTCATATTCAAAACGGCCAGCCATCTCGACTGCCACCCGGTCACCTTCAGCAGTAGTACTCATGATGGTAAACCCGCCCACCTTGGCGCTGGCGAGCATATCGAGGGAGCCCATAAACTCTTCCCGGTTCAAATGCCCGATGCCGTTCAGCCACCAGTCCAGCTCCGGGTGCAGCAGCGATGCCACTGTCTCTTTATCGCCGCAACCGACGGCATTGACTACCCGCAATGCCACCTGGCGGTTGGCTTCTGTTTTGTCTGTCATTGTTATTGATCTCCTGTCAGGGTGTGTGATCTTGGCTCTGTATCATGAAGGATGTGGCAGCACGAAGGAACCATTCAAACACAGGAGCCTTGGATTGATCTGGCCCCTTGTTTCCGGTTTCACCTGTGCGGAGATTTAACGATCGCCCACCGTTAAAGCCTGACGCTACCCACCGCCAACAGCCAGACCCCACAGGTAGGCAACGGCAAATCCCAGGTAAAACAGACCGGCAGCGCCCATACAGAGGGTGACAAACCATCCGGGGCGGACATCGGCAGGCAAGCGGGTGCGATTGATATACAGTGCTGTCAGCGCAATAAAGGGAGTGTGCAACGCGGCTATGATGCCGGAGGCAGACATCACTGCGACGGGGTCTTCAAAGCACAGGATAATCCCGATGGGGACAATGCCGGTAATCGATACCACAAACAAACGCTTGAGATATCGGCGTTCGAACATGGGCAGGCCGCTGTGCTTTTCCAGCCATTTCAACAAACCGATGGCAAAGTTACTTTTGCCAACATCGCGCCTGGCTCGGGTCAGAATCAGCGTCATGTCGGCGAAACTGCGACCCCAGCCGTCCTGATTGGCAAGAACACTTCCACCCAGGGCAATAATAATAGCGGCCAGCAACAGGTACTCACCTGCGCTACCCCACAGATTGGAAAACAGGATGGTCAGGTCCACAGCTACATCAGTCCCTTCTGGCAATGTGCCTTCTGGCGCCAATAATTCGGCGCCCAGAACCATAAAGGAAGCAATCACCACCAGACCGCCCAGCACACCCAGGGTGGCGGTACCCGACATCACCCCTATCCACTCTCGAATACGGTGCAGGCGGGTATTTTCGCTCTGCCCGCCACCCCCCAGTTCGGCAGGTTCATAACGGGTCTCGACGGGCGTTTCATCATCTCTTTCGCGGGTGACAAGGCCACCGCCAAAACCGCGGGTTGCCGTCCAGTAGCCAAACCAGACGATACCCATAGAGCCAGCCAGGATAGTGCCCACCCAGGGCAGAATAACGTACAGCTGCGGCTCACTGGGCCAGTTAAAGAGAAGGCCTTGCCCCATGGCGGTGATATCCGCGCCTACCAGCAGCGCCGATATCACCACCATAGCCATCAGCAACAGCGCCATGATCCGGCTGTAGCGCTCAAGCAACATATATTGGCCAGCCGCCACAAACACCGAGCTCAACAGAATCAGCAGCACGCCGTAGAAGCTGGTATTACCCGGCAGGAACGACTGCACCGCGCTGCCCACCACGGCAGACAACCCCGCAATACCCACACTTGCAGCCAGCAATTGAGGAACAAAGACAAACCACACCGCCCAGCCCCGCGGACCTTCAAGTGTATACATACCTTCCAGCATGGTTTTTCCGGTGACAATGGTGAAGCGGGCCATTTCCCGAATCATGACCCACATAAAGTAAACAACGATCAGCAGCAGCCACAGCAACTGGTATTCATACTGGGAGGCCACCCTGGGGGTAAAAAGAATCGAACCGGTACCCACTGCAGACAACATCCACAACAATCCCGGCCCGAACCAAAGCCATTTATTCAATCCCTTTGGCGCTGTCGGCACGTATGCTCTGCACAACAAGCTGTTCACTTCCTCCTTTCCGAAAAAACTTTTCGCCAAAAATGTATTTATTCTCCACAGCCAGAAAATCAGGATGCTGACAAATGTCTACCAGCGGCTGAAACAGTAAATAGATTTTATTGATCCGGCTCGAATCAGATGTGACAACAAATTAAAAACAACATTCCAAAAAATAATTAAACCGGTGAAATCGGTCATTATTTTTTAACGCGCCGAAAATATTTTTCGGCGTCTTCTCACCGAAAAATACAATTGGTAAAAAGCATAAATAGCAGTGTAAAAACGCTATTAAGCATTTCTCATCCAAACCCATTCAGAGCGATTTACTATTATCCGGTTTGACTTTATGCACTGTCACTTCTAGGATTTTTCTATAAATAAAATCCATATTTTGAAAAACTTTCACACACCATTACAGGAGGTAAAAAGATGATACTGACGAAAAAACCCATTCAATATCTGGCTATGACCGCATTGGCGTCTGCCCTCTCGGCTGGGCCCACACTGGCCATGGCCGACACAAAAAGCGCTAAAAAACAGGA
>Ga0209347_1005768_pt1 | contig 11499 bp, 9 predicted proteins | sample AutmiccommuBRH23_FD_187382 | JGI IMG/M metagenome (GOLD analysis project Ga0209347, IMG submission 187382) | Deep subsurface microbial communities from Mt. Terri, Switzerland - Autotrophic microbial communities BRH/23 (SPAdes) (version 2) | ecosystem: Environmental > Aquatic > Deep subsurface >...
GATGTCAAAGAGAAACCCTCAGATCTTCTATGCGCTTTTCCAGAGACTCAAGGTCTTTTTTGAGTTCCGAGTACATATTAATCACATCCCTTTTGCTTATACTGCATTTCTTTATGGTAAGGAGACGGCTTATAGGTATTTCATTCCTGTCAGGAGACAGGAGTTTTGCATGCCCAACTTTCAGCAGCTAAAGCCCCTACGTTCAGCTAAAAGCTGAACGAGTATACTAGAGAGACGAATAAGGAATGCCCCGGCCAACTCCTGTCTCCCGACCCGGGGTAATACTATTGAGCAGTCTCCTGACCTCAAGTACTACCCTTGAGCAACCCCACAGCACTTCTTGTATTTTTTTCCGCTGCCGCACGGGCAGGGGTCGTTGCGGCCAACCTTGACCTCTTTGCGGACCGGCTGTTTTGATCCTTCTTCAGCGTAACGATTTTCCACCACGTTCCTCTGTCTGGGCTGCTCCTCCTGCTGGACCAGATTCACCCTGAAGATATATCTGACCACATCCTCCTGTATGGATGCGATCATATTATTAAACATCTCATAGCCCTCAAATTTGTACTCTATGAGGGGGTCCTTCTGGCCGTATGCCCTGAGCCCGATACCCTCCCTGAGCTGGTCCATGGCGTCCAGGTGATCCATCCACCTTTCGTCCACTATCTTAAGGGTGACCACCCGCTCCACTTCCCGCATGTTTTCCTCGCCCAGCTCTTTTTCCCTGTCATCATACGCCTCCAGGGACTTATCCAGCAGGTGTGCGGTCAGAGCCTCTCTGTTCATATCCTCCAGTTCTTCGGCAGAAATGGAGTGGCCGGGCATAAACACCTGTTCAGCGTGGTTTAGTAAAGCCTCCAGGTCCCACTCCTCCTGGTGCACCCCTTCGGGGCAGTATGTGTCAACCGTCCGGCCCACCACCTCCTCGATCATGGAGGTAATCATCTCTTTAAGGTTTTCACCGGTGAGCACCTGGCGTCTCTGCCTGTATATAAGCTCCCTCTGCTGGTTCATGACATCATCATACTGCAGCACATGCTTGCGGATATCAAAGTTCCTGTTTTCCACCCTTTTCTGGGCGGTTTCTATAGACTTGGAGATAAGGTTGTGCTCAATGGGCATATCCTCGTCAATACCCAGTTTATCCATCAGGCTGGAGATGTTGTCGGACCCGAAAAGCCTCATCAGGTCATCCTCCAGAGAGCTGTAAAACTGGCTTGACCCCGGGTCTCCCTGGCGGCCGGAGCGGCCTCGCAGCTGATTGTCGATCCTGCGGCTCTCGTGCCTTTCCGTGCCCATTATATGGAGCCCCCCCAGGGCTACCACCCGGTCATGATCATTTTCCACTGAAGCCCTGTATTTGTCCAGCACCTTATCATAAAAGGCTTGGTCATCGGGCTCGGACCCGGCCTCAAATTCAAAGCCCTGCTTTTTAAGCTCGGACGCAGCCAGAAATTCCGGGTTACCTCCCAGCAGTATGTCGGTGCCGCGCCCGGCCATGTTGGTGGCTATGGTAACCGCCCCCAGGCTGCCCGCCTGAGCCACTATCTCAGCTTCCTTATCATGGTGCTTGGCGTTTAACACCTGGTGGCTTATTCCCTTTCTCTTGAGCATATCGCTTAAAACTTCTGATTTCTCAATGGATATTGTGCCCACCAGGACAGGCTGGCCGCTGGCATGCCTTTGAGCTATCTCTTCCACCGCCGCCCTGAACTTGGCCTGCTCAGTCTTAAACACCACATCGGGCATATCCTTCCTGACCATGGGCCGGTGGGTGGGTATAACCACCACATCAAGGTTGTAAATCTTTCTGAATTCATCCTCCTCGGTGGCCGCCGTACCCGTCATACCGGCAAGCTTTTCGTACATACGGAAATAATTCTGGAAGGTTATAGTGGCCAGGGTCTGGGACTCCCTCTCTATCTTGACGCCCTCCTTGGCCTCTATGGACTGGTGCAGTCCCTCGCTGTACCTTCTGCCGAACATAAGCCGCCCGGTAAATTCATCAACTATAATCACCTGGCCGTCCTTAACCACGTAGTCCCTGTCTCTTTTCATAAGCCCGTGGGCCTTCAGGGCCTGGTTAAGGTGGTGGTTCAGCTCAATGTTGGTGTCATCGTACAGGTTGTTAATGCCCAGCATCTTCTCAACCTTGGCCACGCCCTCCTCGGTAATTACCACCGTGTGGGCCTTTTCATCCACTATATAGTCGGCCTCCCTGGAGAGCCTTGGGACAACCTTGGCAAAGGTATAGTACAGGTCGTTGGCCTTGTCCGCCTGGCCGGAAATGATAAGAGGGGTCCTGGCCTCATCAATGAGAATACTGTCCACCTCGTCCACAATGGAGTAATGAAGATCTCTCTGGACAAGCTGGTCCGGGTGGCCGGACATATTGTCCCTTAGATAGTCAAACCCGAATTCATTATTGGTTCCGTAAGTCACATCTGACCAATATGACTTTCTTTTTTCATTCCAGTCAAGCCCGTGGACTATCAGACCCACGCTCAGCCCCAGGTACCTGTATATCTGCCCCATCCACTCACTATCACGGCGGGCCAGGTAATCGTTGACGGTAACCACATGTACACCCCGTCCGGTAAGAGCGTTCAGATAAACCGGCAAAGTGGCCACCAGTGTTTTACCTTCACCGGTCTTCATCTCGGCTATGCGGCCCTGGTGAAGAACCATACCGCCCAAAAGCTGAACGTCAAAATGACGCATGTTGAGCACTCTCTTACTGGCTTCCCTGACCACCGCAAAGGCCTCGGGAAGTATATCGTCAGTGGAGGCGCCCCGGTCCAGCTTTTCTTTAAACTGGACGGTCATACCGGCCAGATCGGCATCAGAAAGTGATGCCATCCGGTCTTCCAGATCGTTTACCTGGCTGACCGTTTTTGATAGCTTTTTTACCTCGCGAGCATTGTCATCAAGTAAATTCCTGATAAAACCAAGCATAAAAATTATCACCCATCTCTATAATACTGGGCTTATTAGCAGCAGCCCAGATCACCGGATACAAAAAGATTTTATCAGAGCATCCGGGTATATTGCAAGGACGTTCAAAATATAAGGGGCGCACCGGCAGTGCGCCCCAGCGAAAAATACGCCACTTTCATTTCGGGGACATTCCTGTCCTCAAAGAAATACCCCAACTTCAGCAGGTGTGTCCCCATTCCGCTTTCGGTGTGTCCATCCCGATCGGGGACATTCCTCCGACCTTCAAAGCCAGGCATATCAGGGAGGTGTGTCCCCTTTCCGCTATCAGAAGGTTGGCTCTATAAGCCCGTAATTTCCATCTTTGCGCTTATACACCACGTTCACCAGATCAGTCTCCGCATTGGAGAATACGAAAAAGCTGTGGCCCAGCAAATTCATCTGCAGGACAGCCTCATCTATAGCCATGGGCTTTATGGCAAACCTCTTGGTCCTGACCACCCTGGGACCATCCTCTTCGGGCTGGACGGCTCTCTTTGCGTCCACAGGTACCTTCCCGGCACGCTTTACCAATTTCCCCTTATGTTTTTCTATTTGCTTTTCCAGTTTTTCCACCACCATGTCGGTGGAGGCATACATATTACCGGTGGATTCTTCACCCCTCAATATCATGCCATTGATGGGGATGGTTACCTCAATACGATGAAAATCCTTTTCCACTGACAGGGTAACCTGAGCATCTCCAAGGTTGTCAATAAACTTATCCAGTTTTCCCAGGCGTTTTTCCACGTATTCCTTCAAAGCTCCAGTGATCTCAATATTCCTTCCCCTCATCTGCACCTTCATGCCGCAACACTCCTTTCATGCCGTTTTTAATAACAGCGGGAAAGTTATAAGTCCGGAACCTTTTAAAAAAACCCCAGTGTTATACTGGGGTAGGGTTGTTATATTTTTGTAACGTTGGCCGCCTGGGGCCCCCGAGCTCCTTCAACTATGTCAAAGTCCACTCTTTCTCCCTCGTTGAGAGTTTTGAAGCCTTCATCCTGTATGGCCGAGAAGTGAACAAAAACATCACCCCCGTCATCACGCTCAATAAACCCGTATCCTTTTGCTGCACTAAACCATTTTACCTTACCCTGCACAAACATTCCTCCTAATAAAATCAAAACTGGGTGTATTGAATGTTAACACAATCTTTAGTTCAAGTCAAGTGTTTCCAGTACGGGAGACATTTTGACAAGGATGTCGAAAACAACCACCCCCAAAGGGCCCCCTGTGGAACAAGTCCTTGTGGGTAATGTGGATAAGTCTGTTAATAACCTGTGATAAAAAGGCTTTTATATGTGATTAACCTGTCCGCATTAAAAATTTAATGTCGTAATATTGCCCCGGCACTCACGGTTATTGTCAATTTCAGAACAAATAACAACTAAAATCACTGACTTAAGACAGCTCCCCGGCTGCCGCCGGACACCGGTTCTTAAAAATGCCGGCGCTGTTTGTTATTTTAGTTTAATATTCCCAAACATTATAAATATCAAACAGCTGTTTCACGGTTTTTTGAGTCTAAAAGGATCTTTTTCCCCGGCAGCAGTTGTCCTGCCGGCTGCTGCCGCAATGCCCAGCACCTGCCCGGCCCCTCCCCTGACAAGGGTCTCGGAAACAATATTTAAAGTGGAGCCGGTGGTGATGACATCATCAACCAGCAGAATTGTTTTTCCAATAAATGCCCCCGCCCCGGTAAGGGCGAAGGCATCCCGGAGGTTCTCACCCCTCCCGGGCCTGTCCAGGGAAGTTTGCGGAGCAGTTTCCCTGGTTTTTTTCAAAAGAGGCAGCACCGGAACCTTCATCCTGTCGGAGAGCCCGAAAGCCAGCAGTTCAGCCTGGTTATATCCCCTTTGCCTGAGCCTTCCCGGGGAAAGGGGCACCGGGGTAATAATCTCCACCCTGTTGTAATACCGGTTTGCGCTGATTCTGTCAAACATGATGCCGGAAAGATGACCGGCCAGCTCACGCCTGCCGTTATACTTGAGCCTCCGCACCGCTCTTTTAAGATCACCATCATAGGGACCTGCCGCTCTGGCCATGTAAAAAAAGCGGCCGCCGCCGAGACAGTCCCGGCAGTATGCCGCCGCCGGCCCTCCCCCGGCCAAACCTTCATCAGGGATATGAAAAAACCTGCCGCACTTGTAGCACACCGGCTCTTCCCCGAACTCCCTGAACATGTTCAGGCAGCTGCCACATATTCTTTTTTCCTCCTGGGATTTACCGCAAAACGGGCACACCCGGCGGGGAGGAAAAAGAAGGTCAATAAAACCGCCCAGCATATTTCCAATTATTTTCAAGTAAGCCAACTATCCCTTCCGGAATACCGGCCCTTTAATTCCGAGGCTGCTAAAACGCGGTCCCGGCCGTCTTTCTTGGCCTTTCTGAGAGCCTGGCCGGCCTTTACAACCAACCGGTCAAAGGCCTCCTCAGGCCCTCCCGCCGCAGCTCCAATGCTGACCTTTATCCTGAGCAGGGGGTATTCCTTGGCAAAAGTATAATCCGAAAGGACTTCCCTTATTTCACCCGCCAGTTCCACGGCCTTTGGCTCATCATATCCAGGCAGGATAAGTCCCAGTTCGTCGTCACCGAAACGCCCCGCCCTGGCCCCCGAAATCTCCAGTGACTTGACCACCCTGGCCAGCTCAAGGATCATCCTGTCCCCGGCCGCCTGGCCCCAGCCCTCATTTATGTGCTCCAGTATGTCAATGTCCATGAGTAAAAGGGCAACGCACCCTTCTCCGGAGGACTGAATCTCCTCAAAGGCCCGGACCCCTATGCGGTAAAAAGAACTCCTGTTTAAAAGCCCGGTCATGGGGTCCCGTGATCTGTATCTTTCCAGCTTTTCTGCCAGCACCCGCCCGGAAAGGGCTGCCGACAGAGACCCGCAAAGAGACATAGCCGCTGATAAATCCTGTTCTGTATAAGCCATGGCCTTTTTCTCACCCACAATAATAAGGCCCAGTGTGCCGGCCTCACCCACCAGGGGAATAACCAGCAGGGACCTGAGGACCTGGGGAAGACCCTGTTCATTCTTTACCCTGGGATCGATCTTGGAGTCAAAAACTATTTCAGCCTCCCCGTTACCTGCCACCCAGCCCCAGAACCCTTCACCGGGATTGATAGAGCCTTTCTCCAGCTCACTTCTGTATGGGCCGAAGGCTGCTGCTGAAACGAAGTTACCGGTTTTCTCCTGCCACAGGTAAACCACACCGGTATGAATAGAAATTACCCTGCGCATCTCCTTTAGCAGCAGTCCCGGTATCTTACGAAAATCCTCCCCGGACCCCAGCTTCCTGGTTATTTCGTATACCGCCCTTAGCTCCTTGTTGACCAGCTCAGACCTCACATAAAGGCCCAAAATGTACTGGACGGTGAGAATGGGCAGGAACAACAGGAATGCCGCCAGGATACCTGTTTTTTGATATAGTACGGCCATCACTATGCCAAAGGGGGCGCTGAAAAAATAACTCAATATATCCCACTTGAGAGTGTTCTGCCAGGAGTGCATCCTGGCGCCCTTCCTGCCGGGGTAGGCGTAAAGGTAAACCAGCGTGTGGTTTATGGCAAAAAAAAGCGTTATAAGTGTTATAAGTTGAAGGAAGCCGACCGGGCCCGACCACAAAACCCCTTCCAAATTCTTTTTCCAAATAACTCCAAATAGTAATACAGACCCATAAAGGGCCAGAACCTGCTGGGCCATGTTAAAAACAGAGGTGCGGACCGAATTACCCCTGCTGGCAATTCCATTTCCGATAAAAAAAGCCACCGAGCTTATCCAGGCCGAGGCGCTGGGGTTATAGATCAGAAGAGCGCCCAGCATTAAGGAAAAACTTCCGGAAAGGCGTCCCAGGGGAAAATTGACAGCCAGCCACTCCACCAGAATCCCCATCACTATCAAAACGGCAAATTCCCGGGATTTATCCAGGTCCAGCTCCCCGAAAAGTTTTATCAGCAATCCCAGGCCCGCCGCAGTCACCAGCAGGGTATATGCAGCATAAATGTAGTTTTTTCTGCCCGTCCCATTCATAAAAAAAGTTATCCCCCCTGACAGTATTTTCGACAGAGGGGGGAAGTTACCTTTTTTACAAGTATATTGCTGAGAATAGTAATTTACGCCAATTCCTTCTTTTGTTCTTCATACGCGGCATTCAGGGAAACCGACACACCAAAAAGCACCCAGAATAACGGCGCCGATCCGATTATTGAATCGTTAAACAGCCATTGCAGCAGAAAAGCACACCAGAAGACAAAAAGCGCCGCCGGGAAGACCATCTCACGGTCTCCCATACCCCTCAGCAATATTTTTAAGGTGTTGTAGAAGTGCAGCAGAAGAAGGGCAAATAAAGCGACCAGAGCGAATATCCCGGACCCGTATACAGTTTCCAGATACATATTGTGAGGCTTGTCAACTATAGTTCTTGCTCCAAAAAACTTCTCCGGGTCATTCTGAGGAAAATAATAAGACAAAGTATCATGCCCGTAACCCAGCACAGGTCTTTCCTTTATGAGTTCTATTGTCTTTTTCCAGATATAGGTCCTGCCGCTTCCTGTAGTTTCTATAGAAGTTTCATCCAAATCTTCACCTGTCGAAACACTATCAAATATTGAGCTCGCAGCTGACATGGGACCGAACGCTTCTTTCCAGACGTGGCCGTTATACGAGTTCATACCCCAAAATACCAGGCAAAAGGCGACAAACAATAGACCTGCAGCACCAATAGTCTTAAAACGGTCTTTGTTCCTTATCATAGTCAGCACCGCAATGACAGGCAAAACAACTAAAGCTGAAAGAAAACCGCTTGATGAGAGTGCAGCCAGCAGTGTGGCAAATGAGATAACTGACAGAAGGCCACATACCAGTCGGGCCTTTAAGCTATTTCTTAAGAGTGCAAATGTAACAAAAAACAAGGTGGCGGCACCGGACAAACCACTCAGGTAGTTACGGTTTGACAGGGTTGTAGTCAAACTTCCCTTGGGAAATTGGTCTGTTACACTCCCAAATATTATAGATTTAATGAACTCAAAACCATAAAGGTTTCTATCAAAAAAATTACACAGTGCAATAATTGCATTTAATAAAATAATTATGCCAATTGCTGCAATCGTATACTTACTGAAGGATTTTTTATAGTTCGTATTAGCGGCAACAAAAAGGAGAGTAAAATAAAAACAATAAGTTAAAGCTGCCTCAAACCTACCACCATTAAAAAAAGCAATACTTAAATACTCCGCAGCAAAGCCCGTAGCCAAAGTAATAGTGGTCAAAGCTAAAAGAGAAATATTGATGTAACTTCGGCGAATCTCATATCCGTAGACAAACATTTTCACCAGAAGCAGTATAACGGACAAAGCAGTCGCAAGAGCCAAAAAAATCCACTTATAATAAAAAAATACATCTACAATAGTACGCGAATTTAAAGCACTCAACGAAATTTCAGGAGCAACAAAGTAGTATACTTTAGCCCTTATCAGTAAAGGCAATACTAATAAAATAGCGATAAAAACATAGGCCTGTACCCTATCAATCAATTCTATTCCTTTTAAAGAAAAATTTTTTTTGCTATTAATCCTTCTTCTTGCCAAAAATAAACCTCCCTTCCCCAATTTTTATATCAGTTATGTGTTTTTTTCAAGCTAATCATTTCAAGGTACTGCTCAGCAACTTTTGTATGCCCCCCCTTGTCCTCATCTTTATATTTAAGACATTCTTTGAAATAATACTCCGCCCTGTCGAATTCGCCCATTTCATACAATATCTGTCCATAGCCCACAAGATAGGAAGGTATTGTTACATAGTCCGGATATGCCTTCCTGGCCAGGTCCATATATTCCAGGCCCTTTTCAAACTTGCCGTTCCTAGCAAGACATGTTCCGTTGTACCACAGCAGGTCGCTGCTATTGGGATATTTCTTAAGCAGCTCCGCAAAAATTGGTTCAGCTTCAGTGCCTTTGTTCTCAGCAGTGAGTTTTTTAGCATATACAAATTTTTGGTATTCAGCATATCTTTGGCCATCTTGTCCAACGGCAACCAGCCTTGCTATAATTATCGCTATCAGTGAAACTGAAAGAAAAACTAAAAAAATATAGTTTCTCCCTCTCCCATTTAAATTAACCATTATTGTCATACCCCACCTATTTGAAAATATAATTTAATAATAATTCTTAGAAAAATTAATTACACCTTTTTTTAGGCAAGAAATAAATAGAACTTTATCCCATTTTGACAAATATGCTACCATCAATAATACAGGCCTTCGTGTCAAATAAAATGGGCGGCAGTTTGCCGCCTTCATTCTTTATTTAAATATTTTTTTTGTAGATACATCAGGCTTAGCAACTTGTGATGTTATTTAGGGGTCCCCTAATCAATTCACCTTTTTCCATTCCCCTTATGTCCATTTTCAAAGGATTAACAGGGCTACCCCTGTTAATCCCCCGCCAATCCCCGGGGTCAATAAGCTGAAACTCCTTTTCTCTGGAAAGAATCTTTACAATATGGGATGTGTCGTCCTCAGCTCCTTCAACGGCCACAGCCACACCAAGCCGTCCTGTTAATATACCTTCACTTTTATAAACAGATCTTATGAACCACTCGGCTACATCGGCCTGGTTCCCCATCAGAATACATACCGTACCCTCCACAGCCATCCTGTCACTTCTGGCCAATATATATGCCACATATGTCAGCCAAAAAATGAAGGTAATGGAAATAACCCAATACATCATCTACACTCACCCCCGTGTTTACTTAAAAATATGAACATAGCACACGAAGGGTGAATGATTTAGCCAGAGAAGCTATTCTTTGAGGTCAGGAGACTGCTCACAAGAATGGCCCCAAGGTCAGGAGACAGGAGACTGCTTACAGGTATTTCCCATTGCCGGGAGACAGGAGTTTTGCATGCCGGACTTTATACCTTCTGCGGGTATAATAAAACGCCGCCAGTTCAGCCAGGCGGCGTAATTTGTTCCATGCCTATATTTTAATAAGGAATGCCTGTCTCCTGTCTCCTGTCTCCTGTCTCCTTATTCTACCCTAAATACCCGCTTCTTTTTTAAGTATCTCGGCCTTGTCTGTTCTTTCCCAGGGAAAATCCCCATCGGTGCGGCCGAAATGACCGTAAGCAGCCGTATTACGATAGATTGGGCGGCGCAGGTCAAGGGTCTTTATAATGCCTGCCGGCCTTAAGTCAAAATGTTCCTGGATCAGCTTTATGAGCACATCTTCGGGCACCTTGCCGGTATTAAAGGTTTCCACCATTACGGAGACCGGCCTAGCCACACCGATGGCGTAGGCCAGCTGCACCTCGCAGCGGTCGGCCAGCCCCGCGGCCACTATATTCTTGGCCACATAGCGGGCAGCGTAACTGGCGGAGCGGTCCACCTTGGTGGGGTCTTTTCCGGAAAAGGCGCCCCCTCCATGCCTGGCCATACCGCCGTAAGTATCAACTATTATTTTTCTGCCGGTAAGCCCCGTGTCCCCCTGGGGGCCGCCGATGACGAATCTTCCGGTGGGATTGATAAAATACCGGATACTGTCTTCAAGCAGGTCTGCGGGGAGAACCGGTTTAATCACCCTGGCTATTATGTCCTGACGTATTTCCTCCAGGCTCATTCTGGGGTGGTGCTGTGTAGAAACCACCACTGTGTCAAGCCTTACCGGTTTGTTGTCAGCATACTCCACAGTCACCTGAACCTTGCCGTCCGGTCTAAGGTACGGCAGCTCCCGGCTTTTTCTGACCTCAGCCAGCCTCCGGGCCAGGCGGTGGGCAAGGGCTATGGGCAGCGGCATAAGCTCTGCCGTCTCATTGGAGGCGTAGCCGAACATCATCCCCTGGTCTCCGGCTCCAATGGCCTCTATTTCATCGTCGTTCATCCGGCCTTCTTTTGCCTCCAGGGCTTTATCCACCCCCAGGGCTATATCGGGCGACTGCTCGTCTATGGAAGTCATAACCGAGCAGGTGTCACAGTCAAAGCCGTACTTGGCCCTGGTATACCCTATGGAACGAATGGTTTCCCTGACAATCCTGGGTATATCAACATAGCAGTGGGTGGTTATTTCCCCCGCCACCATGACCAGCCCTGTGGTACAGAGGGTTTCGCAGGCAACCCTGGCATTGGGGTCCTGGGCAATAATACCATCAAGAACGGCATCAGAAATCTGATCCGCTATTTTATCAGGATGCCCTTCAGTGACGGATTCCGAGGTAAAAAGTCTTCTGGCCAAAAAAAACCCCCCTTGTGAAAAAAATAACCCTTAAGGCCTGATTCCCTACGGTATGGGAAAAAAACACATATTATTTTATCACCGGCCCATGTTTATGTCAAACAATGTATCATTCCAGCCTGTGTGAGGTCTCCAAATCCACCAGCACAGTGTCTACACCTATTTTTTTTATTTTTGACCAGGGCAGCAGCACATCCCTCCCTGCGGAGAGCAGGCTGAAGCGCCGGGAGCCCTGAAGCACAAAGGCTATGACCGTGCCGTTGGCCGGGTCTATATGAACATCCTTAATA
>Ga0209347_1005770_pt1 | contig 11497 bp, 10 predicted proteins | sample AutmiccommuBRH23_FD_187382 | JGI IMG/M metagenome (GOLD analysis project Ga0209347, IMG submission 187382) | Deep subsurface microbial communities from Mt. Terri, Switzerland - Autotrophic microbial communities BRH/23 (SPAdes) (version 2) | ecosystem: Environmental > Aquatic > Deep subsurface >...
TGTCCCGCGACCTTCGGCTGACCAGGTGCGTCTTGTCCATCCAGAACGCCTGTGCCCAAGGAATGAATAAAAATCCGGTACGTGTCTTGTTTTTGTTCCCTAACCACCCGATGGTCCCGAAAAAGCAGACTGCATGGAAAAATCAAAAAAGGTCGAAATACGGGGAGTTGGTGAAGTCCTTCTCGAGCGCAGTCAACGCGCGAAACAGATCAATCTCACCATAAAGACGTTGAATGTCATCCGCGTGGCCGTTCCTGTCGGTGTTTCGTTTGTCGACGCGGAACTTTTTGCGCGGTCGAAAAGGGAATGGTTGAAAAAACACCTGAGCCGGATTCAGGTGCTCGCCCTGGAAATTGAACGGGCGGTAAAAACCACCCCGGTCGACCGCAAAATCGCCCGGGAAATCCTCGCCGATCGTCTCAATGAAATCTCCAAACGATTGAACCTGCCATACAACAAGCTTTTCGTAAAAAACCAGAAAACCCGCTGGGGCAGCTGCTCCATGCAGAACAATATCAATCTGAACATGAACCTCGTGCGGGTCCCCCCGGAATTGATGGATTACGCGATCATTCACGAACTGGTTCATACGAAGGTGAAGAATCACAGCCAGCGCTTCTGGCACGTGCTGGAGTATTATCTTCCCAATGCGCGGGAACTTGACCAGGAACTTGACCGGTACTGGTGGATGCTGAGCGAATGATGGCTGCGTAAAAAGTCCAACTTCTGCGTTGCGCTTCATCCCTCTTCACTGCGGCGTACGACAAGTATTCCTCATTCCTGGGGATTCGCGCGCCTTGCCAGTTTTATAAAATTTGGTGGAGCTTTTTACGTTGCCATCAGAAATCGATTTCCAAGGAACTCGATTCAGCAACCTGGCTGCGAATGGCTCAAATCGTAGGATGTGCTGACGCAGGAAGCGCATCAATCGCAATGCGCTTCCTGCGTCAGCACATCCTGCATAATGGCCAAAGAAGTTCCTGCTGTGAACCCTCCGGGTTCAGAAAGAGCACGAGCACGAATTAAGGTCAAGGGCGGGTTTGAAACCCACCCCTGCGGCACATATCCGAGTTCATCAATCTTCAATTCATTCCCCCTCATTCCGACATCCAGCTTGAATTTCCACGCATTGATGTTAAATTAACGTTCCGGCGCCAGGTGACCGGCGGTTTTTTTAATGTCAGCCAGGACCGGGCCACTATCCCGTTTTGGAATTTCTCCTTTTTCTCCGAGGATGATCCCCATGCACCCGAAAGTATCGATCGCTTACTTCATCACGCCGCACGGTTTTGGCCACGCCTCCCGGGCCGCCGCCGTCATGCAGGCGGTTCATGACAAATGGCCGTTTGCCCACTTCGATATCTTTGGGCTGACGCCGGAATGGTTTTTTGCGGATTCACTTTCCGTTTCCCACACCTGTCATCCCGTGAAGACAGACATCGGGATGGTGCAGCGCTCCGCCATGGTTGTCGATCTGCCGGAAACAGCAGCGGCCCTGGACCGGTTCTATCCGATGGACGAAGAAACCCTTTCGGCGCTTGCCGACCGGGTCCGATCGTGCGACTGCCGGCTGATTCTCTGCGACATCTCCCCGGTTGGCCTGGCCGTCGGCAAACGTGCCGGTATACCCACAGTACTGATCGAAAATTTCACCTGGGACTGGATCTACCGGCCCCATGCGGCACGAGAACCGCGTCTGCATGCCCACAGCGACTACCTGGAATCCATTAACGCATCGGCTGACTGCCGCATCCAGGCGATCCCCTGCTGCCGCCCGGTCGAGGGGGCCATACAGGTATCGCCGGTCTGCCGGAAACCGCACACCGCCCCCGAAATTGTCCGGGCCCAACTCGGAATCGGCGAAAATATCCGGATGGTCCTGATCACCATGGGCGGATTCCGGGAGGCACACCGTTTCATCGACCGTCTGAACCGGTACGGCAGAGAGATGCATTTCATCATCCCCAACGGTTATCCGGATCTGCCCGGAAAAGGGGAACGGGGGGGAAATATCACCCTTCTTCCCCACCGGTCGGCATACTACCACCCGGATCTGGTTCACGCGGCCGACGCCGTGGTCGGAAAGGCGGGTTACAGTACCGTGGCCGAGGTCTATGATGCCGGGGTTCCATTTGGATATCTTACCCGGCCGGACTTTAGTGAATCCGATGTCTTGGCTGAATTTATCGATGCTGAAATCCCGTCGGTCCGGATACCGGACGGGGCGTTCGCGGAGGGCGACTGGCTCGATCTTCTCCCCGGACTGCTCACCCTGCCGAAACGGAAAAACGGCCGGGCCGACGGTGCCCGCGGGATTGCCGATCATATCTGCGGTTGGATTTCGGCCGCGGATGAACTGCTGGAAGTGGTCGATCCGAACGGGGTGACCATCGGCGCCGCCCCGAGGTGCCGCGTGCATGGCAGAAAGGAATGGCTCCACCGGGTGGTGCACCTTCTGGTCTTTGACCGGGAAAACCGGCTGCTACTCCAGAAACGTTCCATGACGAAGACTGTGGCGCCCGGCCGATGGGACACTTCCGTGGGCGGGCATGTTGATTGCGGCGAATCGATCGAAACCGCGCTTTACCGGGAAACGGGTGAGGAACTCGGTATGCGCCCTGGATCACTCGAATTCGCTTATTGCTACATCCACTCCAATGATCATGAATCCGAGCTCGTTCATACCTATATTTGCCGTTATGATGGTGCTGTCCGGTTCAACCCGGAAGAAATCGATGCGGTACGCTTCTGGGAGATGAATGAGATCGAGGAGAACCTGGGGAAAGGGGTGCTCAGCGATAACTTTGAGGATGAATTTTCCCGGTACTGCCGGTGGTCGGCAGGTGCGAACGGATCAACCCGGTATTATACTTCGTTCCAGCAGGAGGATGAATAGAACAGGATGTGAAAATCTATATATTTTTTATCACGGGTCCGGTGAGATCATGGATAAAAAATGGCGCCAGTCGCTGGCAGTCCTGACCGGGGGGGCCGATTTGTGGAATGCTTCGATAAAATCCTGCGGCCTTGCCGCATTGGCCACGCTTCTGACCATCCCCTGGTTTCATTATCTCCTCTTCCATGTCCCAACCCACGTCCCGCTCCGGACGATCGCCAACCCCCATGATCTCCTGTACGCCCAGTCGGCCCTCCTGTTCGTGATCTGCCTTATGTCGGCCATGGTGGGATATGGTCTCATGCGCCGGTTCGAACTGCCCGGTTTTGGCCGGATCGATGCCTGGCTCGGTAGTCTGCCGACTCTCCTGGCGATCGGTTTGTTGCTGCTGCTGGTATCGCAATGGGTGTTCGATGGCGATTCTTATCGAATTTCACCCGCGGCCGGCCCGGATAAACTGTTTTATCTCCTGGCCATCCCTCTGAACGCCGCAATTACCGATGAGATGATACTCCGGTTCGGATTCGTCACCATCGCGGTGGGACTCTGCCGGAACAAGCTCAGGGGAGTGGTGCTGGCGGCCCTGTTTGCCGTCATGCTCACGGAAAAATACTTCACCTACATCGGCGTGTACGCTGGACTGGATTACGTGACCGCCAGCCGGTTCGTCTTTTCCTTTTTCATCAACTTTCTGCTCGGATACCTTTTTGTCACCCGCGGGCTCCTCAGTTCAATGACCGTAAACCTCGTCCTGGGGCTGCGCTATCCCATGGCGGCCCTGATGGGGGGGTAGACTCTTCCAAGGAACTTAATTCGGCAAATCGGCCATGAGTGGCTCCAAAGCTGCATTATTTACAAGTGTTAGGCCAAACTGCTTTGCTCGGCGTTTTAGGTTGTTAATCACTCGTTGACGATATCGTTGTTCATAATAATCCTGGCCGACGTCTTTATATTCGGTGCCGTACTTGAGCATAAAATAAATCGTGCGGGCAATTTTATGAGCTGTTGCTGTAATCGCCTTGGGTGCACCGGCTTGCGCCTTCTTACGCCTGAAAAATGCACTAAAAGCCGATTTGCTTCTTTGAAGACTATAAGCTGCCATGCGAAAATAATAGGCGGCCCGATTTGCGGAGGACTTGGTCTTTGAACTTATCAATTTGCCGCCTGTAATTTTGCTTCCAGGGCATAACCCAAGCCAAGATGCAAAATTTTTCACCGTGGGAAAGCGGGTCATATCAAGCCCGATTTCGCTTATGATGCCAATTGCAGTCGGAGCATCAATGCCATTTACACGGGTCAGGTCAACGCCTGTAACCTTAAAGAGAAAGGATCTGGAATCAAAATTCATTGGATGACTTGCGTTATTCTTTTTACCGCCTGATGGCAGGGAGCCGCCATTGCTGCGGTCATCAAAATTTTTGAGATGTTTTTGAATTTGCAAGTCACATTCACTTATTTGTTTTTGATGGAAATCAAAAAGTTCTAATGCCTGCTGGAGGCTGAAAAGATGTTCTTTTTTCCAATTTCCATTAAGCGCTTTGGCAATGACATTGACATCATTTTTGCATCGAGGGTCACGAAGATTGGCTAATTTTTGAGGATTTCGTTCTCCGTCGACAATAGCGCGGATAATTCTCATGCCGGTATCGCCCGTAATGTCGCTGATGACCCGGGTGAGTTTTATATTCATTTGCTCCATGGCTTTTTGCATGTGTTGGATGTATCTGGCAGCATCAGATATAAGCGTTGCCCGCTGTCGCAAATAGGCCCGGAGTTCACAGATTTGAGCGTCGGGGCGAAAAGAGCCCTGCAGAAGCCCGAAGGTATGGAGTTGTTGAAGCCACTGGCAATCTAAAACATCGGTTTTACGGCCGGGCACATTTTTAAAGTGTTTTGGGTTTACAAGTAAAACCTCAAAGCCTTGGGATTCCAATACTTCAAACAAAGGTATCCAATAAACACCGGTCGATTCCATGGCGACTTTATCTATTCCACAACCTTTCAACCAATTGGCCAAGGCATATAAATCAGCGGTAAAAGTCGGAAAGGACCTGACGTCTTTACCTTCAGGATCCCGGCCGGGAGGCACCGCCACAAAATGCGTGTCGGCGCCAATATCGATGCCAGCGGCATTGGAATGAATCTGTTCAAAAATTTGATTTTTCGATTTTCGGCTTTTCTTTCTTTTGCTCATAATGTCCTCCCAAGAATAATGTTGAATAGGAGACATCAGGCATGAAGGTTTGCAAAGATAATAAATCTTCCAAACGGGATCAAAGTCACCAATGCAATAATCGCTAAACCTTCCGACCAAGCTTTTTAACGAGCACAAAGGCATCAATGCGTCGCCGGCCTCTGTCGCCTGATGAACTCGGGCAAAAGATAAACCGGTTGGCCAGGTCGACTCAAGTTTCTTCCTGCAAAAACGCAGCAAAGCGGAGTGGGTAGCTTTTTACGAAGCCATCACACGTTACTTGCCGAATATCCGGTAACGAAACATCCGATAGCGGAAAAACAGGAAGCATCCCACGCAGAAACCGGCCAGGGCAACTCCCGCGGCCAGGGCGACCATGAGGGAAAGGAGCCAGCCGAGCCAGGAGGCCCCGGCCAGGAACGCCACCTGGGCCAGTCCCAGAAGGCCCGCAGCGATCGTATTATTGAAGCGCATCAGCCGCATGTCTTCCCGTTCGGCCCCCGGCAGCTTGTCGGCAAACAGCCGGCGACCGGCGATGGCCACCAGGCTCCACCGCGTCCCGCCGGCAACCGCGGCTGCGATCATGAGGAACAACAGGGTGGTGATCCAGGGCTGCCGGGTCAGGAATGCGATCAGGATGCCGGCCAGCAGGGTCCATCGGTTCAAGGTTACGATCGGCATGGGGATGCCGTCCGCCGGCATCGATCCATGTCCATTAATATCTTGTTTTTCCGCCATATCCGTTTTTATCTCCTGTTTTTTGTTTCCCCTTGGTAAAAGATTACACAAAATAGTTATTCTTCCGGAAAAGTAAAGCTGGCGCATTTGGCCCCACGCATTCTTGCTAATCCCTTAAAAATCGGTTTATCGAAACATTAAAATCGGGTATTCGAAATTCACAGCCCGTAAGGATTTGGCATTCGACCATTAAAATTCCATGTCACAGGGACAGATAGATGGAAGCACTGGCAAAAGAGAAAACCATGTGCGTGCTGGCCACCGTTTCCGGGGGGCAGCCGCATTGTTCCCTGATGGCCTATGCCGCTGACGATGCGTGCCGGCGGATTTACATGGTCACCCGGAAAAGCACCCGGAAATACAAAAATCTTCTCGATAATCCGGGCGTCAGCCTGTTGATTGACACCCGTGGGGAGGGCGAACGGGGTGAGACGAAAGCCTTGACCATAGAGGGGACTTACGAACCGGTTACCGACCCACAGGAGCAGAAGACCGCCACGGATCTGCTGCTCCGGATCCATCCGGATTTGAAGATATTCATGGATCACCCGGAATCCGTGCTGATCTGCATCCGGATCCGTTCCTTCCTGCTGCTGGAAGGGTTTACCGATGCCCGCTACAAACCGGTCGATGACACTCCGGCATAAGATCATGAACTCAAGCGATACGTGAAAATGGAAAGGATCCGATCAATGACGGATGAGATCAGGGCCGGCCTGTTCCAACGTGGACTGGACCGGGTCGGCGGACTGGTGGACGACGCATTCCTGACCCTCCCCAAGGTCTTGAAACCGTTCAGGCCGCAACGGAAAACCGACAGGGATATGTACGAACGGGAACTCAATTATTATTTCAACCAGGGATATGTCCATCGGCCGGAAACGTTTTTTTCGCTCCCTGAAGACATCCCCGATTACAGCATTTCGGCGGAGAAGCCGTTTTTGGACGGCATATCCCAGATCATAACCTTCAAGAGCGGGTACGAACCCCGCAACCCGTTCGTGACCGAACGATTCCGGTCATTCGAGCAGAACCGGACCGGCTGCCTGGTGCGATGGACCCACGGCGAACCCGGACGAAAAACCGTGGTCTGCCTCCATGGCTACATGCTGGGCAATCCGAAACAGGCCGAACGGATGTTCCGGGTGCGGACCCTTTACCGGATGGGCCTCGACGTGGCGCTGTTCATCGCCCCGTTTCACTGGAAGCGCGCTCCGGCGGAACGGCGCCTGCGGGGCATCTTTCTCCAGCCCGACGATGTGGCGATGACCTGCGAATGTTTCGGCCAGGCGATCCATGACCTGGCTCTCAGCCTCCGGATGCTCAAACACGGAGGGGCAGGCGAAATTGGGGTTATAGGGGCGAGCCTGGGGGGGTACATCGCCGGCTTGTTTGCCGCACTGACCGACCGGATTTCTTTTGCGGCCATGATGGTTCCGGCCGTCAAATTTTCCGGGGGGTTCAGCCCCCTGGGGCTGAATTACCCGTTTACGGTGGATCAGGCCTTCCGGGTCAAGCTCGAACGGGTCTGGAACCTTCATTCGCCATTGAACTACACGCCGAAAATTCCAAAAGACCGGGTCCTGGTGATCGCGGCCCGCGGCGACCGGCTCTGCCCGTTTGTCCATGTCCGCAAGCTCTGTGAAAAATGGGATTGGCCAGAACACGTCTTCATGACCGGCGGGCACTGGATGGTTTTCGACAGCCGCGAACGGGGACGCGCCTGGTACCGGTTCCTGGGGGAACGGGGGTTTATCCCGCTCCGGTAAAAATTTTTGCAGTAAAGTTATCCGAAGCGGCATCGCACCTTCCTGGTTCGATGCCGCTTTTTTTTTCCGGGCGCTCCGCCCGATTCGACCCTCCAGTGCGCCATGTTTATGTTTTCCGGGAAAATGGTGTTCATTGGAGGAACGTATGGCGGAAAGAAGCTGGATTACACGAAAGGTGGTCATTGTCGGCGCCGGCGCGGTCGGTTCGACGTTTGCTTACGCCCTGGCCCAGACCGGGCTGGCCGATGAGATTGCAATGATCGACATCAGCAGGGATTTCGCCGAAGGGCAGGTTCTCGACCTGGCCCACGGCCGCCCCTTTTTCCCTTCGGTCCATATCTACACGGGAGATAAACGGGATTATGCCGATGCCGGGGTGGTCGTCATGACCGCCGGGGCGAAGCAGAAGCCCGGGGAATCCCGGTTGAACCTGCTCCAGCGGAACGTGGCGATCATCGAGGGGGTGGTCGATGATATCGTGGCCCAGTCGTCTCCGGCGGTACTGGTGATGGTGAGCAACCCGGTCGATATCCTGACCCGCGCGGCATGGAAGCGGTCCGGCTGGCGGCGGGGGCGCGTGATCGGTTCGGGGACGGTGCTCGACAGTTCCCGACTTCGCTACGCCATCGGCAGCAAGTGCGGGGTTGATGTGCACAATGTGCATGGCTATATGCTGGGGGAACACGGGGACAGCGAATTTGCGGCCTGGTCGATGACCCACATCGGCGGGGTCCCCATTGCCGATTTTTGCCCGTTCTGCGGCAAATGCGAGAACTGGCCGGAGCAGCGGAAACAGATCGAACAGTCGGTGCGCGAATCGGCTTACCACATCATCGACTACAAGGGGGCGACCTGGTTTGCCGTCGGCCTGGCGCTGGTCCGGATCGTCGATTCGATTCTGCGAAACCGCCGGAGCGTGATGCCGGTATCGGTCTGCCTGGAGGGGGAGTACGGGTTGTACGATGTGGCCCTGAGCGTGCCGAGCATCATTTCCCATAAGGGGGTCGAGCGGATCGTGGTTGGCCGCCTGTCCGACATGGAAAAACTTGCCATGGACAATTCGGCCGCCGTTTTGCGCGGAGTGATCGGGGAACTCGAATCGGCCCGTTAACCCCCGGCGGTCTCCGCCAGCATTTCCTTTAATTCGGATTCGGAGATATCGTACCAGTCCGCGTAGGCGTCGGCGACCGCGAACTGGAAACCGGACCGGATATTGGCGCAATAGACCCGGTCCACCTGTCCGGCCACCCTGGCGAGGGACTCGGCGTGGGCGGTCGGGACCCCCACGTAAATCCGGTCCGCCCCCCGTTGCTTCAGGGCGTCGATGGCGGTGAGAAGCGTAAAGCCCGATGCCAGGCCGTCGTCGATCAGGATAGCCGTTTTATTGGCGAGGTCGGGAAACCGCCGGCCGCCCCGGAGATCCCGGCTCCGCCGGTCCACTTTTGATTTCGTTCCGGAAATCCCCGCCTCGATCTGCACTTCGTCAAGATCCAGCCGATTCAGAAGATCCCGGTTGAGCCGGATGGTGCCGTCAAACGCAACGGCCCCGTATCCCGTCTCCGTGCTCCAGGGGAGGGTGATCTTGCTGACCACCGCAATATCGAACGGCAGGTGGCTCTTTTCCGCGATGGCGATCCCTACCGGCACGCCCCCGGCGGGGATCCCGAGGAGAATCGCCTCTTCCGGGGACATGGCAGGGAGCATGTCGGCCAGCACATCGCCGGCATGCCGGCGGTCCCGGAAAATGTGAATTTTTTCCCGCAGATCGGGGAGGGTAATGATGTTGCTGCCGGGTCTCCGGGCCATTTCATGGCTCCATGATCAATTTGATGGCATTGCAAAAAGCTGATGCCATTGCGCGGCGTTTCTTATCGTGCTCGTGCGCGTAATCGTAATCGGATTTTAAAGTTCCCATTATGCGTACGAGCACGCACTCATCAACACGAGCTCTTTGGAAGCTCCGAACTCTGCTAATGCCGTGCACGCGTACGTGCACGTTCACGTGCACGTGCACGAAAAACATCAAATTCCTTGGAAGTACACGGCTGTGCGGAACGTTCATGCCGTTATCGTTACCGTAATCAGCACGCGCACGAGATCAATATAATCTTCAGGCGGGGGGATATCAAAAATCCTTTTTTTGCCGGAAATGCAAATCCATCATGGGATCATATGCGGTACCGGCATAGGGGCGGGTTTGAAATCCGCCCCTGCACCTTCGTCAGACCCGTGCATTCTCGTGTATCGCCCGTTAGGCCACCAGCGCCCGCCGGTACGCCGCCATGTACTCGTCTACCTGGGGAATCCGCCCCAGCATCGCGGTGATTGCCGCCAGTTCCGCCGAACCGAGGTAGACCATCGTATTATCTCCCATCCGGTTCGGGAAATTGCGGGTCGAGGTGGAGACCACGGTGGTGTTGTCGGCCACCCGGGCCTGGTTTCCCATGCAGAGGGAACAGCCGGGGATTTCGATCCGGGCGCCGGCCCGGCCGAAGATGCTGTAAAACCCCTCGGATTTCAGCAGCGCCGCCTCCATCCGGATGCCGGGAGCAAGCCAGAACCGGACCGGCACCTGGCCCGACCCGTCGAGAAGCTTCCCGGCCCTCCGGAAATGGTCGATTGCGGTCATGCAGGAGCCGATGAAGACCTCGTCCACCGGGGTGCCGGCTACTTCGGAGAGCAGGCGGACATCGTCCGGGTCGTTGGGGCAGGCGAGAATCGGCTCGGTGACGGCATCCAGGTCGACATCAATGACCGCCGCGTATGCGGCATCCGCATCCCGTTTCAACAGAACCGGCCCGGAAAGCCATTCTTCCATGGCAGCAATCCGCCGCCGGATTGTATCCGCATCCCCGTAGCCGTCCGCCAGCATTCCTTCCAGTATGCCGATATTCTCCCTGAGAAAAGTTGACACGGCCGACTCGGAAAGGGCGATGACCGCCGCCGATGCCGAGCGTTCGGCCGAGGCATTGGTCAGCTCGTAGGCGTCCGCCACGGTAAGGTCGGGCAGCCCCTCGATCTCGATGATCCGCCCGGAAAAGATGTTTTTCTTGCCCGCTTTTTCAACCGTGAGGAGCCCCTGCTTTATGGCGGCGTGCGGAATGGCGTTGACCAGGTCGCGGATGGTGATCCCGGGCCGGGGTGTGCCGGAAAAGCGGACCAGGACCGATTCGGGCATGTCGAGGGGCATGACGCCGAGGGCCGCGGCAAAGGCGACCAGCCCCGAACCGGCCGGAAAACTGATCCCCACCGGGAACCGGGTGTGGGAATCGCCGCCGGTCCCCACCGTGTCCGGAAGGAGCGTCCGGTTGAGCCAGGTGTGGATGATCCCGTCGCCTGGATGAAGGGCCACGCCCCCCCGGGCCTTCATGAACGCGTGGAGGCTTTCCTGCATTTCCACGTCAACGGGCCGCGGGTAGGCCGCCGTATGGCAGAACGACTGAAGCACCATATCCGCATTGAATTTCAGGCAGGCCAGTTCGGCCAGTTCATCGCGGGTCAACGGTCCGGTGGTATCCTGGGAGCCGACCGTGGCGATCTTCGGCTCGCAGTAGGTCCCGGGGCGCACGCCGGAAATCCCGCAGGCCCGGCCAACCATCTTCTGGGCCAGGGTGTAGCCTTTCCCCGTGTCCGGTGGCGGTTCCGGGCGGGCGAACGCCCCGGACGGATCAAGGCCGAGCCTTTCCCGGGTCCGGTCGGTCAATGTTCGGCCGATGATAAGCGGGATGCGCCCCCCGGCACGGACCGCGTCCGGAATCCCCTTGGTTTTGAGGGCAAATTCGGCCAGGAGTTCCCCGGTTTCCGCCCGGACCACTTTTCCCGCATACGGGTAGACCGTCAGAAGGTCGCCGCTGTTTATTTTCGAAACATCGCACTCGATGGGAAGCGCACCGGCATCTT
>Ga0209347_1005771_pt1 | contig 11495 bp, 10 predicted proteins | sample AutmiccommuBRH23_FD_187382 | JGI IMG/M metagenome (GOLD analysis project Ga0209347, IMG submission 187382) | Deep subsurface microbial communities from Mt. Terri, Switzerland - Autotrophic microbial communities BRH/23 (SPAdes) (version 2) | ecosystem: Environmental > Aquatic > Deep subsurface >...
TGGCCGAGAACTTCGCGATCGGTTCGGGGCCGACCGAATCCCAGTGCAAAGGCCTGACGGCCCGGCTCAAGGGCCGAGGTCGTCGCTGGCACGCCCGGGCCATTGACGCCCACTTGGCCGTCAGTTGCCTCTACGGCAACACCGGACAATGGGCCGCCTATTGGCCCAAGGCCTCCACACCCTAAAATCTGCACAGACACACTCTAATCGGGTGTCCGCAATCCGCTTGCACATGGCCGCCGGAAGGGTATAATCTGTTCGTTTCGAATAGAGTTGGATTCGGGGTCTCTTCACAGGGGTAATTTCTATGCTATTGCCGAGATTCGTGAGCAAGTTGTTGGCTGTCCTGCGGGGCAACGTGGCGCCGCCTTTGATCTTCCTGACGGTGCTGCTGGGTTTCTGGACCGGCATGATGCCCGGCTGGTCGGGTCTGCACACCGTGCTGGTCATGCTGGTACTGGTGGTGAACGTCCACATCGGGCTGTTCCTGCTCTCGTTGGGGTTGGGCAAGGCCCTGAGCCTGGCGGCGGCGCCCGTGCTCTATCACGTGGGCGTCTGGGCGCACGGCAATCTGGACGGGGTGCTGGCGACCCTGTCGTCCATCCCGGTGATCGGCCTGACCGATTTCAGCCGCTACGCGCTGGTGGGCGGCCTGATCCTGGGGCCGGTCGTCGGCGCGATCGCCGGAGTGTTCCTGGCGCTCGTCGTGACACGCTTTCGCCGGATGATGGTCAGGCTGGATGAGAAATCCGAAAAGTTCCGCATCTGGTACACCAAGACCTGGGTGCGAATCCTCGACCGAATCCTGATCGGCAAGCGGACCAAGGACGTCAAGTCGATGTTCGCCAAGGCCAAGTACATCCGCAAAGTCGGCGTCGCGTTGGCGATCATCCTGGTCGGCGGCTTCTTCGCGGCCGTTCACTTCGGCCAGGACGCCGCGATGAAGGGCTACGCCGCCAGCACGCTGACCAACGCCAACAAGGCTGAGGCGAATCTCTCCGAGTTGGGGATCAACGTGCTCGCCGGCAAGGTTTCGGTCGCCGGCATCCAATTGACCGATCCGGCGAACCCGAGGCAGAACCACACGGTCGTCGGCAAGATCGAGGCCGATGCGAGCATGTACGACCTGCTGCTCGGCAAGCTGGTGCTGGACAAGGTGGAGATTTCGGACGTGAAGTTCGACCAACTCCGGGCGGCGGCCGGCCGGGTGATCGAGACCGTGATGGAGGAAAAGCCGTTCGACCCGAACACCTACAAGGTCGATGCCAACGATCTGGCCAAGCTCGACAAGTACGTCAAGGACGCCAAGAAGATCAAGGAGCAGTTGGAGAAGCTGCGGAACTGGCTGCCGAAGGACAGCAACGAGGCGCCGACCGAGGTCGAGCCGCCGCACAAGTACCTGGACTATCTGATGGCCAAGGCTGTCGTCCCGCCGTCGTACAGGATGCTCGCCAGGCAAATCCTGGCGGACAAAATGGAGATCCCCTCGGCCTTGTTCGGCAACAGCAAGGTGGAGATGACCAACATCAACGATGCTCCCGCGGCCGCGGACAAGCCGATCACGATGCTGATCCAGTCCTACGTGACGCCCGCCCTGATGAAGGTCGTGATGGACTACTCCAAGAGCGACAACCCGGAGGTCACCGGCACATTCGAGGGCTTCGACCTGAGCAAGCTGCAGTCGGAATTCTCGGAAGGGGCGGGCCTGCAGTTCCAGTCGGGGCTCGCCTCGGGCACGTTCGGCGGCACGCTCACCAAGGACCAGGTGAACCTGACGATCAACCTCGGGATCAAGGATCTCAAGGCCGTCGCGGCCGGCAAGGGCGTGCTCGGGCTCGGGGCCGAACAGACCAATCAGGTGATGCAGGTCCTCAATCAGCTCCAGACGACGATCCGGGTCGTGGGCCCGACGACGGAGCCGCGATTGGTCTTCGACACGAAGGGCCTGACCAAGGAATTCCAAAACGCCCTGGTCGCTGCCGGCAAGCAGCGGCTCGGGCAGGAGATCGACACGCAAATCCAGAAGCAGCTTGGCGACAAGCTGGGTGACAAGGTCCCCACGGAACTGAAGGACAAGCTCCAGGGCTCCGGCAAAGACATCGTCGAAGGTCTGGGCGGACTGCTCGGCGGCAAGAAGAAGCAGGAAGAGAAGAAGTAGCTGTAGAAACAAAGAAGGCTGCGGTCACACGGCCGCAGCCTTCCTGACGCATGCTCTCTGAAATCGCCATACAGAGTCTTGCGTTCGCGCCGACGGCCCCTCTGCCATGATTTCAGGATTCCAAATGCCGCCCGGACTGTTTTGAGCCGCCTAAAGGCGGAACTCCAAACCGCGGGTTCGAGAGTCCTGCGACATACGAACAAAGAAGGGCCGACGACAGCAAAATCGCCGGCCCTTCCTCGGGTTGTGTCTATCGTTGCCCTGCAACGGGCTTGGGTGTCTTACTTCTGACGCCGCTTCTCGGCTGCTCTCACTCGCTTCTGCGCGGCCGACTCGTTGACGTCGGTATTGGGAGTCGTCTGGGCAGCCCCTTTCTGGGCGGCCTGAGCCCTTTGCAGTCTCTGCTCCATCTGCTGGAGCCGCTTCTGATACTCCTGCTGATGGCGAGTGATCAGGCTGTCGAGGGCCTTGATGGTCTCTGCGGCTTTCTCCTTGGCGGCCAGTTGCCTGATGTTCTGCAGGTCCGTCATGACGGCCTGATGCTCCTGTTTGAGGGTCGCGATCTGCTCGGCGGCGGATTTCTGCCGGACGGCCTCCGCACCCGGGCGATTCCCCGCGACTTGCTCTCGCATTTGGGTCCGGGCCTGTGCCCGCTCCTCGGCGGACATGGTCGCCCGCTTCTCCCGGAGCTTCGCTCGCTCCTCGGGCGAGAGGTTCTGGGCCTGTCCTCTGGCTCGTTCAACCCCACTGGTCTGCGTCTGCCCCCCGGCGGACTTCTCCTCGGCGAGAACGGCGGAACACCACAACAGGATGCACAGGGCGGCAACTCCGAACGTTGCGCGTTTCATAGTGACCTCTTTCAAGGATAAAACCCGCAGAAAGCACAGGCCGAGCCCACTTCGAGCTCAGATCCCACGTGTCAAGCTGCACAGAATAGGACGAGCAGGCCAGGGTGATTATTGCGTGAATCGCCGCCGGCGCGGACTCCCGTGAAATCTTTCCCGCCGGCGGGCGACTAATCCTGTGGACGGACCGCAGAGGAACCGTCATGCGGTCCAATGAGAGTTGTTCAGGGCTGAAGAGCCCACTGAGAAAGGGCATGTGCGCTCCTGTGCCGGATAAGACGCACATGCCCTGTGTCTTTTCAATCGTCAATCATCAATAATCGATGGCTACAGGCTCCACCCTGCGCGGTATGGCGGATTGATGTACTGGTTGGCCTCGTCGCAGTTGGTGAACCGCATGGCCGTGCTGTCCCACGCCAGCTTCGTGCCCGGCAGCTTCAGGGCGATCACGCCCAGCATGGCCAGTTCCGTCAGTGGGCCGCCGTAGGAGAAGTCGGAGCCGCATTTGCCGCCCTCGCGGATCACCCGCACCCAGTCCAGATGGTGCCCGCCCTTGACCCTGGGGATCTTCTGCTCGGGCCGCTTGTAGGCCTGCATCGCCGGCTCGGGAATGATCCGGACGCCGCCGGCCCCATGCGAGCCGTACATGATAACGCCCTTGTCGCCATAGACGTAAGCCCCGGTTTCGACGGGCTTGCGATCCGGCTCCAGCTCCTTGGCCCGCGGGATCTTCTCCGTGCCGCTGTGCCAGAGGAGCGTAATGGGGCCACGACCGCCCTTGGCGGGAAACTCGAACGTGATAATGTCGCCCCTCGGGAAGGCGTCGGCCTGTGTCTTGGGATCGTAGTCCTTGACCTGGGCCGTGATGGTCGTCGGGGCGCCGAGATCCAGGGCCCAGAAGACCGGGTCCACGACGTGGCAGACCCAGTCGCCGATCGTGCCGTTGCCGAACGGGACCCATCGTCGCCACGAGCCCGGCAGGTAGAACGAATGGTACGGCCGCTCCTGGGCCGGACCGAGCCAGAGGTCCCAATCGAGACCGGCCGGGACATCCTCTTTCTCGCTCAACCGCGGCAAAGAGTCGATGGCCGAATTGACCGCCGCACAGCCGCAATGGATCGTGTGGACGTTGCCGATCGCACCGTCCCAGATCCACTCGCAGAACGTGCGGATCGTGTCGAAGGAGTGGCCCTGGTTGCCGAGTTGGGTCACCACCTTGTAGTCCCGGGCGGCCTTCATCAGGGCCCGGACCTCGGCGACGGAATGGGCCAGAGGCTTCTCGCAGTAGACGTGCTTGCCCCGCTTCATGGCGGCCATCGCAGCCACGGCGTGGGTATGATCGGGCGTGCCGACGATCACCGCATCGATCTGCTTATCCATCTCCTCGAGCATCTTGCGATAGTCCTGGTACACCTTGGCGTCGGGGAACTTCGAGAAGATCGGCGCGTTGCGGCGGTCCGGTCGCAGGTCGGCGTCGCAGAGGGCAACGAACCGCACACCGCGGTCACGGGCCACCTCGTTGATATCGGCGGCGGCCTGCCCGCCGGCGCCAATGGCGGCGATGTTCAGCTTCTCGCTCGGAGGGGTCGTCCCCTGCCCCAGTACGTGGCGGGGAACGATGGTGAACGCTGCCACCGCCCCTGTCGCCGATTTCAGAAGATGCCGTCTCGATGTGTTGATTGAATTGCTGCCCATAATCGACCCTCGAAATCACGTGGTTTCCTGTTCATTCCCGTGAGCGCGGGATATCGAGAGTGTAGCACGGTCCGGCCCCCAAGTCCAAAGTGAATTCCTGCTGTGGTGCGGGGGGCTTCGTCTGGGCCTGCTCCGAGAGTCGGCACTTGAACAAGGCTCAGCGGCCTCCATTGCCGATGGGACCGGTCGGGAGCGTGAAGGTGAAGATGCTGCCGCCCCCCGGGTTGTCCTGGAACCAGATTCGGCCGCCGTGCCTCTCCACGACCTGCCTGGCGAAGGCCAGGCCCAGGCCCGTTCCGTCCCGCTCGGCCGCACGGGCGTTGTCCGCCCGGTAGAACTCCTCGAACAGTCGCGGCAATGCGGTCTCGGGAATCCCGATGCCGGTATCCGTGACGCGGATCTGCACCGCGGTTCCGTCCCGCACGACCTCCAGGCCCACTCTGCCGCCGTCGGGGGTGTACTTGACTGCGTTGAGCAGGATGTTGGTGAGGGTCTCTTCGATCAGCACGCCCTCGCCCCACATCATGTCGATCTCCGGGTCCATCTGGTGGCTGAGCAGGATCGACTTGTCGCGTGCCCTGTTCTGCACCAGAGCCAGCGTGTTGAGCACGCACTTCCTGAGCGAGAACTGCTCGGCCTCCAGGCGCCCGGAGAGCTTCATCCGCGTCAGTTTCAGCAGCGCCGTGCTGAACTCCAGGCACCTCGTCGTGCGGCGGTGGGCCCGGCCGACGAAGTCCTTCTGCTTGGCATTGAGCGGTCCGAGCATCTCGCCGATGACAAGGTCCAGGCAACTCAGGACCGCGGCCAGATGTCCCTTGATATCGTGGGTGACGCGCAGAACGTATTCGTTCTTGACCTGATCCTTCTCCCGCAGTTGGGCGTTGGCCCGTTCGAGTTCCTCCTGGTGGCGGCGAAGCTGCTCGCCGATCGAGGTTGTCATGTAGACGATGAGGTACAGCGTGACGGTGAATACGAAGAGCGTGCCGAAGACATACGTCCAGTCGCGATAGAGCCCGTGGCCGGCGAAGCCTTCCAGGCTGTGGTGTTCGAGCCCCCCCGCCGCTTCGAGCACAACCAGCCCGCCGAACAGGGCCACCGCCAGCGTCGCCTGCAGATAGCTTTGCCGCCTCGACCGCAGGATGCTCGCGATGATCATGTGAAATGCGAAGAAGAACAGGAACGGGTTCTCGATCCCGCCCGAGAAATGCAGGATTGTCGCAAGAATGAACAGATCGGCCGAGATCTGAAGTGTGAGGATGCCCCCGATTCGGGCCTCAGACGGCTCCTTGTCCCTGCGCATCCCGTACCGGAGCATCGCGTGCAGGACGAGATTGTAGACCAGCAGGACCGCCGCAATCGTGTACAGCGCCGAGGCCGCAAGGGAAACCCCCATGAACTCGCCGGCCCCAAAGGTGGCAATCGCCAGAGCCGCAATTGCCACCCATCGCAGCCGGATGAGCCACAAGGCTCTCTGAACCAGGCTGGTGCTCTTGAGCAGGCTTTCCATGGGGCATCTGCCACTTACTGTTGGCTATCGCTATTTGGCCTTTCGGTCGGCCAGGAGTTCCTGGACCTTCTCGATCAGCATGTCCGGCTTGACCGGCTTGTCGAGGAACGCCTCGACAGGCAGCCAGGCTTCGTCGCCGGCGGCGCTCTTGAAATCGAGCCCCTTCTTCTCCTTGACCGCCGTGAGCATGAGGATGGGGATATCCTTGAACTGGGCGTCGTGCTTGATCTGGCGGGAGAACTCGAAGCCTTCCTGGGAGGTCCTCATCATGACATCGAGAATCATCAGGTCCGGCCGGGCCTCCTTCAGCCGCTGCATGCCCTCATCACTATCGGGGGCCGCGCGGACCTCATAGCCCTTGTTCTCCAGAACAACCGTCATTGCCTCGGTGATATCAGGATCATCATCGATGATCAGAATCCTGCCTTGTCCCATGTGTCCTCCTTACAGTCCTCAATTGTCATTTTGTTGTGATGACCGACATATTATACAGCACACAGATCCAACGGGGAACCATTTCCCGGGCGAGATTCCCAGCGGCATATCCGTATCGGCAACAGCGGTAGGGTGTGCTCCGCACACCGTCTTCAGGCGTCCAACTCCTGCCGAATCACCGCCAGATATTCGGGGATTCTGCTCGCCAGCGCCGGACTGAGCCCCATCGAGAACTCGATTAGCTGGGGCTGGATGCCGAAGATCACGACCTCTTCCGGGGCTTGGCCGAGTTGCCGCGCCATGTCGATGATTCGCAGGAGATCGGCCTCGTGGAGCGACTGATGGGCGAGCACCTTGACGCTGCGGGCCTCGTCAGGCGTAAAACGCCGGATCGACCCGGGCGCCTCACCCATGTACGCACAATCGATGAAGATGGCCTTGCGCCGGCCTTCGAGCTTGTACAGCACCGACAGCCCGCCCGTCCCTGCATCGATGAAATCGACGTCCGGATAGTCCCCGGCCGACTCGGCAAGCCGCTCGACAAGGCAGACCCCGATCCCTTCATCCGCCATCAGCGGATTGCCCAGACCCAGTACGACAACAGGCCGCTTCGCGGATTGATTATTGATGATTGATGATGGATCATTGTTGGGAGCCATTCTTCAATCATCAATCATCCATTATCCATAATCAATCACCTGACGAACTTCACATCGAGCATGTGCGTCGAGCAGGACACGCACGGGTCGTAGGACCGTATGAGCATCTCGAGCTTGAGCCGGATCTTGTCCTCGGGCTCGTCGATGATCTGCGGCACGAGCGCCTCGAAGTCCTCCTGCATACTGGCATGGTTCTGGTTCGTCGGGATGCAGATGTCGGCGCCGACGCAGTTGCCCTTGCGGTCGAACTCGTACTCGTGGAAGAGGATGCCGCGAGGGGCCTCGACGCAGCCGCTGGCCTTGCCGGCCTTCGGACTGGTCTTGACCGTCTCGGGCTTGATCCCCGTGGTCAGCAGCTCATCGATCATCTGAATGCTGGCCTCGACCACGTGAACGGCCTCGACGATTTGGGCCACCGTGTTGAAGTAGGGATTGCAGCAGCCCTTTTCGAGCCCGAACATCTTGGCGACTGCCTTGGCTGTCGGCGAGAGATGCTCGGCGTTGTTGTTGAAGCGGGCCAGGGCGCCGACCGCGTAGGAGTTGCGATGCCACTTCGTCCACTTGGCCGTGGACTGATCGACGACGTACTCGTTGGCGACCGTCTTCCAGTCGTTGACCGCGACGGTGCCGTCATAGTCCGTCGAAGTGATGTCGCCGTGATAGAAGGTGTAGGCCGGCGGGTTGCTCTGCTTGAGCGAGACATATTCCGTCGGACGCTGGAAATTCGGAATGTTGCCCGCGACCGACAGGACCACTTCGGCAACGACCTTGAGATCGGGGAGGCTCTTCTTGAGCCGCTCCTGGAGGTCGCGAAGCTCCTTCTCGGTGGGGAACTTCGTCAAACCGCCCGGCTTGAGCGTCACGGGGTGCGTGGTCCGCCCGGCGATCAGGTCCGACCAGTCGTTCGCCAGCCGGTGCAATCCGATGATCGTCTTGACCGCGTCCGGGGCCATCCCCACCAGCGGCACCACCGACGGGACGCCGAAGAAGTCCGGGGCTGCCAGGTATCCGACGTGCAACACATGGCTCTGCAGCTGCTCGGAGTAGTGCATCAGGATGCGGACCTTGTCGGCTTGCTCGGAGACCTTGATCCCCATCGCGTTCTCGACCGCCTTGGTCGAAGCCAGCGAGTGGGTGATCGAGCAGATGCCGCAGATGCGGGTCACGATGGTCTGGATATCCTCGTAGCTGCGTCCGCGGACCATGGCCTCGAAGAAGCGAGGAGCCTCGGGCACCTGCCACTCGAGCTTTTCGATCTTGCCGTCTTTGGCGTTCAGGACGATGTTGCCATGCCCTTCGATACGCGTCACGTGATGTACGTTTATGTTGACTGTGCCTTTACTCATAGGATTGTCGGCTCCTGCTTGCTTCCAAAGAGAACCATCTTGGTCTTGAGATCGTCCACGTTCAGGCCGAACCGGTTGATGACGTCCTTCGCGGCGTCCACGTTCGGGTTGCTGGTGTAGCCCCGGCAGCCGAAGCACCGGAACCCGTTAGACGGGCACCGCGCCCCGCAGCCGGCCCGGATGATCGGTCCCAAACACACCTGGTCGTATTGCCACAGGCACGCATTGCCCTTGGCCTTACACTCGACGCAGACGGGATAGTCGGGAATCTCGGGCTTTTTGCCCATCAGGAGGGACCGCACGATGTACGTGAACTCCTTGCGGTCGATGGGACAGCCGTGGACATAGAAATCGACATCGACAACCTCGTCCACGGACTTGGTCGGGGCGGTCCGCAGGTGCGGCTTGCTCGCGGCCTTGCCGTAGACGCACTTCTTCACCTCGTCGAGGTCGTCGAAGTTGTTCTTGAGCTTGTTGATGCCGCCAATCGTCGCACAGGCGCCGAGGGCGATCAGGACCTTGGCCCGGCTGCGGATCAGCTTGAGCTTCTCCTCGTCCTCCATGCGGGTGATCGACCCTTCGATGACGGCAATGTCGTACTCGTCGCTCTTCTCACTCATTGCCTCGCGCCACTCCACGACGTCAGCGCCCCCGAGCAGGCTGAGAATCTCCTCCTCGAGGTTGACGATCTGGAGCTGGCAACCTTCGCAGCAGGCAAAATCGAATATCGCAATCTTGGGTTTCGCCATTGTTAAATCGCCTCCGGCAGAGAAGCCAAATCGGAATAACGGAACACGGGGCCGTCCATGCAGACATACGAATTGTTGATCTGGCAATGCCCGCACTTGCCCACGCCGCACTTCATTTTTCGTTCGAGGTTCAGGAAGATGTTGTTGTGCGGCACGTCGAACTCTTCGAGGGCCATGAGCACGAACTTGTACATGACCGGCGGGCCGCAGACAAGGACTTTGGCCGATTTGAGATCGGTCTTGACCTGGCGGATCAGCTTGGTCACGACGCCGACGTGGCCTTTCCACGAAGGATGCCCCTCATCGAGCGTTTCGAGCATCTGCACGTCGCCGCGTTTGCTCCAGGCGTCGATCTCCTGGGTGAACAGCCGCAGGTCGTAGTTCTTGGTGCCCTGGAGGATCGCCACGTCGCCGTAGTCGCGGCGATGGTGGAGCACGTAGTTAATGAACGACCGCTGGGGGACCATGCCGATGCCGCCGCAGATGAAGACCACGTTCTTGCCCTTGGCCTCCTCGATGGGATAGATGCCTTTGCCGAGCGGCCCGCGAATCCCCAGCTTGGAACCCTTCTGGAGGTTGTGGATCGCGTTGCTGACGTTGCCGATCTTTCGGATCACCAGCTCGAACCCGTCCCGCTGGGTGGGCGAGGAGCTGATCGTGATCGGGGCCTCGCCGATGCCGGCGACGGAGACCTCCACGAACTGGCCGGGAATAAAGTCGAACTGGCCGTCGTCCATCGAGAGCCGCAGGTACTTCTCCGTGGCGTTCATCTGGCTGATGTCCGCGACGGTCGCCAATTGCGGCAGGTAAATGTCTTTCTTTTCAGCACAGCACTGACACATCAGGCAACTCCTAAAGAAGAATTGATTATTGATTATCGATTATTGATAATTGACCGTGGCCAGACTGCCGCATTGCTTCGGCAATCATCCATTATCAATCATCCATGATCAATCCTCTTACCCGATTCCCAGGTCGTCGATCAGACGATTGTACACGCTTACCGGATTCGCGATGTCGGGCAGGCACGCGCCGACGCACCGGCCGCAGCCGACGCAGGCGATCTGGCCGCCGATCTTCTGGGGCACGTAGGCCGCCTTGCGGTACAGACGGTGCCGGAAGCGATCCGAGCGGGCCTTGCGGAACTCATGATCCGGGGCGCACTTGGTGAATCCGTCGAGCAGGCAGCCGTCCCAGGCCCGAGCCCGTTCGCCCGTCTTGAGATCCCAGTTCACGTCGTCCTGGACGTTGAAGCAGTAGCACGTCGGGCATACCTGGTTGCAGGACCCGCAGGCGAAGCACGTCTTGGCCCGCTCTTCCCAGACCGGGTGCTTGTAGGCCTTGGCCAGCAGCCGGGGCAGGTAGGCGGGATCGCACTTGAGCTCGTGCTTGTTGAGCGACTTCTTGTTGCGGGCCCAGACCTCATCGCGTTTGGCCAGGGCCGCCGCGTCGGCATCGACGGCGCCTTTGGCCTTGGCCAGCAGGTCCTTGCCCTTGGCGGTGGCGGCGTCCATCAGGTAGCTGTCGCCGATGTCCGTCAGAAGGATATCGTATCCGTCTTTGACGACCGCCGTGTTCATGGAGGAGGCGAACACGTGGTCGGAGGGTCTGGCCACGTCGCAGGCGATGACCGTCGTGTTGTTCCGCCGGGTCATGTAGTGGGCGTCGTAGTTGTCCTGACGGAACAGCTCGTCCATCTGGTTGATGGCGATCATGTCGTAGGGATGCACCCCCAGCAGGATGACCTTGCGACAGTCCATCTGGGATTGGTAGGCGCCACCGACCTCGAAAGTCAGGAGCACCTCCGCCGGCGGCAGAAAGAACTTCTTGGGCGGCTGGAGCGTTACATCGTAGTCCAGCCGAAGGTCCTTCGCCGATTCCAGCGGGGTAAAATCGAATCGGTCGCCCTTCGCCTGTACCCCGATGACGTTGTCCGTCTTGACCAGGGTGTCGACGAAGGCTGTGAAATCGTTCATCGTTATTTTCTTCACACTCATGGGACAATCCCGGCTCCAAAAACCTCGAAAACTGTTCCGTTTACGTCACGATGCTTCCTGCGGCGAGTTCCTGCTGCCCGCCCGGAGGATGTTCACTCGATCCC
>Ga0209347_1005772_pt1 | contig 11493 bp, 11 predicted proteins | sample AutmiccommuBRH23_FD_187382 | JGI IMG/M metagenome (GOLD analysis project Ga0209347, IMG submission 187382) | Deep subsurface microbial communities from Mt. Terri, Switzerland - Autotrophic microbial communities BRH/23 (SPAdes) (version 2) | ecosystem: Environmental > Aquatic > Deep subsurface >...
TATATCCCGCCCGCCGAAGCTGAGGCAAACTACTACAGGCAACTCGCCGAACAGGCCGAGTCAACGGCCTGCACTTAAACCAAATGGCCTCCACGAAACCCGGGGCGGTTCAGTTTCTTGAGCGACAGATACTCAGAGGGTGGCTTGCTTGGGCTCTAGCCAAGGCAGATTGGCAAAGGCCGAGGAGCCGGAATGCCCCTTCCGACTGGTTGCGAAGTACAGCGGTCGTACAGATAGCAGCTTCCTGAAATGTTCGAATGGCAGCAGTTGGCCGCTATGTAGAGGTTTACATAGCGGCCAACAGCAGTCATTCAGGTGAGGCGGGATGTGCAAATCCGGCTGTAAAGAAAGCATGAGCGAATAGCGATGGATGCTCATCTCCGCAGTGCCGGTATGTGGTCACGAAACAATATTGCCATCAATGCGAGGCCGCTGAATACTGCTCCGGCGATGAACGTCTGCGATGCGCCGAAGCGATCCCACAGCAGGCCGGCTAGAACGCTGGCCACGAGCATCGCCATACCGCTTACCAGATTGAAAAAGCCGTAGGCAGTGCCTCGCAACGCTGCCGGCGCGGTATCGGCGACCATCCTCGCCAGGAGGCCTTGTGCAATCCCCATGTGCAAGCCCCACAAGGTGATGCCCAGCCACACCCATGTCCAATGGTTGCTGTAAGCCAGTGCCACATCCGCGCCGATCAAGGTCGCAAGCCCAAGCACAAGCAAGCCGGTGTGGCTCACGCTGTCTGAGAGCTTGCCGAACGGATAGGCCGAGAGTGCGTAGACGACGTTCATGGCAATCAGCACCAGCGGCACCAGCGCGATGGGCAGGCCGCCTTGCAGGGCACGCAAGACGAGAAACGCCTCGGAAAACCGTGCCAGAGTGAACAGGGCGCCGATCACCACGACCCACCAGTAAGCGCGCGACAGCCGGCGCAGGTTTTCCCGGCGAATGGGGTTGACGGGATGGGCGCCATGTTTTTTCTCGGGCTCCTGTACGCCAAACAGCAACAGGGCGACAGAGAGAAAGCCGGGGATGATGGCTACCCAGAAAACGGCGCGGAAGTCGTTCGCCCAGAGCAGCATCAAGCCCAAGGCGAGCAGCGGGCCAAGGAAGGCGCCCACGGTGTCGAGTGACTGGCGCAGGCCAAAGGCTGCCCCGCGCAGTTCGCGCGGGGCGATGTCTGCCACCAGCGCATCCCGCGGCGCCCCCCGGATTCCCTTGCCAATCCGATCGATCAGGCGCGCGACGAGGACGAGGCCGGCGCTCGACGCGAGGGCAAACAAGGGCTTGGAAAGCGCGCCCAGCCCGTAGCCCAAAACGGCAATGGGCTTGCGCCGTCCCCAGTAGTCGGAAAGCGCACCCGAGAACACCTTCACGATCAACGCGGAGGCCTCCGACACACCCTCTATCAGGCCTACAACGAACACGCTTGTTCCAAGGGCCGTGACCAGGAAGACCGGCAACAGGCTGTGAATCATCTCGGACGAGATATCCATCAACAAGCTGACAAAGCCGAGCGTCCAGATGGCCAAGGGCATGTGGGCAGGAGTGGCAGTGCGCTTGGTCTCTTGCGACGGTGTGCTCGGTTTCATGGACAAAGCTTCTGTGCTGGTCGATGGGTTGATCTTGTCGTTCATTGGCTTTTATGGGAAGAATATCTTGCTGTGCGCCGATCTGACAGGCGAAACTCTGCCCGCTGCGCAGGAAATAACGCCATGCGACTCCCAGATGGGCAAGAGGGAATGGTAATCTGAACTGTCTGACGTGCTGGGCGGCATGGGTGGCGGCACTGGCCGTCGCCTACTTTTACCAATCCCGCGAGGAATTTGGAGCGAAGGAGTTGACGATACTCGTGGCCATTATCCTGCTGATCGCAGGAAGCGCGCATGTCGCCACTCAACACGCTAACGCTGTGCTTAGCTACTCGCCAGCAGCCGAAAGCCAACGATGAAAATTCTGATCATTGAAGATGAACCCAAGACAGCCGCCTTCCTCACAAGAGGTTTCAATGAGGAAGGTTATGTTGTCGATGTTGCAGCAGACGGTGAGGATGGATTCCATCTGGCAGCGACGGGCGGCTATGAGATGGTCGTGCTCGATATCATGCTGCCGAAGCGCGATGGATGGTGGGTGTTGCAGGAAATCCGCAAACATCGGCAGGATCAGCCGGTCATCCTGCTCACCGCGCTGGATGATGTTTCCCACCGTGTGAAGGGTTTGAATTCAGGCGCCGACGACTATCTGGTCAAGCCGTTCGCCTTCTCGGAGCTGCTTGCTCGGGTACGCAACATATTGCGTCGGGCGCCCGCTCGGCAGACCGAGACGCTCCAATTCGCCGATCTCGAAATGGACTTGTTGCGACATAAGGCAATGCGGGCCGGGAAACAGATTGATCTTGCTCCTCAGGAATACCGGCTTCTGGAATACCTTCTGCGCCACCCGGGCGAAGTGTTGACCCGCACAAGGCTCGCAGAGCAGGTGTGGGATATGCATTTTGACGGCGACAGCAATGTTGTCGATGTTGCCATCCGCAGATTGCGGAGAAAAGCGGATGATCCCTACCCGCAAAAATTGATTCACACACTACGTGGGGTTGGCTATGTTCTGGAAGAACGGGACTGAGGCGGCAATAGGAAGACCCGGTTCGATTGCCGCGCGCCTCACCTTTTGGTATGCGCTGCTCAGCATCGCGCTGATCGCATCGGTCGGCAGTGTGCTTTATTGGGTGCTCGCGGATCGGTTGCAGCAGGAAAATGATCGGCTACTAGCGGGAAAAATCGCTGAAGTGCGCGCCGTTCTGAAGCTCCATCCAAATGATTACGCGGCCTTGCGCGAAGAAGTTCAACACGAGGCGGATACGCTTCCCGGCATCTATATCCGGGTACTGAATGCGCAGGAAGACATTGTTGCGGACAGCCCAACGCCCAGCGCCATTTTTGACAGCGGTGAGACTTTCGCAAACGCCCCACACGCAATAGACGAACACGGGCGGGACTGGTTTTCCAGCGACGGGAAGAAGTACCGTCTGATGTCCGGAAAATTCCAGGAAGACGCGCTATTCACCGTGCACACAGCGATGAGCCTATCGAAAGAGGCGCAACTACTGGCAGCTTACCGGGGCAGCGTGTTGTTATCCGTTGTCATCGCTCTGGCGATTGCCATTGCCGGTGGTTACCTGATTGCCCGTCGCGAAATGCAGCCCGCATCGCGGCTTGCCGCGATCGTCGATGAGCTTGGCGCGGGTCAATTGCATCGCCGCGTCGGCGATGAAGCCTGGCCTTTGGAACTGAGGCCGCTCGCGACCAACTTTGATCGCCTCCTGTCGCGCCTCGAAAATTCGTTTGCGCGCATCTCACGCTTCTCGGCCGACATTGCACACGAACTGCGCACGCCGCTCCATATCCTGCGCGGCGAAGCAGAAATCGCGCTTTCCAGGGATCGATCCAATGAGGATTACCGAGCTTGCATTGAATCATCGATGGACGAATATGACCGTCTATCCCACATGGTGGATGCACTGCTGTTTCTTGCCCGCACCGAACAGCCGGCCGCGCAGATCGACAAGAAATGGCTGGGCGTTGAGCAGGAAATTGGCGCTGTATGCGCCTTTTATCAGGCGATGGCCGATGAGCAAGGCATCACACTGATTGCACATGGGACTGGAAAGGTATTGGCGGATTCCGGTCTCTTACGGCGTGCCTTGGGCAATCTTGTTGCCAATGCGCTTCGCCATACACCAAGCGGCGAACGCGTCGTCATCGAGGCGAAGACGCTGCGGAATAACGCGGCTGAAATTACCGTAAGCGATACCGGGTGCGGAATAGCACCCGAAGATTTGCCCCGTGTACTTGAGCGCTTTTATCGGGTCGATGGCGCGCGCGCGCGGCAGGGTCAAGGCTCAGGACTTGGTCTTGCCATCGTACAGTCGATCATGCATTTGCATGGTGGCACGGTTTCAATCCAGAGCGAACTTGATCGTGGCACGGACGTCACGCTGACGTTTCCTGCAGCCGCAGGTACTGCCTGATCCGGCTCCATCTCACGGCGAGCTTACGCTTCGGGGTTGCCGCGTTCGAAAATGACCAATTGGTCAGGTTGCCGTCATCTTCCGGTCCCCTCGTTCTTCTATCATCCTCCGGTCAAACGCAGCTTCCCGCGACAAGAAAGGGATGGAAAAGCAATGAATCCAAGCCAGGACGTTGCCGTCAAGTGTTCCGGTGTGACGAAGTGCTATGGGGTGGGTGATGCGAAAGTGATCGCATTGCGCGGGATCGACCTCGATGTATACCGAGGCGAGTTGCTCATCCTGGCCGGCCCTTCTGGCTGCGGCAAGACCACCCTGATTTCAATCATCGGCGGGATATTGAAGCGTGATGCGGGCATATGCACGGTACTCGGCAAAAACCTGGAAGACCTGAATACAGGCGACCGAGCGCGCTTTCGCGGGCGTTCTATCGGTTTTGTTTTCCAGGCTTTCAACTTGCTGCCCACGTTGACTGCCGCTGAGAACGTTGCCGTGCCGCTCTTGATAAGCGGCGAAGCACGCAAGTCAGCCGATCAACGTGCTCGGGCCGTCCTCGATCAGGTCGGCCTTTCTGAACGCGAAGACGCGCTCCCTGGCCAACTCAGTGGTGGGCAACAGCAGCGCGTGGCGATCGCCCGCGCGCTTGTGCACAATCCTGAAATCATTATTTGCGACGAACCGACGAGTAGTCTGGACCATGCTACCGGACATGCCATGATGGAGATCCTGCGAAATGTGGCGCAAGCGCCTGACCGTGCGTTGGTGGTCGTAACGCATGACTCTCGCATTTATGAATTTGCCGACCGCATCGCGCACATGGATGACGGGAAGATTGTCGACGTAAGCGTTGGCGCCGAGCAGGCGCACGCGCAATGATGCGTAAATATCTGCTCCCGATACTCGCGCTGATCGGTCTGCTCCTTGCCGTCACGATGGTGCTGATTGGTAACCGGCAACCGCCCGTCTCCCGACCGGCGGCACAGTCGCCCAAGGTAGCTTTTGCATCCTACGTCGCCGGAGCGGGCATCATCGAGGCAAGCACGGGAAACATCCTTGTCGGTACGCCGGTGCCCGGCATTGTGGTCGAGCTCTATGTCAGCACAGGCAGCCAGGTCAATGCGGGTGACAAGCTGTTCAAGATCGACGATCGTGAACAGCAGGCGCAACGCCTGCTGGCGACAGCGAAAATAAAAGAAATAGCCGTACGCCTGGCGCAAGCCAGGAGCCAGTTCAAGCTTGCCGACAGCGTATCGGATAAACGCGCCATCAGCGTCGAGGAATTGAACCGTCGACGCTTTGCAGTGAAGCTTGCCGAAGCCGAGCAGGCTTCATCCCACGCGCAGGTCAGGCAGATCCAGATGGATATCGATCGGCATACCGTCCGCGCCCCAATCCGCGGACGCATATTGCAAAACAGGATGCGCGTCGGTGAATTCGTCCAGGGTGGCGCGCCCGGGGATGCTTCGATGCTGATAGGAAACGATGACAGGTTGTTCGTACGTGCCGACATCGATGAGAACGATGCCTGGCGGGTTCAACCGGGCGCGCGTGCCGTGGCATTTGTGCGCGGCAATCCGACGCTACAAACCGCACTGAAATTTGAACGCGTTGATCCCTATGTGTTGCCAAAAAAATCGCTGACCGGCGATAGTACCGAGCGGGTCGATTCCCGTGCCTTGCAGGTCATCTATAGTTTTGACCACACGGCTTTGCCGGTCTACGTGGGGCAGCAAGTCGATGTATTCATCGAGACGAAAGTAGAAAAGCTTTCGCCTGAAGCCGCGCCAACCCCATCTTCCGTGAAGGCGCCGTGATCATCTGGTTGCAGCGAATCTTTCTTTTGATGCTCGCAACCACTACCGGTGGTTGCGTTGTGGGGCCCGACTATCACAGACCGGCGCTTGATGTGCCCGCCCGCTGGAGCGAAGCGCCTGAAAGCGCTACATCGTCCCCGCCTGCGCAGGCACCATGGTGGCTGAGCTTCAACGACACGGAACTCAACTCCCTGATCGAGCGCGCCGCTCAGGGTAATCTCGATATACAAGGCACCGAAGCGCGGATTCGTGCAGCACGTTCAAATCTCGGTATCGCGTCGGCGTTACGCTTACCCGCAGTCAGCGCAACCGGCTCGTACACCCGGGGCCGCGAAAGCGAGAACGTCCCGAGCACGACCTCTACAGGCATAGGCCAACAATCTGCGTTGGACGCAACGAAAGCCGAAAACTTGTTTCATGCCGGGTTTGATGCACGATGGGAGCTTGATCTGTTCGGCGGCGTTCAGCGTTCAACCGAACTCGCGGATGCAAACTATCAGGCATCGCTCCATGACCGGAGCGGCGTCATGCTTTCGTTGCTTGCCGAAGTTACCCGTCACTATATTGCGCTGCGCGCCGCCCAGCAGGCGCTGGCCATCACGCGTACCAGTCTTCTGGCTGAGCAGGACAGTCTTCATCTGATCCAGGTACGTTATCGGAGTGGCATGGCCACAGACCTGGACGTTGCCAGTGCCGAATCTCAAGTCAACGCAATCACATCCCGCATTCCCGTCTTGGAAAACGCAACCGGCCAAAGCGTGCACCGCCTCGGCATTCTGCTTGGCCTCGCGCCAGGGGCGCTGTCCGAGGAGCTCCGTGAGCCGAGGCCCATTCCGGCCGGGCCCTCGTCTCTGCCCTTGGGCATGCCTTCCGATCTGCTTCGGCAGCGTCCGGACATCCTGCGAGCAGAGCGCCAGCTTGCGGCGGCGACCGCACGAATCGGTGTTGCGACGGCAGACTTGTATCCCAAGTTTTCCTTGCTCGGCGCCCTCGGCCTGGAGAGCCGCTCAGGCAGCGAATTTTTCAATGTGGGCAGCAAGTACTGGTCGATCGGTCCATCGATCACGTGGCCGATTTTCCAGCGCGGCCGCATTGTCGCCAACATCGAAGTCCGCGATGCCGAGCAGCAAGAGGCTTTGATCAATTACCGAAAGACGATCCTGCTTGCGTATGAGGAGGTTGAAAATGCAATCGCCGCCTTTCGCAACGAAGGCGCTCACCGCAGCGCCATCTCTAAAACAGTCGATTCGGACGAACGCGCGGTCGCCCTGTCGACAGCGCTGTATAAAAGCGGCCTGACCGATTTCCGCAATGTGCTGGTCGCCCAGCAAACCCTGTCTCAATCACGGATTGACCTGGCGCGCAGTGACGCTGCTGAGGCCACAGCATGGGTGGCATTGCACAAGGCCCTGGGTGGGGGCTTGGAGTTCGAACCGGCTCCTGCCAGGCTCAATTCCCAATATCAGCCATTACCCTGCCAGTCCGCACGCACAGAAGGAGCGCCAAAATGTTACGCGTGGCCTTGAAAATGCTGGTGGGGGATCGCGCCAAATATGTGGGCTTGATCTTTGGCATTACGTTTACATCATTCCTGGTGACGTTTGCTGCATCGTATTTCGCCGGAATCATGACGCGCGGCTACGCGCTCGTCTCCGAGAACGCGACCGCGGATGTATGGGTCATGGACCCGGCAGTCAATTCGGTCGAGCAGACGACCAACATGTCCTTGCAAGCATTGGCAAGAGTCCGCAGCGTTGCGGGTGTGCAGTCGGCAGTACCGCTCATGCTGGCCACGGCGGATGTCCGTTTTCCCAACGGACGCTATCAGCCCTTTCAGATCATTGGTGTCGATGACGTGACGCTGACAGGCCTGCCGCCCATGAAAGGCGGCGTGATGCCTGGCTTGCTGCGAGTACCTGATGCCGTGGTGGTGGATGCGGGCGGTTCCAGCGGCAAGCTGGAGACGCCATTTCAAGTTGCGGATCAGTGGCCACGCGATAAACCGCATCTCGATGCGCCGACGCGCGAACTGGCGACAGGCGATGAGTTGCTGGTCAATGATTATCTCGTACGGGTTGCCGGACGTTCGCAAGGTCTTCCCCGGTTTCCGCCGCGCCCGCAGCTCTACATGACTGTTTCGAACGCGACCCGGATTCTGCCGCCAGAGCGTCGGCGGCTCACCTTTGTGCTTGCAACCGCTGCACCGGGGGTGGCGCCTGAAGACCTGGCGATTCGCATCGAGTCGGCAACGGGTCTGCGCGCGCGCACGTCGGCAGACTTTAAATCCGATACCGTTCACTGGTTTCTGGTCAACTCCGAAGATGTAGGGGATATCGCAGCGATGCTTACACTGGCCATGTCAGTCGGCTTTGGCGTAACCGGGGTCATGCTCTACATGTTCACCAACGAAAACCTGCGCAATTATGCTGTGCTAACTGCGATGGGTGCCACGCCACGACTGCTTTTGACGATGGTGTTTGCGCAGGCAGGCGTATGCGGGCTCATTGGAACCGGTCTCGGACTGGGCCTTAGCGCCATTATTGGGCAGTTGGCAATCATGGCCGGATTTCCGTTTCGCATGATGTGGTTCACGCCTTTACTCGGCGCAGTGACTGTTGTGCTGGTTAGTGTGGTTGCCGCTGCGTTAAGCGTCCGCCCTGTATTGAAGCTTGAGCCAAGCCTGGTATTTTCGGGGCGTTGAGGAGCCGTTACGAATTCATCCTGAGTAAACTCCCTGATGTCGCCTACCCATTATGAGCATCTGGTGGTAGTCGAAGGCATGATTGGCGCAGCCTTTTTAGAGCTTACGACCCATGTTGCAAGATGAAATAAGGGTAGGCTATCTATGAAGGCATGTCCTGTACTGTGTGCAGCGGAAACCCCAAAGGGACTCGATTTTGACTACTGTTGTTACTGAAATCGTTTCTGACTCCAGGGCAGGCAACAAGCAATAGTGGACATTGCCAGCTTCAGCGGATTGATCGCCTGGATTGCCCGACATCCTGAGTGGGCCTATGCGGTCATTTTTCTCGCCGCGTTCACCGAGTCTCTCGCGGTCGTGGGGCTGTTCGTCCCCGGTGCGCTCATCATGTTTGGCGTCGGCGCCATCGTAGCGGTTGGCTCGCTGGACCTGTGGGCCACATTGGCGTGGGCAGCCGCTGGCGCGATTGCCGGTGACGCCAGCAGTTACTGGCTGGGGCGTCACTACCGTGATGAACTGCGCAATCGCTGGCCCTTCATCCGTTATCCGAAACTACTGGAAAAAGGCACCGCGTTCTTTCATCGGCACGGCGGCATGAGCATCTTCCTGGGGCGTTTCGTCGGACCGGTGCGCCCCGTGATTCCGACGGTGGCGGGCATGCTCGGCATGACTCCGGCACGCTTCTACGCGGCCAACATCCTGTCTGCGCTCGGCTGGGCGCCGACCTATATCCTGCCGGGTGTCGTCTTCGGCGCCTCATTGGGTTTGGCGGGGGCGGTGGCCACACGCCTCGCTTTGATTCTCGTGCTGCTATTGATCCTGGCCTGGAGCAGCATTTGGATCGTCAGCCGCAGCGTGATCTGGCTGCAACCGCGCGCCGAATACGGCTTGGGTCAGCTTCAGGCCTGGGCGGGCAGGGCGCTGCCGGCAAGAACCTGGTCGTTGCGCGGCATGGTCGCTTCGCTGCTCGATCCGGCGCGTCCCGAATCCCGCGCCTTGCTGGTGTTCGCGGCGGTATTGATTGCCGCCGCCTGGATGTTCTTCGGAATTATCGAGGATGTGCTTACCGGCGATCCGCTGGTGGTGGTCGACAAGACGGTCTATCACCTGCTGCAAGGGCTGCGCACGCCCTTGGGCGACAGCGTCATGATCGCGCTCACCGAATTGGGCGATGCCGCGGTGACGCTGCCGGTGATTACGGCAGTGCTGCTATGGCTGGCGTGGAAACGCGCCTGGCGGCCGGCTGCCTACTGGCTCGCCGCAGCGAGTTTTGGCGCCGTGCTCACCGTGATTCTCAAAGCGGGATTCGGCCTGCCGCGCCCGCTGCCTTTGTACGATGGCTCGGTCGCGTTCGGCTTCCCCAGCGGCCATGCGGCCATGAGCATCGTCATCTTCGGTTTTCTGGCGGTGCTCACCGCGCGCGAATTGTCCTTGCGCGGACAACTCGTGGTGTTCAGCGTCATGGCCTTGCTCGCGGGCCTGATCGCTTTCTCGCGCCTCTACCTGGGTGCGCACTGGCTGTCCGACGTGCTGGGCGGCTTAAGCTTCGGCGTGGCATGGGTAGCGCTGCTGGGCATCGCGTATTGGCGTCGTCCGGCGCCTGCGGTTTCGGCGCGCGGTCTGCTGGCCGTGGCGGCTATTGCGCTCATTGTGGGCGCGGGCGTTCATGCCACGACCCAGCGTGACGCCGACATCGCACGCTACGCAGTTCAGTGTCCATCCACGCTGATTGTCCAGCAGGACTGGTGGACCCAGGGCTGGCAAATCCTGCCGGCCTGGCGCATCGACATCGAGGGCGAATACGAGCAGCCGCTTACCGTTCAGTGGGCTGGATCGATCGAATTCCTGCGCGCCAGATTGATGGCGCAAGGGTGGCGGGAGGCGGTGCCCCTAACCGGCAAAAGCCTGCTGCTTTGGCTCGACACCCGTCGACCGGCCATGCAATTGCCGCTACTGCCGCGTGTTCATGATGGCCGCGACGAAACACTGGCTTTGATCTACCCGGTCAAGGGCAAGCCAGACCAGCGCCTGGTGCTGCGCTTGTGGCCAACAGAGAAAATGTTGCAGGCACCACGCACACCCATATGGGTCGGGACAGTGGCAGAAGAAAGAATCAGCCGCCCACTGGCCTGGTTTAACCTGCCGCAAGACGGCCAGGATTTCAATGCGCCGCGCCGGGTTTTGCTTGAGAGTCTTGCAGGCTTGCAGGCACGACTTGTCAACCGTAACGGCGCGTCTGTGTCGGCTGGCGAAGAAACTGTGTGGGATAAAGGCGTATTACTGATCTATCAACCGGAATGAATGACATGAAGAATAAAGCGATGCGACAACGATTCGGTTTTGCCTGGGCGGGCATCGCCGCGGCGTGGCGAAACGAGCGGAGTTTTCGTATCCAGACGGCCTTCGCCATCGCGCTGCCGGTTGCGCTTCTGCTGCTGCGGGTGTCTGCCGTATGGTGGGCGATATGCCTGATCATCGCCTTGCTGGTGCTGGCGGCGGAGCTATTCAATACGGCGCTGGAGTCGCTCATCGACCATTTGCATCCCGAGATTCACCCCGCGATCAAAATCGCCAAGGACTGCGCGGCAGGCGCGGTTTTGTTGCTGAGCGCGGGCGCTTTGATCGTGGGCATCATCGTCGTGCTGGTCGCGCTGGGTTTCTTGTCCTGATAAAAATCAGGCAGCGGCAATCATGTCCAATCGCCTGCGCCTCATAAAGCAACTGCCAGGGTGGAGTGACTATATCGGCGGAAGCCGCTCCTGATTCAATTGAGGAAACAGACACTCAACCCAACAATTTCCTCACTGCGACCCAGTGTCGCCTGTGGCCGATGACCTGCCCGCCATAAAGCAACGGCGAACGTCTTTTGCAGGCCCAAAACCGGTCAGATTCGGAGCGGGGCGGTCAATGACTTTGGTGGGTCGTGAGGCAACCCTTGAAGCAATAGGTTT